>Ga0209604_1003220_pt1 | contig 11305 bp, 12 predicted proteins | sample AD_UKC097_MetaG_FD_184405 | JGI IMG/M metagenome (GOLD analysis project Ga0209604, IMG submission 184405) | Active sludge microbial communities of municipal wastewater-treating anaerobic digesters from USA - AD_UKC097_MetaG (SPAdes) (version 2) | ecosystem: Engineered > Bioreactor > Anaerobic >... | reverse complement strand
GGAAAGCGGCCATCGATTGGTGCACCGGTATTGCCAAGGGAACCTTGGAAGCGCCGACCGACCCGGCGGAAGGGGCGGATACCGTCGATCCGGACGAATTGCGCATGATCGCGCTGTAAGGCGTTATGGGGCGACTATCGGCCAAGTGTCGCCACACTATTCACCCAATGCGCGATCGCCTCAAAGGGCGTTTATAAACGTTTTTAAACAGGGTTTAAATGGATGGCTGGGGAAACGGTGACATTGGCGCTGCTGGATGGGGTGGAAACCCGCTTGCGGGAGGGGCTGCCCGATCTGGATGTAGCGTTCTATCCCGACACTCCAGAACATTATCGGTTGGGCCATCAGACAGTCGGGGCCGTGCTGGTGGGGTATGGCGGCGCATTCCTGAGCGCGGCCGGCGGCACTTACCGCCCTGTGGAAGATAGCGAAATCATCGTCCAGCGCCGCACGGTCATCGTAGCGCTGGTCATCCAGGTGCGCAGCCTGCGCGAGCGTCATGGCGCCATCGCGGTCATGGATCAGATTCGCTCCTTATTATTAGGGTTCGCCCCGCCGCATGGCGGACCGCTCTACGGCGATCGCGAATTTTTCATGAGTTCCGAGAACGGCATCTGGAGCTACGGCGCGCATTACCGCACCGATACTGTGGCTGTGGCGGACGCGGATGGCGATACCGGTCCGTTGCTCAAACATCTCACCCTTACGTCGCCCTACGGCGATCGCGACTGGATCAGTCAGGAGTAACCGTCTATGTCCGTCTCTTATCTGCATGGCATCGAGAGCATCGAAATTGATGACGGCGCTCGATCGATCAAAGCCGTCAAGTCCGGCGTGATCGGGCTGATCGGCACCGCGCCGGTCTGGAGCGCGTCCGATCCCGCGCCTCTCAATAAGATCGTGACCATCACCGACCGCCGAGCTGGCGTCCGTCGCTTCGGCTCCGATTATGCGGGGTACTCGATCCCGCAGGCGTTGGCGGCGATCTTCGATCAGGGCGGCGCGGAAATCCTGGTCATCAATGTGTTCGATAGCGCGACGCACAACAGCACGGCCACCGACGAGGCCGTGACGCTCAATGCGCGCGGCAAGGCCACGCTGGTGCATCCGGGCGTTCTAGCGACGCCCACGATCAAAAGCAGTGATGGCAATACCACCTATGTCCATGGCGATGACTACACCTGGACAGCGGCGGGCGACATCGTGCGAGTCGCCACGGGAGACATCCCCGCCGAAGCGTCGCTCAAGGCGAGCTATACCTATGCCGACCCGAGCAAGGTGCTGGCGGCTGACATCATCGGCACGGTGGACCCGGATACCGAAGAGTATACGGGGATGAAGTTGTTCGAGATCAGCTATTCCCTGCTGGGGCTGTTCCCGAAGGTGCTGATCGCCCCTGGCTACGCCGATCAACGCGCAGTCAGCGTGGCGTTGGATTCCCTGGCGTCCAATATTCGCGCGGTCGCGCTGATCGATGCGCCGGTGGGGCAGACCGTACAAGAGACGATCGAGGCCCGTGGCGCGGATTCCAACCCGTTCAATACGTCCAGCGAACGCCTGGTGTTGTGTTATCCCCGCGTGAAGGTCTACGACGCGGACACGGACAGCACCCGGCTCGAACCGCTGTCGCAGCGGATGGCCGGGCTCATCTCGACCGTGGATGATGATGAAGGCTATTGGGTTTCGCCCTCCAATCATGAGATTGCCGGCATCATCGGGCCTGAACGGTTGCTGACGGCGCGGCTGAACGATGCCGAAACCGATGTCAACAAGCTGAATGAGGCCGGTATCGTCACGATCTTCAACTCATTCGGCACCGGTTACCGCCTGTGGGGCAACCGCACGGCCGCCTGGCCGGTCGAGCCGCATCCCAAGAACTTCCTGGCCGTGCGCCGCACCGCCGATATGCTGGCCGAGAGCATCGAGTTTTCCATGCTGGAATATCTGGACCGGCCCATTACCAATGTGTTGATCGATGCCATTGCCGAAAGCGTCAATCAGTTCATCCGGACCCTGATCGGTCGGGGCGGCTTGATCGACGGCAAGTGCTGGTTCGATGCCGCCCTCAATCCCTATACCGAAATCGCACTGGGACATCTGACCTTCAGCGTCGATTTCATGCCGCCGCCGCCGGCTGAACGCATCACCTTCGAGCACTACATGGATCTGACCATGTTGGCACAGTTGACCGGTAGCGCCGCCTAAGGAGCCGCCCTGCTATGAGTAAGATCCAAGTCAATAAGATCGTCAACGCGAATGTGTACCTGGACGGCTCCAACTTGTTGGGGCGCGCGCAGGAAGTGCAGTTGCCCACGATCAAAGCCAAGATGGCCGACCATGAAGCCCTGGGGCTGGTCGGCGTTCCCGAGTTTCCGGCCGGGCTGGAAAAGATGGAGGGCAAGATCAAGTGGGCCAGCCTGTACCCGGAGGTGCTGGGCAAGGCGGCGACGCCCTTTACGCACTACAGCCTGCAGGTGCGAGGCAATCTCGAAACCTACGATTCGACCGGGCGGGTGTCCGAAGTTCCCGTGGTCGGGTTGTTGACGGCTGGGTTCAAGTCGGTCCCGATGGGCACCTACAAGGCGCGGGACAATGCCGAGTTCGAAACCGACATCAGCGTGTATTACTGCAAGCTGACCGTGGACGGCAATGACGTGTTGGAAATCGACGTGCTGGCGAATATCTGGCGGGCGAACGGTGAAGATCTGTTGACCACCTATCGCGCCAATATCGGAGGGTAACCCATGATGACCCTGACGCTCAGTGATGGCCGAGTGGCCACGATTCGAGAAGGCAAAGGCCGCGATCTGCTGGCCGCCCAGCGCAAGATGCGCGACAGCAGCGAAATGATTTTCGCGCTGGCGGCGGAGTTGACGACGGTGGACGAAAAGCCCGTCATTTTCGAGGATCTGTTGGACTGGCCGGTGCAGGACGTGCTGGCGGTGCAGAACGCAGTGGCGGGAAATTTTCCCATGCCCTCCCTAACCGCCGCGCCATCGTCCACCTCGCCCACGTAACCGGTTGGGCCTTGGAGAGTGTATTGGCCATGACGATCGTCGAACTGTCCGAATGGTGCGCCGACGCCGTGGCGTACTGGAACGAGCTGCACCGCCCCCCCGAGGATTGACCTGTGTCGTTGGATCTGGTCCTATCGCTGATCGTTCGTCTGCGTGATCGCGCCAGCGACGGCTTGCGCGACCTGACGCGGCGTGGGAAGGAATTGCAGGATCAGATCGAGCGAATCAACCGCGTGGGACATCAGTTCGCGGCAGCCGGCGCCGGAATGGCGACCGGTGGGGCGGCGATCCTGGGCGGCGTTGGCGTCACCGCCAAGACCTTTGCCGATACCGAGGATGCCGCCACCCGCCTGCGGTTGGCGCTGATGCGCTCGGACGGTGGCGCGGCAGCCTTTGCGGAGATCAACCGGCAGGCCGAAGAACTGGGCGATCGGTTGCCTGGCACGACCGCTGATTTCCAACGGATGATGACGATGCTGATCCGGCAGGGCCTGGATGCCAAGACCATCCTGGCCGGCACCGGGGAAGCAGCGGCCTATCTGGCGGTGATGCTGGAGAAGACTCCGGACGATGCCGCCGAATTCGCGGCCAAACTCCAGGATGCAACCGGAACTGCCGCCCAGGATATGGTCAAGCTGGCCGATACCATCCAGCGGGTGTTCTATCTGGGCGTCGATCCCGGCAGCATGTTGGAGGCGTTTTCGGCCCTGGCCCCCGGCATGGCCTCGATCAAGCAGAAAGGACTGGCGGGCGCGCAGGCCATGGCTCCTCTGATCGCTATGCTGGACCAGTCCGCCCTGGTCGGTGGCGCGGCCGGCAATGCCCTGACCAAGATTTTCCAAGACAGCTTCGACCTCAAGAAGCTCGGGAAGGCCAACGAGATCCTGAAAGAATTCGGCATTGCGTTGAAGTTCACCGACGCCAAGGGCCAATTCCTCGGGCTCGACAATCTGTTCACTCAGTTCGAAAAGCTGAAGAAACTTCCCGAAACCATCAAGCTGCCGGTCATCAAGGCGCTGTACGGCGACGACAAGGAAACCAAGCAGGCGCTGGATACCTTGATGAACAAGGGGAAGGCGGGCTATGACGAGATGATGGCCAAGATGCAAGACCAGGCCGACCTGCAAAGCCGCATCAATAGCCTGTTGGGGACGTTGAAAAATTTGTGGGATGCCGCCAGCGGGACGTTTACCAATCTGCTGGCGCGGTTGGGCGAGACGATCAGCCCGGAATTGAAACAGCTGACCACCTGGTTCGGGGATCTGTCGGGGCGGATGCGGGCCTGGATCGATGCCAATCCGCAGGTGGCGCGCACCTTGATGCTGATCGTCGCCGGCGTGGGCGTCTTATTGAGCGCGCTGGGCGGATTGGCCGTGGCCATTGGGGGGGTGCTGGTGGTGATGGCCCCATTGATCGTTGCCGCACGCCTGGGCGGATTGATGGCATTGATCCGGCTGGCTCCTGGTCTGGGGATGCTAGGACGCGCCCTGGCCTTCTTGATTACCCCGATTCGCAGCGTTGGAGCCGCGCTGCTGTGGCTGGGACGAGCAGTGATGCTGCATCCCGTGATTGCGGCGGTGGCGGCCTTGGCAGTGGGAGCCACTTGGCTTTATCGCAATTGGGACCGGGTAAAGGCGTGGTGGCCAGGATTCTGGGCCAGCATGAAAACGGTGGCCGGCAATGCCTGGAGCGCAATCAAAACGGCGTCCAGTATCGCCTGGACGGCCATCAAGACCCTGGCGGGAAATGCCTGGATCGCGATCAAGACCGCCGCCGTCAATACCTGGAATGCCGTGGTCTCCAGCTCGCAAAATCTGCCCTATCGGTTGGGCTATGCCATTGGCCAGGCGGTGGGTTGGGTTGTTCGCCAGTTCAAAGCGCTGCCGGGTTGGTTGCAATCGATCTGGACCGCGATCGTCGATGCGGCCGGGCGAGCCTGGCAGGCGATTCGTTCGGCCGCCGCCGATGCCTGGGCCGGTATCAAGAACGACGCGATCCGTTATCTGATGGATCTACCGGGCAAGCTGCTGGAAATGGGCCGTAATGCGGCCGCTGGTCTGTGGCAAGGCATCAAGAGCGGTGCAAATTCGGCATTGGATGCGGCCAAGTCCATGGGGCAAGGCGTCGTTGACGGAGTCAGCAATGCGCTGCAGGTCAAATCGCCCTCGCGCGTGTTGTGGCAAATCGGCCGGCACGTGGCGGCGGGCTTGGCGTTGGGGCTGGGCGTGGGGGCGGCTCCGGTCACTGCGGCTTGGGAGCATGTACTTGCTCCGCTGCGTGCGCCGATCGCGCTGCCCGCAATGCCGGCTTTCCAGTCGTCTGCCGTTGCTGCCGCATCCGTCCAGACCCCTGCTCTTGCGCGGTCGCTTCCTGTGGATGGCGCTCGGCTGCCGGCCTCCAGGATGTTTTCCCCAGCAGTGGGGTTGACGCCCGCGCTGCCCTGGATGGCTCCCGTCAGCCCGTTGCGCGCCTGGCCGGCTTCCTCTCTGTTGCCTGCGATTCCCCCGCTTCCCCAGGCTCCCGTGAGGCGCTTGGAACAGCATGCGCGCGCCGTCACGATGAACTCGCCCACCCCTGCTGCTGTAGCTCCTCCCCCGACATCCCAGGACTGGGCGCTGCGCCCCGTTCGTGGGGGAGGTGGTGCAGGGCCTGTCACTGTACATTTTGCGCCGGTTATCCATGTTGACGGGAGCGGCGACGCGAAGGCGGATATTGCCAAGGCCCTGCGGGAGCAGATCCCGATGCTGGAAGGGATGTTGCAGCGAGTGGCGGAGCAGCGTGGCCGGAGGGCCTATCGGTGACCACCTTCGCGATGCTGGGAACTATCGTGTTCGAGCCGCTGACCTCGTTTACCCGCGAAGAATATCGCGCGGGGGTCGATTATGCCGAGCATCCCCTGATCGAAGGCAAGCCGGATCTGCAATACATCGGCGCTGGATTGGCTGAGCGCCGCATCGGGTTGGGGTTCCATGCGGCCTACTGTGACCCCCAGGCGCAGCTGACCGCGCTGTATGCGGTGGCGCTGGCCCATCAGCCTCTGACGCTTGTTTTTGGAGATGGCACGGTCAAGGGAGATTTCGTCATTACCGAGGTCAGCGCGGATTACCGCTGGCGCGATCCCGAGGGGCGATTGCTGGCGGCTGAGGCTGAAGTGACCTTGCGTGAGTATGTTCGGGTGCGCTATGTCGATGTGGCCGAAAATGGCGTGGAGCAAGGGTGATGTTGTACCGCACTCATTTGGTGGGCGATGACGAGCGGTGGGATGCCCTGGCGTGGGCCTATTACCAAGACCCTTACGGTTATGAGTGCATCCAACGCGCCAACCCGATCGTGCCCCGCCAGGAGGTCATCCCGGCCGGGACGCGGTTGCGCATCCCGGTGCTGGAATCGACGACCACGACGATCACCACAAAGCTGCCGCCATGGCTGATCCGATAATTGCCGGAACCGAACCGCCTCAACCTAAATTCGAGTTGTGGATGGAACAGCTCGACGGCGAAACCGCGGGGGCGACTGGCAAACAACAGATCAACATCGCGCCGCTCGTGCTGAGCGTGACGTACGCCGACCATATCCATGGCGAAAGCGATGAGTTGGAAATCGAGATCGATGATTTCTGTCTGGAGCCAGGGAATACCGTGTTCAAAGGGGACTGGTTGCCGGAGAAAGGCCAAGGGATCGAGCTGAAGATCGGTTATGTCGGCGGGGCGCTGTTCGACTGCGGACGGTTTGAAGTGGATGAAATCACGTTCAAGGGGCCACCCGACACCCTGACGATTCGGGCGTTGAATGCGCAGGTCAAGAAGCCTCTGCGCCAGGATGATCATCGCCGCTATGAGAATCAGACTTTATTGGCGGTGGCCCAGGCCGTGGCCACCCGCCAGGGGTTGACGCTGATTGGAGCCAACACCGGCAAGATGGCGGCCATCTCGTTGAAGCGGGTCACTCAGAACGGCGAGGCGGACTTGGCGTTCCTGAAACGCCTGGCTGAACCCTACGGCTATGCCTTCAAGGTCACCACGCAATATCTGGTGTTCATGGCGATCGCCGACCTGGAGGCGGCCGAGCCGTTTACAACGATCGACCGGACCGATCTGATCGACTGGGAGCTGACCGACACCACGCGGGAAACCTACAAGAAATGCGAAGTGCGGTACCACGACCCTGACACTGCGGCCGTCATTCTGGGGCAGGCTGGCGATGCGGATGCGGTGAAGAACGACACCTTGAAGGTGACGTGTCGATTGGAGAATCAAGGGCAAGCGACAGCTCGGGCTGAAGAGAGTCTGCGCCGCGCCAATGCGGCCGGCAAAAATGGCCGTTGTCGTTTGCCCGGCCACCCTGGTTTGGCGGCGGGGTGCGCCCTCAACTTGACTGGATTTCAGCGGCTATCCGGGAAATTTCTGATCGAGAGTTCCCGGCATCGGCTGGATCGGTCGGGCGGATATGTATCTGAGCTGGAGGTGCGTCGTGTCTGAGATGCGGATCGGGATTGTGAGCGAGCAGCGGACGGCTGATGGACGGGTTCGGGTCGATTTCAACGACTGCGATGATCAGCGCTCGTACTGGCTGATGGCGTTGCAATCGCGTACCCACACCGACAAGCACTTTTGGCAGCCGGAAGTGGGGGAGCATGTGGCGTGCATGCTCGATGCTCAGGGAGAGGATGGCGTAATCCTGGGGGCGGTTTATTCCCAGCGCGATGTGCCCCCCACAACCGATCCGGATCAAATGACCTTGCATTTTTCCGATGGCGGGCTGATCGAGTACAACCGGAAAAGCGGCCTGATGAGGCTGCATGCTGCACATCGAATGGTCATCAGCGCCAGCGATACCATTGAGATTACGGCGTCATGCGTGCTCATCAATGGTTCTCCGGCATGCCGAATCGGCGATGTCGATAATCGTGGCGATGTGATGGTGACGGGGGCCTGTAACCGATGACCACGTTACCCAGCGCTCGTTACTGGCAGCCCAAGCTGGGCGAGCTGGGCGCGACCGTGAGCGATGCGGATGACATCAACCAGGCCATGGCGATCATTCTGATCACCCGCTGGGGAGAATGCCCGCATCGGCCTGAATTCGGTAGCGAGGTCTGGAAATATCTGGATCGTCCCTGGTCGATGGCGCTGCCGCTCATCACCCAAGCCGCCTTGGCGGCTTTGGCGCGGTGGGAACTACGGGCAACAGTGACCCGGCTGAAGGCGACGCTGCAGGATGAGCCGGGGCATGTGAAGTTCTCCATTACGTGGCAGTGGGCGGGTCAGGCCACAGGAAGCACCACGGAGGTGAGTGTATGACCGTTCGCCCTGAGTTCGTTGCGCGCGACGCTGAAACCATCACTGCGGATCAGGTGACTGACTGGGAGGGCTTTACCGGGAAAACTCTGTATCCGGCGCAGGTGGAACGATTGCTGATTGATCTGCTGTCGTACCGGGAGACCTTGACCCGCCAGGCGATTCAAGAGACCGGCGAACAGAATTTGCTCAGCTTCGCCTTGGGTGATGCGCTGGATGCCCTGGCGGAGCTGTTGGGGGCCTCCCGGCTCAGCGTGAGCGAGGAGGTGGATGGATCGACGGTAGTGACAACCGAGACCGATGAGGCATTCCGCGCGCGCTTGCTCCTGGCGGCCAGCCGGGCGGCGTGTGGGACGCTGGAAACCTGGCGCTATTACGCCATGAGCGTTAGCCCGCATCTGATCGACATCGGCATTGAAGTCCCCGAGCCGGGCCGTGTGTTGGTGTATCCATTGGCTGATTCCGGTCCAGCGGATGCCGCGTTGCTGACCCAGGTCCGCACCCAGTTGAACGATTCAGCGATCCGTCCATTGACGGATGAGGTGGTTGTGATTGCGCCAACGGCTGTTGTCTTGAGCGCAACGGTCAGTCTGATCGTTTCGCGCCGTTATGTGGTCGCCGAGGTGGTGACTGCGGCCCAGACCGTGTTGACCGCGTTTTCCGCTGCCCGCGCCCGGGTGTTGGGGGTGGACTTGCGGCGGGAGCATATCAGTGCAGTGGTGTTGGCGGTATCCGGGGTGATCGGCGTGTTGTCCTTGCCGGCCGAGCTGGATCGGGTGTTGACCGTGGGCGAAGTATTGGAAGGAACGTTTACGGCAGCACTGGGCGAGGTGCGCGATGGTTGAGTGGACCGACCTCGATGAGCGGATGATCCCGGATGCCATTCTGGATGAGCGGTCGCGCGCCTTTGCGGCGTTGCTGACCCGATTTCGCACCCTGCCGGTCGATGCCGCACATATCATGGCGCTGGATACCGTTCCGGCAGCGGTATTGCCCTGGCTAGCGGTGCACTTCGACATCGTGCCCCTCTTTGGCCTGGTGCAATCCGACGCTGAGCAACGGTCTATGATTCGGTCGGCGCTGCGCCTGCATCGGCTGCGTGGAACCGAATCGGGGTTACGGCGCGTGGCGGCGCTGACGGGGACCACCATCCCCTATCTGGTCACGCCACCCGCCAAGACTTTTCTGGGGTATTGGGATGCCGCCAGCCGGGCCGCCTGGCTGGCCCAGCATCCACAGTTACGTATCTATGCCCGCCGTGCCCGTAGTACAGCGACCGGGTTCATGCTGGGCGCGGATTACAGCGATGAACACCTGGTGCGCACCGATGCTCTGTATCGCAGTACCTCCCGTGTGACCCTGCGGCTGGCCGATGGCGCTGAAGTTGAGTTGACGGTCCGCGAATGGCGAATTGAAACGAGCGAAGGGAATGCCACGTTGGAGCTGGCGCGCCATGATCACGCTCCGGGCCTGCACTGCGGCCAGCCGCTCGATGGGTATACCGCGCGTTATACGGCCAGCGAACGATTATGGGCGATCGATCAGACGCAGTATTCCTACTCGGTCCCGGTGATGTCGATTCGCACGCTGACGGCGGGTTATGCCCCATTGTCTGCCGACGTGGAGACTGTCAGTGAGCGGGCGATTCGTTTGGGGTTCGCGGGGTTTGGACTGCCGGTCACTGGCTTGCATCCGACCCGCATGGACACGGAAACCCGTTTGTATCGGCGGGTCTATTTGCATGATCCCGACATTGCCGCGCTCAATAAGCCAGGGTCTGCCTACCTGGGGCGAACCCGATTGCGTCAGCCGCATCATGTGGCCGAAGCACGGCTACGTCTTCCCATGCGCCGGTCGCAATCGGCATTGGCCGGCGGCGCTGGGCCATGGTACCCGGCGGACCGCCAAGCCGACGCTGCATTGTCGCCCACACTCGATGCCCTGAACTGGATGCGCCGCGCCAGCGATCGGATTGGCATCAATACGCACCAGCGTGCTGTAGCCTTGGCTACGCCAACATTGAAAGCTGGCGCCATCCTGGCGGGCCAGTTCATCGAACGCACCTGAGGGTCTATCCATGGAAAAATCCGTCATTTATCGTGACCGGCAAGAATTGCAAGCCGCTGATCTGAACAACACGCAAACCTGGGCGGATGAGGCATTGCGCCATGTGGTGATGGACGCCATCACCTCGGAGCGTCAATTCGTCGGGTTGACCGTGACCGCCTACAGCGCCACGGAAATCCAGGTGTCGATCGGCCGGGTGATCGAAGGATCGACCGGGAAGGTCTACGCCATCGAAACGGCTGAGACGCATAGCCTGTTCTCGCTGATGCCCCTGCAGAATGAGAAATGGTTGGCGGTATCGGCCATCGGGCAAGAGGAACAGGTCAACCTGGAGCCGCGCGATTTCCTGATCGATCTATCGACGCGAGAGGTTGAACCGCAGACTGTTGCTATGCAAAGTCGGCGGGTGGCGGTCATTCATATTGCCTCGGGGTTGGAATCGACCACGCCAGAAAAACCTGACGCACCGACCGGCTATTGTTTGCTGGCGCATGTCCGGCTATCGCCATCGGGTATCCAGGAGGTGGTATTAGCCACCAGCCGCTATCTACCTAACCTGAATGCAGTGGAGGCGCGAGTAACGGCGGCGGAAGGCTGGATTACCAGTGCGACCCCTCGCATTTCAACCCTGATGACCGATGTGGCGGGGTTGGCGACCGATTTGATGACCCGCGCCACCATGGCGCAAGCCATCCAGCTGGGGATTGATATGGCGCGGGTCAAGGAGCGCCTGGAGATCCCTGATAACTATGTGTTCTATGGCGCCGATCATTTCCTGGATGCCGAAGAATCAAACCCGGCTGCGGCTGGATATGCTGCCCTGGTCGAAGAAGGGGTCCGATTCCCAGTCGCGGCCAGTGGATCGTCCGCGCTGGCGCTGTTCAACCCCTTGGATTCGGCGGTGACGGTCAGTGACGATGGGTT
>Ga0209604_1003217_pt1 | contig 11313 bp, 12 predicted proteins | sample AD_UKC097_MetaG_FD_184405 | JGI IMG/M metagenome (GOLD analysis project Ga0209604, IMG submission 184405) | Active sludge microbial communities of municipal wastewater-treating anaerobic digesters from USA - AD_UKC097_MetaG (SPAdes) (version 2) | ecosystem: Engineered > Bioreactor > Anaerobic >... | reverse complement strand
CGCCATCGAGAACCTCATGAGCTCCATTCGCCGGACGACGCGTCGGGTCTCCCGCTGGAAGAACGGATCAATGACCCGCCGCTGGGTCGCCATGGCCGTCTTCGAAGCCCGTCGAGGCTTCCGGCGTTTGAAAGGTCATCGCGAGATGCCGCTCCTCATCGAGGTCCTCGATCGCCTTCATCGCTCCGAGGTTGCAGCTGCCGAAGATGCCGCGTAGCCTTTCAACCAGCCGCCTCTCCGAGGCGAAGTTCAACATTCAACGGGACACCGCCCTCTTTCCCGTCGAGGATCGCGTCGAGAATCGTCGGGTCTCTGAGCAGGCTGAGGTCGGAAAGCTCGACACACCATCCCGTATCGCGTTCGAACACCCTCCCCAGCCACCGATCCTGGTCGCAGAGCCACAGCGACGTCGTTCCGTTCTCGATGTCGGACACGACGTACGAAATCACTTCCACCGGCATCTCCTCCTTCGGCTGTGGTCAGGCTCGCCGCACGGGGATCGCCCTGTCAACCGAGAGGGGGAGGTCCTGGCGATCGCGTCGAGGGGAGGAGGGCCAGCCGCCTCCCAGAACGGCGCGTTCCGGGCGCCGGGACCGGCCCGACGGAGCGTCACGGGACACCTGTCGCGCGGCCGGCGGAGAGGCGATACTGCGCACCGCCACGGCCAGACGGAGGTGTAGAGGAGGAGACGCGCTTGGAGACCGGCCACGCGTTCGAGGGGAAGTACGAGGTTCTCGAGAAGCTGCGCGAGGGAGGGATGGGCGCGATCTACAAGGTCCGCCACCGCCTCCTCGACCAGGTCCGCGTCGTCAAGGTCATGCGGCCGAGCGTCGCCGCGAGCCCCGACATGCACAGCCGGTTCCTGCGCGAGGCCCAGCTCGCAACACGGCTGAGCCACCCGAACATCGTCACGTTCCACGATTTCGCCTTCGATTCCACCGAGACGGCCTACATGGTCATGGAGTACATCGAGGGGACCAGCCTGGCGGACCTGCTCAAGACCGCCGGGCGCCTCCCGCTCTCCCTCGTCGTCCGCGTCGGCACGGAAGCGCTGGCCGCGCTCGGGTACCTGCACCGGAGGCGGATCGTCCACCGCGACCTTTCCCCCGACAACGTCATGCTCGCCGTCGACGAGGACGGCTCCGTCCGGACGAAGCTCATCGACCTCGGCATCGCCAAGCCGATCCTCGAGGCTCACGAGCGCCTCACGGCGACGGGGGAGTTCATCGGCAAGCTCCGCTACGCCTCGCCCGAGCAGATCGAGCTCGGGGGATCCGAGGGCCTGGACGGCCGAAGCGATCTCTACTCGCTCGGGGCCTCGCTCTACGAGCTCGCAACCGGGCTCTCCCCGTTCCGCGCCGACGGGATCGGCGCGCTCCTGCGGGCCCACGCCGCGGGCGCCTTCCTGCCGTTCGAGGAGAGCGACCCGGAGGGGCGTCTCGGCGGCCCGTTGCGCGACGTCCTCCGGCGCTCGCTCGCACCGTCGCGCGACGACCGCTACGGCGACGCCGACGCGTTTTCCGCCGCGCTGCAGGCGGCCCACGCCGCGCAGGAGGACCCGGACGAGGCGCCGCCGTGGACCGGGTACCTCGCGCGGGGCCTCGCCGCCCAGCGGAGAGTCGCGCGCGCCGGAGGCGGCTCCTCGGCGCAGCGCGCGATCGACTCCCGCTTCCCGGCGACCAGACCGCGCCCGACGGACCTCACCGAGAAGGAGCGGACACCGGTCCCCGAGACCCGGCGCGAGACCGCCGCGTCGCTTCCGGCCCGCGACGCGACGAGGACGCAGCCCGAGGCGGTCCCGCTCCGCGAGGACGACGGACCGGACGACCGGACGGATCTCGTGACGCCGACCCCTCGGCCTGCTCCCGCTCCCGCGCGCGACGGAAGCGCGCGGAGCGACCGGACGGAGCTTCACGGGGCGGACGTCGTCCGCGCGCTTCCCCGCGCCCGCGCCCAGGGGACTCGCCGCCGCGTTCTCTCTCTCGCCGTCCTCCTCGCCGGGTTCGCCGGCGCCGCCGCACTCGTCGTGCTCCTCGTCTCCCCGTCCGAGGACGGAGAGCGTCCGACCGCTCTCCCCGTGGGCCCGGTTCCGGAGGGAACCGGGCTGCCTGCGCTCGCGCCGGCCCTGCCCTCCCCGGCGGTCGGCGAGACCCCGCACGCCGGCGGGGACGTCACGGAGCCCTCGCCGGCGCCTACGGCCGCCGCGACCGCGCCGCCCGCGACCGTTCCGGCACCCGCCGTTCTTCCGACCGCAACGCCGGTCTCGTTGCCGGCCACGGTTCCGAGCCGCTCCGCGGTCGTCGCGCTGCCGACGTCGCTGCCGCGGAAGCTCCGGTACTGCCCCGTCGTCGAGCCGACGTCGTACGCGCAGGGGTCCGTCCGCGAGGAAGCCGCCGGGTTCTCGGGGGCGGCTTACGTCGCACCTCGCCCCGACGCCGGGAGGATCCAGATCCAGATCGAGGTCGACCCTCCGGAGCCGCGAGAGGGCGAGCCGGCCGAGGTCGTGGCCCGAATCGTCAACGACGGGGACATGCCCCTCTCGATCCGGCAGGTCGAGGAGCTTCGGGCGCGCGGAGGCTTCGTGCCGCTGGCGGCAGCCCGGGTCCCGCTCGGCGTCGACGTCGGCGGCGTCCTCGAGATCTACCGCACTCGGTTCGTCCTCGCTCCCGGAGCGACGTTCCTCAAGGACCTCCGCGTCGTGGACGAGAGCGGCGACGTCTGGAGGGCCGGCGTCCGGATCGTTCCCTGCCCCTGACGCCAGAGCCGCCGGGCCGAGGGCCACGACGCCGGTGGCGTCGCGACGGCCCTCATGAAGGCCGGGTCGAATGCGACGACTTGCCGAGCACCGCCCCGCTCGTGTCGCGCGAGCAGCGCGTCCCCGCGCCCGAGGCTCCAGCCCCGGGGTTGGCCGATCCGAAAGCGGTGCTCCGGCATGCCCGCCCCGGGCAGGATCGCTAGAGCCGACCGAGTCATCGCGGGCTCCGCCGGGATCCCGTCACGGGCAAGAAGCCCCGAGCCGGGGCGCCATCGAGAACCGTGTGCCTCCCCAGGTCGCGCATCCGGCTCGGACCGGCCTCGCTCCGGGCGCGCTGGGTGTGCACCGCTGGAGACGCTACCGAACCCGGCGCAGTGAGCTCATTGCCGAGACCGCGATGATGTACTGCGTCCCGCCGCCGGCTCTCGAGGTTCGATCCGTCGGGCCGAAGCTGATGGATGAGGCTCGGGACTCCAGGGCGTTCACCGGAGCCGTGCACTCGAAGAGCTCGAACATCGACTCCGGGAAGCTCGTCCCCGTCCTGAAAGGGGACGTCCCGGGTACCGTGAAGTAGACGAACGGTTTGTCTCGGGCGGCGCCCGTGCCTCGGTGACGTGAGAGGCGGGAGCCGGACGACAGGAATCGGACTCGGACCGGGGCGTGGAAGTCGATCCCCCTCAGGTAGTCGAGCCAGCGGAGGGGGTCTTCGCGCAGTGTGTCGTGGAAGAACGCGGCAGTGACCCCGAGTCCCTGGACTACGACCGGAGCGCCCGGCAGCGCCAGCGCCCTTCGAATTCGTTCTACGACGTCCTCAGGCATACGGGCCTCCCTCGTCTCTGCGTCGGTCCTGCATTCCGCCCCGGAGCCGGAACGGCCGTTCACGCGCACGCGTCGCGGTCACTCGCACCTCGGAAACAGGGCAATCCCTAGCATCGGTACCTGGACGGTACGCGAGCCGCCTCGATACGAGCGTCCGCGATCAGGTTGAGCAGCTGGGGCTTCGACGCGAACGGGAACTCGCGTCGGGCGGCGATCAGGGCCAGCCGGAACTCGTCCTCCGACAGGCGTCCGGTTCGGCTGAACAGCTTCCGCTTGATCGGCTCGGAGAGGTGCCTGCAGCTGTAGAGACCCGCGACCGCTCCTCCTGCCGCTCCCAGCAGAACCAGGCCTCCGGCCGCTCCCCAGCTGGCGCCGACGCCGGTGAAGCCGAGCACGCACAGCCCGTACGCCACATGCTTCCTGTCCAGCTCCGTGATCACCCGAACATCGTCCATCGCGGCCTCCATACTCTTCTTTCCGGTGCCCTGTCAACGCCTCGGCGTGCCGGTCGCGCGAGACGACAGTGGATCTCGGCTCCTGGCCACCTGCGCTGGTCAGTTTCGTCGCACCACGTCGCGACGCGTCTCCTCCTGCGGTCACGACGAGGCCTCTCGCCGTGCGTCCGTCTCTTCCTGCGCGCCCGCGTCCGCCCGCGTCGGAGCCCGAAGCCGGCGACCCATCCACCAGGAGAGGGGCACTGCGAGGAGGAGCGCGGCGAGCCCCTCGGGAAGGGGCTCGACGATCCCCGAGAAGTCCCGCCGCGACACCCCGGACGCGAAGCCGAGGAGGGCCTCGATGACGATCAGCCCGCAGCACGAGAGGCCGAGGGCCTCGAAGTGTCGCAGGCCCTTCCTCTCCCGGAGGGAGACGAGACGGCTCCCCCGCCAGAGCGCGTGACCCGAGACCCCCCTGACCCTGAGCCGGTACTCCGGTCCGTCCGGGTCGGAAGGGTGGCGGAAGCGATGGTCGCTCACGAGCCGGAACGACCTCTTCCGCGAGAGGACCTGCTCCCCGACTCGTACGGTCTCGGAGCCGTTCCAGAGGCTGAGATCCACGGAAAGGTCCCCGGCCTCCGCCGGTATGGACAGGGTTCTCTTCAGCACGAGTTCCGCCTTCGGCTCCAGGCGCGCGATCTCATCTCCGTCGTCACCCCGCCGCCGTCTCCGCGAGCCGCCGCCTCCGGAGCCTCCGCCCCAGCCACCAGGAGACCGGCCACGCGAGCAGTACGACGAGGAGCGGAAACGAGAAGTCGAACCACCTCATCGGCCCGCTCGGGGCGACCCGAACCCCGCCCGGGCCGGACTCGACCCGCAGGAGGAGATCCAGCACCAGCAACGACGGAATGGACACTCCGACCGCCTGGCCGAACCGGCTCAAGGCACTCTGCCGATGGGCCAGGAGGACGTCGTCGCGCCAGGGGGAGTATCCCCACCTGCCGCCGAGCCGGAGGTGGCATTCCGCATCGGGATCGTCCGGGAGGCGGAAGCGGTGGTCGCGGAAGACCCACCACGGCCACTGGCGAGAGAGCTCTTCCTCTCCTCGCAGGGCGACCTCCGTGCCGCTCAGGAAGCGCCGTGTCACGGTCGGGAGGCCTCGCTGCGTCTCGATCGCGAACGTCGGCGTCGTCATGGTCTCTCCCTCGTTCGGCCTATGCGGCGATCCAGCGTTCCGCGGGTCCCCGGGTCCGACGGCTCTGGGCGCGCGGCCTCCGTCATCGCAGGACGGCGCCGAGCACCCGGCCGACGACCCTGCCCGCCACCAGGAACCCGAGAGCCAGGGCGACGAGCCCGACGACCCGTCGCCCCGTGTCTGCTTTCTTCGGCATCGGACTTCCTCCCGTCTCGCCTTACCGCCGTCTCCCCTGTCGTTCCCGAGGCTCCGCGGCGAGACCGGCTCGGGACGGCCGCCGATCGTGACTTCGAGACCGGCGTCCCTCGGCTCCCACGCGGCTCCCCGCTGCGATCGTCCGCCGTCCCGTCCCGCTCATTCCCGCTCCAGCGGCTCCGGGATCCGGGACCGCTCCTGCTCCACTGCGGCCTGAACCGGGCCGGAGCAGGCGAGGTCCAGGTCGATTCGTTCGAGGACGGTCCAGGCCTTCAGGTCGTACACGGAGTCCTCTCCAGACGGCGACACGAGACGACGCTCGCGGAGCAGGCTGCCGTCCGGCTCGAGGAGCCGCAGGTAGCAGACGACGGCGTCGGAACCCGCAGGCGCGAGGCGCAGCAACGCCGGCCCCGGCGGCGTCAGGTCGAGCCCGGGGAGACCGAGGCGATCCGGTCCCGACGGCCCGAGGCGTCGGCTCCGCGCAGCGGTGGCCACGACGCTGGAGGCACCGGGCCGGACGTTGATCGACCTCGTCCGCATGTTCGTGCCGTTGCCGTTGCTGGCGAGGAGGGCCACCGTGTGGGTGCCCGTCGTCTGGAAAGCGTAGGTGAACGACTGCTGTGTCCCCGGGCTCGCCCCTTCGTCGACGATCCAGAGCCATGAGGTCGCCTGCGAGCTCCGGTCCGTGAAGACGAGGGGCTGGAGGACCGTCGCTTCGGCCGGGGCGTCGAAGTCGGCGACCGGCGGGGAGAGCGGGTAGGCCGGGCTCTGCGCGACGGCGCCCGTCTGCTCCGGAGCGCACGCCACGGCCCTCACGAAGAGCTGGACCGGCTGGTCACCGTTCGCGCCGCGCGGCGCGACGTCTGCCCCGAGCTGCATCCCGACGCGCTGGTAGGCATCGCCGTTCACCCGGTACTCGTACGCGGTCGGGGACGTTCCTCCCGAGGGCGCGCCCCAGGTCGCCGAGAGCGGGTCGGTCCCCGTCACGGGCCCGGCGGCGTTGAAGCGCGGCCGCAGAGCCGGGGCCGTCGGAGCGTTCGGCGCGCTGCAGGCCGGGTTCACGGTGACCGTGGCGGCGCGCGTGGACGACCCGCCGGGACCAGTCGCCGTGAGCGTGTACGTCGTCGTCGTCGTCGGGCTGACGACCTGCGTCCCCGACGGGAGGGCCACCGCGCCGATCCCCGCGTCGATCGCCGCGGTCGTCGCGTTCGTCACCGTCCAGGCGAGGGTGGAGCTCTGGCCCGCGGCGATGGTCAAGGGGTTCGCCGTGAAGGTGATGGCCGGCGGCTCCGCCGCCTGGGTCACCGTGACGGTCCCGGTCTCGTAGGAGACGTATCCCGTCCTGTAGGTCGCCTCCAGGCGGTAGGAGTAGATGCCGGCCGCCGGGAAGGCGTGGCTGCAGGAGCTCGTCGTGCAGGCGGGGTCGAGAACCGGCGCGTCGCCTCCGCCCGCGACCCGGCCGAAGTACCAGCGGCGCGACACGGGGCAGCCTTCCGCGGAGAGCTCGAGCGCCTCTCTCCCCAAGGGCACGGTCGTCGTCTGGAGATTCACGCGCGGCAGGCTCCAGTTCAGGACGAAGGTCCTCGTGCCTGCGCTCCCGGCGGCGTTCCTCGCCCAGACGGCGAGGTGGGTGTACTTGAGCGTGCCTGGCGGGTCCGTCGTGAGGAAGTCCGGCCCGCCCGCGTTCCCGTTGCCCGTCACGGACGCCCAGCACCCCGATCCCGTCGCCGGGCTGCCGCCGGCCCGGGGGTCGCAGGGCCCGACGAGGCTCAGGGGCGTCGTGGGCGAGCTCTGCGTTCCCGTGAGGTCCGGGTGCAGGATTCGCGGCTCCGCCTCGTTGTCGTCCGCGCCGTGGACGAAGTGGAAGTCGTAGTCGAATCGCCACTCGAGGACGGGCGACTGCGCGTGCGGCGGCGCCACCGACGTCTCGATCCGGAGGGCGTCGCCCGCGAACAGGGCCTCTCCGGAGGAGATGCTCGTTGAGGTCGAGCCGTCGCAGGACAGGCGCGCGACGGCGAGGTTCGCCGCCGCCGGCGCCCCGGCGGGAACGTCGTAGGACCAGAGGTCGTTGCGGTGCAGCTCGATCGTTCCGAAAGTACCGATGAGCGCATTCGCGAGACCTCCGAACAGCCAGAGGTCCCCTGCGGGGTCGACCCACGCGGCCGCCCCGGATCGGGATCCGGGTCTGTCCGCGGGGTTCGGCACTCCCTTCGACCCGTAGACGCCGGGGTCGTCCGTTTCCGTTGCGCCCCCCATCCACGCCCACTGCCGTCCGTCCCATTTCCAGAAGTCGTTCCTGGAGCAAGCGAGGAAGCAGTCGTACGGCGTGCCCCCGAGGATCCAGCCGCTCCCGGCGGATCCCCGCCAGGCCGTTGCGCTCGCGCGCGCGCCCGGCGTCGCGTTCGCGTCCGGAATTCCCGGGGAACCGTACACGCCCGGCTGGTCGGGCAGGTTCGATCCGCTCATCCAGGTCCAGCGGCGGCTCGTGATCTCCCACCGCCAGAGGTCGTTCCGGTATGCATCGAATCCGTCGTGAACCTCCATCCCGCCGAACAGCCAAAGGTTCCCGTCGCCGTCCTTCCAGCCCGCGGCGCCCGCTCGGGCGCCCGGTACGTTCGTCGACGCCGGGACACCGACGGTCCCGTAGCTTCCGGACGCACCGGGGAGGTTCTCTCCGCTGATCCAGGTCCAGTATCCCGACACTCGGCTTCTCGTCCAGAGGTCGTTTCGGGTGTCTCCGTTCGCACCGTTTCCGTAGCCGCCGAAGAGCCAGAAGTTGCCCTCGTCGTCGGTCCAGGAGACTCCCTCCGAGCGGGCGCCGGGTCGATTCGTGCCCGACGGCACTCCCCGGGTCCCGTAGCTCGCGGCCTCATTCTTCGCCGACGTTCCACTCACGAGAGTCCAGGTCGACGTCGCGGTGCTGTAGCGCCAGAGGTCGCTCCACCGCTGGTCGCCCGCGAACGCCCCGCCGTAGAGCCAGAGGCCCCCGGAGCCGTCCGTCCACGCGAACGCGTCCCGGCGAGCCCCGGGCCAGAGCTCCGTGCCGCAGAAGTCGCCGCCGATGCAGTAAACGCCCGGGTCGTTCGCCGTCCGCGCGCCGCCGACCCACGTCCACCGCTTCGAGGCGCGGCTGAAGCGCCACAGGTCGTTCAGCGTCCCCTCGTCTGTTTCCGCCAACCCGTAGCCGCCGAAGAGCCAGAGGTTCCCGGAACCGTCGATCCACGTGGCGCTCCCGAGCCGGGCGCCCGGGACGTTCGTCGCGGACTCGAGGCCGCGGGTCCCGTACGTCCCGGGCTGACCCGTCTCCTCGGAGCCGCTCCACCAGGTCCAGGCGAACTCGAGCGCACGCGCGGACGGCTCCGCTCCCGCGAGGGCGACGGACGGTTCCGGGGCCAGTCCGAGAAGGCCAAGCAGGAGGATCCGTCGAGAACGGGAGAGGAGGGCCTTCGGAGACGTCGTCTTCTTCGCCATTGCCGGCTCCTTCCCGCTCACGGCTGGACCACCTGGCAGGCCTGCGGGGGCGTGAAGGTTCCGCCGGCGCCGACCGTGAAGAACTGCTGGCACCGGCTTCCCTGGTCGGTCACGACCGTCAGGACTCCGGTGATGCCGGTCGACGCCGTGTCTCCGGCGCACGCCTTCGCGGTGACGAGCTGCGTGTAGGTCCCCGGTGCGAGCGCCGCTCCCTGGACGAGGACCCGCTCGGTGCGGCTTCGCCCGCTCGGGTCACAGCCGGCGCGAATCGCCCCCGCGCCGCCCGCCGCGGCGCCGTTCCGGAGGACCGCGAGGTCGAGGTCCCCGCCTCCGGCCCACGTGACGTCGGCCTCGAGGAAGCGGAGCGGCGGCGGTGCGGTCACCGTGACGAGCACCGAGCTGCTCACCGTCCGCTGGCGCGCGTCCGTCACCGTGAGCGAGACGTTGAAGGTCCCCGCTCCGCGGTAGGTGTGCTGCGGGTTCTGCAGGTTCGAGAGGTTCCCATCGCCGAGGTTCCACGCCCACGAATAGGGAGACGTCCCTCCCGATGCGGTTGCGGAGAGCTGGACCGCAAGGGGCGCCTGTCCGTTCGTGGGTGTGGCGCCGACCGTGACGCTCGGAGAGGGCGGCGTGCTCGGGCTCCCGCCGTCGTCCCCTCCGCCTCCTCCAGCGGCCACGGCAACTCCCGCGGCGACGGCGAGGCCGCCGCCGATCAGGACGCCGGTCGAGATCCCTCCGGCCGCGGCGCCCGCGGCCGCTCCGCCCGCTGCACCTGCAGCGCCTCCTCCGGTCCCGCCGGCCGCGGCCGCCCCACCGGCCCCGGCCCCCTCGAGGGCGGCGGCGAGGGTGAGGACGGCGCCGCTCGCGAGGATGACTCTCGCGATGTCGGCACTGTTGAAACCCGGGGGAACGGGGTCCTGCCCCTTCTCGGTGAGGCCAACGGTCAGGCCGTCGTTCGGCGGCGGCGAGGGTGCGCGCTCCGGCGCGCACGTCCCGCTCGGCTTGACGACAGGCACGTACTGCTCCGTCCGCTCTCTCGACCGAGCCGTGTCGATCGCCTGGAGGAAATACTCGACGGCGGTCGTCGAGGGGAGCGGGCGCGGGAGGGCCGCCCTGAGCCCGGCGGGAGCGCCTTCCAGGAGGACGTAGTAGAAGCCCTTCTTCTCCGAGTTGGCGGCTCGGAAGTAGACGTAGCCCGCGGCGTAGCGGGTCTCCGGCCGGACGGCCGCGCCCACGTCGGGTCGCTCCTCGGGAGTCAGGCACTTCAGGGGGTCGTGGCGTATCGCGAGACGCGACTCGCCCGCGGCAGATGCGGGATCCGGGACCTGTGCGCCGGCCGGGAACGACTGGACCGCGACGGCCGGAACGAGAAGGGCGCCGACCACGGCGCGGAGGTACCCCGACGGGATTCGCTCTCGGGCCACCTTCAAAGCACGACCCGAGGCGCTTGTTCTCCCGAGGAACAATCTCCGCTCGCAGCTCGACGAAGGGCTGGCCGCCTGCGTATGCCCCGACGACACGAAGGAACGCTCTCCCATCGCTTGCCTCACTTCCTGCACTCGGCTCTCCGTGAATCCGGCTAGAGCCCCGCAACGCACGGCACCCCTCTGTTTGAGAAGAGCCCGAGCCACCGTCCGACGCCACCGAGAGGCCGGATCCATCGTCCCTGGTCGTTCCCGATAGCCGATGAATATGCGACCGGGTTTCCGCCTGTCAAGCGGACCACATGATCTGCGTCATATCCGCGATGACTTTCCCTCGCCTCCCGAATCCGCCTCTGGTTAGAGTTCAGCCCTTCATCGAGTCTGTCTGACGGGGAGGACTCCCCGGTTCCGACCTGCATCGCCCACCCGCGCTGAAGCCTCTGTCCCACGGGCACTTGCACTGTCTCCGGCCCTCCGGCACGAGGCCCGCCATGGCCTCGTCCCGTGGAGGCAGCCGCATACCGGGCGCGCAGGCCCGCCGAGACGCCCCTGTACGTGCTGATCGAGTCCCTCTACGAGAGCGCCAAGGGCGCCTGGGAGGATCTCTTCGAGCGCCGCTATGGCTTCTGGCGCGGCCTCCTGGACGGCGTGGTCGCGCGATACCTCGACTGCGGCATCTTCGAGCGAGGCTTCGCCCGCATCCGCTGTCCCGATTGCGCCGCCGAGTGCCTGCTCGCCTACTCGAGCAAAGTGTCGATTTCCAGCACCTTGGGACCCCGGTTTTTCACGATCATTCCCCCCGGGGTCACGCCGGCGTGAGGGTGTGAGCTTGCCTCGGTCCGGTCCTCCTTTCCATAGAGAAAGAGCTCCCTGGTAGCGCGGTGGGCGCTCGTGGACTCGCGAAGCGTGTCCAAGGTCGGTGGGAAACGCGGAGCGTTTTCCACGGACCGTCAGCGTCCACGGCGCCGGTCCCATCAGGTGTCGCGCGGCAGCTTCGGTTTCTGCCGGGCGCGGTAGGAC
>Ga0209604_1003211_pt1 | contig 11322 bp, 10 predicted proteins | sample AD_UKC097_MetaG_FD_184405 | JGI IMG/M metagenome (GOLD analysis project Ga0209604, IMG submission 184405) | Active sludge microbial communities of municipal wastewater-treating anaerobic digesters from USA - AD_UKC097_MetaG (SPAdes) (version 2) | ecosystem: Engineered > Bioreactor > Anaerobic >... | reverse complement strand
CGATTAGCAAAGATGTTTCAATCCACGCGCCCACGCAGGGCGCGACTATTAACTGCCAAATAATTATAACTACTAAAAATTATCCCATACATCCGCGACTCATACTCTTAAACATATTTTCTCTATTAAATTTTCAAAGAACAATTTGAAAAACAAAATAGTATCATCAAGTTAGTTTACCCGCGAACCTTATTAATAAATGTTGTCAGCTTTTGGTTCGCGGTAATTCTTTTACAGTAAAAAAATTTTCCCCAGCGTAGCGGGACTAAGTCTTCGGTCGAAATTACAGCATACTTAAACAATTAAAGGACCTTCCTGATCTATTGTCTTTTTTGCGCCAATATGCTCCACGCGCCTGCGCCAGTTGGAACCCAAAAAATAAAATCGCAGGCTGTCTTCATCAGGATTTATTTCTTTAATCAATCGCTCCCTTAAGACAGTCCATTGTGTCGGATCAACGATACATTCAAAAACAGAATATTGCACTCGTTGTCCGTAATTCTGACAGGTCTTTGCGACCCGCCGCAGACGTTTAGGTCCTCGTTCATCATTCATCGCTACATCATAACTGACTAAAACAAGCATGATGTCACTCCTTATTTCCAGATAAACGGCGGATAACCGTCCAGATCACCGCGCAAACATCGCGCCAGCAGCATGGCCTGCACATGAAACAACAAACCAATATTTACTTTTTCACCAAGAAAAGGATGATATATTTCCTCCTGTTTTCTTTCCTGATACGCCACAATCAGTGTTTTTCTTGTTTCATCATTCATTGTCACTGCGCCTGCTTCGGTCCTGCTAAATCCTTTATCCTGAACTTGTTTCAAATTAATTAAAGACAATGTCAGGCGATCGGCAAGAAACGGCCGGAACTCTTCCATCAAATCCAGAGCCAAACTTGGCCGCCCCGGCCTGTCCCGATGCAGAAAACCGACAGCCGGATCAAGTCCGACAGCTTCCAGCGCCGAGCGACAATCATGCACCAGCATCGTATAAAGAAAGGACAAAAGACAATTTACATTATCCAGCGGCGGACGGCGATTTCGTTCCTGAAACGTAAAACTTTCTTTTTGCGCAACAATCAAATTATCAAAGACACCAAAATAAGTATGCGCGGCATCGCCTTCCAGCCCACGAATGGAATCAAGCGATTGGTTCAATTCCAGCGACTTCAGTGAACTGCTTAACGTAGAGACACCTTGACTCAGGGCATCATCATTCATCTTTTCAGAATGATCACGCAGTGCACGTTGTAATATTGTCCGGCAATTGGCAATTTTTCCTGTAACAAAAGATTTAGCCATTTGTCCGGAATATTCCTGATCATCGGCAAGACGGTATTGCGCACGGCGCAACAATACATTGCCTGATACCGGACCATGAACCCGTGCAAGAAATTTCCCATATTCGGACAAGAAACTTATACCAACGCCGTTTTGACCACAAAAGCCCATCAGAAAGGGGCTGCAAGATACATTGCCGAAGCAAACAATCCCTCCAATTGTATGAACCGGTACGCGCAGACGAACTTCCTGACCAATCTTGACCGTCACTGTTTCGCCTTCCTTGGCGAGGTACGAACCCTGCGTTGTCACATATAATGTATTAAGAAGCTTTTTCATGTTTCATTCAGCATCCGCTTTAAATAACTTTCAACCGACCGTTTTTTCTGCATCGTCTTCGGCATACACTCAGCCACCAGCGAACAACTTTCACAACGCTTGGCATAAACCGGCTTCGGCGTCTGCCCCGATTCAATTAGCTCATGTGCTTTCTGCGCAACGCCCTGCGTTTCCCGTCGCAACGCCTCATCGAACTCAACATCAAGACGTCTTCTGGTTTTGCCATAGAAAAGCGCCCCGGCAGGGATATGAACGTTGAGCATCTCCTCCAGACACAACGCCTGCGCACAGAGTTGAACCTTGTCGCTGTCATCGGGCTTTGGTTTTCCTCTTTTGTATTCAACAGGGAATGCCTGCCAGGAACCGTCTGCCTGCCGGTGATACTCAATCACATCCGCCTTGCCTATCAATCCAAGTTGTAATGACCTCAGCGACACGCCGCGTTCAATGCGAACATCGCCGCGCGATTCGTCGCCTTCCTCATGCACATGCTCATGCATAATCCGGCCTTCGGCGGTCAGAAGATTCTCCGTCCAGACCTGCTCAACATGGATCAATGCGCACTGCCTCGGACAAAAGGCGTAGTGCTGCAATGAAGAAAGCTGAATTAAGTCATCTTCGGAGTAGGACATATTTCCTCAATGCCGATATTAAAAACAGCACTCTTAAAATATTTTATCTTCCGGCCAAACTTTTACATCAATGCCCGTTGGAAGATTTGATTTATCGACATTGATTTCATAATCCCCTATGCCGCGTGGAAGATCTGCATTCTTCTTCACGGATACTCTCTCAAATAATCTGCCAGCAAGTTCACAACCTAAATGGCTTTCATGTTTGAATATAACCAGTTTTCGTGGATTCATTTCACCGCGAGCGGCGGCACGATCATTTTCAAAAGCATTAATTAATGCTTTCCAAAGAAGTTTTAGATCGTCATCAGAAAATTTTGTTTTCTTGGCATCAACAGCGGATATGTAACCGTGCATGCGATAAAGCGCATATGGCACGGTGGCTTTTCGTCCAAAGGTAGAAGCAAATTCTCTCTTCTCCTGCTTCTTGGCTTCTTCCTCTGTCGTCACAGCACAGCGAGTAATTGAATGTTCCGCTTGATAAATGCGGTCCTCTGAACGAGCAAAGGTAAATTGAACAGGGCCACGTATAGTTCCAGCACCCTTCTCACCAGTTGAAAGCACAGCGCCAAACGTTCTAATATCATAGTATTGCTCACATAAAGAACCTTGCCGCTGCTCTATGTTTTCACCTTTTGCCGCATCAATTATTTTATTCAATATTTGTTCTTGCCTGATAAAAATATCGTAAGGTGTGACATTTCCTTTTTCTAACATAACATAATTGCGGACTTTCCGTTTTATACACACATCGGTAACTAGACCGTGCTGATCTTCAGCATCTGTACGGGGCAGGTTAATCTGATCAGGATCTCCGTTGGGATTGCCATCTTTAACATCAAAAAAATATACAAAATCATATCTGTTCTTAATAGGTGCGCTCATATCGTTTCTCCTTTAATTAATTTTGATTTGATCCGCTGAACTGTTTTTGTCGCTGATGATAATAGCCAATAGCAAACTGACCCTGCTCTTCCAGTGTAAATATTGCCGGAAAACTTTTGATATCAACTTCCTTGCATAGTTCTTGAAGTTCTTTATCCATGTTAATTGCAAGGCCAGGTTTTTCATTCTTCAATTTTGTGAAATGCTTTGAATGCAGGTTAAAAAGACGGCCAAATGCAGCAGCTGGCGAGGTCATGGCATATGTAAAATATTTTTCCCTAATGCCGGAATTAACATCACCTAACGCAGCGTACTGAATGCTTTCCAATTTGGCAAAGATTTGACCGCACACATACGCAATAGGCTTAAAACAATTTTCAACTTTTTCACCGACCATAAAACCACCTCCCTTATTATTTCTATTTAAAATTAGTTTTATTAACGATGCGCGTTCAGCGGTAACACCATACTCATCTACACGTGCGCGTTGTAATACCTTGCTTAGCAACCATAATGGTGGAACTGTCTGTTTGACAGCCGCATTCCACAAATATGCGGCTGTCCGTGATAAGGCTACATCTTTATCGTTTGTGATATTTTGCGTGCATCTTGCAAGGTTATATAGACCTGAATATCTGGTTTTTAATGTTTTCAGATCACTGTCATATTCCATGATGGCAATATCTTTAAACCATTGCGCGATTGCTTTCCGGAAATCAAAAAGACTTGTTTGAAGCCAATCACGCACGGCAATGCGCGCTGCAGAACCGGATAGTGCGCAAGAGTAAAACTGATCTGCCTCCAAATATCTCCCGGTTTGCTCGCTTCCCGAAGATACTGATTCAAATAATTTATTTATATCATCTGGATTGGGGGCTTCCAGTTGATCAATTTCCGGCAATGCCTTGTTTTCACGTGTCCAAAATACAATAGCCGTATCTGAGCCAAAGTTTCTTCGATTTGTATAACGATATGATTTTTTTTCTTTCCCCTTTTTTGTTTTGATAACAATTTCATTGCCCGCTGAGAGGAGCCAATTTAGACCTTCAACATATGTTTTCGCGCAATTTGTGCATATGGAAGAGTTTTCATTGCCTTGTAGCGCATAAGACTCAAAGGCAGTATCATTGAATGAAACTAAAGCGCAGCCACTGGACTGCCCGTTCGGTACACGCTTAATCATCCCGTGGGGTATATCTTCGACAGGATATTTAGACAGTCCGCATATAGCGCACAGCTTTTTACTATCAGCTAGTAATTCTTTTTGCATACCCTGGTAATGATCAATTATTGCTTGCAAAACTTCCGGCTTTTCATGAATCCTGAACCCTTCAGATGCAATGCGGAAACCGATGTTACCTTTTCTGTTTTTCTCCTCTGGTATGGCTTCGATATAGCTCTGTAAGGCTTGATCCAAACCTCTAGCTTTGTTGCTCGTATAAAATGCCGTCACGGGAGCCAATTCCGGCAGAGTCTTGTATTCATCCAATTTTTTCAAAAAAAGATCGTGCTTGTTTTTTGATTTATCGCCGCCATAACAAAGAACTTCTTCCACTTTGTCGAGAAGAAGACGTGCTTTACCTTTCTTCGCGGTTAGTGCTTCAGCAACTGTTTGTTTTTTTTCAATCATGTTGAAACTTTGAAAACTGCCATCTTTTGCAATGATCAACTCAATATTAATTGGTTCTGATTTTAATGCATCATGCACCCATTCGTCCTCGGCCTTCTGTGAACGCAATGTTTTTCCTAAATCGCTTAATTCCTTAATCATAAGGCAGCCTCCTTTTCTTCTTGCAGATTGAATGCATAGATGGCGGAGGATATTTCACTATCAATTGGCGGTTGAATATGGCTGGTTTGCATCATTTTATCGTTCTCAGGCACCTCGCAATTCAAGATGCCATTTCTTACGGCAACATTATGGAAAAAAATAGGTTCCGCTTTTCCTTTTTCATTGTAGAAAATGTCAAACAACATACTGCCGATGGGGATTGTTTCTTTTAGAGGTTGTTCCTTGCCGTGGGGTTCCATAAATTCGGCAGAAAACTCTCGCGTGCCCAGATAGGGACGCCGCCAGCATTGACCTTTTTTAACACGCCGTATAAATATTCCATCATGATCGGCATCAATGCCTTTCCTGCCGATGTATTTTTCAGGTTTATTACGCGCTGATGTTTCTTTCTGATAGATTGATGCCTCAATAATATATGCCACATCCCGCAAGATGACACTGTTTCGCTGCGCCCGTTTGTCTTCAATAATTATTGGCGTACGTCCCTGCTTGGTATTTATTTCGTTACGTTTGATTGTGAAAAAACGTACAGGATTCAGAACTATTATTTTCCTGACGTACCACTGAAACTCCGGCTTCCATAATATGGAATCAAGAACGCCTCGCGCAGCTGATGGCGTCATGCACGGGTAGGTCATACGTTCGACCTTGAGGTCCGGTCTTGTGAAACAGGCATAACCACCCGTAACCTTAACTTTTACTATTCGACTATCAAGCATACTCACCTCCTGATTATACGATTAATTTATCTGCCTCTATGGGCTCAACTGAAATACCTGTTTGCTGATCATAATGACCATACCAAACCAAAAATCCTTGTGGCATTGTCTTACACAGAGCCGCATTTTGAATAATGAAGTGTCTGTACACAGAAACCGTGTAAGCTTGCATTCTCCGATAATCATCTTTGGATAGAAATTCTTTATATTCCAGTGAATGAAACAATTGTCTGCTTTCTTCACTGTAGTGATAAATATACAAACTTTCAGTTTTGTCTCGAATGATCCGATAACTGTCATTGACAGTTTGAAAATTAAAGTCTTTGCGCGCTTGATTGATATTATATTGATCTGGATTGACGTAAAGATTGACGACCTGTGCGTAATACTTGTTGAAGTTATCCGGCGCATAGAGCTGTTCAAGATCCATTCTTATAAATTCTTCAGCATGATTTGCGCAGGCTGAATATGTTTTGTCGGGCATCCCGCCATCGTGCAGCTTAAATAGAAATACTTTTCCGCCGGAAAGACCCAACGTGTTTTCGCGATTACAACGACCGGCAGCCTGAATAATCGCTTCAAGTGGTGCCAATGCGCGGTAGACCACCGGAAAATCAAAATCAACGCCCGCCTCAATCAATTGTGTTGAAGAAACAATAATTTTTCGCCTGGCAGCCAAATCATCCCGAATACCCTTGATAATTATTTTTCTATGATCGGGACACATACCGGTTGAAAGATGATATTTCTTTTCCCAATGGTCAAGATTCTTAGCTAAATTGAAAAACTCTAGTGCCGGTTTTTTGGTATTAAATATTACCAGTATTGAAGTGCCTTTATCAGAAGTTGCGTTGAGGAGATCTGATAAATCTATAGGCTCCAGTTTATTTAGCAATTTATATTCAACGCGGCGTGTTTCTTTATACATTTCATTGGAATCGTTGATCAAGGGCTGGATGTTGTCTATACCATTAAACCCCTTTCTTTTTTCAAAAGCAGGTTGCGTGGCAGTGCAAAACAGAAAGGTTGTATTCATAATATTTTGGACAGCTTTAAGCAGTTGGAGCGTAGGCAGGATTACGTCTTTGGGCAGTGTTTGAACTTCGTCAAAGATAACCACTGACTCTGCAATATTATGAATTTTTCTGCATTTTGATGGCCTGTTACTAAAGAGTGATTCAAAAAATTGCACTGTTGTTGTGACAACAATCGGATAATTCCAATTTTCACAGGCTAGCTTTTTTCTTTGTTCAATCAGAGCATAATTGAAGTCATCATCCCTGGTTGCTGTATCATCTTCATTAAAGCTGGAATGATGTTCCAAAACCAACTCACTACCGAATATACCTTTTAATATTTGGGCGGTTTGATCGATGATATTCACAAATGGAAGAACTATTATTATTCGTTTTAAATTATTCACCTGTGCATGACATAAAGCCCAAGCTATGGATATCAGCGTTTTTCCCATGCCAGTAGGCAAGGATAAAGAATAAAAACCACATGGTTGATTAGTTTTTTGAAGTACTTGTTGACGTGCTTCATTTCTCATATGGTTAATTTTCCCCTCTTTGGACTTTCCAGAAAATTCTACCTCCAATTTGTCAATCATTTCTTCAATTGGTAGAGAGATGTCAGGCCGAAGTTCAGAGATTGTTTTGTTAAAGTGTTTTTCAGTAGAAAGCCAATCGCTATCCGTTAAAGCGCTGAATAAATATCTAATGAAGGCTTCACGATGTGACGGTGTTTTTTTTATTTCATCTAAGGTTTCTTTTCTAAAATCGTTTTCATTATTTTTAGTTTCCTCAGTAAACTGAGCAACAACATTCTTAAATTCTTCTATTTCATTGCGTTTGAATGGTTCAGTATCAACTTTCCATGTCGAGTTGTCAGGAATACCTTTGTGGTGACCGTCGATGACAAAAGATGTCTCTAACATGCCCTCGCAACGAGCATATCCCGCACCCCATGATGCATGTGGAACACTTCCGCGCTTACCGCCAGTTCTAATATATTCTTGAAAAGCGTTCTGATACTTCCCAAGGTCATGTAATAAACCAGTGAGGTAAAAAATTGATTTATAATCTTCTTTCCAAGCAAATGATGACGAAATCTTTGCGGTTTCAATAAGGTGCTTTGATAAAGAATGTGCTTCCTGAAAACTGTTTTCAGAATGTGCGATGTATTCCATAATTTTTTCCTTTATTTCCTGATTATTTTTCTTGGAACTTTTCATCGCCACCCTTCACTGAATATTAAAATACCAGTTGATGGTAATCTTGATTCTATGACGGAGCTATTTCAGCATACTCAGGGAACAATCCCTACATTGCATCCGGCGGACTTAAATTTTTGATAATTATTTTACCACCCAACCACCCCCAATTTATGTCCCATCAAAACGTTGCTCAAAAGATATTTTATGGATTTAAAATGATAAAACGTTCCGGAAATTTCCGAGACAGCGTTTATTCATTTCAAAACATCGGGGGTTTGATGGTTTGTTATTATACTTCTTTAAAATATTTTCAATCCCTCGAAAGAGGGATATTGATAATTATCACCGTATCCGGTGAAACGATTCTGGATTCCCGCCGAAAGCATGCGGGAATGACTTCATTTTTTTTCAGACTGATCGGGGAACAATCCAAACATAATTTCCCTTATTGCCATTTGCCGGCGGCATTCCATTCTTGCTTGAATTCCAGATTCTTGTGAATCGCCTCCAGTGGCTTTAGCAGGAATTTTTCAATTACCTTGGCCGCTGCCGATAGTTTTTTCGGCGCGTGTTTTATATCGTTCTTCCTTAAAAATGCCGTCCACAATGTCTGGCGATCGGATTTTTCATCATAAATTTCCTCTGCAAACAGTGGACGTTTGACAGGCAGTGGCGTTTTACGATGTTCAAAGGTTTTGCTTAAAGCCGCGGTAATATTCATGCCTTCAAAATCAAATTGCCGTGTCATCAGCCAGATATCATAGAAATCTTTCATACGGCTGTTTAACAAGCCCAATTTCACCATGGCCTCGAATTTTTCACTGATGACACTTTCCGGCGGATATCCTTTGAGACGCGGTTTGTGAAAATCGAGGATGACCGGGAAGTCAACGATTCCAGGGACTGGATAAACCTTATCGCCAAAGGCGATGTCAATCTGCATGGGTATGCGCGCACGTTCCAATAATCCTGTAAACCGGACCCGCACACCTTCGCAATCGGCATCTTCTTTAATCCGTTGACTGTGTATCGTTTGATGATCGAAAACAAGGCCGTCGGAAGGCACGCTCGTTTTGCAAATATCTTTTATGATTTTCTCAATGTTGTCTGTCCGGTTATCGCATCGCGCCAGTAAATCAATGTCGCGGGTCGTGCGCCGCTGAGGCAGGTGCCAGGCGGTAAACATTAGCGCTCCTTTAAGAATAAACTGACGCGCATGGGCGGATTTGCACAGCCGGAAAAGAAATCTTTCCATGCCATAATACTGCAAGACTTCCGCGAAGGGCCGGTGCGTTTCTTTGGCAACGTTTTGAAGCCTTCTCCGGACGGATTCCTGCACATTGGCGATATTCTTTTTCATATCAATGTTTCCAGAATCGGCTTGATGATGTTGCTTACGCGACATATTTTCGCGTATTTCATGATTTCCTGCGGCCTGACACGTTTTTCTGCAATGGCGGTTTTGATGGCGTCCCTGGCTACATTGACGCCGATCTTGTTTCTGAATTTGAAGCAATCCGCTATTGTTTTTGCCGGTGAGTAAACTCTGACCGTATGGCCGTCTATACGATGTTCTTCAACGCCTTCTCGCCATGCCTGATGATCAAACCGGTAAACTCGCACCGGCGGATACGTGATGATATTCGCGTGGGATTGTTTGGGTATGGCAATCTCCACGTATTTGGGGATTTCGCTGGTGATTTCATGAAAGGCCAGCGCGGAAATCAGGCATATCACGACGCGCGGCGCCAGAAGAGAGACCATGACCAGATCGGGATGCGCGGCTGGTTCGTAACCGGCAAGTTGATACAGGCCCCGGCTTATTTTGGAGATTTGCCCGTTTTTCTCCAGCGCGGCAATGGTATCCGGGTGAAACCCGGCTTTTCGCATGGCCGAGAAACGAACAATGCCGCCTTTTTTATGGAAATAATCTATAAGATTTTGTTTTTTTGCGCGCATTTCCTTTCCGTATATAATGTCAATTGTTTTAAATATGTGTATATGATTTATACGGTATTGTCAATACCGATGTTCTAATGTCCTGCCTGACCGTTCATCAATATTTGTTTGTATAGGATCCGGTAAAAGCCTCGTACACCATAAAATCCCCCCTACGCGGTGCTCCGGGGATAGTTCGGCTTACGCTTCATACTTTGTTGCATTCGTCTTCAGCTTGCCTCACGACCCCTTCATCCCCCTTTACAAAAGGGGGAGATTAAGGCCTGGATTTACCCTAACGGGCACCATGGCCCGACAAGACCATTCGGGAATGACAGGCAAGATGTTATCTGTATATTTTTTTCATTTTTCCAATCTCGTTTCTTATTTCGTTGCGCAGGGCTTTGGGGGATATCACTTCCACCTGCGAGCCGTATTTGAGAATTTCTCTTTTGATCTCCCGGAAGTCGGCAACGGGAATGGTCAGGCAGAGCCTGCCGTCTTTTTTGATGAATGTTTTTTGCGCCGGATGCCAAACCTGTTCGGAAATCCAGGGGGAAACATCTTTGGAAAAACACAGGCAGACGGATTTTGTCTGTTTTCCATGAAAGATGCCGAAGGTTTTCCGGATATAGTCGCGCACGTGTCCGGAAGAGAAACGGGCGGTAATGGTCCTGGCGCAGGGGGCGATGGTTTGTATGCGCGATAGAACAAAATCCCGCAGTTCATTTTTTAACGCGCAATGGGCGATAATATGCCAGGTGCCCATGTAGTGCAGCAGATGCAGCGGCAAAATGTCGCGGGTGGTGATTTGGGAATTGTGCGGCGAATGATATTCTATTTTCACGGGCCCGGCATTTAAAAGAGCTTCCAGCATGGCATGATATATTTTTTCCGACGTTTTGGAATATGCGATGTTGCGGACGGATATTTTGCTGTTCAGGTCTTTGACGGTCATGGTTTGGGAATGCGATATTTTTGTCAGCAGTTGTTCAAGAAACGAGCGCAGGGATGTCTTGAGGCTTTTGTCCGGCACGGCGGAAACCAGACGGTATGCCAGAAGAAGTGAAATTAATGCTTCTTCACCGAGCCAGAAACCCGGCAGGTCATAGGTATGGTCTTCGTAGGTAAATCCGCGATGGCCGGGGATATACATCAGCGGCGCATTCAGCCTGTCACGCATGAATTCAATATCGCGCTGGGCGGTTTTGCGGGTGATTTCAAATTTTTCCGCAAGGGTTTTGGTGTTGGGATACCTTCCCTGTTTTATTTCGTTTTGAAACCAGAGAAATCGTTCCAGAATGATTTTTGAAGCCATGTCCCCTCCTTTGCCGGATGAATTTTTACAGACTGATTGAATTGTTTCGGGTGCAGGCGGCTTTCCTCTCTGTTTGGTTTATGTTTATTTTTTTAGGTGAGAGAGGATTCCGGTTATCAATAGTGAATTATGCCGGTAAGCGCAAGAATTTTTTGAATTGGCTTTTTTGAGGACGAAAAAAAACCGGGGATG
>Ga0209604_1003210_pt1 | contig 11322 bp, 12 predicted proteins | sample AD_UKC097_MetaG_FD_184405 | JGI IMG/M metagenome (GOLD analysis project Ga0209604, IMG submission 184405) | Active sludge microbial communities of municipal wastewater-treating anaerobic digesters from USA - AD_UKC097_MetaG (SPAdes) (version 2) | ecosystem: Engineered > Bioreactor > Anaerobic >... | reverse complement strand
GTCCCTCGAGCGCGGTGGTGGTGAGGACTCCGGAGACCTCCGCGCCCGAGACGAGGTGGAGCGTCACGAGGTCGAGCGCCGCTCCTTCCGCCGCCGACGGCTCGCAGCCCGGGCCGTCGACCTCGATCGACACGGTGACGAGCGCGTCGCGCGAGAGGAGGCAGCTCCCCCCGTCGGCCAGGCCGATCGGCAGGAAGCGGCGGTCCTCCTCGAGGAGGACCCGCATCGGGGTGACGCCCCGCTCGCGGTGCAGGTCGGGGAGGAGCCAGAACGTCACGTCGAGCTCGCTGCCGTCGTCGAGCTGGACGGTGGCGGCGCACGGGGTCGTCGTCCTGCGGGGAATGGTGTCGTGCATGCGAACCTCCGGGGACGCGCTCCGATCTTAGGCGAATCGGCCGGAAGGCCGGCGCGGTTCCGGCCCGTTCCGCGGCGGGAAAGGCGCCCGTAGATAATCGCGGGGCGTGACCCGGCCCGCCCTCCTCCCGTACCTCGCCCTTGCGGCGCTCCTGGCCCTGGTGCCGGCTCGTGCCGCGGACCCGACCGCGACCTTCGTTGCGCCCGGGGGCTCCTCGCTCCTCGTGGCGGCGACCGACGCCGATGGGAAGACGTGGCTCTCCGTGCGCGACGTGGCGACCGCCCTCGGCGGCACCCTCGCCCACGAGGCGGCGACCGGCTCCTTCGAGCTGAAGATCGGCGCGCACACGGCCGTCTTCGGCACCGGGACGCCGATCGCCGTCGTCGACACGCGACTCGTGCCGCTCGCCGCGGCGGTACGGGCCGAGGCGGGGACCGCCTACGCGGAGCCGGACTTCTTCTCGCGGGTCCTCTCTCCTCTCTTCGGCGTCGCCTTCACGTGGGACCGCGCCTCGCGCACGCTCGCCGCGCGGCCCGTGGAGACGCCCGAGATCGGCGTCGAGGCGACCGTCTCCGCGTTCGAGGGGACGACGAAGGTCGTCTTCCGGTTCTCGCAGGCGCCCGCCTACCGGACGGAGAAGGGGGAGGACCAGGTCGTCCTCCGCTTCCCGGGCGTGAAGCTCGTCCCCGCCTCGCCCGAGGTCGTCCCCGACGACGAGCGCGTCGCCCGGCTCCTCCTCCGGCCGGGAGAGCTCGCCGTCGTCCTGAAGGGAAAGGACCTCTCCACGAACGTCTACCCGCTCGCGGCCCCGCCGCGGATCGTCGTCGACGTCACGCGCGGAGCCCCGCCGGTCACGGCCGCCTCACCCGCGGCGACGCGCGTCCCCGGAGCCCTCGTCCTCCCCGCGCCGACGCCCACGCCCCGGCCCGAGCCGCGCGTCGTCGTGCTCGACCCGGGGCACGGCGGGACGGAGGAGGGGGCGAAGGGCCCGGGCGGCCTTCTCGAGAAGGACGTCGTCCTCGCGCTCACGCGGACCGTGCGCGAGGTGCTGACCGCGCGCGGCTACCGCGTCGTCACGACGCGCGACAGCGACGCGTCGGTGGGGTTCCAGGATCGGACGGCGACCGCGAACGCAGCGAAGGCCGACGTCTTCCTATCGCTCCACATGAACGCCTCGCGCTCGCCGTCGGCCCACGGCACCGAGGTCTACTACCTCTCCCTCGACGCGTCCGACCGCGCCGCCGCCGCGCTCGCCGACGCGGAGAACGAGGACGAGCCGAAGCCGACGCCGTCGGCCGAGACGAACGCGGCGCTGCGCGACCTCGACCTGATCCTCTGGGACCTCGCCCAGAACCAGCATCTCAGCGCCTCGAGCCGGCTCGCCGAGATCATCCAGGCCGACTTCAACCGCCTCCTCGGCATCACGACTCGCGGCGTCAAGCAGGCCCCGTTCCGCGTCCTGATCGGCGTCAACGCGCCGGCCGTCCTCGTCGAGGTGGCGTTCATCTCGAACCCCGAGGAGGAGAAGAAGATCGCCTCCGAGGCGTTCCGGCGCGCCGTGGCCGAGACGCTCGCCGGGTCGCTCGACGCCTTCTTCCGCGTCGGCTCCGACGCCGTCGCGCCCGTCCCCTTCGTGCCGCCCGCGGCCGAGCGGCGCTGACGCCCGCCCCATGCCGCGCCGCTTCGCCCTCGCGCTCCTCGCGCTCCTCGTCCTCCTCCTCCTCGGCCTCCTCGCCGGGCGGAAGGTCCACGAGTCGCGGCAGATGAAGCGCGTGGCGAAGGCGCCGGTCCCGACTCGGACGATCCCTCCGCCCCCGACCCCGATCCCCGCCCGCCTCGGGACGATCTGGTTCGAGACGGCCGCCGACGGGATGTTCCGCGCCGAGGTGCGCGAGGTGCCGGCGGCCGTCGACGACGTCGCTCTCGTCCGTCGCCTCGGCGCCGAGGTCCTCGCCGGCCCGCGCCACCCCGATCTCCTCCGCCCCTTCCCGGAGGGCTGGACGCTCCGCGCCGCCTACCGTCTCGCCGACGGCCTCGCCGTCCTCGACCTCGCGCCGCCCGCGTCGGCGACTCCGACGCCCGTCCCCGAGGAGACGAAGGGAGCCGGTGGGGACGCGAAGAAGAGCCCGACGCCGGTGCCGGTCCTCCCCGAGCCGCCGAAGCGCTGGGAGACCGGCTCCTCGGAGGAGCTCGCCGCGGTCCAGTCGCTTGTCCTCACGGTCACGAAGAACCTCCCCGCTGTCACTCGCGTCATCCTCCTCGTCGGCGGCGAGCCGGTCGAAACGCTCGCCGGGCACGTCGACCTGACGCACCCAATCCTGCCCGACCTCTCCCGCGCGGCCGACGAGGCACCGCTCGTCGCCCCGATGCCGACGCCGCTGCCGGAGCCGACGGAGCCGGCCGAACCGATCGCGCCGGCCGCCCCGGCCGTCTCGCCCGCCCCCGGCGCGACCGCGCCTCCGACCACCCTCCCGGCGCCTACGGCCTCGCCCGCCCCGCCGCGTCCCGCCGCCCGCCCCACCCCGCCCCCCCGAAAGAGCTTCGACCGCACATGACCGACAACCGCCCCATTGGCCTCTTCGACTCCGGCGTCGGAGGGCTCACCGTCCTCGACGCCGTCGCCCGCCGCCTGCCCGGCGAAGACCTCCTCTACCTCGGCGACACCGCGCGCCTCCCCTACGGCACGAAATCGCCCGAGACCGTCCGCCGCTACGCGCGCCGCGCCGTCTCGCTCCTGCTTTCTCGGGGCGTGAAGGCGCTCGTCGTGGCGTGCAACACCGCCTCGGCCCTCGCCCTCGACGCGATCGTCGACGAGGCGCGCGGCGTCCCGGTCCTCGGCGTCGTCGAGCCAGGCGCGCGCGCCGCGCTCCGGACCGCGCGCGGGGTAACGGGCGCGGCCGCCGAGGCGCCGATCGCCGTCCTCGCCACGGAGGCAACTGTCGCCTCCGACGCCTACGGCCGCGCGATCCGCTCCCTCGACCCCTCCCGCGCCGTCATGAACGTCGCCTGCCCGCTCTTCGTCCCGCTCGCCGAAGAAGGTTGGACCGAGAACGACGTCGCCCGGGAGGCCGCGAAGCTCTACCTGGCGCCCGTCGTCGACGCGGGGGCGCGCGTCGTCGTCCTCGGCTGCACGCACTACCCGCTCCTCGCGCGGACGATCGCCGCCGCGCTCCCCGAGGGGACGCTCCTCGTCGACTCCGCGGCCTCGACCGCGGTCGAGGTCGAGGCGCTCCTCGGCACGGAGGGGAGGCGAGCGGGCGAAGCGGGGGAGACGCACCTCCTCGTCACCGACTCCTCAGAACGCCTCCGGCGCGTCGCGGGGCGCTTCCTCGGACGGGAGGCGGCGGCGCTCGAGCTCGTCGACCTGCCGTAAGCTCCGGGGCGATGTCTCGCCCCGACGGCCGCTCTCCCCTCCAGCTCCGCCCCGTCTCCCTCGAGGTCGGCGTCGTGCCGCACGCCGAGGGCTCGTGCCTCATCACCCAGGGCCGGACGAAGGTCCTGATCGCCGCCACGCTCGAGCAGAAGATCCCGCCCTTCCTGCGCGACTCGGGCGAGGGGTGGATCACCGCCGAGTACGGGATGCTCCCGCGCGCCACGCTCGAGCGGACGCCGCGCGAGGCAGCGAAGGGGAAGCAGGCGGGGAGGACGCTCGAGATCCAGCGCCTCATCGGCCGCGCCCTCCGCGGCGTCGCCGACCGGACGACCTTCCCCGAGTGGACCGTCACGCTCGACTGCGACGTCCTCGTCGCCGACGCGGGCACGCGCTGCGCGTCGGTGACCGGCGCCTGGGTCGCCCTCGCCCTCGCCTTCGAGAGCCTCCGGAAGAAGAGCGCGCTCAAGCGGCCGCGCCCCTTCCGCGAGGCGGTCGCCGCGATCTCCGTCGGCGTCCTCCCCGACCCCGAGCGCCCCGAGGGGGTCGTCGCCCTCGACCTCGACTACTCCGAGGACTCGACGGCGCACGTCGACCTGAACGTCGTCGGCACCTCCACCGGCCGCTACGTCGAGGTGCAGGGGACGGCCGAACGCGAGCCGTTCGACGACCGGCGCCTCCGCGAGATGCTCTCCGCCGGGAAGAAGGGGCTCCGCCGCCTCTTCCGCGCCCAGCGCAAGGCGCTCCTCGGCCGCGTTCCCGACGACTGGCTTCCGCCGGCCTGATGCGTCGCGCCCTCGCCGCCCTCGTCCTTCTCGCCGCCGCGGCCGGAGGGCGGGCGGTGGCGGAGGTGCCGGCAGCCCTCGCCGCCCCGGTCCCGTTCCTCGGGGAGGCGCCGCGCATCGACGGCCTCCTCGACGAGAGCCTCGCCGCGCTCCCCGCGCGTCCCCTCCCGCCGCCCGAGCGGAGCGCCGCGGAGAACCCGGCGACGGAGGCGGTGTTCCGCCTCGCCTACGGCGCCGGCTTCCTCTGGCTCCACGTCGAGTCGCCCGGCGAGGCGCTCGCCTTCCGCGACCGCGCCTTCCAGAACGGCGACGGCTTTCACCTCGTCCTCGCGCTCCCGCGCCCCGACGGCGCGGCGAGCACGGAGTTCACGGTCGTCGCGGTCTCGGCGGTCGACCGCCCGGCGATGGAGTGGACCCGCCGCGTCGCCTGGTACCGCGGCCCCGACCGCGTCTTCGTCCCGCTCTCGCCCGCGGCGAAGGCCGCGACGGCGGCGAAGGACGGGAGGCTCGGCTTCGAGCTCCTCCTGCCGTGGTCCGACGTCGCGCCGCTCCACCCGTGGCTTTCGCCCGCGATCGGCTTCAACCTCGCCGTCGTCCGGGCGGTCGGCGCGCGGGAGAAGAACGTCCACCTCCACGTCCCCGACCGCTTCGTCGACAGCGAGGGGAAGCCGCGCCTCTCGGCGCCGCTCTCCTTCGAAATCCCGCGCGCGGCGCCCCGCGGCGCGACGTTCGTGGCGCTGCCTGCGGGTCACCTGCGCACCGGCGAGCCGCTCCGGGCGACCGTCGTCGCCGGGCCCGGCGCCGACGACGCCGCGACGCTCCGGGTGAGGACGGCCGAGGGGACGCTCGTCGCCCTCGCGCGAGGCGCGATCCGCTGCGCCGCCGCTCCCTGCCGCGAGGAGCTGGAGGTCGACGCGGGAGGCCTCCTTCCGGGCGGCTACCGCGTCGAGTGGACGACGCGGGAGGCGGGCCTCGCGGGCGAGTCGCCCCTCACCGTCCTTCCGCGCCTCGAGCGGGAGGAGGCCGTCGCGCGGCTCGCCCGCCTCGCGCCGGCGATCTCGCCGGGGACGAAGGCGACGATCGAGCTCCTCGTCGACGAGGCTGATGCGGCGCTCCGCGCCCTCCCGCGCTACGAGGCGGCGGGGCGGGAGCGCCTCGCCCTCGAGGAGGCTGCCGCGCTCCTCTTCCGCGCCGAGGCCGGAGAGGACCCGCTCGCGGGGCGAACCGGCTCCTTCCGCCGCGCCTTCCGCTCCCGCCGCGACGGCACCCTCCAGCCCTACGCCCTTCGGGTCCCGAAGGGCGGCGCGGCCGGAACGAAGCGCCCGCTCCTCCTCTGGCTCCACGGCAGCGGCTCCGACGAGCGGGCCCTCTTCTCCGCCCCCGACTACTCCGGCGGCGCGACGGTCGACGTCGCGCCGCGCGGACGCGGCGCCTCGCACGCGTGGGCGACGCCCGAGGCCCTCGCCGACGTCGACGAGGCGCTCGACGACGCCCTCGCCGCGACCGGCGCCGACCCGGCGCGCGTCGTCCTCGCGGGCTTCTCGATGGGCGGCTACGGCGTCTACAGGAAGCTCCTCGACGCGCCGGAGCGCTTCCGCGCGCTCGCCGTCTTCTCCGGCCACCCCGATCTCGCGAACCGCTGGAGCGGGACGAGAGACCACCCGAATCTCCTCGACCCGGCCGTCGCCGCGCGCTTCCGCGGCGTCCGCGTCTTCGTCTTCCACGGCGCGAAGGACCGCAACACTCCCTTCGAGCTGACGGAGCAGGCCGTCGCGGCGCTCCGCGCTGCGGGGGCGGAGGTGGAGCTCGCCGTGGAGGACGAGGCCGGTCACGAGGCCCCCTCGCCCGCGACCCTCGCGCGCTTCCGCGCCTGGCTCGCGAGCGTCCTCGCCGCGCCCTGAGGCGCGGCCTTCAGCCTTTCTTCGCGAGCTCCGCGAGGAGCTTCGCCACCGCCTTCGGCGCCTCGAGCGGCGCGTAGTGGCCGACGCCGGGAAGCTCCGCGTACCGCGCGTCGGAGCGCGCTTCGAGGATCGCCTTCACGTCGCGCGGCGGCGCGAGCGGGTCCTCCGCGCCGGTCGCCACGAGGAGCGGCACCGTCGTCCCGTCGAGGCGCTTGCGGAGCGGCGCGGCCGAGAGGAGCCCGTCCACCGAGCGCTCGAGCGCCCGGAGCGCCGCGGCGGCGTTCGCCCCGGTCCGCGCCTTCATCCCGCGTGCCACGAACCCCTTCTTCCCGGCGCCGTCCACCGCGAAGCCGTAGCCGAGCGCGTTCTTCAGCGACGCCTCCGGCGCCGCGGCGACGAGCGCGGCGCGCGACATCGCCTTCCACTTCAGCGTCTCGGTGAAGCCGTAGGAGACGGCCCCGAGCGGCGAGACGAGCGCGAGCGCCGCGACCCGCTTCGGCGCCAGGAGCGCCAGCTCGGCGGCGACGCGCCCCCCGATCGAATGCCCCGCGACGACGGCCGTCTCCACGTCGCGGTCGTCCAGCTCGCCGACCACCCACCGCGCGAGCGCGACCGGGTCGTAGCTGTCGTGCGGCCGCGCCGCCTTCCCGAAGCCGGGGAAGTCGAGAGCGAGCGCCAAGAGCCCCTTCGGGAGCGCCGCGACGACCTCCTTCCAGTCCTCCGCCGAGCCGCCCAGCCCGTGCAGCAGAAGGATCGTCCGGCTCACTCCGCGCCTCCCTCGGGTGGACATCCCTCCGCCGTGGCCCGAGAATCCGGCGCGCCGGGGCGTAGCGCAGTGGCAGCGCAGCTGCTTTGGGAGCAGCAGGTCGGCGGTTCAAATCCGCCCGCCCCGACCACTCCTTCCCTTCCGAACGCGCGATCGCTCACGCGCCCCTCCCCGGCGCGACACCCTCGGCGTTTCTCACGGCTGCGGGATCGTCTCAGATCCGTAGGTCCGGACGCCAGACTCCGCGGGGCACGCCGACGGGCGCCCCCGCCCGCCCGGCCCGCCCCGGCCCTGCGACCGACACCGCGCCCTCTCCTCGCGCACGGCGGTAGACTCGGCTCGAGGTGGCAGGTGAACGAGATTGCGGCACGGATCGATACCTCGGGCAGACTCGTCATTCCGGCTCGGATCCGGAAGGACCTGGGGCTCACGGCGGGGACGGCGGTCACGCTCCGGGTCTCGGACGGCGAGCTGCGCGTCGTGGCGAAGGCCGAGGCGATTCGCGCGGCGCAGGCGAGGGTCCGCCGTTACGTGAAACCCGGGCGCTCGCTCGCGGGGGAGCTCATCGCCGAGCGGCGGGCGGAGTGGCGGCGTGGGTAAGGTCGTTCTCGACGCCTCGGCGATCCTCGCCCTCCTGAACGACGAGCCGGGCGCGGCGGCCGTGGCCGCCGCGCTCGAGGACGCGGTCGTGAGCGCGGTGAACCTCTGCGAGGTCGTCGCCAAGCTCCAGGAGGTCGGCATGTCACGGGAGGAGGCCGAGGAGGCCCTCGGCGGGCTCGGCCTCGAAGTGCAGCCCTTCGGCGAAGCGGCCGCCTGGGCCGCCGGCACGCTCCGGGGGGCGACACGGCGCGCGGGCCTCTCTCTCGGCGACCGGGCCTGTCTCGCCCTCGCGCGGGAGCTGGGCGTCCCCGCGATAACGGCCGACGCGGCCTGGCTGAAGGCGGCGACCGGGGCGGACGTCCGGCTCGTCCGCTGACCCGAGGTCCTGCGGCGGGCTCAGCGGCTCGCGGCGCGGTACCGCCAGGGCGCGACCGGGTCGGGCTCCGACCAGACGCCGACCCGAGCCTCTCGCGCCCGCCGCTCCGCCTTCGCGAGCGCCGCGTCGTCCGAGTAGCGCACGTAATGCCACGCCATCCCGGCGGCGACGAGCTCGCGGTTCAGCACCCGGCCGTCGGGGAGGACGACCTCGCCGAGGAGGCGCCCGTAGCGGTCCTTCCCGCGCTCCTGCACCGTCACTCTCTTCCCGAACGCGAGCGACGACGCGAGCCGCTTCGCCGCGGCGCCGAACGCCTGCCCCCGCTCGGGGCAGTCGATCCCGTGGAGACGCACCCGCACCGGCGTCGTCCCGTCGAGGACGACGAGCGTGTCGCCGTCGGCGACGCCGACGACCTTCCCCGTGAACGCCTCGTGCCCGGCCGACGGCCGGCAGGAAAGGAGGACGGCGACGAGGGCGAGCGCGACGGACGTTGCCCGAGCGCGTCGAGGCGGCGCGCCGGAAGACGAAGATGCGGAGAACGCAGCGGCGAGGTTCACGCGGCGTGCAGTCTGAGATGGAACCGGGAATCGGAGAAGCGCGGACTGCCGGCGCCCGGCGCCCGGGAGAGGGGAACGTCGTTCGCGCCGGCAACGGTGGCCTGTCCGAGAATGGAAGCATGTCACGCCGCGCACGAAGCCTCCTCCTCGCCGTCCCGATTCTCGTCGCTGCAGGTTCCGTCGGCACGGCCGCGCAGGAGCTCGCGCCCTCGCCGGCGGCGCCGCTCGCGCAGAGGGAGTCCACCGCCCGGGCGACCGAAGACGGCCTCGTCGGCGGCCTCGGCTTCAGATCGCTCCACGCCTTGATGAACCGCGAAGCCTGGCCGCTCCTCGCCGCTTCCGGTCCGCTCCGGACCGGCGCTGTCGACCTCGACGCGGCCGAGCCGCTCCAGGCGATCGTCCTCTTCAACGCCTGGCACCTCCCGGCGGCGCACGGCCCCGACGACCTCCGGCTCCGCGACCTTCGCGAGAACCTCTTCTCCCGCGAACGGGTGTTCGGCGGGCCCTGGCCGGAGTATTCGCTTCCCGGCTACGTCCTCCTCCTCCGGAAGGCCGACGGTGCGTGGACGCTCGTCGCCCGCCTCTCCGGGCACTTCCTCGTCGAGGACGCGTCCGGCCTCGGGCTCGTCGCCGTCCCTCCGCTCTCGGAGCGCGGGGCCGATCGAGCGGCCCGATGAGCGCGTCGCACGCCGTCGCCGCGGCCGTCGCTCTCCTCTTCCTGCCCCCGCCGGCCGCCGAGGCGGCGAGCCCTGGCCGGGCGCGCGTCCTCGCCACGCTCGCGAGCGACCAGGTGAAGGAGAGCAGCGGCCTCGCCCGAGGCCTCGCGAACCCGGGCGTTTTCTGGACCCACAACGACTCCGGCGACGGGCCGCGGCTCTACGCCTTCGGCGCCGACGGCGGCGCGCGCGGCGTCGTCGACCTCGAGGGGCCCGGCGTCCGGAACGTCGACTGGGAAGACCTCTCCTCGTTCACCGAGGACGGGCGGGCGTTCCTCCTCGTCGCCGACACCGGCGACAACCGCTTCGAGCGCGACGTCTACACCCTCTACGTCGTCCCCGAGCCCGACCTGAAGGGCGGGCGCGCCACGGCGACGCCGAGCCGGGCGATCCGCTTCCGGTACGAGGACGGCGCGCACGACTGCGAGGCCGCGGCGGTCGACCCCACGTCGGGCGTCGTCTACCTCGTCACGAAGGTCTGGTCGGGGAAGGCCGGCGTCTACGCCGTCGCCTGCCGCGAGTCGACCGAAGACGAGCCGTGCCGCGCCGTCTCCGTCGGGACGGCGAGCCTCCCGCGCGTCACCGGGATGGACTTCTCCGCCGACGGCCTCCGCGCGATCGTCGTCACGCGCGGCGACGCCTTCGAGTTCGAGCGGACTCCCGAGGAGGCCTGGCCCGAAGCCTTCGCACGCAAGCCGCGCCGAGTCGACCTCCCTCATCGGAAGCAGGGCGAGTCGATCTGCTACGGCTCGGACGACGCCACCCTCTACCTCACGAGCGAGTGCGGAAAGAAGGCCTCCGGACCCTGCGTCCCGCTGATCGAGGTCCCGCGGGCGAGGGAGAGGTTGCCAGAAAAGAGGTAGCCCACCTCTCCGCCCGCCAGCGGACACCATCTGTCCATCCCTGCGCCGCACCCTCTCCTTCGAACGCGCCCGCCCGGCCGCGGGCCGCAGGAGGAGGAGCCGATGAAGTCCGCGTCGAAGCCCCAGCTCGCCTCGGTCGAGCAGCCGTTCGGCGGCACGCCGCCGAGGCCCCACTGCCCAATCTGCGGCCACGCGGTCCTGCGCGTCGACGACGACGGCCTCACCCACGCCGACCCGTGCCGCCACCTCGCCTTCGTCTTCGTCGGCGAGGTCGGCGACTTCGAGTACCGCTCGCCGGACTTCACCCGGAGGACCGCCCACCGCCGCATCCACGACCTCGACCTCACGCGCCTCCGCACCCTCCTCGTGAACGCGGGCTACGGCAACGGCCTCCTCGCCCTCGAGATCACCTACGGCGGCATGGCCTGCGGCCCCGTCTGGTACACCGACGTCTACGGCTTCGACTACGGGGTCGGGGGCGAGGAGGAAGGGAAGGAGGGCGGCTCGGAAGGCGGGAGCGGAGCATGACGCCGTCCGGCGCCGCTCCGATCACGGATCGGCGCCGGCTGTCATCCCCCGAACGGGTGAGACGCGACGCCACGCGTAATCGCCGCCCGCTGATCTCCCCGCATCATTCCCAATCGCGACCCCACACCGCAGAATCCGTCTGGCGGCGGATTCGTCCCGGCGCCTCATGCCTTCGCCCGGCTCGAGTCGAGCGGCCCCTCGACGGACGCCTCCTCTCGCGCCACGACGGTCTCCGGGCTTCGGCCCCCGGCGGGAGGAGCGAGTGAGGGTCTTCGATTTTCGGGATCAGCTCATCGCGGACTACGCGGCCTACGTCCGGAGCTTCATCGAGATCCGCGACGCCCGCATCCGTGCGTACGTCGACCGGCTTCTGGAAGAGGGCCTCCTCTGGCCCCAGCCTCTCATCCAGCTGAACCCCGCCTTCGAGGCGGGCCGCTGGATCGACGAGCTCGTCGAGAGCGGCGTCCTTCACCCGGGGTGCTCGAGAGTCTTCCGCCGCGACAAG
>Ga0209604_1003207_pt1 | contig 11339 bp, 8 predicted proteins | sample AD_UKC097_MetaG_FD_184405 | JGI IMG/M metagenome (GOLD analysis project Ga0209604, IMG submission 184405) | Active sludge microbial communities of municipal wastewater-treating anaerobic digesters from USA - AD_UKC097_MetaG (SPAdes) (version 2) | ecosystem: Engineered > Bioreactor > Anaerobic >... | reverse complement strand
ATTACAGAAACCTCCTTCACTTTCCTGTTATTGATTATCAAAAAACGCAGAATTCCTGAGATCTTTACGATTTTGGAACAGTTTATCAGAATCTACCACCAACACCATAACATTAAAGTGGCAAAACTAACTTTTGCGAAAGAGATTTCCTCCCCCTTAGTTGATCAAATTAAAAAATTACTGGAAGAGGAATTCAGATGTAACATCATCATGGATATTTCCATAGATCCAAAAATTATTGGAGGTGTAGTGATCAAAGTAGATGATGTTTTAGTAGATGCTTCCATCTCCTCAAAAATCAGACGATTAAGAACAGAATTTTCACAAAATATATACAAAGTATCCTTTTAACAGCAAATAACAAATTATATAATGGCAGAAATTAAACCTTCAGAAGTAACTGCAATACTTCGTCAACAACTAAAAAACTTTGATGCAAGCACCGAACTTCAGGAAACAGGAACTGTTCTTGTTGTTGGTGACGGAATTGCACGTGTATACGGATTACAAAATGCTCTTTCGGGAGAGTTGGTAACTTTTGAAAAACCGGAAGGTGATATCACCGGAATTGTGTTGAACTTAGAGGAAGATAACGTGGGTGTTGTACTTTTAGGAGATGCAAAATCTCTCAATGAGGGAGACCTTTGTAAGAGAACCGGACGTGTAGCTTCCATTAAAATTGGTGAAGGCTTGTTAGGTAGAGTTATCAACACTCTGGGAGAACCTATTGACGGAAAGGGAGAAATTAAAGGAGAACTTTATGAGATGCCAATTGAACGTAAAGCCCCCGGTGTAATCTTCCGTCAACCTGTGAAAGAACCCCTTCAAACAGGAATTAAAGCAATTGATGCGATGATTCCAATCGGCCGTGGACAACGTGAGTTGATCATTGGTGACCGTCAAACAGGAAAAACAGCGATTGCTATTGACACCATTATTAATCAAAAAGAGTTCTACGACAAAGGAGAACCCGTATATTGTATCTACGTTGCTGTAGGACAAAAAGGTTCTTCAGTTGCCAATACCGTAAAAACATTAACTGAAAAAGGTGCCATGCCTTATACAGTGGTTATCACAGCTACCGCTTCCGATCCGGCAGCAATGCAGTTCTACGCACCCTTTGCCGGTGCAGCTATTGGGGAGTTTTTCCGCGATACCGGAAGACCCGCACTGATTGTTTATGACGACCTTTCAAAACAAGCCGTAGCTTATCGTGAAGTATCCTTGTTGCTCCGTCGTCCACCCGGTAGAGAAGCTTATCCCGGTGACGTATTTTACTTACACTCCAGATTATTGGAAAGAGCTGCTAAAATCATCGAATCTGACGAAATTGCCAGCCAAATGAATGACCTTCCTGAAGTTTTGAAACCGATGGTTAAAGGGGGAGGATCATTGACTGCACTGCCCATCATTGAAACACAAGCGGGAGACGTATCAGCTTATATCCCTACCAACGTGATCTCCATTACTGACGGACAGATCTTTTTGGAAACCAACCTCTTTAACGCCGGTGTGAGACCTGCGATTAACGTAGGTATATCCGTTTCGCGTGTAGGAGGAAATGCACAGATTAAATCAATGAAGAAAGTAGCGGGTACATTAAAACTGGATCAAGCACAATATCGTGAGTTGGAAGCATTTGCTAAGTTTGGATCCGATCTGGACCAGGCTACACAGAATGTTTTGGATAGAGGAGTGAGAAACGTTGAGATTTTGAAACAAGCGCAATATTCACCCATGAAGGTGGAAGAGCAAGTAGCCATTATCTTCTGCGGAGTAAATTCTTTACTTCAAAAAGTGCCTGTACATAGTATTAAAAACTTCCAGGATAATTACTTATTGGAACTCAATGAAAAACATCCTGAAGTACTGGAATCTATCAAAAAAGGTATTATTGATGATAATATAACATCCGTATTGGAACAAGTTTGTATAGAGATAGCAAAACAGTACGAAGTATAGTACCGGAGTCAACGAATTAAAAGATTATGGCTAGTTTAAAAGAGATTAGAAACAGAATCGGCTCGGTTCAATCGACACAAAAAATTACCGGTGCAATGAAACTGGTATCGGCTGCTAAGTTGAGAAGGGCGCAAAATAGTATTATCGGATTGAGACCTTACTCCAATAAGCTGAATGAAATTTTATCCAATATTTCTAGTTCCATTCCTAACAAATCTGAAATGCCTCTCTTTATGCAAAGAGATCCTAATAAAATTTTATTAATTGTCATTACTTCTAACAGAGGTTTATGCGGTAGTTTTAACTCTTCAATCGTAAAAGAAACACAACGCTATATCGAAGAAAACTACCCGGAGCAACTAGGAAATGAAAATATTGATCTAATCTGTATCGGAAAAAAGGGAAAAGAGCAATTGGGGAAAAAATACAATGTAGTTGGTCACTATGAAACCTTTATAGAAAAAACGCAATTTCATCCTATTGCTGAGTTTGCTGAAACCTTAATGGATTATTATATCAATCGTGATTATGATCGCATTGAGATTATCTATAATAGATTTGTTAATCCTGCTGTTCAAAAAATCGAGATTGAACAATACTTACCTATTGTAGAAGATGATGGTGCAGAAGAAGGACAAAATCCACTTGCAATAGACTATATTTACGAACCATCTAAAGCTGAATTGTTAGAACTATTGGTTCCTAAAATTTTAAAAACTCAATTCTTTAAAACAATCCTGGATTCCGTTGCTTCAGAGCATGGTGCAAGAATGACCTCTATGTCTAAGGCTACTGATAACGCAATCGAACTGTTAAAAGAGCTTAGATTGGCGTATAACAACGCTCGTCAGGCAGCGATTACCAACGAGTTGAACGAAATTGTTAGTGGTGCAGAAGCGTTGAAAGGATAAAGTGGTAGATATAAAAATAAAAAAAAAGCGGTTTTTGATTCAAAAACCGCTTTTTTATTGTCGGGGTGAGAAGACTCGAACTTCCGACCACTAGTACCCCATACTAGTACGCTAGCCAACTGCGCCACACCCCGAAATACGAGGGTGCAAAAATACAAATAATTATTGATATTACAACTACATTTTAGTTTTTTTTATTTGTAGCTTCACTTTTATAATTATTCTCCTCAAAAAAGGCACCATTTTCTGTAAATATATTTAAAAACTTTCCGAAAAAAATCTTATATTTGCCGATTTGTATCAACTTCACTTATTTTGAAATTTATTCATTAAAAATATAATTAATCAATTTATGAAACCATATCTATTAGCTATTATTATGCTGTCCCTAGTAACATCTCATACTATGGCCGATACCAATTCGGATTTTGTATCAGACAAAACAATCTCTAACACGCTTTCAAAAATCTACAAAAAGAGCGAGATTTCGAACAAGATTGTGGAAAGAGGCGTTAGACAAGTTGCTAAATTGTGGCAACCTTCCGATGGTACCAATGAGGATTTTTTGAACCTTTGTGAAACTTATTCTTGTAGAACCAAAGAGGATAAACAGAAGTTATTCGAAAGAATTGAAGCTCATTTTGAAACTATCTTGGGTTACAACAATCTCATTTCCATGCAATTACTCAGACCAACTCATGTGGTCGGATATGAGAATCTCAAGATTGATGACATTTTTAGTGCTTATAATCCAAATGCCAACTTCAATGACGACATGTTTAAAAATAAGATTGCATTTATTGTAATCTTAAATTTTCCTTACTATACACTGGAGGAAAAAATGGCAAATGGAGATAAGTGGACAGAGCAAGAGTGGGGCTATGTCAGATTGGGAGATATCTTTACCTCTCGCGTAACTGCAGAAATCAACCAACAGATCAATACAGCTACCGCGCAAGCCGACAACTATATTTCCAATTACAACATCCCCATGGGAAAACTGTTGGGACCTCAATTCGTACGTTATTGGCCATGGGATATGAAATTAATCTCTCATTGGGGACTACGTGACGAAATTAAAGCACAATATGCTGCCAGCGATGGATATGAAAAGCAAAAACTAATCTATCATACTATGCTGCATATTATAAAACAGGATGTTCCGGTTGAGTTATTTGAAACTAACGATTATTTGTGGCACTCCCCATCCAATGGAATCTACCTCGGTGAAATTGAAGTGGTTGGAACTCCTGATAAAAATTTACGTTATCAACATCTTTTGAATATTTTTCAAGCAATGAAAAATAGCGACCCTTACTATCCCAACTATAAAAACTATGTTGAACGAAAATTTAATACTGATTTAGAGATCCCTGTTGAAGAAGTTGAAAAGCTTTTCACTACCCTGATCACCTCCCCTCAAGTAAAGGAAGTAGCGCAAATGATCTCCAAAAGATTGGGACGCAAATTACAACCTTTTGACATCTGGTATGATGGATTTAAAACAAGAAGTAATTATGATCCGGCTTATCTGGATAGTATCACAAAAAGTAAATATCCTACCCATAAAGCATTTGAGAAAGATCTCCCCAACATCCTTATGAAACTGGGCTATAGCGCTGAAAGAGCAAAAGAGATCTGTTCACACATTACAGTAGATCCTTCCGTAGGTGCCGGTCATGCCTGGGGTGCAGAAATGAAATCTGCTCATTCTTTGCTGAGAACTCGCGTATCCCAAAGCGGAATGGATTACAAGGGGTACAATATTGGAGTTCACGAATTTGGACACAATGTTGAGCAAACCATTTCTCTTCATGATGTGCATAACTACTTCCTACATGGTGTTCCCAACACAGCATTTACCGAAGCATTGGCATTTACTTTCCAGGGAAAAGACCTGGAACTCTTAGGAATCCCAAGTGATGACCCCTTAACAGAAGCACTCAACACCTTAGATCTTTTCTGGGGTTGTTATGAGATTATGGGTGTATCTCTTGTTGATATTAAAGTTTGGCAATGGATGTATAGTCATCCTTATGCCAATGCCAACGAATTGAAAGATGCTGTAATTCAAATCGCTAAAGATGTTTGGAATCAATACTACGCTCCTGTTTTTGGAATTAAAGACACTCCAATTCTAGCCATCTATTCTCACATGATTGATGCCCCACTTTACCTTTCTGCTTATCCTATCGGACATATCATTGATTTTCAATTAGAAACTTACCTTAAAGGGAAAGATTTGGCTCAAGAGATCGATCGTATATTCGCCATTGGCCGCCTTACTCCGGACCTTTGGATGCAAAAAGCTGTGGGAGAAAAAGTATCCGTTCAACCTTTGATTACTGCGACCGGAGAAGCTGTTGCACAAATCAAAGAGGGAGAAAAAGAAAAAAAGAAAAATAAGAGATAAAAATAAAACAACCTTGAATTGATTTCTCATGCATGATAAGTTAAGCATCGCTAAAAATTGGCTCCCTCGTTATACCGGAACTCGGGTTGAAGATTTCGGTAAGTACGTTATTTTAACCAATTTTAGAGACTATGTTACCCAATTCACTCAAATGATGGATGTTCCACTTTGTGGTGAATTATTACCCATGCAAAGTGCTACTAAAGATAACATCACAATCGTCAACTTCTCAATGGGAAGTCCAATGGCTGCTACAGTAATGGACCTATTGATTGCCGTTGAACCCAAAGCGGTTCTCTTTCTAGGAAAAACAGGAGGCTTAAAACCCTACATCGGAGTAGGTGAACTCCTGCTTCCTATTGCAGCCATCCGTGGAGAAGGAACCTCTAACGACTACTTTCCTCCTGAAGTACCGGCACTACCTGCTTTTAACTTACAAAAAGCAATCTCAACGGCTATTCGGGATGCCGGAAGAGATTATTGGACCGGAACCGTTTATACTACCAACCGTCGCCTCTGGGAATATGACGAAGAGTTTAAAGAATACCTCAGAAGAATTAGAGCTACCGCTATCGATATGGAAACTGCAACACTCTTTTCTGTCGGGTTTTCAAACAGAATCCCAACCGGTGCACTACTTTTAATATCCGACCAGCCCATGAATATTGACGGTATTAAAACTGAAGAGAGTGATCAATATGTTACGAGGAATTTTACTGAAGATCATCTAAAAATTGGAATTGAAGCACTCAAAATGCTGATTAATAAGGGTTTAACCGTTAAACACTTGAAGTTTGACTATTACGATTTTTAACCATGACTTTTGAACAAATTATTAAACAATTAGAATCTCATCAATACGCTCCTGTCTACCTTTTACAAGGCGGAGAACCTTTCTATATTGACCTGATATCCGACCATATTGAAAATCACGCGATTGAAAAAGATCAGCAAGATTTCAACCAATGGATTGTTTATGGAAAGGATACTTACGTCGATGAGATTCTTGCTAATGTTAAAATGTTCCCTTTTGGAGCCCCAAAAAGAGTAGTTATTGTTAAAGAAGCGCAAGATCTTTCAAAAATAAACGGATTGACCCCCTATATTGAGAATCCCTCTCCTTCCTCTATTCTGGTTCTTTGCCATAAGTATAAAGACGCACCGGCCTCTCTATCCAAAATAGTGGATAAACATGGGGTGCTCTTTAATTCCAAAAAGATCTCAGATTATATGGTTCCTAAATGGATTGCGGATAGAGTGAAGTTTTACCAATTTAGAATCACTGATCATGCAACCAATATTCTGGCAGAACATATAGGGAATGATCTCTCAACTATTGATAACCAGTTGAGAAAGCTAAAAATCATCCTCCCCCCTGGTAGTGAAATTACACCACAAATAATAGAGCAACACATAGGAATCAGCAAAGAATACAATATTTTTGAACTGCAAGATGCTTTAGCTAGGCGAAATAAAGCTCGGGTGTATCAAATTATGTTTAATTTTTGTAATCACTTTGACACCAATCCTAACCCTAAAACCATCAATAGTTTGACCTCTTTTTATCTGAAAATGTTGGCTTATAATCTTTCGGATAAATCGAAAGCTGCGGCTAAAACAATCTACACAACCAATAGTGATTGGGCTTTAAACAAAAATATACAGCAAGCCAATTCTTTCTCTATTGCCGAATTACAGAGAAATATAGCTATTCTAAGAGAATATGATGCCAAATCTAAAGGAGTGGAGAGTGCAACCGCTCAAGAAGAGTTGTTGAAAGAGATGATATTTAAAATCTGTGGATAATCGTACAATGACTACTGCAAACAATTTAAGGAAATTGCTCAAACATCCCATCTACGACATTGTAGAACGAGTGGCTGATGAACTTGGAGTGGAGACCTATGCCGTGGGTGGTATTGTAAGAGATCTGTTCCTGAAAAGAAACTCCACAGATATTGATATCCTGGTGATAGGAAGCGGTATAGAACTATCCCAGAAGGTGGCTCAAGAGATTTCTCCGGATTGTAAAGTGGCTGTATATAAGAACTTTGGAACTGCTCAATTGACCTATATGGGACACCAAATCGAGTTTGCAGGCGCCAGAAAGGAATCCTACAATAAAAATTCAAGAAAACCTATTGTAGAAGATGGAACTCTGTGGGATGACATCAGTCGTAGAGACTTCACCATCAATGCTATGGCAATCGCTATCAATGGAGCGAAAAAAGGAGAATTAATCGATTTTTTTAACGGGTTTCAAGATCTTCAAGATAAAATTTTAAGAACCCCATTGGATCCGGATGTTACTTACTCCGATGATCCTTTAAGAATGATGCGAGGCGTTCGTTTTGCTACTCAACTAGGTTTTACAATTGAAGAAAACAGCTTCCAATCTATTCAAAATAATGCCTCACGTCTGGAGATTATTTCAAAAGAGCGAATCATGGAAGAGTTCAATAAGATTTTATTGGCTCCCCGACCCTCACTAGGAATCCAACTTTGTGAACAGAGCGGATTATTGCAACAATTTCTACCGGAATTAATTGAACTCAAAGGAGTTGAAAGTCATGATGGAAAAAAACATAAAGATAACTACCTGCACACTTTAGAAGTCGTTGATAAAATTGCAATGGTTTCCAATAACTTATGGTTGGTTTGGGCTGCTTTACTTCACGATATTGGAAAGCCAAGAACCAAAAAATTTGATTCCGTACATGGATGGACATTTTACGGTCATGAAGTAGTAGGAGCTAAAATGGTAGCACAAATTTTTAATCGACTTCGAATGCCTACCAACGAAAGGATGAAATATGTTCAGCTCCTGGTGCAACTCCATCTTCGTCCCATTGCATTGGTTGAAGATGAGATTACCGACTCGGCAATAAGAAGACTGCTTTTTGATGCCGGCGATCAAATTGATGATCTGATGCTCCTTTGTGAGGCGGATGTAACTTCAAAAAATAGAGAAAAAGTTAAAAAATATCTTAATAATTTTGCCATTGTACGCAACAAACTGAAAGAGGTTGAAGAGAAAGACCAGCTGCGTAATTGGCAACCCCCTATTGATGGACAATTGATCATGGAATCATTTGATTTACAACCATCTAAAGAGGTGGGCATCATCAAAACAGCTATTCGTGAAGCAATTTTAGATGGGATTATTCCGAATGAATTGGAAGCGGCCTATCAATTTATGATTCAAGAAGGCAAAAAACTAGGTTTAGAATTAAAAAACAAGTAAACTCATGGCCGAATCAATCACACTGATCATCTTCTTTGCTTTCATCATACTTATGCTCTTCCTCGATTTGGGAGTATTTCATAAGAAAGATCATGAAATTAAATTCAAGGAAGCATTGATCTGGACTATCGTCTGGATCTCTCTTGCTCTTCTTTTTTATGTATTTATTTATCTCAGGGGGGAGCTCATTCATGGCATCGAAGATATGGAAACGCTCCTCTCGATCAATAAAAAGCACCATCACCGACTTAACTTTGATGGTATGAGCTTTCAGGAAGCGATTCATCTCTATCGCAAAACCCTCTCTCTTGAGTACCTTTCAGGTTACCTGATTGAAAAAGCACTCTCCATAGATAATATTTTTGTGTTTATCTTAATTTTTAGCTCATTTAACGTGAATCGGGCATACTTACATCGGATCCTATTTTTTGGCATCATAGGTGCTTTGGTATTCCGTTTCATATTTATTTTTGCCGCTGCAGCGCTGATAGAACGTTTTGAGTTTATTTTAGTCATTTTTGGAGCCTTCCTGCTCTTTACTGCGATTAAAATGTTTATTGATCGAAATAAAGAGGAGAAAATCGATATTGAAAATCATAAACTGGTCCGCTTTTTTGCTAAAAGAGGATGGTCAACCACCAAAGTACATGGACATGACTTTTTTATCAAAGAGAATGGGAAATGGTTGGCTACTCCCCTATTTATCGTATTGTTAATAGTCGAACTTTCCGATATTGTCTTTGCTGTAGATTCTATTCCGGCCATTTTTTCCGTAACCAATGATCCCTATATCGTGTTTATGTCCAATGTATTCGCCATTTTAGGATTACGTTCTCTATTCTTTATGCTGGAAAGTATTATGGATAAGTTCAGATACCTCAAAATCGGTTTATCTGTGTTGTTGGGCTATATTGGAATAAAAATGATCCTGGTCTTCGTATTTGATCTGCACATATCTACCGGTTTCTCTTTAATGATGATTTTGGCAATTCTAACGATTAGCATTGTTGGATCATTACTGATGGATTGGATTGAGCGAAAAAAAGAAAAGGTTTTATAAATAAGATTTACTTATATTTGCAGGTTATAAACAAACCGGTAATCATCAATAAAAAATCAACACCTATGAAAAAATTTGCATTTATTATTTCATGCTTTATGGCTATTTGGGGATTGAACGCTCAATCTGTAAACTGGGGTGCCGCAGCCAAGTTAAAAACCAATCTTTTCCAAGGAAATTGGATCGCTAATGGTAGTTACATAGGATCTATCAATGGAACCTCCTATTATGCAGAAAATGTAAATCGTGCTAAACTCGTAACATTCGAGGATACCAGATATATCTTTTTTGCATCGGACGGGACCAAATTAATCAGAGAATCGATGCCAACCGAAATTGAATATGATGAAATAGGTGCAGGTGTTTGGGGTGAGCAAATCTATGTTGCACACTCAACTACCGCTAAAAAAGGGGAAAAAACAGAGGTAAAATTAGATCTTTACGATCCACTCAATTTTAGGAAGGTTAAAACAATGGAACTATTCTCCTTTCAGGCATTAGATAAGTACCCCTTCATTAATCTTGCCAAGTCGGAAAATCGTGAATTTACCGTTTTTGTTGTGAGTGGTAAAAATCCTAATACAGGTAATGGAACCCTTATTATCAAATGTTTTGACAAAGAGTTCAATGAAGCGTGGACTCACTACTATGATTATAATGGATCCGGTTATCCTGAAGTTCGAAATCTTTTTTTATCAGATGCCGGAGAGTTAGTATTGAGTGTTACAGTGTATGAGAACAAGAGAAAGACAAAATTGACCTCCTTAGATTTTGTTGAATTGAGTGCCTCTGATAGCAAATTTGTAAGTTTCCCGTTACAATCTCAAAAAATGGAATTAATGGATTTAAAAGTAGGATCATACGAAGCCCCTCATCAATATCTTTGTGTTTACGCAGAAAATGAAAGTATGGTCGGCTTTAAAGTAGATTTTAATGAGGGTGGTATTGACCCTATTTTTACAAAACAAGCTTATGATGGAGAGTGGAAAATAGATCAAATTATGGATCTGGGTGATGGAAAATACACCGTTGCTTTTCAAAATAGGGGCTTGATAGAAATTGAAGTTCGTCAATCTAACGGAATTATAGATAGGACCTACTTTTATTGGAATAGAAGTTTCCGCTTGATTGGTGTAGATAGCAAAACGAACCAAACAACCTACGACCAAACTATAGGCAGAAGGTATAACGTAAAGTTAGCACAGTATGTATATGAGCCATATGTAACAGTTACCCCCTACTATTTTGTAAAAGATGGAAAAGTTCATATCGTTTATAATACTGATCGGGAAACCAATGAAAAAGAATGTAACAAACATGAAAGACCTGATGGCAGAATAAGAGTGAGTCTTGCGATGAACACAAAGAACCCGGCAACTAAAATGATTACTATTAGTGAAGATGGAAAGTATACTGTAAAAACATTGTTTGATGAAAAACAAACTAACCTTACCTTTTTATCCAGATTCTGTCACCTTAATGATCAAGATGAACTTATCCTTCCTATTGGGAAAAAAAAGAAAATGATGTTTGGTAAAATGAGCTTTTAAAAATAAAAAAAGGGGGGAGGAAATCCTTCTTTCAATGGGAATATCCAGCTCATCAGGTTATCTGTTAACTCAGTTGTTCTCAATTATTCCGATTTCTTCCTCCGTTAAATCGTAAAGTTTATAAACCCATTGGTCTATCTGATTTTCTAAATCTGTGGTATCGACTGATGGGTTTTGTCTTTTCAATTCCAGTACCTCC
>Ga0209604_1003203_pt1 | contig 11345 bp, 9 predicted proteins | sample AD_UKC097_MetaG_FD_184405 | JGI IMG/M metagenome (GOLD analysis project Ga0209604, IMG submission 184405) | Active sludge microbial communities of municipal wastewater-treating anaerobic digesters from USA - AD_UKC097_MetaG (SPAdes) (version 2) | ecosystem: Engineered > Bioreactor > Anaerobic >... | reverse complement strand
AGTCTGTTATTTGCAGATCAGTGGCTGCCGGCAGAGGAGGCGGTAACTGATTTGCTAGTCTGTTATTTGCAGATCAGTGGCTGCCGGCAGAGGAGGCGGTAACTGATGCGGTAACACTGGTAATTATTGCTGCCTGAACCTGCCTGATCGTCTGCGCCACGGCATCAGAAACAGGACTATCCTTCACAATCCTTTTAATCTGTGATCTTATAACTTTTAATTCTTCACGGTCAGTGGTAAGTATCCGCCGCATCCTGCAGGCTTCAACCAGTCCGGCCAGGGCACTGCTTTCTCCGGCATCACCACGGTACACAAGGATATCGTTTTTGAGCTTCCTGATCAGGTTGTCCCGGGTGTAACTCTCGGTGAGGTAACTACGGCTCCGGGGAATGATTCCCAGCAACTTCGTCTCTTCTATCCGTGCCAGCCTTTTTCCCGCCAACTCTGCCACAATCTGATTCATATACCTGGTGTAACGGAACGCCAACTTGCGAACCCAGTATCCGGCCCTCCTCGGCCTGGCGGAATCTGTTATCATTTTAAGTACCTCGTACTTTACAGGATCTGCAGGTGTATTGCCTGGCCTCGGAGTAATCCGCCCGTTATCAAAGCCAATCCTTCCGTCGAGACAAAGATCAAGGAGTATGGCTCCGACAAGGCCGTACCGGAAATACTGTCTTGAAACGACAAGCCGTCCTTTCTCTGGGTGATGCGCCAGCAGGAAGAACTTTTCAGATGTGTTAAGCGTTTTTCCCATACTGTAAAGTTAAGCTGCCCGAGGGGAATAAAGGTTACCGGGATTGTAATAATGACTTGATTATTTTATGGAAGGGGGCCGAACAATTAACAACGAGACAAGCATGTATCGGTCCGGGAACTATTCATGGATCAGAAACAGTTCACCTGGAGTGGTTCAGACAAAAGTCATTGCATTTATATACCAACGGTGAACAGAGCCGCTCAGGCATAAGTCAACACAGTGCTCTGTCCCGGAAAGCAGGGCAGCTCGTGAGTAAGTCATTGAAGTGTCATGCGGCTGGTGCAAAGGGTAGCTTATGAGCAAGTCATCGAAGTGTCATGCGGCTGGTGCAAAGGGTAGCTTATGAGCAAGTCATCGAAGTGTCATGCGGCTGGTGCAAAGGGTAGCTTATGAGCAAGTCATCGAAGTGTCATGCGGCTGGTGCAAAGGGTAGCTTATGAGCAAGTCATCGAAGTGTTATGCGGCTGGTGCCAGGGGTAGCTTATGAGCAAGTCATCGAAGTGTTATGCGGCTGGTGCCAGGGGTAGCTTATGAGCAAGTCATCGAAATGTCAGGCGGCTGGTGCCAGGGGTAGCTTATGAGCAAGTCATCGAAATGTCAGGCGGCTGGTGCAAAGGGTAGCTTATAAGCAAGTCATCGAAATGTCAGGCGGCTGGTGCAAAGGGTAGCTTATGAGCAAGTCATCGAAGTGTCAGGCGGCTGGTGCAAAGGGTAGCTTATGAGCAAGTCAGCGGAGTGTCATGCTGCTGGTGCCAGGGGTAGCTCGTGAGCAAGTCAGCATAATGTCATGCTCCCGATGTGCCGGGATTCAATGCAGGAGTCATTGCAGTTCCATGACCCGGGTTGGGCCATCACCGGCAGATGACATAATAAGACAACCCAATTGTGCCGGGATTCAATGCAGGAGTCATTGCAGTTCCATGACCCGGGTTGGGCCATCACCGGCAGATGACATAATAAGACAACCCAATTGTGCCGGGCGTAAAAGCCAATTGATTATCAGTAAATTAAAAATCAGGTCTTTAAGATTGCTTTTGTACAGGTATAATACTCCGCCCCGTCAGTCACATTAATACCTTACCGGAGAAAGTGCATCGGGGTGACTTTCACTGACTGACAGAAGATGTAAAATGCAAACATGGAAATTTAGTGAAAAATTTTAACCGAAACAAGTAAATTGTTCGAAAAACCTTATTTATCCATTGGCCGGATACAGAATTACGTCCTGGCGGAGGCGTGACAGGAACATTTTTTCAGGAAAATACATGTCCCGGACAGATCGGGGTCAGCGTTTGAAAAACCTTGTTACACCAGCCCAGCAAAACCCATAAAGGCCAGGGCAAGTATACCGGCAGTGACCAGCGATATGGGCACCCCCTTCATCCCTGAAGGTACGTCGGCAAGCTCCATCTGCTCACGAATACCGGCCAGAATAACCAACGCCAGCCCGAAACCAATGGCTGTGGCTGCCCCGTATACAACGCCTTCCAAAAGGTTGTAGTCCTTCTTGATCACCAGGATCGCAACACCAAGTACAGCACAGTTCGTGGTGATCAGGGGAAGAAATATTCCCAGCGACTGGTACAGCGGCTGACTGATCTTCTTCAGAATGATCTCAACCATCTGCACTAGCGCGGCAATCACCAAAATAAACGTGATCGTCTGCATGAAGGTGATACCCAGCGGTATCAGCACATAGGTGTGAATCAGGTATGTGACCATAGTGGCAAGCACTATCACAAAAACAACTGCCCCACTCATCCCAAGAGCCGTGCTTACCTTGTTCGAGACTCCCAGAAAGGGACAAACACCCAGAAACTGGGCCAGCACCACGTTGTTGACAAAAATTGCCGATATGATGAGAAGTATAAATTCCATTTCCTTTCCTCCCTAAGCTTTGTTAATCCTGTTCACAATGGCAATCAGATACCCGAGGGCAATGAACGCACCCGGAGCAAGAATAAATACCAGGATGCCATCACCCTCAATGAACTTGAATCCTGCAATGGCACCACTGCCAAGAATTTCGCGGACTGCCCCAAGCACCCCCAGGGCCCCTGTAAAACCGAGCCCCATCCCGGCACCGTCAACAAACGAAGACCAGACAGTATTCTTGCTGGCATACGCCTCCGCACGTCCAAGGACTATACAGTTCACCACAATCAGCGGAATGAATATCCCCAGAGTCTCATAAAGCGAAGGAACATAAGCCTGCATTACCTGGTCAACAATCGTCACAAAAGTAGCTATGACCACAATAAATGCGGGAATACGAACCTTGTCGGGAATCACATTCTTCATCAGTGAAATGACCACATTTGACCCGATGAGCACAAATGTGGTCGCCAGCCCCATCCCCATACCGTTCAGGGCGGAAGAGGTGGTAGCAAGGGTGGGACATGTTCCCAGTACAAGCACCAGGATCGGGTTCTCCTTCAGAAATCCCTTTGTGAAATTCTGCATCTGGCTCATTTCAGACCTCCTTTTTCAAATGTGTTGTACGCCCTCTGAACTCCGTCACAGAAAGCCCTTGAACTGATAGTGGCTGCGGTGATGGCATCAACCGGACCGCCGTCCTTCTTCACCTTCAGCTGGTACTCAGCAGGGTTCTTCCCCTTGAACTGATCCTTGAACTCAGGCTTTTCCGGAGTCCCGTCAGGAACCATCTTGGTGCCCAGTCCCGGCGTCTCCTTCTGCTCGAGGACGTTCACATTGTATATCGCGCCGTCAGGCGTAAATCCAACCATAAAACCGATGTAACCGCTGAATCCGTTGTTCGTGTATGATTTGATCGCATAACCCACAACCTGGTCACCGTTCTTTGCAGGGTAAACCTCCAGTGAGTCGCCCTCGCCGGTAGGCAGCATGAACATCTCGTCGTTCGGGTTATTTGTGAACTCAGGCACCACCTGCTTGATAGCCTCAATCTTCTTGTTGAGCAGTGCTGCAGCTATCGGATCCTTTGTCATCTCGTAAACAAATCCGAGTGCGGCTGAAGCGCCAAGCGAAATAAGCGTCAGCGAGAGCACCATGTTTTTCAGGGTTGATTGCATCTTAGCCATGCTTCACCTCCTTCCCGAACCTCTTTGGTTTGATGTACATGTTGAGCAGCGGCACGAAAGAGTTCATGATCAGGATCGCAAATGATACACCCTCGGGATACGCTCCCCAGGTCCTGATCAGCACAGTAATAACACCTATGCCTATACCGTATATTATCATTCCCTTCGCCGTCATCGGCGATGTTACATAATCAGTCGCCATGAATATCGCGCCAAGCATTATACCACCCGTCAGCAGATGGAAGAGGGGATCAGCATATTTCGTGGGGTCAACAGCCCAGAGGATGCCGGTGAATACAGCCACAGTAAGCAGTATGGTTACCGGGATGTGCCATGTAATTATCTTCCTCCAGATCATGTACAGCCCCCCGAGAATCAAAGCCACAGCCGCAATCTCACCCATGGAGCCTCCCATGTAACCATAGAAGAGCTGCATGTGCGATGGGATTTTCTCCATCAGGGCCGAAACGGCCTCGCCATTCTTGATTCCCTCACTCATGATCGCAAGGGGAGTGGCGCCTGTGACTGCATCTGTATAACCGGTGTTGAAACCCGATGGCACAGGCCAGCTGGTCATCTGTACCGGGAAGGAGATGAGCAGGAAGACCCTTCCCACCAGAGCCGGGTTGAACGGATTGTTCCCCAATCCGCCGAAGGTCATCTTTGCCACACCTATCGAGACTATGGCACCGATGATAATAATATGAACCGGGAGGTTCGAAGGCACGTTGAATGCCAGGAGAAGCCCCGTGACAATCGCCGATCCGTCTGATACCGAAGGCTTTGTCTTCAGGATGAATTTCTGGATCAGGTACTCAACCGCCACGCATGAGACTACCGATACCAGTGTGACGATAATCGCCCCCAACCCGAAGTACCAGACTGAGGCTGCAAGGGCAGGAGCCAGGGCAATCACCACGCCCAGCATCAGCTTGCGCGTCGTTTCGGCGCTCTGCTGGTGCGGTGACGGGGATACATTTAAAATGTTGCTCATATCTAATGTTTGCTGTTTCGTAACACGTTTATCTCTTCATGCCGTGCCAGGGAATGAGGAGAAAGGAAGATTCTTGTTTGCTATTTCGTAACTCGTTCACGGGCCATCCTTATAACCGTGGCCTTGCCAAGCCTGATATAGTCAAGCAGGGGTCTTTTCGCCGGGCAGGTGTATGCACATGCCCCGCACTCCATGCAATCGGTGATCTTCTCCTGCTCTGCCTTCTCATACATCGCCTTCTGCCCGAGGACCGAAATGAGCCACGGCTCGAGACCCATGGCACAGGCCGAGGAACACTTTCCGCACCTGATACACGGCATGACCTCTGCACGCTTCGATGCATCAGCAGGAAACATGATGATCCCCGAGGTCCCCTTCGTGACAGGTACATCTGTAATTGCCAGCGCCTTGCCCATCATCGGACCGCCGTTAACCACCTTGCCGGTGTCATCGGGCATGCCTCCTGCAGCCTCAATCAGCGCCGTAACGGGAGTGCCGACGCGAACCATGAAATTACCGGGGTTCTTTACCGACTTCCCGGTGACGGTCACCACCCTCTCAAACAGCGGCTTGTTCTTCTGAACTGCCTCGTAAACGGCAAACGAAGTCCCTACATTCTGTACAACAACACCAACATCAACAGGAAGCCCGCCGGATGGAACCTCACGGCCGGTACAGGCCTTGATGAGCTGTTTCTCACCACCCTGCGGGTACTTGACCTTAAGGGGCTGAACAGTAATGCCTTTGAAATCCTTTGCAAGTTCCGTTAATTGGCTGATGGCATCTGGCTTGTTCGCCTCAATGCCTATTACCGCGTTTTCAACCCCGAGGGCTTTCATGATTATTGAGACGCCCGTCAACACCTCGGCACCCTTCTCAAGCATCAGCCTGTGGTCCGAAGTGAGATAAGGTTCGCACTCCACTCCGTTGATAATCAGCATGTCACACTTCTTGCCGGCAGGAACGGTAAGCTTGATATGGGTGGGGAAGGTCGCACCTCCCATGCCCACAAGCCCGCACTGCTGACACCTCTCTATTATCTGCTCACGCGACAGCGTGATCTCCTTGACCAGTGCGGCGCTGCGGTCAATTGTCTCAACCCATTCGTCTCCCTCGGCATCAATCACTACCGCAGTCTGCTTATAACCGGTGGTGTCAACAACGGTGTCTATCTTGTTCACCTTGCCGGAAACCGGCGAATGGATGTTCGTGGAGACAAACCCTTTGGCCTGGGCAATTAACTGCCCGGCCTTCACTGCAGCACCCTTCTCAACCACCGGCACTGCAGGAGCTCCGATGTGCTGCGAGACCGGCACCGTCACCTGTGACGGAACGGGAAGAATAACTATCGGCCTGTCAGCCGTCAGCTTGTTCTCTGGCGGATGGATACCGCCCTTCGGAAATGTCTTTAACACGTTTATGGTTATTTTCAGGTTGTTCGGAAAGTTTTCTTTCTCAGTATCAAGGTCAGCCTTTTGTATTTTTGGCCTGATCTGCGCACCAGGAATCAGTTAACCGCTGCATCGGCCGGCTCGGCCGGCTTCGCTTCCTTAACCGGGAAACCGATCTCCAGTATCGCGCCTGTCGGGCACTCAGGCTCGCACTTGCGGCAGAGCCTGCACTTGAACGAGTCAATAAAGGCCAGGTTGTTCTCCATGGTTATTGCCTCGTAGGGGCATACCTTCATGCACTTGCCGCACCCTATACATGCCACTTTGCATGCCTTTCGTGCCGGACCGCCCTTGTCCCTGTTGACGCACGAGACATAAATCTTCCGGTCCTTCTTGTTACGCTTGCGCAGCTCTATGATGCTGCGCGGACATGCCTTAACACAGGCGCCACACGCAACGCATTTCTCATCAAGAATAACCGGCAATTGCGTAACAGGATCCATGTACATCGCATCAAACTTGCATGCCGCCACGCAATCGCCGCATCCGAGGCACCCATACTGACAGCCTGTCTGGCCACCGTAAAGGGAATGTGCAACACGGCAACTGACAGCACCATCATAGTACGATGTCCGGGTTGCGTTGTCAGGAGTACCGTTGCACCTCACAACAGCCACTTTCGGCTCCACTGCAACAGGCTGACGGTCGAGGATAACAGCTACTTTGCCCATTGTTTCGGCTCCGCCGACAGGACAGTTAAGTCCTTCGAAAGATGTTGATTTCACCAGCGTTTCCGCGAATGCGCGACACCCGGTGTAACCGCAACCGCCACAGTTGGCACCAGGCAGCGCCTCTGTAACAGTATCGATGCGGGGATCCTCAACCACCCTGAATTTCTGCGCCACAAAATAGAGAATAATCGCGGCAAGCAGGCCCAGGGCACTCAGCATCGCGATAGTCAATAGAACGGTTGAACTCATCTGTCAGACCTTTATTTTGAATTCAAATTTTTCACCTATCCGGCCTCTCAGCAGCCATACTGCCAGGTACCAGCATCCAATCGCGGCAAAAGAGATCAGCGCGGAAGCCAGTTCACCTGCACCGGCCAGCAGAGCGGCTACAAACGCAGTGATAAGCACGATGAAAGGAATAATGTAACCTATAAGAAGCGCCTCGAAACCTTGCGAGAGCTTCATCTCAACCCTGACATTGTCACCGGGTTGGAGGGGAGCATCACACTTCGCAGTAATGACTTTGGTCTCTGATTTTCCGGCAGAACAAACTGACTTTGCCTGACAGCCCGAACAGGCCCCGGCAACAAGAATCTCAACCTCGGCTGTGCCGTCGCCAGGCACACTCAACACCTTTCCCTCATGCGTAATCGTTTCTCCCTGCGGCATCAATGGATTCTTGAAAAGGCAATTTTAAGGAATTACCGTGAAATAATATATAACAATGGTCATTATTTTAATAAGTATGAAGGTCTGAGGGGCTAAAGGTCTGGTTATTTGCGATTTGCGATTTGCGATATGCGATATGCGATTGCGATTTGGGGCCAAACCACTACAATTCATGATGCGGGCAAAATTGTAAATCGCAAATCGCACATCTACAATGCTGTATGCCCTGCAGCCTTTGCCGACGATGGATGATCCTAAACTGCGGCCATTATCCGGTGCATTCAATTTTCTGAGCTGGTCCCTCAGCTTATCTCTGACCACGAATACTTCTTCCCGAACAATCTTTTCAGGTTGACTTTCAGGATGCTGTTCACCGGCTGTGCCAGCTCGGGGTCATCAGACAGGATCTCCGCTGCACGCGACCGCGCCAGGTTAAGTATCTGCCCGTCCTTCCCCAGGTCAGCTATCTTAAGGTCAAACGCCATTCCGCTCTGCTGCGTCCCCTCCAGGTCACCCGGCCCGCGCATCCGCAGGTCAGCTTCCGCGATCTCAAAACCATCAGTTGTGGCAATCATCGTATTGACGCGCTCCGCAGCGTCTGCCGAGAGCCTGTGCGAGGTCATCAGCACGCAGTACGACTGGTCTGCGCCACGGCCCACCCGACCGCGCAACTGATGCAACTGCGAGAGACCGAATCGCTCCGCACTCTCAATAACCATCACACTGGCATTGGGTACGTCAACACCCACTTCAATCACGGTTGTTGCGACCATTATATGCGCCTGCCCCCTGCGAAACATATTCATCGAGATCTCCTTGTCCTTCGAGGTCATCCGCCCGTGAACAACACTGATGCAGTACTGTGGCGGCGGGAAGGCACGGGCCATGCTCTCGAGGCCATCTTCGAGATCCTTGTAATCAAGTGATTCCGACTCCTTTATCAATGGATAAACAACGTAAATCTGACGCCCGTCCCCGATCTGCCTCCGCATGAACCCGAAGACCTTTTCACGCTCGGCATCGGTGAATGCCATTGTCTTTATCGGCTTCCGCCCGGGCGGTAACTCGTCAATGACAGAGACATCTAGGTCGCCATAAAGGGTCATCGCCAACGTGCGGGGGATTGGCGTGGCAGTCATCACAAGCACATGCGGAGGACAATCGCTCTTCTGCCACAGCTTCGCGCGCTGCGCGACACCGAAACGGTGCTGCTCGTCAATTATAACCAGCCCCAGGTTCTTATACTGTACGTTTTCCTCGATCAGCGCGTGCGTTCCGATCAATATGTCAATTGAACCGTCAAGCAGTCCCTTTTCTATCCTTGCCCGCTCACTTTTCTTTGTCGACCCTGTCAGGAGCGCTACGTTTGCATCGATTCCTGAAACAAATTTACTAATGGAGTTAAAGTGCTGCATGGCAAGAACTTCCGTGGGGGCCATCAGGCAGCTCTGGAACCCGTTGTCGGCGCCGATCAGCATGCTCATAAGCGCAACCATCGTCTTCCCGCTGCCAACATCTCCCTGAAGGAGCCGGTTCATCTGCCTGCCGCTGCCAAGATCGGCACGGATCTCGCGGATCACCCTCTTCTGGGCCTCGGTGAGTGCAAAGGGAAGGTTGTTGGCATAAAACGAATTGAGCCTTTCACCGACTACCGAAAAGAGGAACCCGTGTGTGCTTTTCTTACGGTTATCCTTGTATCTCAGCAGGTTAAGCTGGATGTAAAACAGTTCCTCAAATTTCAGCCTGAAACGGGCATTATCGATGTCATTGTTTGAATCAGGGAAATGGATTCTGAAAAGGGCATCAGACAGGCTCATCAGCTTCATCGGTTCGGTGACTGAAGAGGGGAGAGTCTCAGGGAAGCGGAGTGCCGGCATTGAAAATGCCGTTGCCATGAGCTTCCCGATCGCCTTTGAATGAAGGAAGTGATCCTTCATCTTCTCCGAGGTGTTATACTGTGCCTCAAGTGCAGAGGAAACTCGTGTTTCGCGCTTCTCTGCCTCCTCTATTTCAGGATGCACAATGTTGAATGCACCGCTGAAGAGGGTGGGTTTGCCGAAGATGATATACTCCTTTTCGGGTTTGTATGAGCTGATAACCCACTTGTGTCCCTTGAACCAGACAAGCTTTACAATGCCGGTCTCATCGTAGAAGTCTGCTGTCAGCCTTCTCCCTTTTCCGACCCCCTCGGTGGTGAACCTGCGGATCTTGCCCTTCACCTGTACGTACTGCATGTCGGTATCAAGCTCCCTGACCTTGTAGAAGCGGGTTTTATCGACGTACTTGTAAGGAAAATAGTATATCAGGTCGCGGAATATGTGTATGTCTGCCTCCGCCCCGAGCAGTTCTGCCCGTTTGGGGCCCACTCCTGGAAGGAATTTGATCTCACTGTCAAGCAATTCAGACATCACTGGCGGTCAAAAAGATTGTCACCGAAAATAGTTAATTTTGACCGGGATTCAAATGAACTGTCTGAAGAAATGAACCTCCATACAGCATCGGCTTATGCCATGCTCCTGCTGACTGCCCGAAGTACTGCGGGTCACGGAGTGCACAGTCCCTTCATGTTCCGTTTCATCACGGAGGTGATCGGGGGCAGGAGTGACATTGCAATAATGAGGGAGGTTGAGAGCCTCAGACGGGAGATGCTTTCAGACAGGCGGGTGGTGATGGTGACCGATCTCGGTGCAGGATCATCGGTGATGAGAGGCAGTGAGCGAACCGTGCGGCAGATAGCCTCTGCTGCCGCCGTGCCGAAAAGGGAGGCGTCGCTGCTGACGAGAATAGCTGCGAGCCTCGACCTGATCAGAACGGGGAGGCCGGGAAGCCGGCAACAACCAGGAGGGCAAACTGGTGCCGGGGATGGGTCCGGGGAAGAGCCGAAAATAGTTCTGCAGAAGCAAGCTGAAGCAGGAGATTCGCAGTGTGCCGCGGTAGAAAATGAAACAAATAAGCAGAAGCAAGCTGAATCAGTTGATGCACTGTGGTCAGGGGAAGGTATCCCGGCACCTCAGCCATTCAGGGAGTCGGATTCCGGCCGTGAGGACGCTGGTCGTGAGGATTCCGGCCGTGAGGATGCCGGTCGGGAGGATTCCGGCCGTGAGGATGCCGGTCGGGAGGATTCCGGACGGGATGAGACCGGCCGGGACAATCAGCCGGTGATCCTCGAGCTGGGCACATCGCTGGGAATAAGCACTCTTGCCCTGGCGCTGGGAGCGCCCCAAAGTAAAGTTATTTCGGTGGAGGGCTGCCCTGTACTGGCAGCTATCGCCCGCGATAACCTTCGCAGACACGGTGCACTGAATGCAGAAGTGATCTGCATGGAGTTCGGGAAGGCACTCACTGAACTTTACGAAATGGGGGTGAAAGTTGCACTTGCTTTTGTTGACGGTAACCATCGCGGAGCAGCAATGACGGAATATGTGCGCAAAATCAGGCAGATGGGGGAGGAGATGATAATCGTTGCTGATGATATTCACATGAACCGGGATATGATAAAAGCCTGGCGCTCAATTGTGTCAGGCAGCTCCACCAGTCCGGTCCCGGATCCTTGGCTGCCGCCCGCCGGCCCGGTCCCGGATCCTTGGCTGCCGCACACCAGCCCGGTCCCGGATCCTTGGCTGCCGCCCACCAGCCCGGTCCCGGATCCTTGGCTGCCGCCCGCCGGCCCGGTCCCGGATCCTTGGCTGCCGCCCGCCGGCCCGGTCCCGGATCCTTGGCTGCCGCCCGCCGGCCCGG
>Ga0209604_1003200_pt1 | contig 11351 bp, 11 predicted proteins | sample AD_UKC097_MetaG_FD_184405 | JGI IMG/M metagenome (GOLD analysis project Ga0209604, IMG submission 184405) | Active sludge microbial communities of municipal wastewater-treating anaerobic digesters from USA - AD_UKC097_MetaG (SPAdes) (version 2) | ecosystem: Engineered > Bioreactor > Anaerobic >... | reverse complement strand
CGACGGAGGTGACCGCCGAGCTGGAGACGCCTCCCGACTTCGAGGCGTTCATGAACGAAGCCTGGCCGAAGGCGCTCGCGAAGCTGAAGGAGATCTGCGAAGCGGCCGCTCCCCTCTGAGCCGCCGGCCGGCCGCCGTCCCCTCGACACGCGACACGCGCCGCGCGGGGCTATCCTCGCGCGGAGGCAGGTCCCGCGCATGAACATCCTCGACGCCATCGGAAACACGTCCCTCGTCCGCCTCCGCAGGCTCGTCCCCGCGGGTTCCGCGGACGTCCTCGTCAAGCTCGAGGGGGAGAACCCGACCGGGAGCATGAAGGACCGGATGGCGCTCGCCGTGATCTCGCGCGCCGAGGCCGACGGGCGCCTGCGTCCCGGCGGCACCGTCGTCGAGTACACGGGCGGGAGCACCGGCACCTCGCTCGCGTTCGTGGCCGCCGCGAAGGGGTACCGGATCCGGATCGTCACCTCCGACGCCTTCAGCCGCGAGAAGCGCGATCACATGGCCGCGCTCGGCGCCGAGCTGACGCTCGTCCCGAGCGAGGGGGGCCTGACGACGAAGAAGCTGATCCTCGACATGATCGCGGCCGCCCGCGAGATCGCCCGGGAGCCGGGGACTTTCTTCACGAACCAGCTCGAGAACGCCGACGCGATCGCCGGGTACGTCCCGCTCGCCGAGGAGCTCCTCGAGGAGGCGGGCGGGAAGGTCGACGCCTTCGTCCACTCCGTCGGGACGGCGGCCTCGCTGCGCGGCATCGCGGCCGTCCTCAAGGGCCGACGCCCCGGCGTGCGAATCGTCGCCGTCGAGCCGGCGGAGTCGTCCGTCCTCCTCGGCGGCCCGGCCGGCCCGCACAAGATCGAGGGGGTCGGCATCGGCTACACGCCGCCGCTCTGGGAGCCCTCCCTCGTCGACGAGGTCCTCGCCGTCGCGACGGAGGAGGCGAAGGAGATGACGCGGCGGCTCGCGCGCGAGGAGGCGCTCTTCGCCGGCACCTCCACCGGCGCGAACGTCGTCGCCGCGCTCCGCGTCGCCGCGCGTCTCGGGGCGGGCGCGACCGTCGCCACCCTCGCCTGCGACACCGGGCTCAAGTACCTCAGCACCGACGTCTACCGTCGCTCCTGAGGCGCCGCCGGCGCCGGCTCGCGAAGCCTCCGGGCCTCCCACGCCCGCCGCCGAGCCGCTACGATCGGCGCGTGATCACCTTCTTCACGCCGCTTCACGAAGGACACGCGCCCCGGTACGAGTACTTCCGCGGCGAGCGGGTCCCCTGCTTCGAGTCGCCGGTCCGCGCCCGCTACGTCCACGACGCGCTCGTCGCCGCCGGGCACGAGCTCCTCACGCCGACGGTCGACTCCGCCCCCCTCCTCGCCCGCGTCCACTCGCCGCGGTACCTCGCGTTCCTCGAGTCCGCCTGGAGCCAGTGGCTCGCACGGGACCCGGCGAACGCCGCCGTCCAGCCGTTCCCGTCCGTCTGGCCGGTCCGGACGCTTCGGAGCGACGTCGAGCCCGACGATTTCGTCGCGCGCCTCGGCCTCTACTCGATGGACAACGGGACGCCGCTCGCGGCCGGGACCTGGGCTGCCGTGAAGGCCGCGGCCGACGCCGCCGCGAGCGCCGCCGAGGCCGTCGCCGCGGGGGCGCGCTGCGCGTTCTCCGCGACGCGCCCCCCCGGGCACCACGCGGGCGCCGACTTCATGGGGGGCTACTGCTTCCTGAACAATGCCGCCGTCGCCGCCGAGGCGCTGCTCCTCCGCGGCAGCGCGCGCGTCGCCCTCCTCGACGTCGACTACCACCACGGCAACGGGACGCAGAGCCTCTTCTACGGCCGGTCCGACGTCTTTTTCGCGAGCCTCCACGCCGACCCGCGCTTCGAGTACCCGTTCTACCTCGGCCACGCCGACGAGACGGGCGAGGGCGCCGGAGAGGGCTTCAACCTGAACCTCCCGCTCCCGGCGGGCACGCGCGGGCCGGAGTGGCTCGCCGCCCTGGAGACGGCCTGCGCCCGGGCGGCGGCGGCCGGCGCGGATGCCATCGTCGTCTCGCTCGGCCTCGACACGTTCGCCGGAGACCCGCTGACGAAGTTCGCGCTCGAACGGGACGACTTCCGCCGCCTCGGAGAGCGGCTCGCACGCCTCGGCCTCCCGACCGTCCTCGTCCTCGAAGGGGGCTACGCGGCCGCCGAGCTCGGCACGAACGCGGCGGGCGTCCTCGAAGGGTTCGAGGGCGCCTGACGGACGCCGGCCGTGCGATCCCCTCTCCTTGCGTGCGTCCGCCGCACGGCCTCCGGCGGCCCGCCGTGATTCGCGCCGTGCGGGCCACCCTTCGCTCCCTCGCGGCCGTCCTCCTCGAGCCGTCCGCCCCGCCCGACGCGCTTGCCCGAGCGGCGGCGTCGCTCCACGGACTCCTCCTCCGCACGTCGGGGCTGGAGGACGATCCGGCGGCCCATCGCGAATCGACGCTTCCTTCGGGGCGTGCGCTCTCCCCGTTCGACGCCGGGCGCTGCGCGCTCGACCCGGTCCGGACCGCTGTCCTCCTCCGGGGTGTCCGCGCCGCGATCGCGGCGGCGCGGGAGCACGCCCGCGGGCGGCGGATCGAGGTCCTCTACGCCGGGTGCGGTCCGTTCGCGCCGCTCGTCCTCCCTCTCCTCGTCCTCGAAGAGGCCGGGGACCTTCGGGTCACGTTCCTCGACGTCCACGTTGCGGCCATCGCCGCACTCCGTCGCGTCGTGGAGCGTCTCGAGGTCGGCGACGCCGTCGCGGACGCCCTCGTCTGCGACGCGGCGGCCGACGCGCCGGTCCGCGGGACCGCCGTCGACGTCGTCGTCGTGGAGGCCATGCAGCGGAGCCTCGGGCACGAGCCGCAGGTCGCGATCGTCCGGAACCTCGTTCCGCTCCTCGCCCCCCACGGCGTCCTCGTGCCGGAACGGATCCGCATCGACCTCGTCCTTTCGGACCCCGACGTCGAGATCGCCGACGGCTTCGCCTCGGCCCGCGCGGAGGCGGCGCGCGTCCCCGTCGGGACGGTCTTCGAGCTCTCGAGATGGAGCGCCTCCGCGCCTCTCGACGGCGACGGGTTCCTCCCTCCCGTCGTCGTCACCCTGCCCGTCCCGATCGGCCCCCGCGCCCGGCCGATGCTCTTCACACGGGTCGACGCCTTCGGAGCTCACACGCTCGCGACAGCCGCCTCGGGTCTTACCGTTCCCGAGCCTCTCTGGCGGGTTCCCGACCTCCCTGCCGGGAGCCGTCTCGCGTTCCGCTACCGGCTCGGAAGCGATCCCCGCCTCGCGTGGTCGTCGCCGGCCCCGCCCTGAGCCCGGCCGCGCACCGCCCGTGGACCCCGGCGCATCCGGGGCGCTACGCTCCCGCCGTGCACCCCGACCTCGCCTCGACGCTCGCGGACTCCCGCTCCGCGACGACCCGGTGGCTCGCGCTCGTCGAGCCTCTCTCCTCCGAGCAGGCGAACTGGCGCCCCGCTCCCGACCGCTGGTCGATCGCGCAGGTGCTCGACCACCTCGCCGCGACGACCGGTCCCCTCGCCCCCGCCCTCCTCGAGGCCGGCGTGAAGGCGCGCGCCGCGGGCCGCGTCTCCGACGGCCCGTTCCGGTACGGTCCGCTCTCCCGCTGGTTCCTTCGGTCGCTGGCCCCCGCCGGCGCCCGGCCCCTCCCCGCGCCGAAGCTCTATCGGCCCTCGGCCTCGGCGCTCGACCTCGCCGAGACGACGCGGCGTTTCCTCGAGGCCCAGCGCGCGTTCGAGAGCGCGGCGGAGTCGGCCGAAGGGCTCGACCTCGCCCGGGTCCGCGTCGCCTCGCCGGCCCTTCGCCTCTTCCGGCTGCCGCTCGGCGTCTGGTGCCTCTCCACCGCGGCCCACACGCTCCGCCACCTCGCCCAGGCCGAGCGCGTCCGCGCCGACTCCCGCTTCCCGGAGGATCGCCGGGATCGGGGTCAGGCGTGAAATCGTGTATTGTCGTCGACAATACACGATTTCACGCCTGACCCCGCGCCCAGTCCCCCTTCCGCCTTAGGATCGCGGTCCATGAGCAGCGTCCGTCCGGTCTCCGGGACTTACAGTCTTCACTTCGCTCCCTACATCGCGCTCGTGACCGAGCCCGACGTCCTGGCCGTCCTCGACGCTCAGGGACCGGCCTTCGAGGCGGGGCTGCGCCGCCTCCCGGCTGGGGCGGCCCGCTCGCGCTACGCCGAAGGGAAGTGGAGCATCGCCCAGGTCGTCGGGCACGTCGTCGACTGTGAGCGGGTCTTCGGCTATCGGGCGCTCGCCACGGCGCGCGGCGAGAAGGCGGCTCTGCCGAGCTTCGACGAGGACGCCTACGCCGCCGCCGCCGGGCACGACGACTGCCCCCTGGACGAGCTCCTCGACGAGTTCGTCGGCCTCCGTCGGAGCCACGTCCTGATGTTTCGCCACCTGGACGGCGCCGCCTGGGACCGCCTCGGCCTCGTCGGAGGGCACCCGAACGCCGCCCGCGCCTGGGCGTTCGTCATGGCGGGGCACCTCCGCCACCACGCGAACGTCCTTCGCGAGCGCTACGGCGTCGCGGTCGAGGCGTGAACGACCGCGAGGAGCCCGTTCGCGTCGGCGCCCCGCGATGACCGTCGTCTCCGAGGGCCACCCCGCGACCGCACCCGCCCGGACCCGGAGGCCGTGGAACGCATGAAGCACCTGCCGAACCTCTTCGAGAACAACCGCGCCTGGGCCGACGGCCTCCGCCGGAACGACCCGGAGTTCTTCACGCGCCTCTGCCGGCAGCAGGCGCCTCCCTACTTCTGGATCGGCTGCTCCGACAGCCGCGTCCCGGCCAACGAGATCGTCGGGCTCCTGCCGGGCGAGCTCTTCGTCCACCGAAACGTCGCGAACCTCGTCGTCCAGAGCGACCTGAACGGCCTCTCCGCCCTCCAGTTCGCCGTCGACGTCCTGCGCGTGAAACACGTCGTCGTCTGCGGGCACTACGGCTGCGGCGGCGTCCTCGCGGCGCTCCGGGGAGAGCGGCACGGCCTCGTCGACAACTGGCTCCGCCACGTCGCCGACGTCCGGGAGAAGCACGACGCGCAGCTCGGCCGGCTGGGCCCGGAGCGCGCCGTCCGCGACCGGCTCTGCGAGCTGAACGTCGTCGAGCAGGTCCGGAACGTCGCCCAGACGACCGTCGTCCGCGACGCCTGGTCGCGCGGCCAGGAGCTCTCGCTCCACGGCTGGGTCTACGCCCTGGAGGACGGCCTCCTCCGCGACCTTGGCGTCTCGGCCCGGACCGAGGCCGAGCTCGCCGAGGCCTACGTTCGCGCCGTGGCGGGGCGGCCCGACGGCGTCGCTCCGCCGGCCGGGGACCGGGGCCCCTGAGCGTCCGTCAGTAGTACTCGGCCAGGACGAGCGTCCTCTCCGTCCCGTCCGCGAGGGTGAGGCGCACCTTCGTCCCCGCTTCGGCCTCGGCCCAGCGGAGCTCCGTTCGCCACGAATCCGGGCTCGCCGGCTCTCCGTCGAGCGCCGTCACGCGCTCGCCTTCCTTCCACCCTGTCGCCGCGGCGGGGCTTCCCGGCGCGACGTGCTCGACGACGAGAGCCCCGTCGGCCCAGTCCAGGTCGAGGCCGGTCTTGTCCTTCGGGAACGGCGCGGCGAGACCTGGTCCCGGCTCGAGCCAGAGAGCGGAGCGCGCGTAGTCGAAGAGGACCCGGAAGCGGGCGAGGATTCCCGCGCCGAGATTCCCCTCCTGCCGCTTCGTGTCGAAGGCGCCGCCGACGTCCGTCGTCTGGAAGGTCGCCGGCACGTTCCGCAGGTCGTAGCCCGCCACGGAGACCGACCGCAGCGTCGCGAGCTTCGAGAGGGTGGCGCCGCCGACGCCGCCGCCTCGCCTCTCGGAGACCGGGCGCCCCTCGAGGAGCCTCCGCGCGTCGGCGTAGTGCCGGAAGACCGAGAGCGCGCCCCCCTGCCCCGTGTCGAGCCCGACGACGACCGGCTCGTCTCCCTCGATCGAGATCCGGAGGCTCTTGTGCCCATCCTCGGCCGGGAGGAGGTCGACCTTCCGGCCGGGTCCCTCGTACCGGAACGTCGCCGCGTCGTGGAGCCGCAGGCGCAACCCGGGGTAGTCCAGGTCGACGACGAGAGCGTGGAAGAGCTCCTTGCCGAGGATGACGGGGAGCGGCCGGCCGAGCCTTCGCCCGACGTCCGAGAGGTCGATCACCGCCGCCGAGATCGGCCCGACCTCGACTCCCGCCACCTTCAGCGTGAGCCCGCTGACGAGGCCCGCGCCGACGCTCCCTCCGGTACCGCGCGCCTCGAGCTCGCCCTCGGGACGGAGCTTCAGCTTCTCGGCCAGCGCCCGGTCGAGGACGGTCATCCCGGCACCGGAATCGAGGACGACGTCGGTCGGGACACCGTTCAGCTCTCCCGCGAGGAAGACGTACCGCTTCCGATAGAGGTCCACCGGGACCCATTCGGTCGTCGTCCGCCCCGCCGGGAGACGAACGAGCGAACCGGCCGGGGCCGGCGGCACGAAGAGGGCGTCGGCGAGCCCGCCATTCACGGCGATGCTCTCCCAGGCCAGGCTCTGCGCCTGGAGGGCCGTCTCCCCTTCGATCTCCTGTCGGGCGGCGACGCGAATCCCTTTCACGACCCGGACGTCCGCGGAGGACGTCCACGTCGTCCGGCCGTCCTGGACGCTTCTCTCGTACCGCGACTCCCCTGTCTCCGGGTCGACGAGGAGGTCGTAGGCGTCGCCGTCGGGGTAGGTGAAGCGGAGGACCGACCAGGAGCGGCCTCCCCTCGCCTCGGTGCCGGCGAGGCTCGTGACGACTCCCTCTCCGCGCAGGTGCCGGCCGAACGTCCTGTCGAGCGCGCGTCGCTGGAGCCGGACCTTGTCGAGCCCCATCGGCTCGATCTGGCCGCTTGCGTTTCGCTCCCACCCCTCGCTTCCCGCGAGGACTTCGACGCTGCGCAGGACCTTCAGGTCGACCTCCGTTCTCTGGCGGCCGTCGCGCCGCGCCCGCACGGCGAGGCTGCCGGAGAGTCCGGCGACGCGGATCGTCCCGTCGAGGCTGAGGTCTTTCATCGCGTCGAGCGCCGGCCAGCCTCCGAGCCAGGCCACGTGCCTTTCGACGAGAGCCGCGGTGTCCGCCGCGGCCGGGCGCGCGGCCGGGGCTACCGGCTGCGCCTCGAGCCGTCCCGCGCCGAAGAGCGGAGCGAGGAGGAGGGCGGGGGTCAGGAGGAGCCGTCTCACGCTTCGAGTCATTCGTTCTCTCCGTTCTCCGTCGTTCCGGCGTCCCGTCCGACCGCTTCCTGGAGCCGCCGCAGGCCAGCGGGACGGCTCGAGAGGAGGGAGATCCCGACGAGGGCGTCGGAGTCGGTGAGCGAGTCGCGGGCCTTCCACGCGGTGTGGAGGAGCTCCATGGCGACGTGGTTGTGGTGCAGGCACGAGAGGAAGGTGCTTCGACTCCAGACCGCCTGGTGTACGGCTTCGACCGCGGGGTCGAAGAGGGCGAGGAGGTGCTCCTCGGCGTCGACGACGAGGGAGAGCTGCTGGCCGGGCCATTCCGTCAGCGCCCTCCGGGAGTCGGGCTCGACGACTTCCGCGACGCCGCGCAGGTCCCTGCGGCCGTACGTCTTGACGACCACCCGGACGCCGCGCGAGGCGGCCACCTCGAGGTCGGCGGCCAGGAGGTCGAGCGGCCCCGGGAAGAGATCGGCAAGGACGATCTCGCCGGCCCGCCCGAGCATCGCGCGTGCCCGCTCGAGGACCTGGTCGCGGGCGCGGAGGGTGTAGACCCTCTCGTCCGCCGTCGCCGAGGATCGCCGGGCGAGCGCGGCCCGGGCCGCCTCCCGCTTCTCCCGGGACCGCCGCTCCAGCCCGGCCAGAAGCTCGTCGGGCGGCACCGCCCGGATCAGGCGGTTCCCCCCGTCGTCGACCTGGACCGCCCCCTGCTGGACGAGGGAGGCGATTGCCTTGTAAGTGTTCGCCGTCGGTTTCCCGATGGCATGGCTGATTCGATAGCCGGTGGCCGCCTCTCCCTGGACGAGGAACGCGTAGACGAGCGCCTCGATCTCGGAAAACCCAAGCTCCTGGAGTGCTTTGGCGACATCGTCGTCGCTACTAGTAGCCATTGCAACTAATAACATGGGGCGACGGTAGCGACTTGTCAATGGGCGACCGGGCGGCGACGGCGATCTCGCGACCCGGATTCCCTCTGCCGGACGATCCGTCGTTCAGCGCAGGACGAGCGGAACGAGGAGGAGGACGCCGGCCGGGATGACGACGCAGGCGAGGAGGTTGAGCCGGAAGCCGGCCCGGACCATCTGCGTGATCGGCACCAGCCCCGAGCCGTAGACGATCGCGTTCGGCGGGGTCGCGACCGGCAGCATGAACGCCATGCTGCACCCGAGCGCGCACCCGAGCGACGGCTCGAGCGGCGAGACGCCGGCCGCCTGCGCGCTCGCGATCGCGAGGGGGACCAGCATCGTGGCGGCAGCGGTGTTCGACGTCACCTCGGTGAAGAAGATCGAGAAGACGCTGAAGACGATCGTCAGCCCCGCCAGGGTCGAGACGCCCGTCGCCCCGACGAGGCCGTGCCCGAGCGCCTCGGAGAGGCCCGTCCGGAACATCGCGGCGCCGAGGGAGAGCCCTCCGCCGAACAGGAGGAGCGTCCCCCAGTCGATCTTTGCCGCCTCGTTCCATCCCATCGCCCGGCCGCGGCCCGCACCGCCCGGCAGGACGAAAAGGAGGCTCGCGCCGAGGACGGCCACGGCTCCCTCGGGGAGCGCACGGCCGAGGGAGAGAGCGACGGGGTGCTCGGCGCCGAGGACGAGCGCGAGGAGCCCGGGTCCGATCCAGCAGACCACGGTCGCGAGGACGGCTAGGGCCACGCTCCTCTCCCCCGCCGTCCAGCGGCGCCCTTCTTCGGCCACCGCCTCCACGGGACGCGTCGGCCCCACCCCTCGTCCCCTCGTCCCCAGGACGAGCGCCGTCGCCACGACCATCGCGAGGAGGATCGGGAATGCGACGAGGAGCCACGGGACGAAGCCGACGCGAATCCCGGCGAGAGCCGAGAGCTGCCCGATCGCCACGAGGTTCGGAGGCGAGCCGACGGGCGTGCCGATGCCTCCCATGGAGGCGCCGTAGGCGCAGGCGAGGAGGAGGGCGCGGGCGAGCGGCGAGCGCCCGGCCCCCTCTCCGAGCGAGCCGAGCGTGCCGAGCGCGATTGGGTAGAGCATCGCCGTCGTCGCGGAGTTCGAGAGCCACATCGAGAGCGCCGCCGAGAGGACGAGGAACGTGACGACGACGCGTCGCGGGGAGGCGCTCGCCGCCGGGATCGCCAGGATCGCCCGCGCGATCCTCCGATCCAGCCCGTGAGCGCTCATGGCGCCCGCGAGGAGGAAGGACCCGAGGAAGAGGAAGATGATCGGGTCCCCGAAAGCCGCGAACGCCTCCTTCGCCGTCGCCACGCCGAGGACCACCGTCAGCGCCGGGCCCAGGATCGCGGTCGCGGGCAGAGGCGCCGCCTCGGTGATCCACCAGACGAGGACCCAGGCGACGACGGCGAGGAGCTTGGCCGCCGGGGCCGGCAGCGCGGCGGGCGGGAACGCGAGGAGAACGACGAACGCGAGCGGGCCGAGGACGAGGCCGATGCTCCTCCTCCTCCTCTCGAAGCGCTCTTCGGCTTCGGAGAGTCGACCCTCGGCAGGGGGCCGGGCGGGTGGGGAGACGCGGGCCGGCAACGTCGCGCCCGAGTCTATGCCCGCTCGCGCGCGCAGGGCGGCGACTTCCGCCTTCGCCCGCGCAGCGCGCGGCTCCGATATCGTGGGGCCATGCACGCCTCGGCCTCCGCCCCCGCCCGCTTCTCGCGCCACCGCGAGCTTCACCGGACCGATCGCGTCGGGTGGCTCCGGGCTTCGGTCCTCGGCGCGAACGACGGCCTCATCTCCACGGCCAGCCTCGTCGTCGGCGTCGCTTCGGCCGGCTCCCCTTCCGGTGCCGTCGCCGTCTCCGCCGTCGCCGGCCTCCTCGCCGGGGCGATGTCGATGGCCGCCGGCGAGTTCGTCTCCGTCAGCTCGCAGGCCGACACGGAACGGGCCGACCTCGAGAGGGAGCGGCACGAGCTCGCGACGGACGAGGCGGGCGAAGTCGCCGAGCTGGCCGGGATCTACGTCGCCCGCGGCCTCGACCACGAGCTCGCAGAGAGGGTCGCCGTCCAGCTCATGGCGCACGACGCCCTCGGCGCCCATGCCCGCGACGAGCTCGGCCTGCACGAGGCGACCGCCGCCCGCCCGCTCCAGGCGGCCCTCTCCTCGGCCGCCGCCTTCGCCGCCGGGGCCGTCGTCCCGGCGCTCGCCGCGGGCTTCGTCCCCGGCCGGCTCCTCGTCCCGGTCGTCGTCGCGTCGACGCTCCTCCTCCTCGTCGGACTCGGGGGGCTCGCGGCGCGGGTCGGCGGCGCGTCCGTCGCCACCGGCGCCGTTCGGGTGACGTTCTGGGGCGCCCTCGCGATGGCCGTCACAGCGGCTGCGGGCGCGCTCTTCGGAGCCGCCGGCTGACGGCCCCGCCCGCGGGAGCGGAGACCTGGCCCCTATAATCGATCGATGCCCCGTTACGTCGGATTCCTCCGGGCCGTGAACGTCGGCGGGCGGGTCGTGAAGATGGAGCGCCTCCGGCAGCTCTTCGAGGAGACCGGCTTCACGGGGGTCTCCACCCACCTCGCCAGCGGGAACGTCCTCTTCACGGCGGGACGCGGCCGGAGCACGACGCACGAGGCGAAGATCGAGAGGGCGCTCCGGGCCGGGCTCGGCTGGGAGGTCGTCACTTTCCTCCGGACTCCGGCCGAGATGGCCGCGGTCGTCGAGCAGCTCCCCTTCGCCGCCGAGGAGGTCGCGACGGCGCACGCGGTCTACATCGGCTTCCTCAAGTCCGCTCCCACGCCCGAGGCGCACGCCCTCCTCCACGGTCTCCGGACTCCGACGGACGCCCTCGAGGTCCACGGGCGGGAGGTCTACTGGCTCTGCCGCGTCCGATCGGCCGCCTCGGAGCTCTCGGGGGCGAGCCTCGAGAGGGCGATGGGCCTCGTCGCAACGTTCCGGAACGTGACGACCGTCCGCGCCGTCGCGGCGAAGCTCGCCCGCTGACCCCTCCTCCCCGAGCCGTCGTCGACGCTCGGAACACCGGGCTCAGGCTCGGCCCCCCACCCTCGGCCGCCAGTCCCGTGACGCCGATCACGCCCGGCGAAGGAAAGATCGTGCCCCAACACGACACTTATCCGAGAAACCTCAGTTCAAGCGGGGATGAGGGGGCAGAAGCGGCGGTAGTCGGGCGGATCTGAGGGGCGCTTTCTCCAGGGAGGAGGTGGGTCCAGATCGAACTGCGCCAC
>Ga0209604_1003199_pt1 | contig 11352 bp, 6 predicted proteins | sample AD_UKC097_MetaG_FD_184405 | JGI IMG/M metagenome (GOLD analysis project Ga0209604, IMG submission 184405) | Active sludge microbial communities of municipal wastewater-treating anaerobic digesters from USA - AD_UKC097_MetaG (SPAdes) (version 2) | ecosystem: Engineered > Bioreactor > Anaerobic >... | reverse complement strand
CTCTCAATGGTTTCGAGCCGGGAGGCAGGGATGCGGACCACGGAGTCGCGTCCGGGCAGCTAGACACGGCAGATCGTCTCACCCCAGAGCGACTGGGCTTCGATGATCTGACAAAGCTGCCCGTGGTCCGGGCTGTAGTACCAGCTATTTGCATCAATCCTCATCCCCAACAAGATCCTCTATCCACCGGCCTCGTCTTTTGATTCTTTTCTCGGTTTCATTCTCCGCTGACTCATTATTTCAATAAGACCTGCCGCCTTCATTACGCACTCCAGACTAATGGGCGGGACATTTACTTCTCTTCCGATATAGCCGGAAAGATATTGATCAGATGGATTGTCAATATTGGATCGCGAGCAAACCAAGTACGTTACTGATTCCGCTTCAAATTCCTGCGTGTTGTGGTTCAATCCTCGACGATCCGGCCACCATTTATCATTCGGAGTCCCTAAATGGCCACAGTATAGGTGTGCCAGTTCATGTACAATAGTGGCATACTGGGCTTCACGGCTTAGCTTTTCGTTAATAAGCAGGTCGTAACGAACTGGAATGTCGACACCTATGGAGTTCCCGTATTTTTCAACACCCTCTTGAAACTTCTGTGACGCTTTAACATCCTTAGCAACATGGCGAATCGATCCCGCGGACTGTGATCCTTCATGCGATTTCGTAATCCGAAGGCCATCACGCTTGGCGTTTTCGATCACCCTCTCGAGGCGACCTCCAACATAACCTTTTCTGACTTCAAATGGTTTGTCCACTTCAGGCGGAAGCTGTGTAGCACTGCCTGTAGGTTCAGTATCGCTCACATCAAAGACAAACATCACCGGGCCCATGGGTTGCAAGATAACCAATGGTCGAGCGCCAGCCCTTATACGCCGTCCAAAGTCGCGGAGCCAGCGATGTGGTGGAGCGACATACTTCGCTCCTGCCATCTGCACATGGACTAACATTGCGTTGAACGGAGAGTAAAACCGGAACCGAGCAACAAATTGCATCAACTCATTGTACGATTTACTGGATCTGTACTGCTTGGTGAGAGTAAAGAGTTCATCCAGTGCGCGTTTTGCTGAATCCTGTTCCCACATTACCGCCGGAGTTGTCTCAGCTTCTACACTTAGCTGATCGCCAAAGAGGGGTATTTGTTCACATCCAGCCATATTCATGCATCCTCTCCCGAGCGGGTGAGCGCCTGGTCGTACCACATGAGGAGCTTGGGATCTTCTTGGAGAATGTTATCGGGAATCTTGCGGGCTACATTGATGATGGTGGCGTAGTCACGTTCCTGCCATGCCTTCTTGAACCCGGCCCGGACGGCCTCGAGGCGGAACACCTTCAATCGCTTTTGGCTGGAAGTCCGGTATTCCTCAAACTCCTTGAGCAAAGCCTTCTCGCGTTTCTTTTCCATGTCGCCGGCCTTGTTCGGGTCGGGCACATACCAGCGATCCTTGCCCTTGGCCCGAAGTTCTGGAGCGTCTTTGGGTAGGCTGCGCAGCTCCTTAAAGTTTGTGGAGAGGTAGCTGTGAATCTGGCTCGGCACCTCGCCCTTGCCGTCGTAACATATGAAGGTGTCATCCAAAAGCTGTGAAAGCTCCAGCGGCTTTTCGTGTTTCTGCCAGCCGCCGATTTCCTTAAGGAATTGCGGGTGGAGTTCCTGGAATGTTTGGGGTTTTTTGATGAGTTGCTGTTTAAGCCACTGAATGGCCGACGACTCATCTGTGACAAAAAGCTGGAGCTGCAAAACCTCGCGGACGGTCATACGCCTTTTGTCGTACTCGGTCACCTGCTCGGGAAGAAAGAACATCCCATCCCGTTCGGAAAACCGCTGGACCAGACCGGCGTAAAACTCCGCAGCGGACAAGGGCACGGTTACACCGCGCTGGACGTGAAAAGCCACCATGCGGTCAAAGAGCAGGTAATTCTGGCGTTCAGCTACAACCTCGGCTTGTCCGTCTTTAGAAACAAAGACCGGGAGCTGCTTTAGATGGGTGCGCACGAAGTCCCAGACGCCTTCTTCTGTGCCAGCTTCAAGTTTGAATCGCTCTTCAAGGCCCACGTTTGGTTTGTAACATGAAATTACAAGGTCTTGCTTGACAGCGGAACTGTAGCTTAGTTGTTTTGTCGTACCTTTTTTCTTATCGAGCGTGCGGACATCTGCAACAACGAATCCGGCAATGGTTATGGCTTCCTGAATGGATGTCCATACTGAATTCTGAGAATTATGGAATTCTACGGTCATCCATCGCCCCGATTTGAGTATCCTAAAAAACTCTTTAAAGCTTCGCTCCATGAGATGTTGATAATCTCCGAGCGTTTTTCCTTGGACATCGTTTACCACTGCCTCTTCGCGGTTATTGGTTTGTAAACCAATCCATGCCTCGACCAAGATATTGAGCTCGGAATAATTCAGGTTCCCTCCAAATGGAGGGTCTGTAAAAATGTAATCGATGGCTGCATCTGGAATATTGCTGAGATCCGTTGCGCTCTGTGTCGAAATAAGCACGCCAGTCCCGTTGGGGCCTGAGGAACATCTCCTTAAATCGTCAATACGGTTGCGCATGTAGTTCGTAGCCGGTATCTCGGCCGTCAATTGCGAAACGTAGAGCGTACCAGAAAGTGGGCCGACATGCCTGTCGTGATTTGGCATATACCGGTTAAGGCGGCAGACCCGTTGGATCGAGCCTGTTAGAACATAAAGGCCGCAAAACCTTGCGAGGGGATCAGGCAGTTTTAGCACCCGGTTCCACATGCTACATAGCAAATTCAGATTCCTGCGAGTAAAAAAGTGATGCACATGAGAAAAGCCATGCGACTTTAACGGCTGCTGGGTATTGAATCCTTCAGGCAGATGGACGTTCGGCACTGAGTAGGCTATCGGATGGTTTTCCAATTTTTCTATTAGCTTGAGATCAGCGTCATCAGGATGTTTTTCAAATCGCCGCGTCCCTACGCTGTAGTTTATTAATACTGGCACTTGCTTGGCCTGACGGACCGTCTGGTCCAATTCATGATCGTACCGTACTATCCAGTGCCTCTCGAGATTATTGATATGCTGCTCCGCTCCGCATGCCGGACATGGGGCCTTTTTGGGCGTGGGCATCCGTGGTCCTCTGAAAACAAGGTCCCAATACACGATCTCTTCGCTGCATTCAGAACATCGGAAGACATCAGACCAAACAATATATTCAATCCTTCCCTCAGATGGTCCATGTGGTTTCTCGGCGTTTCTCCGTTTTGATTGCAGGACAACCCCTCGTGGCCACCCCACATGCGTTGTTGTTAATAGCTCCGTATTTTCTTGCTCAACTTCCGTGATCAGACGCTCAATGTGATGAAGATATGTAGCGAGCGAGGCAAGTGCGTTGGTGCCTGCAGCGATGAATGTAGCAGCTGGGCTGAGATCCACCAGAATAGCCCTGCGCTTGCCGACCGGGCCAGAAGATGGCTTGGTTCGCGCCTTATCACCGCAGAGCTGCGCGGCTACGCCAGCCATCCCGGTACCGCAAAAACCGTCGAACACCAAGTCTCCGGGTTTTGTATAATGCAGTATATAGGGGGTTATGGCGTCGGGAGGGACCTTGGTTGAGTAGTAATGAGCAAAATAGAGAGCGTCATTTTTCCCAGCCTCAACGTCACTCGTAAGCGGTTTTTTGGCGCCGTTATCTAATGGGCAGTCTTCAAATGCCGCTATAGCAATATCTTTCAGAAACGGGTTTGGACATGCAGTATAGTATGGAGGCAACGATAGTGACTTAATTTGGTCGGCCATTTCCTGTGGTGCCCCTGCAATGCTTATGGAGGCGTTTTTTAGATAACTTTCAAGCTCCTGTTGTGCTTCTTCATTAGCGAGCTTTGGTATCGCTCTATCAGTCAAATTGTCTATTGTTCTCCACAGCAGTTGTTCCTGCTGAGATCCATTCTGTTTCCGACTTTTCCCCATTTCTTAATTCTCCTGAAGATAGCGTGCAACGAGGGGAAGCATCCGTTTCAGTGTACTGACCCCACCGCCGCCGCCAATCCTGGTTCCCCCTACCGATGGAGGAAGAATTCCTCTTAATATTGCATAGTCATAACTATCACCAGAGTCGGTTGCATGTTTATCAACATGCTTCAGCCAAGCATCAGATATCTCATCTGTCAACTGGTACACACTATCGCTTCGCATGGTTTTCAATGCTGAAGCCAATGGATTTCGGAGCGCAGCATTTTCTATAAGAAACCGAAGTACTCCAAAAAAACACTGTTTTACATGACCCTGCAGGTTCTGGCCGTTGACATTCTCTTGCCTTGCGATCAGCATTTCAGAGCCGGCAAGTTTTTTATTCTGTTTTAGCCATTCAATAAACAGTTTCAGATCATTTTTAGTTACTTGTCTAATTTTAGATTTGCTCCTGCCAAATCCGAGCATCTTGTCGAGATTTCGCTGAGCTTCCCGAAGTTTTCCAGCTTGCATACTTTCAGTAGCTTTCCGAACCTCCTCAACTGACTTCTTGTGATGTGTAATCCAGGTTCTTAATTGTCCTATACTTACCTTTTTTGCTTCTGGCCTAATTTTACTCTCTATCAGAGATGCTACATCACTTGCAGACTTCCCGTTTAGCACTACCATCATTTCGATGTTCTGATCAAATCCGCCATCTGATAAGTTAGATGAGCCTACCAAGGCTCTTTTCTTATTGGCAACATATGCTTTTGCGTGAAGTCTTTGATTTACAAATAATGCTGTAGAATGCCCTATCGCCGAAGTATCTTGCAAAAACATCAAGAGAGCCTCAGGATCGGAAATTCGATTGGCCCAATCGGATGGGCTAATCCTGGTGAATATTTGAATGGTCATGATCAATTTGGTTGGCAAATTGGCGCGCACATGATCCAATCCAGTTTCTGAATAGAATGGTGAACAAATTATTAGTTCATCCTGTGCACTTTTGATAACCTCCTCCAAGTCCTTCCAGACGGGTATCATTACCTGAGCCATACTATGCCTCCTTGTCTAACTGGATTCAATTGGCCTATCCAACCCACAGTTACCCTTACTCCAGAACGATCCGGACTTTGCCGGGTTCCTTGCCCTTGGTCAGCCCGTCCAGGTATTCCTCGAACCTCTTCCGCATCTCCGCCGGGGTGGCTGGTGAGCCGCCCGAGAGCAGGGCATCGCGCAGGTCTGCGATGTTGACCGAAACCTTGGTGAGCCCGGAGAGCACTTCCTGCAAGGCGTGGATGAAGTCCTGCTCCAGGTCGTCCGGCAGGGTCCGCTTTTTGATGAAGCCGTCCACCAGCTTGCGCGGCTCGGGTTTGAGGAGGCTCAGGTTGCCCTTGGTGGTCGGGTCTTCGAGGTTGGCGAGCAGCGTCTGGGTCCAGTTTTCAACCAGCTTATCGAGCTCGTTGTCCAGAGCGTCCAGCATCGTCGCTGCGGGAGCCGCGGGCGGTTCAGCATTCGGTTTGAAGTTGCAGTGCGGGCAGACCGGCGATGCATCCAGTTCCTGCTCTGTTAGCGCAAAGCAGCTCTTCAAGCCTGCGAGCCGGTTCTGGAAATCCGACAGGTGCTGGCGGGGCATCAGGTCGATGGTAGAGAGTTTCTGCAGGTCCTTGAGCCGCTCGTCGCCCATGAGCTGGGCCTTGCGCTTGTCCTCGTTCACCCCGAGACGCGCTTTGGCGTGCATGGAAAGGTAGGCCAGCAGGTAGGCCTTCTTGAGGTCGCCGAGTTTGCGCTGGGTCTGCTGGCGGAATGCCGCAGCGCTCCGCTTGGCCGGGTCGCCGATCTGGGCGAGGACCTCGTCCCGCGCCGTCTTCATCTTATCAATCCACTCGTGGCCGGTGGGCAGGACGGCCTCGGCTGTGGAGAGGTATGAGGCCGTGGACCCGAGGTCCACCACCAGTTCCTCAAGCGATTTGATTTCGGCCAGGGATTCGAGCCCGCTCCGATGAGCGGTTATTTCCGAGGCGTCATAGCGGAAATTCTTGAGTTTGCCGGTCGTGGTGTAGGCTTGCAGGGATTCGAGGAAGGTCTTGGTCTCGTCCAGTTTCGCGCGGAGCTTCTTTACTTCATCCTCGGCCAGCAGGCTGCGGCCCCAGAAGAACAATCCGGTCTGCATGCTCTGCTGCACCAGCACCAGCCGCTCGACAGCGTTGGTGACCTTCTTTTGCAGCTCCTGAACCGGCTCATCCTTGCCCTGGGTGACCAGTTGCGCCATGCCCGGCGTGAGTCCAAGTAGTTCGAAAAGCGCCTTGAGCGCCGGAAGGTTCCAGTCCTTGGGACGCTCGATGTGCTTGAACTGGGCCAGTTCGTCGATGCCGGTCCCGGCCAGTTGCGCCAGACCTGTGGCATCGAACTTCTTGCCCGGGATGGAGAGGACCACTTCGCCGGCATAGACCAGCGCCGCCAGCACCACCACAGCCCATTCGGGTTCGAGGCGGAGCGATTGCGGCGCGAGGTATTCCACGCCGAGGACGTCCTGGATTAGCTCGGAGCGGTTCACCACCTGCCCGTGCCCTTTCTTTTTGGCTACGCCAAGGATGTGTTTGGCGTATTTGGAACGGTAGGGGTCGAGCCTCTCACCGTCGAGAAGTTCGAGGGCGTCGAGCACAGCGGTTGCCTGCTTGGTCCGGCTTTGTCCGGCGATGGCGCGCAGGGCATCCTGTGCAGCTTGGGTCCGATTTGCTCCCGTAATAAGAACTGAGAAGAATGGATAATCCGGCGCCTGTTCTTCAAAACTCATTCCGAGACATACACCTGCTACTGTGTTTATTAGATCACGGAAATTGATACGCTCATGGGGGGCAATGCCAGACAAATCTCTAATGGATTTACCCTTGGTCCATTCAGTAAGCGACTTGGAACGGCCTTGGTATGTTACCTCAAAGGCCGTGGCCATATTCTTTCGAAGCCATTGCACAAGATCAAGCAGGGAATGAGAAGCCTTGGATTCATATGTAGACTTGGCATGGCCCGAGGAGGTAGAGGCAAGGTCCAGGGCCGCTGCATAATTACGAAGCGCAGTGCGGAACTCCTCGTCGGTGTTCGTCAGACGGAGGAACAGCTCCTCGGGCTTTTTCTCGTCCTTGAAATGCGGCGCATCAAAGGGCTGGATGAAATAGAGGTAGAAGTCCCGCGGCGGCACCGCCGTGGATCTCTCGTTGGGCGCGCCGAAGAAAAGGTATCCCAGGCGCGCAGCCTTGCGTTCCAGCCATTCGAGCTCGTGCTGCCAGATCTTGTAGCCGGTAACGTAGGTCTGGTCGGTGCATTCCATGACCCGCCGGAGCGCTTCGTAGTAGTAGCGGTCGAGCTGTGAGGAGTCGAGACTCTCGGCCCGCTTCTCGATCAGCGCGTCGAAATCGTCGGTTTTCTTGAGGTCCAAATAGTATTGGCGGTTGTCTGGGTTGGACGAAATGAACTGCCCGCTCACCGTCTTGTGGATCTCCCGAAGGACCGTCTCCACCTGGGAGAGTAAGTCGTCGGCCGGATCGCCACCCAGTTCCTCGATGCCCGGTTGATAGAGGCAGAGCCCGTCACGCAGTTCCCCGGCAGTTGCGCCTAAGGTGGCGTAAATGTCGCCAGTAGTGAGCCGATGAACCGATAGGGCATGGATGAGCCGCAATGCCATGGGCTTGTAGGCCGGGCGCGTAAAGGCCTGCTGGATGCGTGACTCAAGTACCTGGCTGCAGTCGATCACAGCCTTGATATCCGGTACGGCACGGAACGAGGGGTTCTCGCGGAGATTGGTCCAGTAAGTGTCATAGGCAATGAGTCCGGGCCGGTCATCCGGCATGTCCTGATCGAGTATTTTCTTCATGGCCAGCGAGAGCGTCTTCAGCACCTCCCGCTTTTCCACTGCAGTGACCCGCTCGAAGGTGTCGATATAGTCGGGATGCACGGGGAAGAGTCGGACGAATTCGTCGATACTCTCGTTCATGTGGCCGTAAAATTTGCCGAAAGACTTCAGGTACTCGCGTATCTTGGTCTGTTGCTCGCCGGTCTTCTTGAGCAGCCGCTCGGCCACCACGAACTTGACGTCTTTACGGGCGATGAGGACCTGCTCAAAGCGGTCTTTTACCCGACGGATGCTGTCGGCCACAAAGGAAAAGCGTGGGCTGTCGAAAATGGCTTCCTGGACGCCGGCGATGAAACGGAACCGCAGGTCCTTGCAGACTTCGCCTAAAACACGGAGAAAGTTGAGATCGAGAATAATCTGATGATCATCTCTAGTTCTCAGATAATCGAGCAATTCGTCTACCACAACAAGTAAACCATGGTCGGGGTGCTTTTGATGGAATGTAGACATCATCTCTTCAAAAGTCCGCTTATGGCTCAGAATCTGTTCTTGTGGTGGAAACAAAAACGATATGCCCCATGTGGCGAGATGTTCCTCAAGCTGTTGGCAGATAAAATCACGCAGAGGCATTGTGGTCGCCTCAAGCTCGGTTCGAACCACCTTGAAACGCCCAGAGATCTTGCCCGCGGCTGCCGCCACATTCTTGTCGTTCAGGCTGGCGGCCAGATCGCCGTTTTCGGCTAAGGCGGAGATCACGGACATGAGGTGAGACTTACCGGTGCCGTAGTTGCCGACGACCAGGAGCCCCTTGTTATCCATGGGCTGGTCGAATTGAAGCTGAGGAACGACCAGGCTAACCAACTTTTCGGCCATCTCCGAGGAGATCACATAGGTCTGGACAAGCTGCCGGGCAGCGTCGGCCTCGTCGGCGTCCCGTAACTGCACGACGGACTCGATAGGCTCGAATTGGATAAGGTCTCCGTATTTCATCGCATCTGCCCTCCTGCGCTTTCGTTCCTTGTCTTCATGCAATGACCCCCGAGGTCACTACCAGCAAATCTCTCACGGAATATCGTTTATATTCGGGATGATCCGGCGTTGCATAGAACATGTGCTCACCGTCGAAAGAGCCGCTCCAGGCAACGACCACAGTTCTGTTGCGTGAGAGCCCCTGCAGAAGCCGCAGCGGGTCTTGTTTGAGCGTAACATCAAAGATTACCTCAATGTTGTCCAGAAGAACCCTATCGGCTGAAGATGCGCCCACGATATCTGACAGGAGGCGCGGCAACTGCAATGCCCGCTGGCGCTCGGTGAGATCGAGCATGCGCCGTGATAGCTCAAGATTGACGTTGATCAGCGGAGCTGCTGTTCGCTTATGAACGTCCTGAAGTGCAGCTGTCTTGCCCGTTCCAGCGGGAGCCACCAGTATGACGAGACGGTGGTACAGCTCCGCTGCTTGATCGATTCTTTGTATGACCTTATCGGCGAGTTGTTCCACCATTCGTGATTTCCATTTAATCCAGGTTATTTATTGCCGGCTCGGCCGGCAGGATCAGCAAAGGCGGACAGGGCAGCGTTCCGAGCAAGACAGTGGTAGCGATGAGCCAAAACCCCTCCTCGTCCCTTCTGCCAATGAACAAATCGAGGACGACGCCGGATCTTCTATCATTGCCTTCGTTTCGAGCGTCGTCATGGCAACCCCATGATGGGTGATATGAATGCATTGTTTTGTCGGAAGGAATCCGGCCTTACCGGCCTTGATACTTGAGCCCCCGGAAATTCGATAGCACACGGGGCGGCAAGTGTCAAAGAAGAATCAGGATGTCAATAGGCAATGATTTATATTGGCAGGAATATCATTTCCCGGTGTAAAACTGGGGGGGGGTTAGAGACAATATCCCACCACAAGTCCAGCGAGTTCAGAGATTGGACACTCGCACAAAGATTACGTCAATGTGTAAAAGCCAGGGACCTCCAGGATAATTAGGCATCCTTCATGGCCTACGGCGCTACTGCGCTGATTCCAGCGTAGCTCCGGTCCCCCGTCTTCAAGTTGTGATAAAGGGCGAAGGCCGCCACTCCTTGGGAAGCTGTGATCTCTATACTTCCGCTGGAGTAAGAACCACCACCCACAACCCCGGACAGGGGGTAACCCCCGCTCCCGTTGGGCGACAGGGTGTATTTTTTGCTCGTCACAACCGTACCGTCGGACCTAACAAAGGTGAGATAGATCGTCGTCTCTGACCCATTGGGGTTGCAGACATAGACGATGGTGTCCCAGGTTGCGTCCTGGGCCACGTGGGGGATGTACAGGGTCTTTGCCGGCTCGGAAACAAAAGGAATGTCGAACATGAGCTTGTCGTCATAGGCCATGGCGATGAACCCGAGACCCGTGAGCGGCTCGTCCGAGGTCACCTTCGCCCAGCCCTCCCCCGGTTTCATCATGAAGGCTGTCTGGCCCAAGGCGGGAATCGTCTTCGCCTGCGAGTCGAAAGTCGTGCCGTTCTGCCTGATGCAGGTGACGGTGACGGAGGCACTTGATGTTTCACTTCCGTTTCTCAAGCCCACTCCCGTCCAGTCGTCCTTGTCGGCCAGGACGTAAGGCAGGTAATAGCTGTAGGACCCCTGTCCCGCCGCCTGGGAAATCTCGGCGCTGATCCCGGCGTAGCTCCGGTCCCCCGTCTTCAAGTTGTTGTACAGGGCGAAGGCCGCCACCCCCTGGGAAGCCGTGATCCGAACGCTCCCGCTGGCATAGGAAGCCCCCCCGAGTAGAGCCGACAAGGGGTACTTCCCACTCCCGTTTGCCGAGAGGACGTACCCGCTACTAATCTTCGCCGCCGTGCCGTCTGACTTGAAAAAAGTAAGATACACCGTCGTCTCCGACCCGTTGGGGTTGCAGACATAGACAAGGGTGTCCCAGGTTGCGTCCTGGGCCACGTGGGGAACATATAAAGTTGTTGACAACTCGGAAACAAAAGGAATGTCGAACATGAGCTTGTCGTCATAGGCCATGGCGATGAACCCGAGACCCGTGAGCGGCTTGTCCGAGGTCACCTTCGCCCAGCCCTCCCCCGGTTTCATCATGAAGGCTGTCTGGCCTTTTGGAGGGATTGTCTTGGTCTGTGAATCCATAAGTGAGCCAATTTGGCTCATGCTGAAAACATCGACAGAAGCGATCCCCGGAGTGCTTCCATTCTTCAGCGCCACCCCCGTCCAGTAACCGCTATTGGAAAGGTAATAGGGAATGTAATATTCACGACTGATAAAACTCCCGAGATTCAGATATCCCACACCCTCAGGGCCCAGGACTTGAATGGGCGTGGTACGGTCGTTCCAGACCCCTTGGGTTCCATCCCCCAGTTGACCCCATAAATTATCCCCCCAAGCCCAGACCGTCCCGTCGCACTTCAGGGCCATCGTTTGGTACCATCCCGCCGCGACAACGTTCACATCCGTGAGAAACCCCACACCCCCGGGGCCCAGAGCCTTGACTGGGGTCAATCGGTCCATCCCGGGGTTGTCCCCCACCCCCAGCACACCATCCATATTCGACCCCCACGTCCAGACCGTCCCGTCCTCC
>Ga0209604_1003195_pt1 | contig 11366 bp, 10 predicted proteins | sample AD_UKC097_MetaG_FD_184405 | JGI IMG/M metagenome (GOLD analysis project Ga0209604, IMG submission 184405) | Active sludge microbial communities of municipal wastewater-treating anaerobic digesters from USA - AD_UKC097_MetaG (SPAdes) (version 2) | ecosystem: Engineered > Bioreactor > Anaerobic >... | reverse complement strand
CACGGTGCGGCGCACGGGCACGGTGTTCATCCGACGGCTTGCACCACCCACTGGCCGCCCGCGTCGACCAGTTCGCGGTCGCAGTCGAACTCGTCGATCTCGGTCTGGCCGGGCAGCACGCAGACCACGGTTTCGCCGCGGCCACGCAGGGCGCGCACGGCGGCATCCAGGCCGGGCGCATCGCCCCACGGCGCGCGGATGGCGGCGCGCAGCGGCCGCGCGTCGGCCACGCGCACCAGCTGCTTCAGATCGAGGCTGAAGCCCACTGCCGGCCGCTCGCGGTCGAGCTTGTGACCAAACACCGCGCCCACGCCGTCGTAGCGCCCGCCGCGCAGCACGGCGTCGCCCGCGCCCTGCGCGTAGACGGCAAAGCGCGCGCCGCTGTAATAGCCCCAGCCGCGCGCGTCGGCCAGGTCGAAGCTGGTGCGCACGCCCTCCAGGCGCGACGCCAGCCACTTCAGATTCGATAGCGCATCGCGCACGGCTGGCATGGGCGGAAGGGCTTTTTCTGCCTCGTCCAGCACGTCGGCGCCGCCATACAGGCCGACCAGCGCGCGCAGGCCCGTGCGGGCCGTATCGGGAAAGGTGCGCGTCACGCGGGCCAGTTCGCTCGCGTCCTTGGCGGCCAGCGCGTCGTGTACTTCGGCCAGCAGCTGCGGGTCGACCATCACGCCGGCCAGCAGCGCCCGCACGATGCGCACGTCGGCCATGTCGACCGACAGGTGGTCGACGCGCGCCGCCTTCAGGCAGTCGAGCGCCAGGGTGAGGATTTCAAGGTCGGCCTCGCGCCCGGCGTGGCCGTAGATTTCGGCGCCGAACTGCAGCGGCTCGCGCGTGGCGTGCGGGCGTTCGGGGCGGGTGTGCAGCACGGGGCCGCAATAGCACAGGCGGGTGACGGCCTGGCGGCCCAGCAGGTGGGCATCGATGCGGGCCACCTGCGGCGTGGTATCAGCGCGCAGGCCCAGCGAGCGGCCCGACAACTGGTCGACCAGCTTGAAGGTCTGCAGCTCCAGCGCTTCACCGGTACCGGTCAGCAGCGAGTGCAGGTGCTCGATCAGCGGGGGGATGACCAGCTCGTAACCGTAGCTGCGTGCGGTGTCGAGCAGGTCGCGGCGGAGTTCCTCGATATGCCGGGCCTCTGAGGGCAATACATCGGCGATGTGATCCGGCAGAAGCCAGGCGGACATGGCTGGGGCAGCTTTCGCAGGGCTGTTAAAAACGTGATTCTAAAGGGTTCCCCCTGTGGCGCTGCGCGCCTTCCCCCGAAGGGGGACAACGCTGGTGGACGGGCCAAGCCCGTCCACGGCGTTCCGGCATGGCCTGCTCCGCGGCCGCCTGGCGGGCTTGCTGCGCAGCCCTGATGAGGGGGAGGCGCCGAGGCCTCGCCGCTGCTACACCAACGACCGCAGCAGGCCCCCGCCTACCGAGCGGGCCGAAATGCTCCGGGGCCGGCTGTGGTGCTTGCTGCGAGCTCCTCTGATGAGGGGCGGCACCAGAACCCCGCCGCTGCTACACCAACCAGAGCAGCAGCAGGCCGCCGCCCACGGCCAGCAGGCCGAAGAAGCGCAGTTGCCCGTCCTGCAGTTGCATCAACTGGCTGAATGCCCGGCGCCAGGCGTTGGGCGCGACGAAGGGCATCAGGCCCTCCAGGATCAGTGCCAGCCCGAGCGCGGCCAGCAGCGTGTCGCTGTCCATGGCGTCAGCGGCGCGCGGGGCCGTTGCGCATGTTGCGGAAGAAGTCGGACGACTGCGGGTCGACCACCAGCACGTCGCCCTTGTGGCCGATGCTGGCCTTGTAGGCGTCCAGGCTGCGGTAGAACTCCGCGAATTGCGGGTCGCGGCCGAAGGCTTCGCCATAGATGCGGTTGGCCTCGCCATCGCCCTGGCCGCGCACCTTCTCGGCGTCGCGGTAGGCGTTGGCCACGGTGACTTCGCGCTGGCGGTCGGCGTCGGCGCGGATCTGCTCGCCTTCGGCCGCGCCGGTAGAGCGCAGTTCGTTGGCCACGCGCTTGCGCTCGGCCTCCATGCGGCCGTAGACCGACGCGGTGATCGACTCGACGTAGTCGGCGCGCGTGATGCGCACGTCCACGATGTCGATGCCCCAGGGCTTGGCGCCCTTGACGGACTCGGTCACCTCGCGCTTGACGTCGGCCATCAGCGTCTCGCGGCGGGTGGAGATCAGCTCGCGCACGGTGCGGCGGTTGATCTCTTCCTGGAAGGCGTTGCGCACCACGCGGTTGAGTTGCATGGCGCCGGCGTTCTCGTCCAGGCCCACGTTGCGGATGTAGGCCTGCGGATCGGTGATGCGCCAGCGCACGTACCAGTCGATGACCACGCGCTGCTTCTCGGCAGTCAGCATCGGCTCGGTGTCCATGCTGTCCAGCGTCAGCAGGCGCTTGTCGATGTAGCTGACGTTCTGCAGCGGCGGCGGCAGCTTGAAGTTGAGCCCCGGCTGCGTGATCACCTTCTGGATCTGCCCGAGCTGATAAACCACGCCGAACTGGCGCTGGTCGACCACGAACATGGTCGATGCCAGCAGCGCCAGCAGGATGAGGACGGTGGTTCCGATGAATCCGATTCTGTTCATGGGTGTACTGACCTGTTCTGCCTCAAGGGCGCTCAGCGGCTCTCGCGCTCGCGGCCGCGGGCGTTTTCACGCGCACGCGCATCGGCGGCGGGTGCGGGCGCGGCGGGGGCCGGAGCGGGTGCCGCCTGTGCAGGCGCTGCCGCTGCGGCGGCGCCCGCGGACTGCATCACCTTGTCGAGCGGCAGGTACATCAGGTTGCCGCCCGCGCGGCTGTCCACGATGACCTTGTTGACGCCGCTGTAGATGGATTGCATGGTGTCCAGGTACATGCGGTCGCGCGTCACCTGGGGCGCCTTCTGGTATTCGGCCAGCACCGAGCTGAAGCGCTGCGCATCACCCTCGGCCTGCGCCACGATGCGCGCCTTGTAGCCTTCGGCCTCCTGCGTCAGCCGCGCTGCGGTACCGGCTGCGCGCGGCACCACGTCGTTGGCATAGGCCTGCGCCTCGTTCTTGACGCGTTCGCGCTCCTGGCCGGCCTTCAGCACGTCGTCGAACGCCGCCTGCACCTGCTCGGGCGGACGCACGCCGCCCTGCTGCATGTTGACCGCCACCACTTCGATGCCGACCTGGTAGCGGTCGAGGATCTTCTGCATCAGGTCGCGCACGCGCGGCGCGATCTGGTCGCGCTCGTCGGCCATGGCGTTGTCCATGGTCATCTTGCCGACCACTTCGCGCACCGCGCTTTCGGCGGCCTGCACCACGGCGTCGTCCGGGCTCTTGCTTTCGAACAGGTAGGCGCGCGCGTCGTTCAGCCGGTACTGCACGGCGAACTTGATCTCGACGATGTTCTCGTCCTGCGTCAGCATGGCCGACTCGCGCAGGCCGGTCGACTTGATGACGCTGTCGCGGCCCACGTCGACCGATCGGATCTGCGTCACGCGCACCGTCTCCTGGCGCTGGATTGGCCAGGGCATGCGCCAGTTCAGGCCGGCGTTGCGCACGCCGTCGAACTTGCCGAAGGTGGTGACGACCGCCTGCTCGCCTTCGCGCACGATGAAGATGCCGCTGGCCAGCCACACCACCAGCGCCGCCGCCGCGATCATGCCGACGCCGATGCCGGCGCCCTTCATGTCGGGCTGGAAGCCCCCGCCGCCCGACGCGCCGTTGCCCGGACCCCGCCCGCGCCCGCCGCCGAACAGGCCGGTCAGCTTGCGGTTGAAGTCGCGCCACAGCTCGTCCAGGTCGGGCGGCCCCTGGTGGGGGCCGCCGCGCGCCGGCTCGGGCGGTGGCGGAGGGGGCGGCCGCGGCGGGTCGGCCGGGCGCTGGTCGTCGGGGCGCGCATTGGCCTGCTCCGACGCGTCGTCGCCACGCCCCCAGCGCGGGTCATTCAGATTGAACATGCCCCGGATGCGGCGCGGCCAGTGGGCCACCCGCAGGGCGCTCGTGCGGTCTTTCATTAGTTGGCTCGGAAGAAGGCTTAACCCGGATTGTGCCCAATCGGCACCGCCGCCCCGTCCAGCACGGGCCGGGGCACGTCGGCGCGCGCGGCCTGGGCGCGTGCAGCCAGCTCGGCGCGCAACAGCGGCAGGCCTTCGCCCGTGCGTGCGCTGACGAAGATGCGGGCACACTCGCGGCCGTCCAGCGGCAGGGTGTCCTGCAGCACGTGCGGGCGCCGCGCCGGCTCCACGCCATCCAGCTTGTTGAACACCAGCACCTGTGGCACGTGGTCGGCGCCGATTTCGCGCAGCACGCGCTGCACTTCGTCGATCTGTTCGGGATAGGTGGGGTTGGCCGCGTCCACCACGTGCAGCAGCAGGTCGGCGTCGGCGGCCTCGTGCAACGTGGCTTCGAACGCCTCGACCAGCCCGTGCGGCAGGTCGCGGATGAAGCCCACCGTGTCTGACAGCGACACCGAATGGCCGCCGCCCTGGCTGTCGCCCAGATAGAGCTGGCGCGTGGTGGTGTCGAGCGTGGCAAACAGCTGGTCGGCCGCATAGGCGCGCGCCTTGACCAGCGCGTTGAACAGCGTGGACTTGCCGGCGTTGGTGTAGCCCACCAGCGAGATGCTGAACGTTTCGCGCCGCTCGCGCTGGCGCCGCTGCGTCTGCCGCTGGCGCTTGACCTTGTCGAGCCGGTCCTTGGTGCGCTTGATGGCGTCGCCGATCATGCGGCGGTCCAGCTCGATCTGCGTTTCACCCGGGCCACCGCGCCCGCCGATGCCGCCCTGCTGGCGCTCCAGGTGCGACCAGCGCCGCACCAGGCGCGTGCTGAGGTATTGCAGGCGCGCCAGTTCGACTTGCAGCTTGCCCTCGTGGCTGCGCGCGCGCTGCGCGAAGATTTCGAGGATGAGCAGCGTGCGGTCGTTGACCGGAAGGCCGATGGCGCGCTCGAGGTTGCGCTGCTGCACCGGGCTCAGCGCCTGGTCAAACAGCACCTCCTGCGCCCCTTCGGCTTCGGCCAGCAGGCGGATTTCCTCGGCCTTGCCGCTGCCGACGAACAGGGCCGCATCGGGCGCCTGCCGCTTGCAGGTCAGGCGCGCCACCGGCTGCAGCCCGGCGGTTTCGGCCAGTTGGCCCAGTTCGTCCAGCTCGTGGTCGAAATGCGGGGCGCCAAAATTCACGCCCACCAGGACGGCGGCGGTACGGTCAGGGTGGACAGCAGGGGGCAAATCGGTGGGCGTCAGGTGGCTTTATGCTACTTTTTAAATAGCTGGATTGGCAGGCAGGGTATGCGCTGAGGGTTTATTTGCTTTCAGAATCGGTCGCGTCGCCAGCGGCGGAGAAATTCACCGCACGGCCCGGAACGATGGTCGAAATGGCGTGCTTGTAGACCATTTGGGTGACGGTGTTGCGCAGCAGCACCACATATTGGTCGAAGGATTCGATCTGGCCCTGGAGCTTGATGCCGTTGACCAGATAAATGGACACCGGGATGTGCTCACGACGCAGGGTATTCAGAAACGGGTCTTGTAGAAGTTGCCCTTTATTGCTCACGATATTCTCCGTGTTTCTCGGATGGTTGAAGGGGGTGGAAGTTACCACATGGGGGTGCCCATGCACCGCTTCAAGGCGCGGAAACCCACCCGACAGGGCAGATTGGCGAAACTGGCCTACAAAAAGGCCTCGCCCGGCAATGGCTTATGACTCTTTGTCGGCGTAAGGGTTCCGCGACGACTTCATTTCGACGCGCAGCGGCGTGCCGGTCAGGTCGAACGCCTTGCGGAAGCGCCCTTCGAGGTAGCGCTTGTAGGTGTCGGTCACCCCTTCCAGCGAATTGCCGTGCACCACGATGACCGGCGGGTTCATGCCGCCCTGGTGGGCATAACGCAGCTTGGGCCGGTACATGCCGCTGCGCTTGGGCTGCTGGAACTGTACCGCCTCCTGCAGCAGGCGGGTGAGCTGCGGGGTCGGCATCTTGCGCATGGCGGCCTTGTGGGCGCGGCCGATCGAGCCCCACAGCGGGCCCAGGCCCTGGCGCTTGAGCGCCGAGATGAAGTGGATTTCGGCAAATTTCAGGAACGCCAGTCGCGTCTCGATGGAGCGCTGCACCAGCTCGCGCTGGTAGGCATCCACCGCGTCCCACTTGTTGACGGCCAGCACCACGGCGCGCCCGGCGTCCAGAATGAAGCCGGCGATGTGCGCGTCCTGGTCGGTCACGCCCTGCTCGGCGTCCAGCAGCAGCAGCACGACGTTGGCGGTTTCGATGGCCTGCAGCGTCTTGACGACCGAGAATTTCTCGATCGCCTCGAACACCTTGCCCTTGCGGCGCAGCCCGGCGGTGTCGATCAGCTCGAATTTCTGGCCATTGCGCTCGAACTCGACCGAAATGGCGTCGCGCGTGGTGCCCGGCAGGTCGAAGGCAACCAGGCGCTCCTCGCCCAGCCAGGTGTTGATGAGGGTGGACTTGCCGACGTTGGGGCGCCCGGCCACGGCCAGGCGGATGGGCGCGTCGGGGTCTGGCTGGGGTTCCTCCACCGGCTCCGGCAGATGCAGCGCCTCGAGCGCGGCCTCCAGCATGCTGCGCACGCCTTCGCCATGCGCGGCCGACACGGCAATCACCTCGCCCAAGCCCAGTTCGTAGAACTCGGCCAGCTGCGTGCCGGCGCGCATGCCTTCGGCCTTGTTGGCCACCAGCAGCGTCGGCTTGCCCAGGCGGCGCAGGTAGTTGGCGATGTCGTGGTCCTGCGCCGACAGGCCGTCGCGCGCGTCCACCACGAAGATCACCACGTCGGCCTCGGCCACGGCCTGGCGCGTCTGCTTGGCCATCTCCTTGAAGATGCCGCTCTCGGCCGTCGGCTCGAAGCCGCCGGTGTCGATGACGATGTATTCGCGGTTGCCCAGGCGCCCCTGCCCGTAATGGCGGTCGCGCGTCAGCCCGGCGTAGTCGGCCACGATGGCGTCGCGGCTCTTGGTCAGCCGGTTGAACAGCGTGGATTTGCCCACATTGGGCCGCCCCACCAGCGCGATGACAGGTTTCATGGACAGGAGTTTCCCACACCGCAAGGCCGCGAAGCAGGCCGACAAATATCAGACGGCCGCGGAGCAGGCCACACCAGAACGCCGCGGAAGGGCTTTGCCCGCCCGCCAGCGTTGTCCCCCTCCGGGGGAAGCCGGCCGCCGGCCGGCACAGGGGGAGCTTATTCAGGCGCGAAGCCGTACACCGCGCCATTGCGCGTGACGACGATCAGCGTATTGGCCGCCATCACCGGCGTCGCGGCGATGCCCGAGCCATCGGTCGCCATGCGGTTGAGCGGGCTGCCGTTCTCGCGCGACAGCAGGTGCACCAGACCGGTGTCGTCGCCCACCACCACCGAGCGGCCCAGCACCAGCGGGCCGGTCAGCCGGCGCCAGCGCAGGTGTTCGGCCGACCAGGCGCGGTCGCCGGTGTCGGCGCGCCATGCCAGCACGCGGCCGTCGGATTCGGCGCCGTAAACGCGTTCGCCGTCGCCCGCCACGCCGGTGGCGCCGCTGGCGGACTTGGTCCAGCGCACGTTGCCGCTGGCGGCGTCGACGCAGCCCACGGCGTTCTGGAACGCCCGCGCGCACAGCACATTGCCCTGGCGGCTGACGCCGCCCACCAGATCCACCAGCCGTTCGACGTCGTTGGTGCCGCGCGCGGCGGCCAGCGGCGCTTCCCAGCGCACGTTGCCGTTGTCGGGGTCGATGCCCACCATGCGGCCGGCCAGGCCCGCCACCAGCGTGTTGCCGACGGCCTGCAGCATGCCGGCCTGGCGCAGCACCAGCGGCTCGGCCGGGCGGTCCAGGTGCCACAGGCGCGCGCCGTTGCGGGCGTCGTAGGCGCTGAGCGAGCGGTCGGCCCCCAGCACGAACACGCGTCCACCCGCCACCAGCGGCGCGGTGTAGCTCTGCGTGGCCAGCAGGCGGCGCCAGGTTTCGCGGCCGCCTTCCAGCGCCACCACCTGGTTGTCACGCGTGACAACCGCGCTGACGCGACCATCGCTGCCGACGCCGCCGGTCAGCGGCGCGCCCGCGTTGGCGCGGCCCAGTTCTCGGCCGCTGGCGGCGTCCAGCGTCACCAGCGTGCCGTCGCTGCCCGCCAGGGTGACTTGCGTGCCCTGCACGTTGACCTGCAGCGGAAAGCCGACGGTCGGCACCCGGGCCAGCCAGGCCTGGCGCACGCCGACCAGCGCCACGTTGGGCGGCAATTCGGCCGGCTGCGGCCGCGCCGAGCCGGTGGCGCAACCCGCCACCACGGCCGCGGCCAGCAGCGCCGCGGCCAGCGTCAGGCCTCGCGTGCGGCCGTCCTTCATGACGCGGCCCCCGCCTTGACGCCACCGGCGTCGGGGTCGATGCCCAGCGCGTTCAGCTTCATGCCCACCAGGCGGCGGTAGTCGCCGCTGTCGGCCGTCAGGCCCTGGTAGGCCTTGCCGAATTCGGCCACGGCCTGGTCGCGCTTGCCCTGCAGCAGCAGCACGTCGCCCCGGCGGTCGGCCGCCAGCGCGGTGAAGGCGGGCGGAAAGCTTTCCGACAGCACCTTCAGCGCCTCGTCGTAGGCCTTGTCGGCCAGCAGCAGCGACGCCAGCCGCAGACGCGCCACGGCACGCAGGCCGTCGTCGGGCGCCTTGTCGGCCACCCGGCTCAGGGCGGCCTTGGCGTCGGCGGGCTTGCCTTTCTCTTCGAGCACCTTGGCGCCCAGCAGGCCGGCCTGCGCGGCGTAGGCGGTGCCGCCGTACTTGTCCTGCATGTCGGTCAGCGCGCGCTGCACGCGCGTGACGTCGCCCGCCTGCGCGGCGCGGTCGACCTCGTCGTACATCACCGCGGCCAGGGCGGCCTGGCGGCGCTGCCAGTACTGCCAGCCGTTCCAGGCGGCGTAGGCGGCCAGCACGGCAATCAGCACCCAGGTGATGAGGTTGCCCCACTTGTTCCAGAAGTGTTTGAGCGCGTCGAGCTGTTCCTGCTCTTCAAGGTCGAGATGGGTGGCCATGCGTGGTTTGTGTCGGTTAAGCGGTCGATTTTAGGATGTCGCACCAGAGCGCGGGGTCGGCCAGCGCCTGGCGCGTCTGCGCGCCCGCGCCGTCGCGCAGCGATTTGACGGTGACTTCGCCCGCGGCCAGCTCGTCGGCGCCAAAGACGAGGGCAAAGCGCGCGCCGCTGGCGTCGGCTTTCTTGAACTGGCTTTTCATGCTGCCCATGCCGTCGCCCGGGCCCGCGTGCATCTGCACCGCCACGCCCAGCGCGCGCAACTGCGTCAGCAGGCGCATGGCCTGCGGCAACGCGGCGGCGTCGGGGATGACGGCATACGCGTCGGGCTGCGGGTCGAGCGTGTGCACGCCCTCCTCCTTCAGCAGCTCCAGCACGCGCTCAACGCCCAGCGCCCAGCCCACGGCCGGCGCGGGCTTGCCGCCGATCTGCTCGATCAGGTAGTCGTAGCGCCCGCCGCCGCAGATGGTGCCCTGCGCGCCCAGGCTGTCGGTGATGAACTCGAACACCGTCAGGTTGTAATAGTCCAGCCCGCGCACCAGACGCGGGTTGATGCGCCATTCGACGCCGCTCGCAGCCAGGATGGCCTGCACCGCCTCGAAGTGCCGGCGCGACGCTTCGCCCAGGTAGTCGATCAGCTTCGGCGCGCCTTCGACCAGCGCCTGCATGGCCGGGTTCTTGGTGTCCAGGATGCGCAGCGGGTTGCTGTGCAGGCGGCGACGCGCGTCTTCATCCAGTTGGTCGGCGTGCGCCTCCAGGTAGGCGATCAGCGCCGCGCGGTGCTCGCGCCGCTCGTCGGGCTGGCCCAGGCTGTTCAGCTCCAGCCGCCAGTTCTGGATGCCCAGCTCGCGCCACAGCGCCACGGCCAGCAGGATCAATTCGGCGTCGACTTCCGGCCCGCCAAAGCCCAGCGCCTCGGCGCCGATCTGGTGAAACTGCCGGTAGCGCCCGCGTTGCGGCCGCTCGCGCCGGAACATGGGGCCCATGTAGTACAGGCGCTTGCCGCCTTCGTACAGCAGGTTGTGCTCGGCCACCGCGCGCACCAGGCCGGCCGTGCCTTCGGGGCGCAGCGCCAGGTGGTCGGCGCGGCCGTGCTGGTCGGCGCGGTCTTCAAAGGCGTACATCTCCTTCTCGACGATGTCGGTCACCTCGCCCAGCCCGCGCGTGTACAGCTGCGTCTGCTCCATGATCGGCATGCGCACGTTGCGGTACGCATGCTCGGCCATCACCCGGCGCACGATGGATTCCAGCCATTCCCAGCGCGCCGATTCGGGCGGCAGGATGTCGTTCATGCCCTTGATGGCGGTGATCTGCAAGGATTTCGACATTCGAAGAATACTATTCAATTGATAGCTTGTCGCGCTTGTCCATCAAACGCAATTCGCCTGTTCACTTGATGAGCACTCTGCCTCAGACATTCACCTATCCATCGGCGAACGCTTTTTTTGTAAGAGCGTCGGAAGGCGCGAACCACGGTCTGTACGCGGCTTCCGCCGGCTCCTACGACACATCTGAGATTTGGTGCTAATCAAGCCTGCTCGAGCCTCAAAAAGACCAAACCCGCACCCGGCGTCCAGACGCCTGTGCGGGCAAGGGTGCCAACGATACCAGAAGGTGGCGATCAACCCTTGATCGCCCATACCCCCGGCCGGCTACAAACGGCGCAGCCGCCGCGCGCCGAAGGCCGCCGCCAGCAGGCCCAGCAACACCAAGCCCCATTCGCCCAGCGTGGGCACGGCGGCCACCGCGTCGGCCACTGCAGAATCGGCCAGCGGGGCGGTCGGGTCGGCGATCACGCCGGCAGCGGCATCGCTGTCACCCACGCCGCCATCGGTGATGGTGAAGGTAGCCGTGTTGCCGGCCAAGGCCAGGCCGGGCGGGGTGAACCACGTGTCGGTGGTGGCGCCAACGCTGGCGCGCCCGAACTTGCCGTACTGGCTGACCGGCTGCGGCCAGGTCACGCTCATGGTCACGGTGCTGCCCACGTCGCATCCAGTCAGGCGGAACTTGAACATCCCTTGCGGCAAGGTCTTGCCCGGCGGCGGCGTGGTGCCGGCGACGAAGGCGGTGTTGGCCGCTTCGAAGCCGCAGGCCGCGCCGCCGCCGATGAAGCTGGCCGTGCCCGTGCCGGCCGTGCCGCCGGGGCCGGGCACGGTGGTGCCGCTGAAGGTCTTGGTGCCGTTCAAGGTGAACGTGGCGGTCACCGTGCAGGCGGCGGTGATGGCGCCGGTGGTGTAGGGCGAGCTGCTGCCGGCCGCGCCGCCGCAGCCGCTGATGCCGGTCAGGGTGTAGCCGGCGTTGGGCGCGACGGTGCATTGCGCCGTCTGGCCATGGGTGACGGCGGTGCTGGGGCAGGTGACGGTGCCGCCGGCTGCGGGGCTGGCGGCGCCGGTGACGGT
>Ga0209604_1003194_pt1 | contig 11368 bp, 10 predicted proteins | sample AD_UKC097_MetaG_FD_184405 | JGI IMG/M metagenome (GOLD analysis project Ga0209604, IMG submission 184405) | Active sludge microbial communities of municipal wastewater-treating anaerobic digesters from USA - AD_UKC097_MetaG (SPAdes) (version 2) | ecosystem: Engineered > Bioreactor > Anaerobic >... | reverse complement strand
GCGAACGGATCTCTCCGCCGAGGAGAAGCTCCAGCAGGTGCTCCAGCACCACCTGCGTACCGTCGTCGCCTCGCAGAGCCTGCCGATCCTTCTGATCAGCGAGGTCTCCTTCTCCGAGCACGAGGCACTCAGGGTCCGGATGCGGCAGCTGATCACGGCCTATCTCGACACGCTCGAGGGGATCGCGAGTCAGCTCGGACCCGGCGGGAAGTTCGATCCGCGAGAGATCGCGGTCCTGCTCCTGGGCCTTCCGGCCGCCGTGGCGATCACGCAGCGCCTGCTTCCGGACGCGGAGCTGGCCGGGCGGCTGACGGGTCCGGTGGCCAGCAAGCTCGTCCACCTCATCCTTTCCCGATAGCCATGAAGAGAGTGCCGATCGACTTCGGATTTCTATCGACACCGAGTGAGTGAACAGTTGCTTACGTCAGATCTCGACCCAGATGGAGGATCGATCATGAAGCGAAAGATCAGCATCGTCATCGTGCTCGCCGCCGCCGCAGTCGTGGCGGCCCTTCTCCTGTTCCGCCGGCCCGCCACCGAGGCGGATCTCCTGCGAATCTCCGGCACCATCGAAATCACCGACGTCCAGGCCTCCTTCAAGGTCGGAGGCCGGGTGGCGGAACGGGCGGTATCCGAGGGCGAGGGCGTCGAGGCCGGGCAGATCCTCGCGCGGCTCGACGACGCCGAGCTCGCACACGAGGTCGCGATCCGCCGGGCCGAGCTGGCAGCTGCCGGAGCCGTGCTGGCCGAGCTCGAAGCCGGCACGCGTCCGGAAGAGATCGACCGGGCGCGAGCGGAGCTCGCCCGGGCCCAGGCCGAAGCGGTTCGGGCTCGGAGCGAACATGAGCGCCAGGAGGGCCTCTACGCCCGCGAGGTGATCTCGGCGCGAGAGCTGGAGGTGGCACAGACGGCGGATCGCGTCGCCCGCGCCCAGGTGACCGCGGCCGAGACGCAGCTCGCGCTGCTCGAACGAGGGCCGCGCCGGGAGCAGATCGACCAGGCCCGCGAGCGCCACGGTCAGGCGCGGGAGGCTCTGGCGCTCGCCGAGACCCGCCTCGCCTACGCCACCCTCGCCTCGCCACTTGCGGGGCTCGTCCTCGCCGAGCACGTCGAAGCGGGCGAGCAGGTCGCGGCCGGCACCCCTATCGTCACCATCGGCGATCTCTCGCGGGTCTGGCTGCGCGGCTATGTCGACGAACCGGATCTCGGCCGCGTCCGGGTGGGGCAGAGCGTCCGGGTGACGACCGACCTCGATCCGCAGCGGGTCTTCCCGGGAACGCTCTCCTTCATCGCCGCGGAGGCCGAGTTCACCCCGAAGTCGGTGCAGACCGCCCGGGAGCGGGTCAAGCTGGTCTACCGGGTCAAGATCGACGTCCCCAACCCCACGGGTGAGCTCAAGCCGGGGATGCCTGCCGATGCCGAGATCCGGCTCGCGCCGGCGGGAGCCGAGCAGCCATGAACGCCGTCGAGCTCATGGGGCTGACGAAGCGTTTCGGCGAGACCCTCGCCGTCGACGGCCTCACCTTCGAAATCGCCGCCGGCGAGATCTTCGCCCTCGTCGGTCCGGATGGCGCGGGCAAGACCACCACGTTGCGGATGCTCAGCGGCATTCTGCTGCCGAGCGCCGGAGAGGCGCGCGTCCTCGGTCTCGACACCGTGCGCGACGCCGAGCGCATCAAGGAGCAGATCGGTTACATGAGCCAGCGTTTCGGTCTCTATCCGGATCTGCAGGTCGAGGAGAACCTCCATTTCTACGCCGACATCTATGGCGTGCCGCGGCGCGGCCGGGAGGAGAAGATCGACCGGCTGCTCGCCTTCTCGAACATGCAGCCGTTCCGGAAACGGCGCGCCGGCAACCTCTCGGGAGGCATGAAGCAGAAGCTCGGTCTGGCGTGCGCGCTCATCCACACGCCGCGAATCCTCATCCTCGACGAGCCGACCAACGGCGTGGATCCCGTTTCCCGCCGTGACTTCTGGCGGATCCTCTACCAGCTCCTTCGCGAGGGGGTGACGATCGTCGTCTCGACCGCCTACCTCGACGAAGCCGAGAGAGCCACCCGGGTGGCGCTCCTGCACCAGGGGCGGCTCCTGGCGGCCGACGCGCCGGGCCGGCTCCGGCAGTTGCTCGGTGGAACCCTCTTCGAAGTCCGGGCCGAGCAGCCGCGCCGGGTCGCGGCCCTGCTTCGCCAGGCTCTCCCGGAGGACACGGTGAGCCTCTTCGGTGAGCGGGTACATGTGGTCTCGCGCGAACCGAAGCGAAGCGGTCCGGCGATCGGCTCCCTGCTCGCCGCCGCCGGGCTGCGGCTCGGCGGGCTCACCACCGTGGAGCCGTCACTCGAGGACGTCTTCGTCTCGGTCCTGGGTGACCGGAAGGAGGCCGGCCATGCCCGGATCGGCTGACACCCGGGCGGTGACGCTGCGGGGTCTCGAGAAGCGTTTCGGTTCCTTCGTCGCCGTCGACCGGATCTCCCTCGAGGTCGCGCGCGGCGAGATCTTCGGTTTCCTCGGCCCGAACGGCGCGGGCAAGTCGACGACGATCCGGATGCTCACGGGCCTCCTCACCCCGAGCGGCGGCTCCGGCACGGTGGCCGGCTACGACGTGCGGACCGAGCCCGAACGGATCAAGACCCGGATCGGGTACATGAGCCAGCGCTTCTCGCTCTACGAAGATCTCACGGTGGAGGAGAACATCGATTTCTACAGCGGCATCTATCGCCTTCCGGCGGAGAAGAAGGAAGAGCGCAAACAGTGGGTCCTGCAGATGGCGGGGCTCGAGCAGCACCGGCGGACCCGCACCGCGCACCTGTCGGGCGGCTGGAAACAGCGCCTCGCCCTCGGTTGCGCGATCCTGCACGAGCCGGAGATCGTCTTCCTCGACGAGCCGACTTCGGGTGTCGACCCGCTGAGCCGGCGGGCCTTCTGGGATCTCATCTACGACCTGTCGGAGCGGGGGGTGACGATCTTCGTCACCACCCATTACATGGAGGAAGCCGAGTACTGCGATCGGCTCGGCCTCGTCTACCGCGGCGAGCTGATCGCCCTCGGGACGCCGCGGGAGCTCAAGGAGACCTCGATCCGCGGCACCGTCCTGGAGGTCGTCTGCGACCGCGCCCAGGACGCCCTCACGGTGCTCGACGGCCTGCCCGGGGTGCGGGAAGCGGCGCTCTTCGGGGCGAGGCTCCATTTCGTCACCGACGAGCCCGACCTCGCGGCGGCCCGCGTCACCACCGCTCTCGCCGGTGCCGGTTTCACGGTCGAGCGGGTCGTGCCGATCACGCCGTCGCTCGAAGATGTCTTCGTCGCGCTCATCGAGGCGAGCGACCAGCGGCGGCTCCCGCTCGCGGAGGTGGCGGGATGAGGGCTCGTCGCATCTGGGCCGTGGCCCGCAAGGAGGTGCTCCACATCCGTCGCGATCCCCGCAGTCTGGCGATGGGGATCGCCATCCCGATGCTGCTGCTCGTCCTCTTCGGCTACGCGTTGACGCTCGACGTCGACGACGTGCCGCTCGTCGTCTGGGATCAGAGCGAGACGCCGGCGAGCCGCGAGCTGATCGCCGGCTTCCAGGGCTCACGCTACTTCTCTCTGCGTTCCTCCTACGCCAGCAGCTATGCGGAGATCGAACGTGCGATCGATCTCGGAGAGGCGTTGATGGCGATCGTCGTCCCGCCGGCGCTGGGCCGGGAAACGGGTACCGGGACGGTTCCGGTCGTACAGATGCTGGTCGACGGCAGCGACTCGAACACCGCGGCGCTGGCGATCGGCTACGGCGAAAGCGTGGTGCGCCGGTGGAGCCAGGAGGTCGCCCTCGACCGGCTCCAACGTCGTGGTGGCCGGTCGATGGAGCTGCCGCTCGAGGTCCGGCCGCGGGTCTGGTTCAACGCTGACCTGGAGTCGAAGAACTACATCATTCCCGGTCTCATCGCCGTGATCATGATGGTCATCGCGGCGCTCCTGACCTCTCTGACCGTGGCCCGGGAGTGGGAGACCGGCACCATGGAACAGGTCATCTCCACGCCGCTCAAGGGACCCGAGCTGATCCTCGGCAAGTTCCTGCCCTATTTCGGGATCGGGCTTCTCGACGTGCTGCTCGCGGTGCTGATGGGAGCCTTCGTCTTCGCGGTGCCGTTGCGGGGAAGCGTGACACTCCTGTTCGTGCTCGCCGCCGTCTTCCTCACCGGCACTCTCGCCCTCGGGCTGGCGATCAGCATCGTCACCCGGGGACAGCTCCTGGCGAGCCAGCTCGCCATGGTGCTGACCTTCCTGCCGGCGTTCATGCTCTCGGGCTTCATGTACAACATCGACAACATGCCGCGGGCGATCCGGGCCGTCACGTATCTGGTGCCGGCGCGCTACTTCGTGACGCTGCTCAAGGGGATCTACCTCAAGGGCATCGGCCTCGATCTCCTTGCCCTGCCGGCGCTGCTGCTGGCGCTGTTCAGCGTCGTGATGTTCGCGGTGGCCATCTTCGCCTTCCACAAGCACCTGGAGTGAGCGCCATGTTCGAACGCCTCTGGAGAATGCTGATCAAGGAGTTCATCCAGATCCTGCGCGATCCCCGCATGAAGGGAGTCATCATCCTCATGCCGATCGTGCAGGCGCTGGTCTTCGGTTACGCGGTCACCACGGATGTCCGCAACGTGCACACCGCCATCTACGATCTCGATCAGAGCAGCGAGAGCCGCGAGCTGATCGCCCGCTTCCTCGGCTCGGGGTACTTTCGCGAAGTGGGCCGGGTGACCAGCGACCGCGAGGTACAGCGGGTGCTGGATGACGGCTCGGCCCGTGTCGTGCTGCGCTTCGATCCCGGTTTCGGAGCGGCGCTCGCCGCCGGGCAGACCGCGAAGCTGCAGCTCCTCCTCGACGGTACCGATTCCAATACCGCCGGCATCGTCCTCAACTACGCCACCAGCATCGCCGAGCGGTACAACGAAGACGTCCTGATCTCCCGGCTGTCGCGTCTGGAGGGGAAGGCAACCGCGACTGCCGCCGCCGGCGTCGCGACGCGCGCCTGGTTCAACGCCAATCTCGACAGCCGGAACTTCTACGTTCCGGGGGTCATCGCGCTGATCGTCGTCCTCATCACCCTGATGCTCTCGTCGATGGCGGTGGTGCGGGAAAAGGAGATCGGCACCATCGAGCAGATCATGGTCACTCCCATCGGCCAGGCCGAGTTCATCCTCGGCAAGACGCTGCCCTTTGCCCTCATCGCCTACCTCGACGTGGCGCTGATCACGGCCATCTCGGTGTTCTGGTTCGAGGTGCCGATTCGCGGCTCGATGGCGCTGCTCCTCGCGGCCACCACTCTCTTCCTGATGAGCACGATCGGTATCGGTCTGCTGATCTCGACGGTGAGCCGGACGCAGCAGCAGGCGATGATGAGCGCCTTTTTCTACTACTTCCCGGCCGTCCTGCTTTCCGGCTTCATGTTCCCGATCGCGAACATGCCCGACGCGGTGCAGTGGCTCACCTATCTCAACCCGCTGCGCTACTACCTGGTGATCATCCGCGGCATCTTTCTCAAGGGTGTCGGCCCCGGAGTCCTCTGGAGCCAGATGGCGGCTCTCACCGTGCTCGGGGTGGTGAGTCTGTACCTCGCGGCGCGGAAGTTCCACAAGACCCAGTCCTGAGGAGAAGAGACGATGAACCTTCCATATCCCTCCTTCCTGTCGTCGCGGCCTGGCCGCCTGATTTCGGCGGTGGCGCTGACCGCGAGCCTGCTCCCGGGCGCGGCCGGGTCAGGCGCCACGACGATCGCGGCTCCCGACGCTCTCTCCACCGCAGTGGAAGCAGTGACACCGCCCGCGCCGCCGGCCGGAGCGCCGACGGAGCCGCTCGATCTGCAGAGCGCGGTGCGCATCGCCCTGGACCAGAACCCGGCGCTGAAAGCCGCCGCGGAAGGCGTCGCCGCGGCCGCGGAGACGATCGGGGTCGCGCGCGCGGCCTATTACCCGGAGGTGGGCGTCGACTCCCACTACCGGCGGTTCGACACGCACGTGTTCCTGCCCTCCGGACTCCCGGCGCTCGCCACGACCCTGGGTGCCACCGACGACTGGAGCGCCTCGGTCCGGGTCGGCTGGGCCCTCTATGACAGCGGCATGCGGCGGGCCGAGACCGCGGCCGCCAGGTCCGGGTTCGCCGCGATCAGGAACGACGCCGAGCGGGTGCGTCAGGATGTCGTCTTCGAGGTGCATCAGGCCTTCTACCGGGTGCTGGCCGCCGATGCGGCGCTGGAGGCGGCACGAGCCCGCGCTGGCCGGGCCGGAGAGCATCTGCGGCTCGCGGAGATCCGCAAGGCGGCGGGTGCGGTGCCGCAGGCCGATGTCCTGCGGGCTCGCGTCGAGGTGGCCGACGCCCGCCTGGCGATCGTCCGCGCCGAAGGTGAGTTGCGCACCGCGCAGGGGGTGCTCAACACCGCGATGGGCCTGCCGGCGGCGCGTCCGGTCGAGGTGGCTCCGCCGGCCGAGGGGAGCTCCGGGGCGGAGAGCCCCGATCCGGAGGCGGTGCTCGCGCGCGCCCTGCGGCAACGTCCGGAGCTCGCCGCGACGAAGGAGCGAATCGCCGCCGCCGACCAGCAGGCCGCCGCTCTCGCCGCGTCGTTCGGTCCCCGGGTGCGCGCCGAGATCGGGGTCGGGAGGCGGGATTCCGGTTTCGTTCCGGAAGACCAGGACTGGTCGGTCGGCGTCGCGCTGCAGATCCCGATCTTCACGGGCTTCGCGAAGACGCATCGCGTGGAGCGCGCGCGGCGAGAGGCCAGGATGCTGGAGGCCCAGGCCGTCGGGGTGGCCGACCAGATCGGCCAGGAGGTCTGGGCCGCGACGACCGCGCTCGCCAGCGCCGGGGAGGCGGTGCGGCAGGCGACGGAGACCCGCAGCGAGGCCGAGCAGAGCGTCGCTTTCGCGCGGGCGCGGTACGAAGCGGGGGCGGGCACCCTGAACGACCTTCTCGACGCCGAGAGCGCGCTCACCCAGGCGGAGACCTCGCTCGTCGCGGCCGAGCTGAGCTACCGGCTCGCGACGGCGCTCGTGGAGCGCGCCCAGGGGCAGCTGTGATGCCCGAGCGACCCCGAACCGCGACGATCGACCCGGGTTGAGCCGTGCATTCCCTCACGATCTTTCAGCAGCATTTCGCGGTCGCCGAACGGCTGTTGCAGCAGTACCAGCTGGCCGGCGATCTGGTCTGGTCGGTGCCGGACGAGGAGCTCCTGCAGGCGCTGCCCGAGGGCTGGGGGAAGGAGCGGGCCGATGCGGTTCAGATGGCGACGAATGCGCACGTGCTCATCCTCTTCCGCCCGACCGCGAGGATCCCGGGCTCGCTACGGGTGGCGGGAGGCCTCGATTTCCTGCTGCGGCAGGCCGTCGTCGTCGCCTGTACGGCGCTGGAGACCTTCCTGTGGGAGACCCTGCGGGGAAGCGCGCTCACCGTGGTCCGGGCGCGCCGCCGGGGAGCCGACTCCGAGCTTCGCAACCTGACCCTGACACTCGAGGAGTACGTCGGCCTCGGTTCCTCGTCCGATCCCGACGAGAGTCTGCGCCAGCTCCTGCTCGCACGTTTCGATCGTCAGGTGCTCCACGATGTCGCGTCGATCGAACGGGTGGCCCGCATGCTCGGCATCCGGGATTTCTGGCGGCGCCTCGAACAGGCAACCGGCTCGTCGGCCAGCGGCTTGCGGCTGCTCGTCGGCGACCTCGTGGCCCGGCGCAATCTGATCACTCACCGGGCCGATCGCGCCGGCGAGGGTGAAGCCGCCGACGGTCACGGCCTGCGGCCGATCGCGCTCGCCTGGACCAATCACCGCCTCCAGGCGGTCAACACGGTCGTCACCGCGGCGGCCGGGCTCTTCGCCGCGGCGCTGACGAAACTCGCCAGGGAGATCAGGGAATGAACCGAACGCCTCGTCCCACACTCACCGTTCCCATCCACCTGTTGCTCTTCTTCGTCGCCGTGGTCGCCAGCGGCAGCCCGGTCGGCAGCGGCCAGGGCAATCCCGCCGGATCTCCACCATCGCCGTCGCGCTACGTGGGGCTTCCCGAGGAGGAGCTCTTTCAGCCGCTGCTGGGCGATCCGAAAGAGCCGCGCACTTTCGCCACGGTGCTGCATGTCCGCGCCGGCGACAAGAGCACGACGGTGGGCGCCGTCGGCTTCGGGGAACGTCTGGGAATCATCGAGCGCCGGGGCCTGACACCGACCGATGGCTGGCAGTTCGGTCTGGCCGGGGGGGTCTTCGCCCAGTTCGATCTCGAAACCGACTCCTCGGACCTCATCAACGCCGATTACGTGATCGGTCTGCCGTTCACCTGGCGGCGTGGGGTATGGTCCGGAAGAGTCAGCCTCTACCATCAGAGCTCCCATCTCGGAGACGAGTTCCTGCTCCATCAGAAGCCCGAGCGGATCAACCTGAGCTTCGAGGCGATCGAGGTACTCGTCGCCCGGGATCTCGGACCGTGGCGGTTCTTCGGCGGCGGCGAGTACCTGATCGATCCGGAGCCGGCGACCCTGGCGTCGGGAGTCCTCCATGCCGGCGTCGAATATCGTCATCCGCGGCGGTCCTTCGGCATCGGACGGATCGGGGGCGGCCGCTGGGTCGGCGCGATCGACATGAAGGCCCTCGAAGAGCATGCCTGGAAGGTCGCCTGGAGCCTGCGCGCCGGCCTCGAGCTTTCCCCCGTGGACGCGCGACCGGGAACGCGCCGGCGCTGGAGCCTGATGCTCGAAATCTATGAAGGCCCCTCGCCCTGGGGGCAGTTCTACGATACCGACGCCTCGTACGCGGGGCTGGGAATCCACTACAGTCTCTGAAATGCTCGAGGGAACGGACATGAGACGCTCGTCGACATCGATCTCTCCCGGGAAGCCGCTGCCGCTGCGCGGCTGGCACCGGGTGCCGCCGCTCTTTGCCGTGCTCTTCGGCCTGCTGACGATCCACGAGGGGGGCGGCGTGCTCTTCTGGAGCGACGCTGCCCGGCAGGCGGCCGGCCACTACGTACCGTTCGTCCTCTGGTTCAACTTCCTCGCGGGGTTCGCCTACGTCGCGGCCGGCCTCGGCCTCTGGTGGCGGGCCCGCTGGGCCGTCGGGCTCACGTTCGCCATCTTCGCGGGAACCGTGGTGGTGTTCGCGGCGTTCGGTCTCCATGTCGTGATGGCGGGCCTCTACGAGACCCGGACGATGGTGGCCATGATCGTGCGGACGCTGGTCTGGTTCGCCCTCTCCTTCTGGGCCTGCCGGCGGATCGGCTGGAACCGTCCCGGCACGGGAGAGAGGCGGTAGAGTCTCTTCCGGATGCCGACACCCCGCCGCGCGCGCCGCCTCTGGCTGGCGATCTCTCTGATCGCGATCGCGCTCGGTCCCGCGCTCCACGATGCGCTGGCCGGGTTCGCTCCGGTCCGCGGCTGTCGCTGTGCCGGAGGCGCCTGCTGCGCGCGCTCCGGCTGCCCCGCCTGCGCCGCCGGCGGCTGTCGCTGCCACCAGGACGCTGCGGCCCGGGAGGCGGCCCGGTCCGACGGGAGCCGGCGCTTCACCACGAGCTGTACCTGCAGCCACCCGGCGCCGCTCGGGGCGGCCGCCGGCAACGAGATCCCGGCGCTCCTCGTGGCGCTCGCGACGGTGCCGCCGCCGGTCGCGCACGCCGCCGTTCCGAGTCTCTGGCGCGGGCCAGCCGGAGCCCACGTCCGCACCCCCCTGACCCCGCCTCCCCGATCCCTCCCACCCGTCGCCTGAGGCAGACCCGCGGCCGCGGCCCACGCCGCCGGCCACGGGCGTGGTTCGCAACCAGGATCCGGGGGACCGGAGTGGAGGTGTCGTGTCATGAAAGTCATCAGGCTGTCGGGCGGGGCGCTCGTCGCCGCGCTCCTGGTCATCTCCCCGCTCGCCGCTGCCGGTGGCGGCGTGTCGGGACGGGTCGTCGATCGCTCGGGCGATCCGGTGCCGGGCGCCACGGTGCGGATCGAGTGCGTCGAGGGCGGGACGCCGTTCCAGCTCGTCACCGACGAGCGGGGCCGTTTCCACGCGCAGCTGCCCGAAGAATGCACCCCCCGGCTCGCGGCGTCGCTGGCCGGGGTCGCCGGCGGCGGCGCGGCGCCTCTCGACGCCGTGCCCGGGCAGGAGGTCGAGCTGCGGCTCGATCTCGACCTCTTCGCCGACCGGATCGAGGTCCGCTCGGCGCTCGCCCGCGATCAGGTCAGCGCGCGGGAGATCCGCGAGAGCTTCGCCCGCGACGCCGGCGACGCCGTGGCGCGCATCCCGGGGGTCGCCCGGCTGCGCAAGGGGGGGCTCGCCGGCGATCTCGTCCTGCGCGGTCTGAAGGGGGACAACATCGCCGTGCTCGTCGACGGGCAGCGCCTGCACGGCGCCTGCCCGAACCGGATGGATCCGCCGGCGTTCCATGTGGATTTCGCCGAGCTCGAGCGGATCGACGTCGCCAAGGGCCTGGCCGAAACCACGGTCCGGGGTGGCCTCGGCGGCACCGTCAACCTGGTGACCCGCGAGCCGGCTCCGGGCTTCCACGCCGAGCTCCAGGCCACCGGCGGCGCGTTCGGCTACCAGACGGAAACGGCCAACGCCTCCTGGGCCGGAGCCCGCGGCAGCGTGCGCGCCGGCCTGGCGAAGCGCCGGGGCGACGTCTACGAGGATGGCGACGGGGTGCCGTTCACCGCACTCCTGCCGGCCGGCAATCCGGCCGCCTACCGCGATCGTGGCGGCGACCGGACCGCCTTCGACGTCGAGACCGGCTGGGTCCATTTCGCCCTGGTTCCGGCGGCTGGCCAGCGGCTGGAGCTCGCCTTCACGCGTCAGGATGCGGACCTCCAGCTCTACCCGTACCTGGCGATGGACGCCACCCTCGACCGCGCCGACCGTGCCCGGGCGAGCTGGAGCCTGCAGCGTGCCGACGGGCTCCTGCGCTCGCTCGCCGTGTCGGTCTCGCGGGTCGCGGTGGACCACGACATGGACGATCACCTGCGCCTCTCTTCGGCCGCCGCCGCGCCGGGCTGGTCGATGCGCACCGAGACCGAGGCGAGCGTCTGGGACGAGCAGCTCGAAGCGCGGTTCCGCGGCGGCTGGACCGCCGGCGTGGACGCCTATCAGCGCGGCTGGGACGCCACCACCCGGATGGTGGGCGCGGGCGGCATGCGCGTCATGAGATCGCTCCCCGACACCAGCCTCGACATGCTCGCGATCTGGGCTCGTCACGAGCGGCCGCTCACGCCGGCCCTGCGGTTGCGCGCCGGAGCGCGGGTCGAGAGCGCCGCGGGGAGTGCCGATCCGTCGTTGGCCGACACCGCGCTCTACCTCGCCTACCACGGCACCACCGCGACCTCGCACCGCGACACCTACGCCAGCGGTCATCTCGGTGGTGCCGTGGTAGGCGAGGTA
>Ga0209604_1003191_pt1 | contig 11377 bp, 10 predicted proteins | sample AD_UKC097_MetaG_FD_184405 | JGI IMG/M metagenome (GOLD analysis project Ga0209604, IMG submission 184405) | Active sludge microbial communities of municipal wastewater-treating anaerobic digesters from USA - AD_UKC097_MetaG (SPAdes) (version 2) | ecosystem: Engineered > Bioreactor > Anaerobic >... | reverse complement strand
CGCCGAATTCGTCGGCCCGTACGACGACGAAAAGCTGGGCTTCAACAAGGTCGCCCCGTACTACTACTACCCCGGCTGGTGGGAAGGCGGCGCCGACCTCGAGTTCTTCATCAACAACAAGGCGTTTGAAAAGCTGTCGCCCGACAACAAGGCCATCGTGCAGGCGGCCGCCGCCGTCGCCGCGGCCGACATGACGGCCAAGTACGGTGCGCTGAACCCGCAGGCGCTCAAGCGCCTGGTGGCCAACAAGACCAAGCTGACGCTGTTCCCCAAGGCCGTCATGGACGCCGGCTTCAAGGCGTCGATGGAAGTGTTTGCCGAGCACAGCGCCAAGTCGCCCGACTTCAAGAAGATCCACGACGACATGCGCGCCTTCCAGCGTGACCAGATCCTGTGGAACCGCTTCTCCGAGTTCCCGTTCAACCAGTACATGAACTCGGTGAAGATCTGAGGGTGCCTTTGGGCCGAGTCCCTTGAGGACGCGGTCCGGGCCGCAGAAATGCAAAAGCCACCTTCGGGTGGCTTTTGTCTGGGCGCTTGCTTTGTGCGCTCAAGCTGAGGGCGAGTGACATCGCCTGCGCCCCAGAAAAATAAACGCCCGATGGGATGCATCGGGCGTCGGGCGATTAACGGAAGATGCTGCCTGGCTACTTGCTGCCCTGCTGCTTGAGCGCTTCGTTCATCGCTTTCATCGGGTCGTCGGCAGCGCCATCGGCCGCCGAAGCGGCGGGCTCCGGCGCGGCGCTGGTGTCAGACGCCGCGGGTTCCTGTCCGCTGCCGTAGCCTGCGTCGTTGCCCCAGCTGTCGCCAGCCGGCGCGCTGGCGCCCGGCTGCGCCGCGTCGGCGCCATAGCCACCCGCGGCACCCAGGCTGTCGCGCATCTGGGCACCCACGGCCTCCATGTCGACCTTGACTTCCTCGTCCAGGCTGCCGGTGACCAGCTGCGGGAAGAAGATCAGCACGCCCACCATCGTCAGCTGCAGGAACAGGAACGGAATCGCACCGCGGTAGATCTGCATGGTGGTCACCGGGTCCATCACCTTGCCGGTGACGCGGTCGACGTACTGCTTGTCAGGGGCGACCGAGCGCAGGAAGAACAGTGCGAAGCCGAACGGCGGATGCAGGAACGAGGTCTGCATGTTGACGGCCAGCAGCACGCCGAACCAGATCAGGTCGATGCCCAGCTTGTTGGCCACGGGCGCCAGCAGCGGCACCACGATGAAGGACAGCTCGAAGTAGTCGAGGAAGAACGCCAGGAAGAAGATCATGATGTTCACCACGATCAGGAAGCCCACCTTGCCGCCGGGCAGGGTGGTCATCAGGTGCTCGACCCAGCGCGGGCCGTCGGCCGCCTGGAACACCATGCTGAACACGGTCGCGCCGATCAGGATGAACATCACGAACGACGACAGCTTGGTGGTGGAGGCCAGCGCCTGCTTGAGCAGCGACCAGCTGATGCGCCCGCGCATCGCACCCATGATGAGCGCGCCGATGGCGCCCATGGCGCCGCCTTCGGTCGGCGTGGCCACGCCCAGGAAGATGGTGCCCAGCACCAGGAAGATCAGCAGCAGCGGCGGGATCAGCACGAAGGTCACGCGTTCGGCCAGGCGCGACAGCAGGCCCAGCCTGGCAAAGCGGTTGGCCAGCGCGATCACCAGCGCCACGAACACGCCGCCGCACATGGCCACCACCACCTTCTCGTCGGTCGGCACCGATTCGACCAGCTGGCCTTCCCACCAGGTGTGCACGTCGGCCATGTGGCGCGCCAGGAACACCGCGACCAGCGACGACAGCACCGCCAGCGCGATCAGCGACGGGTAGCCGCCGCTGCCATCGGGCTCGCGATAGGTGCGTGCTTCGATCGGCAGCGCCGGCACGCTGGCCGGCTTGAAGATGGCCAGCGCCAGCACGTACAGCACATACAGGCCCGTCAGCATGAAGGCGGGAATGAACGCACCCTTGTACATGTCGCCCACGCTGCGGCCCAACTGGTCGGCCATGATGATCAGCACCAGCGAGGGCGGGATGATCTGCGCCAGCGTGCCCGACGCGGCGATGACGCCGCTGCTCAGGCGCCGGTCATAGCCGTAGCGCAGCATGATGGGCAGCGAGATCAGGCCCATCGAGATGACCGACGCCGCCACCACGCCGGTGGTGGCCGCCAGCAGCGCGCCGACGAAGATCACCGCCAGCGCCAGGCCGCCGCGCATGGGACCGAACACCTGGCCGACGGTGTCGAGCAGGTCCTCGGCCATGCCGCTGCGCTCGAGTATCAGTCCCATCAAGGTGAAGAAGGGCACGGCCAGCAGCGTGTCGTTGGCCATGATGCCGATCAGCCGCTGCGGCAGCCAGGCCATGATGGTGGCGGGGAAGATGCCCAGCTCGATGCCCAGAAAGCCGAAGAACAGGCCGCAGGCCCCCAGGCTGAAGGCCACCGGAAAGCCCAGCAGCAGAAAGCAGATCAGCCCCGCGAACATGATCGGGGCGTAGTTGGCGGTGAGGAATTCCATGGGTGTGGCTCTCGGTGATCAGCGTGCGGCGGGCGCGGGGGCGGATTCGGCGGCCGCCTTGGCGGCGGCTTCGCGGCGCAGCGCCTCGGCCAGTTCTTCCTCGGCCGACTTGTCGGTCAGGCGGCCCAGCGGGTCCGGCCCTTCACCGCGCAGAAAGGCCACGCGCTTGATCAGCTCCGACCAGCCCTGCAGCATCAGCAGCGTGAACCCGATCGGCAGCGCTAGCCACACCGGCCAGCGGATCAGCCCGCCCGGGTTGCCCGACATCTCGCCCGACTGGAATTTCTCGACCAGCAGCGGCACGCCCAGGTACAGCACCACCAGGCACAGCGGCGTGAGGAACAGCGCGAAGCCGATGATGTCGATCCAGAGGCGGGCCTTGACGGGCAGGCGGCTGTTCAGCACGTCGATGCGCACATGCTCGCGATGCAGCAGCGTGAAGCCGGCCGCCACCAGGAACGACCAGGCAAACAGGTACCACTGCACTTCCAGAAAGCCGTTGGAGCTGATGTTGAACACCTTGCGGATCACCGCGTTCAGCGCGCTGACCACCGTGGCGGCAAAGATCAGCCAGATGACATATTTGCCCACCTGGGCGTTGAGCCAGTCGATGGCCCGGGACAGTTTGAGCAGCCCTTGCATAGGGGTCTCCTTTGTGGACGGCCGCGCGCGGAGGGCGGCGCCGGGTTGGCGTGCGCCGCCGCCTTGGATCGACGCAGCGCCCGGGAAAGTGTGCGATTGTAATGACGCCCTTCGCACGGCGAAACGAGATTTTCCCTAGCTGAATCCCCCGCGGTCAGCCGCGTTGCCTGTGCGTTTTGCCGGGCTTGGGGCGCTTGAACTGCCACCACGGCAGCACCTGCGTCATGGCCAGCACCTGGCCGCAGCGCGACGGTGTGTAGCCGGGCAGTTGCGCCAGCGTGGCCTGCCATGCGGGGCTGGCCAGCACTTCGCGCAGGGCAATCACCGGCGGCGTGTCCAGCGCCGACTCCAGGCACACCAGCAGGTAGTCCTCGCGTGTGATCGGCACAAAGTCGAGCCCGCGCGCGCGCGCGGCGGCTTCAATGCCGAGGCCCGCGTCGGCTTGCCCCGCCAGGATCGCCTGCGCCACGGCGCCGTGCGATGGCTCGGTCTGCGCGTAGCCCGCAATCTGGTCGGGCCTCAGGCCCGCTTCGTGCAGCAGTTCGTCCAGCAGCACGCGGGTGCCGGAGCCGAGCGGGCGGTTGATGAAGCGCACGTCGCTGCGTGTCAGATCGCGCAGCCCGCGAATGCGGCGCGGGTTGCCCGCGCCCACCATCAGCCCCTGGGTGCGCGCCGCAAAGCCGATCAGCTTGTGCAGGCCGGGCTGCAGCAGTGGCTTGTAGGTGCTCTCGGCCAGCGAGCCGACCGGCGCGTCGGGCCGCGTATGAAAGCCGGCCATGATGCAGCGGCCCTCGTTCAGCGCCTGGATGGCGTCCACGCTGCCCATGAAGCGGATGTCCAGGTGCAGGCTGGGGCTGTGGCCTTGCGCGCCCACGTAGTGGCGCAGCGCCGTTAGGGCATCGTCGTGGCTGGCATGAAAAGTCAGCACGTGCGCGTTGTCGTCAAAGGCGACGGCAAAGCTGCGCTCCAGTTCGGCGCGCAGGGCCTCGATCTGCGGCGCCAGCCGCGCTTGCGCCTGGCGTTCAGACCACAGCAGCTTGTCGCCGAATTCGGACAGGCGCGCGCGCTGGCCCTTTTCCCAGTGCAGCAGCGGTTGGCCCAGTTCCTGTTCCCAGCGCTTGAGTTCGCCCCACACGTGGCGGTAAGACAAGCCCAGCGCCCGCGCCGCCGACGAAATCGACCCCTGCGTGCGCACCGCCTGCAGCAGGTCGAGCAGCGGGTTGCGAATCAGCGGCGCCGCGCCGTCCGCGTCCAGCGAATAGGAAAGTCCGATCTTGTACACAGACGCCAGTGTGCCGCATCAACGAGGCCCGCACGCGCTCGCAAGCCCGCCCAGCCGGCCCCGCTATGCAATCAATTGCATAGCTCCGCTTCCCTGATGCGCGGGATGGGGCAACGCGATTAGCATCGTGGGCCCGTGAATACCTTTGCCGACAGCGCGCGCACGGCGCTGCATCTTCTCAGCACCTTTGACGCCGGTTTGTGGACCATCGTCGGCCGCTCGCTGGCCGTGAGCGGCGTGGCCTGCGCCATCGCCTACGGCGTTGGGCTGCTGGCGGGGGCGTGGCTGGGTGTGGCGCGCTTTCGCGGCCGCGGCGCCGTGCTGACGCTGCTCAACACGCTGCTGGCGCTGCCGTCGGTGGTGGTGGGGCTGCTGGTGTATCTGGTGCTGTCGCGCAGCGGGCCGCTGGGTTTTTTGGGGTGGATGTTCAGCTTCCAGGCCATGGTGGTGGCGCAGGTGGTGCTGGTGGTGCCGGTGGTCACGGCGCTGACGCGACAGGTGGTGGAAGACGCCGACGCACAGCACGGAGAACAACTGGCGTCGCTGGGGGCGGGCCGCTTCCTGCGCGGGCTGCTGCTGGCGTGGGACGAGCGCTACGCGCTGCTGACGGTGCTGATGGCAGCTTTTGGCCGAGCGGTGTCCGAGGTGGGTGCGGTCATGATCGTCGGCGGCAACATCGACGGCTTTACCCGCGTGATGACCACCGCCATCGCGCTGGAGACCAGCAAGGGCGACCTGCCGCTGGCACTGGGCCTGGGCATTGTGCTGCTGTCGGTGGTGCTGGTGCTGAACGCGCTGATCGCCGCCGTGCGCGGCTGGCGCGAGCGGGTCGACGGCGTCACGCCGCAGCCGGCGCGCGCGGTGGTGGCGGCTTCATGAACGCGCCCGATTCGTCCTTGGCGCTGCCCGGCGCCGCCTTGCGCGCCGCAGCCCAGCAGGCGCAGCAAGTCCGGGCCAGCGCGCCGCCGCTGATCGCGCTGCGCGACGTGGGCGTGCGCTTTGGGGCGGTGCAGGCGCTGCAGCGCGTCAGCCTGGACATCACCGCCGGCGACAGCGTGGCGCTGATCGGCGGCAACGGCTGCGGCAAGAGCACGCTGCTGCGCGTGGTGCACGGCCTGCTGGGTCCGACCGAAGGTCAGGTGCAGGCGCCGCCGCGCGTGGCGCAGGCGATGCTGTTTCAGCGGCCCTGGATGCTGCGCACCACGGTGGCGCGCAACATCGCCATCGGCCTGTGGCTGCGTGGCGTGCGCTGGGCCGACGCCATGGCGCGCGCCCTGCAGGCGCTGGAGCGCGTGCAACTGGCGCACCTGGCCGAGCGCAGCGCGCGCGGCCTGTCGGGCGGGCAGCAGCAGCGCCTGGCGCTGGCGCGCGCGTGGGCGCAGCGCCCGCAACTGCTGCTGCTGGACGAGCCCACGGCCAGCCTGGACCCGCACGCCAAGCACGAGGTAGAGGCGCTGATGCACGAATTTGCGCATGCGCCGGTGGCAGCGGGCGAGCCACCGCTGACCATGCTGTTCGCCAGCCACAACCTGGGCCAGGTCAAGCGGCTGGCGCGGCGCGTGGTCTACCTTGAACAAGGGCGCGTGCTGGCCGACTTGCCCGTGACCGATTTCTTCAACCGTGACCTGCTGCGCAGCGTGTCGCCGCAGGCCGATCTGTTTCTGAAAGGGGAATTGCTGTGAGTGTTTTCAAGTTTTTCTGGCCTGTTGCGCTTGCCAGATATGCGGGGGCAGCTATTGTATTGGTAGCAAGCTCGGTGGCTTCGGCACAATCGATCGTCATGGCCTCCACCACGTCGACCGAGCAGTCGGGGCTGTTTCCGTACCTGTTGCCCGAATTCAAGAAGGCCACCGGCATCGACGTCAAGGTGGTCGCGCTGGGCACCGGGCAGGCGCTCGACATGGCGCGCCGCGGCGACGCCGACGTGGTGTTCGTGCACGACGAAAAGGCCGAGGACAAATTCGTCGCCGACGGCTTTGGCGTCAAGCGCTATCCGGTGATGTACAACGACTTCATCCTGGTCGGCCCCAAGAACGACCCGGCCGGCGCAAAGGGCAAGGACATCGTCGAGGGCCTGAAGAAGCTGGCCGCCGGCAATGCGGCGTTTGTCTCGCGCGGTGACAAGAGCGGCACGCACGCGGCCGAACTGCGCTTCTGGGAACAGGCGGGTCCGAAGGACGCCAAGGGCACTGGCTACCGCGAATGCGGCTGCGGCATGGGCCCGGCGCTGAACATGGCCGCATCCACCGGCGCCTACGTGCTGGCCGACCGCGGCACCTGGCTCAACTTCAAGAACCGCGCCGACTTAGGGGTTCTGGTCGAAGGCGACAAGCGCCTGTTCAACCAGTACGGCGTGATGGTGGTCAACCCCGCCAGGCACCCGCAGGTCAAGCAGGCCGAGGCGCAGAAGTTCGTCGACTGGATCACCTCGTCCGCCGGGCAGGGCGTGATCGCCGGCTACAAGATCGGCGGTGAGCAGCTGTTCTTCCCGAATGCCGCCAAATGAGCGCGCGCACTTTGGGCGCTGCGGCCTGGCCGGCCGCCCTGCTGTGCGTCGCCTTGAGTGCGTGCGCCCCCATGACCCGTTCTGACGCGCCCAGCGCCGAGCCGGTGCGCGTGTACGCCGCCGGCAGCCTGCGCGAGGCCTTGACGGCCATCGCGCGCGACCACGAGGCGCGCACCGGGCAGAAGGTGGCGCTGACCTTCGGCGCGTCCGGCCTGCTGCGCGAGCGCATCGAGCAGGGCGAGCGCGCCGAAGTGTTCGCCTCTGCCGACACCGACCACCCGCAGCGCCTGGCACGCGCGGGCGCGTGGCAGGCGCCGGTCGTATTCACCCGCAACCAGCTGTGCGCGCTGACCAGCGACCGGGTCAGCACCACGCCCGCCACGCTGCTGGCCACCTTGCTCGACCCGCAGGTGCGCGTTGGCACGTCCACGCCCCAGGCCGACCCGTCGGGCGACTACGCCTGGGCGCTGTTTCGCCGCGCCGACGCGCTGCAACCGGGCGCCTATGCCACGCTCGACGCCAAGGCGCTGAAACTCACCGGCGGCCCCACGTCGCCGCAAGCACCCGCCGGCCGCGGCACCTATGCTTGGCTGATGGACGAGGGGCGCGCCGACGTGTTCCTGACCTACTGCACCAACGCCGTCGCCAGCCAGAAAGAGGTCCCGCGGCTGAAGGTGGTGCAATTGCCGCCCGCGCTGCAGGTGGGGGCGGACTACGGCCTGGGCCTGCGCCGTGATGCGCGCCCGGCCGCGCAGGCCTTTGCGCGCGCTCTGCGCGAGGCGCCGGCGCAGCAGGTGTTGCGCGGCTTGGGTTTTGGTGCGTTGACGGGCGGTTGAGCGCGATGAGTTGATAGGCGCCGTTCGCCTCAATCCAGCACCGCCACGCCCTTGATCTGCGCGAACACGCGCTGGCCCGGCGCCAGGGCCAATGCGTCGGCAGACTTGCGGGTCACGCGCGCCAGCAGCGTGGTGCCGCCCGCGTCCAGCGCCACCAGGGCTTGCGCCGTGCCATCGGCCTGAACGGATTGCACCCGGGCGGGCAGCACGTTGAGGATGCTGGTGTCGGCCGCTGCGCTCAACGTCAGGCTGACGTCGCGCGCCTGCACGCGCAGGCGCAGTCGCTCGCCCACGGCGCGTTCGCGGGCGCCGCTGGCGGGCACGCAGTGCAGCGCGCCGCCGCCAAAGCGCACCGTCAGCAGGCCGTAGGTCCGGTCCACCGATTCGAGCACGCCTTCGACCAGCGCGCTGGCCGCGTCGCCCTGCGTCAGCGACAGGTCCAGGCGCGTCATCATCTGCGGCGTGGGGCCGCTGGCCACCAAACGTCCGGCCTGCAGCAGCAGCAGGTGATCGGCCAGGCGCGCCACCTCGTCCAGCGAGTGCGTGACGTACAGCATGGGGATGTTCAGCTCGCGCGCCAGTCGCTCAAACCAGGGCAGCACCTCGGCCTTGCGCGCGGCGTCCAGCGCGGCCAAGGGTTCGTCCAGCAGCAGCAGGCGCGGGCTGGTGGCCAGCGCGCGTGCAATCGCCACGCGCTGGCGCTCGCCGCCCGACAGCCGCGCCGGGCGCCGGCCAAGCAGGTCGCGGATGCCCAACAGGTCGATGGCGTGGTCCAGCGCGATGCGGCGGTCGGCGGGCGGCACACGCTTCAGGCCGAAGTCCAGGTTGCCTTGCACGCTCAGGTGGTCGAACAGGCTGGCTTCCTGAAACACCATGCCCAGCGGGCGCTGATGCGTCGGCCACCACACGTGCGTGGCATCGTCCTGCCACACCTCGCTGCCCACCACGACACGCCCCGGCGAAGGCCGCACCAGGCCCGCCAGCGCGCGCAGCAGCGTGGTTTTGCCGCAGCCCGACGGGCCGAAGAGGGCGGTGACGCCTTGGCCCGGCAGGCGCACGTCCACGTCTAGCGTGAAGGCATGGCCGTGGCGCACGCGCGCCTGGATGGCGATGCCGTCAGGTTGCGCGGTTTCGCGGTTAAAAGCGCTGCCAGCGCTTTCTGGATAAGCGCTGTCAGCTATCGATTTGGAAGCGTTTTCGGTATTCAAGGCGCACCCCGCCGCGCTTGCACCGCATGCAGCGCCAGCAGCACGCCAAAGCTGAACACCAGCATGCCGCCGGCCAGCCAGTGCGCCTGCGTGTATTCCAGCGCCTCCACGTGGTCGTAGATCTGCACCGAGATCACGCGCGTCTGCCCGGGGATGTTGCCGCCGATCATCAGCACAACGCCGAACTCGCCCAGCGTGTGCGCAAAGCCCATCACCGCGCCGGTGATGTAGCCCGGCCGCGCCAGCGGCAGCGCCACGTGCCAGAAGGCGTCCAGCGGGCCGGCGCGCAGCGTGGCGGCGGCTTCCAGCGGGCGCGGGCCGATGCCTTCGAACGCATTGACCAGCGGCTGCACCACAAAGGGCAGCGAATAGATGATCGAGCCGATCAGCAGCCCCCCGAAGCTGAACGACAGCAGGCCCCAACCCAGCGATTGCGTCAGTTGGCCCAGCGGCCCGTTCGGCCCCATGGCCACCAGCAGATAAAAGCCCAGCACCGAAGGCGGCAGCACCAGCGGCAGCGCCACCAGCGCGCGCACCGGCACGCGCCAGCGCGACCGCCCGCGCGCCAGCCACCAGGCGAGCGGCGTGCCCCCCGCCAGCAGGATCACGGTCGTCGCCAGCGCCAGTTCGATGGACAGGCGCACGGCGGCAAGGCTGGTGGCGTCGAGCATCACGGGCAGGCAATCGGGTGGCGGACTGCTATGACAAACATAGCTTCACCCGCTGGTGCAGAAAGGGCTGGCGGCTGATTGGTTTGCGCATCACGGCACCGAGTAGCCATGGTCGCGGATCAGCGCCTTCGCCTTGGGCGAGCGCAGCAAATCCATCCACGCCTGCGCCGCCGGGTTGGCCTGCGCGCGCTGCAGGATGACCGCGTCCTGGACGATCGGCGCGTGCAGCCGGGCGGGCACGATCCACCACGAGCCGCCGCGGGTCACGCCCGCCTCCTGAATCTGCGACAGCGCCACAAAGCCCAGTTCGGCATTGCCGGAGGCGACGAAGTGGTAGGTCTGTCCGATGCTTTCGCCGGTGACGAGTCTGGGTTGCATCGCGGCGTAAACGCCCAGCTGGTTCATCGCCTCGACGGCCGCCGCGCCATAGGGCGCGAGCTTGGGGTTGGCAATGGCCAGCTTGTGGAACTGCCCGCTTTTCAGTACCGCCCCCTGCGGTTCGACCACGCCCGGCCTGGCCGACCACAGCGCCAGTTGCCCCACGGCGTAGGTGAAGCGCGAGCCGGGCACGATGGCGCCTTCTTTTTCGAGCAGGGCAGGGCGCTCGTCGTCGGCCGCCAGCAGCACGTCGAACGGCGCGCCGTGCCTGATCTGCGTGTAGAAGGCGCCGGTGGCGCCAAACGTCAGGCGGGCGGTGTGGCCGGTGGTTTTCTCGAACATCGCCGCCAACACCTTGGCCGGCGCGGCGAAGTTGGCGGCCACGGCGATGTGCACCTGCTCGGCGGACGCCGCTGCGCACGCCGTGATCGACCCGATCACGGTCAGCCAGGTGGCGACGATGCGGCGCATGCGCGAAGCGGCTTGAAGCATGTGCGGAATGTGTTGACGCGGGTCGCTATTCCGTTTGAGAATAGCGATTCTAGCCCGCTTGCGCTTTGGCGCGCGCGGTCCGGCACCCGCTGCGCGAGAATCACGGCCATGGTCAAGCCGCTGATCCCTTCTCGCGCCCTGGTCGATGCGCAGACCGACAAGCGCATCGAGATCCTGCAGCTGGTGGGGCTGCACGGCTCCATCTCCGAAGCGGCGCGCGTGGCGGGCGTCAGCTACAAGGCGGCCTGGCAAGCGATTCACACGCTCAGCAACCTGGCCGGGCAGGCGCTGGTCGATTCCAGCGTGGGCGGCACGGGCGGCGGCGGCGCGCGGCTGACCGCCGCCGGCACGCAACTGCTGGACGCCGCGGCGCAGATGGAGGCGGCGCGGCGCGAGGTGCTGGCGCGCTTCGACGGGTCGCCCGCCCGCGCGCTGGCCGGCCCGCGCACCAGCATGCGCAACCTGATGCCCTGCCGCGTGCGGCGGCTCGAAAGCGCCGATGCGCGCGACCCTCTGGTGCGGGTGGTGCTGGCATTGGCGCAAGGGGTGGAGCTGGCCTCGTCCATCACGCGCGAAAGCGCCGAGCTGCTGAACCTGGCGCCCGGGGCCGACGTGCTGGCGCTGTGCAAGGCCACGGCGGTGCGGGTGCAGGCGGCGTCGGTGGCCAGTACCCCAGCGCCTGCCACCCATGCGCTGGCTGGCCGCGTGCTGCGCGTGGCGCGCGGGGTGCAGCGCGACGAAGTGGTCGTCACCTTGCCCGGCGACATCCAGCTGGTGGGCTTTGCGGCGCGGCCAAATGCGCTGCGCCCGGGCAGCCGGGCCGTGGCGTGGGTGGAAGACAGCGCCGTGGTG
>Ga0209604_1003189_pt1 | contig 11381 bp, 5 predicted proteins | sample AD_UKC097_MetaG_FD_184405 | JGI IMG/M metagenome (GOLD analysis project Ga0209604, IMG submission 184405) | Active sludge microbial communities of municipal wastewater-treating anaerobic digesters from USA - AD_UKC097_MetaG (SPAdes) (version 2) | ecosystem: Engineered > Bioreactor > Anaerobic >... | reverse complement strand
TATGCGACTCGAAAACAAACAAATCCAGCGTATCTCACCTTCTTTTTTGGCCCGGCTTCAGAGCCGGGTCTTTTTTAAACAATCGAAAGCGCTTAATTTTGTTTTCAATGTAAACTCCTTTATAATGTTTTATGGATGAGATCAATGCATGTATATACGTGTAACGAGATAAGATGAATTTGGTGTGAAGAATGCTGTTTTTTTCTCTTAGACAGTATTGGCACTTGATTATTGCTCTATACTAGAATTTTTCATTCTAGAAGAGTTCTGAGGTCCACTAAAAAGGTGTTGTTGGGTCTTAAATAGGCATACAGGATTTCTGGAATGCAGCTTTTGCTAACCGGAAGTTCTTATCTAAGCGCAGAGAAGATAATGATTTCGAACTATTCTAACTCCAAAGCCTACTATCGAGAATTACGTAATATGTGTCAAGCTAGGAATAGTTCAATATATGTGTTCTTGATCTTCTGAAACAGACAATAGCCGGCTGATTAAATTTTGAACATGACTGACAGACAATCCAGTATTATTTTAGATTGAACCATTTGCAGGCGGAAATACAATTGTGTCTTAGCAGTGATCCATTTTGTAATTCGGTTTCGAATTTCTTGGTAATCATAAAACTCTATGAAACAGAGTATCGGAGGAAATCTATGCCTTATTACTCAATACGTGACAACTACTCAAATGGCACTGTAGGAGATTATTTGAAGAGTACTATTCTAGGCAATAGTGATCTTTCAATAGTCTCAGCGTACTTCACGATACATGCTTATGATGCCCTAAAAAGCAAACTCAATGAAATACGTAACCTGCGATTTCTCTTTGGCGAGCCCACTTTTGTTAGAAGCGATGCACTTCAAGAGGCAAAAGCAAGAGAATACAGCATCGTTGATGACAGGATTTCCGTTCCTATAGAAAGCCGACTCATGCAAAAAAGGATCTCTCTTGAGTGCTCCAAGTGGTTACGTGAGAAGGCAGAAATTCGCTCAATGGTCAAACCCAACTTCCTTCACGGAAAAATGTACTTCGTCAGGCAGGAGACAGGCATTGAAAAAGCAATAGCCGGAAGCTCGAATTTCACAGTAAATGGACTGGGCCTAGGGCACAGTAAGAACATTGAGCTCAATACAATAATCGATAGTGACAGGGATAGAAGCGAATTACTAGGATGGTTCGATTCAATATGGAACGACAGCACTGGACTTGTCGAAGACGTGAAAGACGAAGTGCTGAAATATCTCGAAAGACTCTATGTTGAGAATTCTCCGAAGTTCCTTTATTTCAAGACTCTATTTGAGATTTTTGGAGATTATGTCAAAGGTCAGGAGTCAAATGATCTTCTTGACCAAGAAAGCAGGTTCTACGAAAGTCAAATCTGGAACGCTTTGTATGACTTCCAAAAAGACGGCGTGCGAGGCGCTATTAACAAGATTATGAAGCACAACGGCTGCATTATCGCGGACAGTGTTGGACTAGGGAAGACCTATGAGGCTCTTGCAGTGATTAAGTACTTTGAGTTGCTCAACGCGAGGGTGCTTGTTCTATGCCCCAAGAAGCTGTCAAATAACTGGACAATATATCAAGCTAGCCAGAACAACATGCTGAACCCATTTACGAATGACCGTTTTGGCTATACTGTTCTTTACCATACTGATATAGGGCGGACGAATGGTATTTCGCACGCTAATGGCATTGATTTGGCGACCTTCAATTGGGGCGCATATGATTTAGTTGTAATAGATGAATCGCACAATTTCCGAGGTAACCCAATGGAAACTGAAAGAGGTAATGGTGACATTAGAATGAATCGTGCGAAATTCCTTATGGAGAAAGTGGTAAAGTCTGGTCCAAGAACTAGGGTTCTAATGTTATCGGCAACCCCTGTAAACAATACACTTCGCGATCTCAGGAATCAGATTGCTTTTATCACAGAGGGAAGAGAAGACGCATTGTACGAGGCCTGTGGGATAAGGGATATAGGTCAGACTTTGAAGAATGCCCAGATGGCTTTCACGAATTGGGCCGAAACAGAAGAAATACGAAGTAAAACCTCAGTTCTACTTGAAAGGCTCGATTCGAGTTTCTTCAAGTTGCTTGATGAGCTGACAATAGCACGCTCAAGGAAGCATGTTAAGGGTTTTTACAAGATAGAGGCGATAGGTGGTTTCCCGGCAAGAGAAAAGCCATTTTCGGTATATCCGGACATTGATCTAGATAATAGGTTTCCTTCCTATGATAGTATCAACAAGCAAATTCTCGAATACAGGTTATCAGTATTCAATCCTTCGTCTTATGTAAAACCGGAGAAGAGAACTAAGTATGAAGAAATGGCCGGAAGACAAGTTCTGAATTTCACTCAGGAAGATCGAGAGAACTTTCTAATCGGCATGATGAAAGTAAATTTCCTGAAGAGACTGGAGAGTTCGATCAGATCATTCGAAATATCATTGAATCGAACAATCGAGAAGATTGAAAAGCTTCAAGCAAAGATTTCCGATTTCATCGCTATGAATCAGTGCTCTCAAGAGCAATCGCTGGAAGAGTTTCAACCTAGTGAAGATGAACTTGAAGAGGATGGGGAAGATATTGATCAGTGGCAAGTAGGAAAAAAGCTTCGCTTCGATCTTGCAGACATCGATGTTGAGAGCTGGCTCACAGACTTGAATAATGATAAAGATGCACTAATTGGTCTCTACAACAGTGCTTTTGCTGTTTCCTCATCACGAGACGCGAAATTGGCGCTATTGAAGGAGATAATCAAGAAAAAGGTGAATAATCCTTTTAATCCTTTGAACAAGAAAGTCATTGTTTTCACTGCATTCGCCGATACGGCAAAGTACTTGTACGATAATCTCAAAGAGTGGGTCACTGAAGAACTGGGTTTGCATTGTGGACTTGTTACCGGGAGCTTCACGCAGACAACTTTTGGGAGAAACAATTTTGATAGCATCTTGACCAACTTTTCTCCCGTCTCCAAAAATCGTTCCCAAATTCCTGGCATGAATGCCAATGAGCAAATTGATATTTTAGTTGCAACTGATTGTATTAGCGAAGGCCAGAATCTTCAGGATTGTGATTATCTGATTAATTACGATATTCATTGGAATCCAGTCAGGATCATTCAGCGATTTGGTCGTATTGACAGATTGGGAAGCAAAAATAAAACAGTTCAACTCGTCAATTTCTGGCCGACTAAGGATCTCGACAATTATATCAATCTTAGGGAACGAGTTGAAGCGAGGATGGCACTTGTAGACGTCACAGCTACCGGTGAAGACAATATTCTGAATACGGAGCAGATAGAAGATCTAATTTCAGATGATCTAAAGTATAGAAATCGGCAGCTAAAAAAGCTTCAGAACGAAGTTCTAGACATTGAAGATATCGGTGAATCAGTATCGCTTACCGACTTCACTCTGGATGACTTCAGAATTGAACTGCAAAACTTCTTAAGAGAAAACAGGAAGCAACTTGAAGAGGCCCCCCTGGGACTCTATGCTCTAGTACCTGCTCCAGGAAATGAACCTGATGGCTATAATGCTCCCAGGGAATACTCTCAATCAGAAAGAGACATCATTAAACCCGGTGTTATTTTCTGTCTGTCTCAAAAGGAAGCTTCTGATGGGAACGAAAAGGTAAATCCACTGAACCCATATTTTCTAGTCTATATAAGAGAAGATGGGACTGTGAGATTCAACTACACAAATGCAAAGCAAATTCTTGAGATATACAGGCGTTTATGCCAAAACCAAGAAGCACCGAACGAAGTGCTCGTTGAGATTTTCAACAGAGATACTAACAACGGAGAGAAAATGAATAGATACTCAGAACTGCTGAGGAAAGCAGTTAATGAGATCATTCAAGTATTTACAGGTCGACAGATTCGAATGCTTATGGGTCAAAGAGATGCCGTTCTTCCACTAGAAAATCATCAGCCGAGAGAAGTAGGGGATTTTGAACTCGTGACCTGGTTGATAGTGAGGTGAGACAATGACAGAAACAACATCGAAAGAGAGTATTGGATCGGCTCTGAGAGCTTTTTCAACTAATGACTTCTCGAGGAACTCATTGACTTTGTTTTCCACTCTAGGCTACAAAACAGAACGTCGTGCTCCTCTTTCCGAAAAGACGTTCAAGTACTTTAAGAGTCTAATTGAATCTTCCGGAAAAACCCTTGATGAATCGAAATTCTATGCGGATGAATGGAAATACGTTGATTTCCTCTTCCAGTTAACCAAAGAAGATCTATCTAACCAAGTGGGTTTATTTGATAACAGAAGAATTGACAACACAATAGTTGAATCCTATCTCTTTCTTGCAATTGAGCTTTCATCTTCTGAGTACTCAAGAACTGCTCTTGCTAAAATAACGCGTCAAGTAAACAGAGTATTCTTGATGCCGGTGATGATTCTCTTCAAGTATGGTGACTATCTTACGCTCTCTGTAATTGACAGGAGAATAAACAAAAAAGATGAAAGCAAAGATGTGCTTGAAAAAGTCACACTGATTAAAGACATATCAATCGAAAAACCTCATCGAGCACATATCGAGATACTTCATGATCTTTCGCTTGGAAAACTTCGGGAGAAGTTTTCGGTCACTAACTTTGTAGAGCTTCACAGAGCTTGGCTCAAAATACTCGACACCAAGGAACTTAACAGGCGCTTCTATAGCGAATTGTCGAATTGGTATTTCTGGGCAATGAATAAAGTAGAGTATCCAGATGATATCGAGAAGGATAGTGAAATAAGGAATTCAGTTAACCTAATCAGGCTTCTAACGAGGATTATATTTGTCTGGTTCATAAAAGAGAAGAGGCTGATTCCAGAAAGGATTTTTGTCAAGAATAGTGTCAATACGCTTTTGAAAGAATTTTTCGACTCAGAGGAATCTTGCTCTTATTACAAAGCGATCCTCCAGAATCTTTTCTTTGCGATACTGAATCAAAAGATGGGAGAGAGGGCTTTTGCAAAGAATGGATCTTTTCATGAAAATAAAACACACTATGGTGTGAAGTCACTGCTCAGATACTCTGAGCTATTCAAGATTGAAGAAAGTGAAGTTCTAGAGCTATTCAAAGAAGTCCCATTCCTCAACGGAGGTCTCTTTGATTGCCTGGATATTACTGACAACAATGGAAAGGTCCATTATATCGACGGTTTCTCTAGAAATTCGAATAAGCAAGCGTTTGTTCCCGACTATCTATTTTTCTCTGAAGAGACAAACGTCGATCTAAACGAAATCTATGGAACGACAAATAAGACATACAGAGCAAGAGGATTGATAGAAATTCTATCGAGCTATAAATTCACCATAGCCGAGAACACACCCGTTGAAGAAGAAGTTGCTCTCGATCCGGAACTCCTGGGCAGGGTATTTGAGAACCTCCTTGCAAGTTATAATCCCGAGACACAGACCACTGCTAGGAAGCAGACCGGTAGTTTCTACACTCCCAGAGAGATAGTCAATTACATGGTCGACGAATCGCTGAAATACTATCTAAAACAAAAGCTTGAAGAAACGGGCATGAGTTCTGACGATGCCGAGGTTGGTCTTGACTTTCTGATTGGCTATAACGAAAAGGGGAATCCATTTAACAATGATGAGACCCAGAGTCTTATAAAGGCTATAGATAACTGCAAAATTCTTGATCCAGCCTGTGGAAGCGGAGCTTTTCCAATGGGTATTCTCCACAAACTCGTTCATATACTTCATAAGCTGGATCCTGATAACGCTCAATGGGAGGAAAGACAAATTCGCAAAGCCGAAAAGATCGAAGACCCGGTAATGCGTGAACAAGCTATTGAGGACATAGAAAACGCGTTCCTGACAAATGAGCTTGATTACGGAAGAAAACTATTCTTGATTGAGAACTGCATTCATGGTGTCGACATTCAACCTATCGCGGTTCAGATATCGAAATTGAGATTCTTCATTTCACTGGTTGTTGATCAAAAAAAAGATCCACAAAAGGAAAACATGGGAATACTCAGCTTGCCAAACCTTGAGACGAAATTTGTCGCGGCTAACACACTTATAGAGCTAGATAAGCCCCAACAGATGAAACTAAAGGATCCAGAGATAACCGAACTCGAAGATCAGCTTACACGTGTGCGGCATATGCATTTCGGTGTCAAAACAAGAAGAGATAAACTGAAATATCAGGAAGAAGACAAACGTATCCGCGAGAGAATCGCTGAATTGCTTGAAAAAGATGGATGGAACAGGACTTCAGCAAAACAGATCTCTGTTTTTGATCCATACGATCAGAACGCATCGAGTCCCTTCTTCGATCCTGAATGGATGTTTGGAGTAAATAACAACTTTGATATTGTAATTGGGAATCCGCCGTACATGAGAATACAGGGAATTCAACAAACACAGCCACAGTATGTTGATTACTATAAGAGAAATTACAGAGCTGCCAGTGGAAGTTTTGATCTTTATGCGCTCTTTATTGAGCGTGGCTATAATCTTGCAAATCCAACTGGCTGGCTATCGTATATTGTACCTCACAAGTTTTTCCAGGCAGCTTTTGGTAAGGCGCTCAGAGAGATCTTGACACGAAAGAAAGCGTTAAGACAGATCGTTCGTTTTGGTGCGGCGCAGGTATTCGATGAAGTCACTACATATACTTGCCTTCTGTTCCTGGGGAAAATTCCAAGCGACGAATTCGATCTAGTAGAAATCAAATCACAGGATGATATATCTTTAGCTCTTCAAAACGTTCGTAGTCGTACGAAAGACTCTAGCTCTCATCTTGAACGCAGGCCAACGCCCCTAGTTGATAGCAAGAATACAATTTGGCAGTTTTCTGTCGAGAAAGACAGCGTTATTCTGAGTAGACTGAAGAATGATAGAAAGACGTTAACGGACATTACTCGGAAAATATTCGTTGGTCTTCAAACCAGTGCTGATAAAATCTATGTTCTCGAAACACGATCTGCTAATGCTGAAAAGCTTGTTGTTTACTCCAGACATCTTGACAGACAAATAGAGATCGAAGCTGGATTGACAAAACCCTTTCTGATGGGAAAAGACGTGCACAGATATGAGCCTGCAAATCCTAAGCACGTAGTGATCTTTCCGTACTTGCTTGAAAATGGAAAAGCCTCACTAATGAGCCAGGAATATCTCAAAAACAGATTCCCACTCGGATGGAAGTATCTCAAAGAAAACGAAGAGGCTCTTGGAGATAGAGAGAAAGGGAAAATGCGCGGTGAGAACTTCTATGCCTACATTTATCCAAAGAACCTCACTGAGTTTGAAGTCCCTAAAATCATGACACCAGAGATATCGTTGGGCTGTAACATGACCATCGATGAGATGGGAGAGTTCTACCACACTACAAAAGTTTATAGCTTCGCATTCAAGCCAGAAGTTGATCTTCCTTTAGGGTATCTCCTCGGCCTTCTAAATTCGAAGATCCTTTGGTTCTTCCTTTCAAGTACTGGGTATATATTGAGAGGTGGATATTTTACATTCAAAACCAATTATCTTAAGCCTTTTCCTATTCCTGAGTCAACGAAATTGCAGGAAACGCTTATATCAACTCTGGTTGACTATGTGCTCTTCTTAAAGTCTCAAGGTAAGCCAGAGAGCGAATCTCAAGAAGCAAATCGTAACGTTATGACCTCCTATTTTGAGAGAATCGTAGACTTGTTGGTCTACGAACTTTATTTCCCCGAAGAATTCGGTAAAGAGTTGCCAGTTCCGAGCGAGCTTATTAATAGTGAAGGGTTGCAAGATATTGAAAAGATGCGGGAAGGTAAGCTCGCAATGATCACAGATCTCTTCAACTGTATATACAATCCAAATCACGAAATAAGAAAGATGGTTTATCATGTTGGCAAGATCGAGACCCTGAGAGAAATCGAGAAGAAGAGAGAATTGTGAGCGCAAGAATTTACAGCATATCTCTTAAGAATTTCAGAAGCTTTCGCGGAGAGACGAAAATCTCGCTCGATAACAATTGCAAGAACATTCTGATTTATGGAGAAAATGGAAGTGGCAAGTCTTCGCTATATCAAGCGCTGAATTGCTTTCTCAGCTCTGGTGCCGAATCTCCTCAAGATATCAAGAAATTCACAAACATTGACCCCTCTGATGAAGAGTTGTATGTCAAGCTTGAAATTAAAGAGGATAGCGAAGCACCAAAAATATACGAATGGGAAGAGTCGGCAGATCCATTTAACGAGCAATTGATAGTCGAAGCATCTAGAACAAAAGGTTTCCTTGATTACAAAGCGCTTCTAGAAACCCACTTTCTCTTTCGGAATGACGATAGAGTAAATATCTTTGATCTTGTGGTAAACAAGTTGTTGGCCAACAATTTGAATCCAGTTGAATCAAAGACATTCAAGGAGGAGTTTGATGACTTAGAACTGATCGTTTCCGAAAGGCGCTCTGATAGAAGAAGCGAACGCCTTGAGAAAGCTCTACAAAAATTCAATGACGGGTTGGTAAGAACACTTCAAGAGCTTTCCGATAAAGCCAATGAGATTCTGGAAAAGTTTGAGCAAAACGTACAAATTAGTATCTCACTTGCTGCCGGAGGTGTTAGAGAAGCTACCGGCCAAAAAGCGCTAACTGGCAAAGAAATAATACTTAACGCTGAGTATTTCGGGAGAAATTTGGATCAACATCATAAATTCCTGAATGAAGCGCGACTTTCAGCAATAGCAATCTCAATATACTTCGCCTCTATACTCATAGTCCCTCCGGGAAAACTCAGAGTGCTATTCCTCGATGATATTTGTATAGGTTTGGATATGAGCAACAGACGACCATTGCTAAAGATAATAAATGAGTATTTCGTGCAAAACGATTATCAAGTATTTCTATCAACTTTCGATCGTTATTGGTATGAATTCTCAAGAGACGGATTCACTAATTCACGTTCTAAATTTAAGTGTATAGAGCTATATGTTGGTAAAGACTCTAGGCGCAGTGAAACCAGTTACTCGATCACAATACAAGATAGGATGTCATACCTAGAAACAGCAAAAGCGCACTATGAAGCATGCGATTATCCCGCAGCCGCTAATTACCTACGGAAGGCTTGCGAATCTGAATTGAGGCGAATATTACCAAGGCATTTAACCTTGAATGCGAACTGTGAGACTGGCGAGGTCCGCAAGATAACTAAACTAGAGAACCTCGAAACCAACTTCATTAAGTTTCTACAAGACAATGACCTTGATGACAAACCATTTAGGGAGCTTAAGACATACAAGAAGATTGTGCTAAACCCATTATCACATGATGATCTTGAAGCGCCACATTATGGAGCCGAAATCGAAGGGGGAATGGAACTTGTCGAAAGCCTCAAAAACATCAAAGCAAATACGATACTGAGAGCTGGTTGTGACAAGCTCAAGCTAGGGATATATGTCAACGGAACTCGGCAAATCAGAAAATATAGATTTGAACTCCTTGAAGACCTGAAGATTGTTCAGCAAGGTACTAATCCCCTAAATCTCTGTGTATGCAGATGCAGATTATACGATCCTCAAAACCAGAGTTCAGAATATGCCTCTTTGCATACTGCTTTTGATAAGGTCTCTGAAGAATGTGGATATAAAGCAAATGGAGATTACTCATTTTTCTACAAGAATGTATCTGTGAGTAGTCGCAAAAAACTCCAGGACATTATGAAGTTTGAAGTCATCCAATAAATTGAACTATACGTGTAGTAAACAATGGTTTTCAAGTAGCTGCGAAGAGCTATTAATTCATGGATGTTCATGATGGCTATCTCCGACAAAACTAGAAAGCGTCTTTGGGCGAAATCAGGTGGTTTATGTGCGATCTGTAAGACAAAAGTTCTCAAGGAATTGAAGGCAGGAGAGAAGCATTCAATAGTTGGCGATGAATGTCATATAGTTGCAAGATCTCCTGATGGTCCTAGAGGAGAAATGAGATCGAAGGTTCCGTCTATAGACTCGTATGAAAACCTGATTATACTTTGCAGGAATTGCCATAAGATCGTTGATGAATATCCCGATATCTATACAGTGGATAAGCTTAGAAAGATCAAACATGAGCATGAAGTGATGATTGCGGAGAATCATGAGCTTATTGTTGATGAAACAATAGGCTTAGAGACGGACTTCCTTCCACGAATCTTAACCGGGCAAGACCTCATCCACACGATCGGAAAAGGTTTGGTCTTTGAGTTTCACAAGCCAGAAGATTTGGAAGACTGGGAGTATGAGTTAATCGGTACATTTTTGGAACTGTGCTCAGAATGGGGCGAGATTCTTTCTGACCTTCCTATCAAGGGACGTTTCGATGCAGAAAGAGCGCTTATTAAGGAACTGAAAGAATTGGAAAGTGCACACTTCTACGTGTTTGGAGCGAATATATCAAAGAGTGTCCCGGAACAAGGCTTTGTCGATCCAGTAGGTGTATCGGTATTAAGCATAGTTAGGCAGAACGACCCACAGATAATCAGAATAGACTTCAATGAACTAGAAAAAATGATAGACGATTCTGACAGCAGCTACTAGAACGCCTAAAGACAATACGCGAAAAATCGTACAAGGAGTCGGGATTTTGACTGACGAGAAGATTCTGGAGTACATTGAGTGGTGCAAGAAGCAGAAGTTAGGCTACAAGGAAGCTATGGCTATCTTTGAAGAAAGCTATGATTCTGAAACCAGGAAGAGAGCAGAATTGCTTTGGCGAGACCATTCTGATTACGAAACCGAAGAGGCTTCTGATTTTGAACAAGAGCCGGTCGAGCTAACAAACACTCTCGAAAGTAAAACAGACCATTATTGGCCTAAGTGGACCATAAATAGATTCGCAAGGATCTTGATCCTTATCGGTATTGTCGTTGTTCTGGTGATGATAGTGTTTCTAGTAATCCCCATTCGTTACTATGAAGAACTTCTTTTCACAACGAGTTGGAATTACGGAACATTGTCAGGATTAGAAATCAACATTGTTCTCAAGAGTAACTACATTCCAATTGAGCCAACAGTACTGAATATGAGAGCTACCTTTAGGGGTATTGTTAACACGTATCCAGAATATGCTGCCTTAAGAGTTATTGCATACAAGAGTTTTTTCGCGGACAAACCGTATGCTTATGGAGATTACATCGACGGGAAGCTAGTAAACTTCAAGATTTACTGAAGGTTCGAAATGCTTCCTAGACTTTTGAGGAGGTTTTGTAGTGGTTATACAGCAATACTCGGTTAATCAACACCCAATTCAGACTTTGCTCACGTGGGTTCAGTCACAGGCAGTTGCCATACCAGAGATTCAGCGGCCCTTCGTTTGGGACGCGATTAAGGTTAGGGATCTTCTGGATTCTCTTTATCAGGGTTATCCCATAGGATACCTTATTGCGTGGCAGAATCCGAATGTCA
>Ga0209604_1003186_pt1 | contig 11399 bp, 11 predicted proteins | sample AD_UKC097_MetaG_FD_184405 | JGI IMG/M metagenome (GOLD analysis project Ga0209604, IMG submission 184405) | Active sludge microbial communities of municipal wastewater-treating anaerobic digesters from USA - AD_UKC097_MetaG (SPAdes) (version 2) | ecosystem: Engineered > Bioreactor > Anaerobic >... | reverse complement strand
ACCGGCCGGCTTAACGCCCATAACCACCCCGCCAACCACGGCTGGACAGCCAGGTTTAAACCCTGGACCCTGATTTACTCCGAAGCCCATGCCTCCAAATCCGAAGCCTTGCGCCGCGAGAGGGAGCTCAAAACCGCCCGCGGCCGTGCCTTCATCCGTAGCCTGGTACCCTAGCCCGTTGGGCTCATATCCGCCAGCCGGCGGACGTAGGTCCGAGTCCTACCCCCGCTACTGAAAACCCCGGCTTTACCGGGGTTATTTTTTTACCTCCTTGCCGATGTACTGGGTTTACGCACTCTACTCCAGGGATTTCGATAAAATCTACGTCGGGTCCACCTCCGACCTTACCGGCCGGCTTAACGCCCATAACCACCCCGCCAACCACGGCTGGACAGCCAGGTTTAAACCCTGGACCCTGATTTACTCCGAAGCACATGCCTCCAAATCCGAAGCCTTGCGTCGCGAGAGGGAGCTCAAAACCGCCCGCGGCCGTGCCTTCATCCGTAGCCTGGTACCCTAGCCCGTTGGGCTCATATCCGCCAGCCGGCGGACGTAGGTCAGCCCTACCCCCGCTACTGAAAACCCCGGCTCTACCGGGGTTATTTTTTTCCTCCTTGCCGATGTACTGGGTTTACGCACTCTACTCCAGGGATTTCGATAAAATCTACGTCGGGTCCACCTCCGACCTTACCGGCCGGCTTAACGCCCATAACCACCCCGCCAACCACGAATCCTTTTATCATCTTCGCTCCAGCAACACAACATTTTCCACATGATGGGTATGTGGAAACATGTCAACCGGTTGTACGCGCTTTATGGCATAATCTGAATCAAGCAGGGCAATATCCCTGGCCTGCGTTGCAGGATTACAACTCACGTAAACTACTCGTAGGGGAGAAATCTTGAGCAGTGCTTTCAGCACGTCGGGATGAACACCAGCCCTGGGAGGATCGAGCACCACAACATCTGGATTTCCCTCATGTATCACAAAATCATCCGTAAGCAAATCCTTAATATCACCAGTAAAAAAACTTGTATTAGTAATTCCGTTTAGCTTTGAGTTCTCAATAGCATCGGCAATTGCCTCTGAAATATACTCCATTCCAACAACCCTACGGGCGTTACGGGCTAGAAAGTTGGCAATTGTTCCAGTTCCGGTGTAAAGGTCGTACACCAGCTCATCGCCGGTAAGTCCTGCAAACTCCCTTACAACTCCGTAAAGCACACATGCCTGTTCCGAGTTTGTCTGGTAAAACGATTTTGGGCCAACCCTAAACTTTATGCCCTCCATTTCCTCAGTAATGTATTTATTTCCATGGTAGCACACTACCTCCAAATCGTTTATAGTATCGTTCAACTTGGCGTTTACAACGTAGTTGAACGACGAGACTTGGGGAAACTTTTCAACCATGAAGTCGAGCAGCTGCTCTACGTCGGAGCTAAGCTGCCTCAACGACAGGATAACCATTACATCACCAGTTGACGAAGTACGGACAATAAGGTTACGAAGTGTGCCCTCGTGCGAACGAAGATTCATGAACGGAATATGGTGGTCAGCAGCATAATTTTTAACAGCAAGCCTAACGGAGTTTGATGGTTCGGGTTGCAGGAAACACTCCTCCACGTCGAACACAAAGTCGAAACGACCGGGAATATGGTATCCCAGCGCAGGCTCATCGGGTAGCTTGTCGGCTTTGGCCAGCTCATCGCCACTAAACCAGCGTCTATCGGCAAAGGTAAATTCGAGCTTGTTTCGGTAACCGGTAGTTCTTTCTGAGCCTAGAATGGGCGAAACGGTTGGAAAATTGACCCTTCCAATTCGTCGAAGCTGATCCTCAACCTGTCTTTGCTTTATTTTGAGCTGCTCGGCATAGGGCAGGTTTTGCCACTTGCACCCGCCGCATGTTCCAAAATGCCTGCAGAATGGTTCAACCCGAATGGGCGAATACTCATGGTAACGAACCACATAACCCTCCATGTAGTTTTTCCGCTTTCGGGTTAGCTGAACGTCAACCAAATCGCCCGGAACAGCGTAGGGAACAAACAATACCCTACCGTCAATCCTGGCAATAGATTTACCTTCGGCAGCTATATCCTCAATTCTAACCTTTTCGATTATCGGGTACTTATCTTTACTCACTTTATCGTGCTATATTTGAACCAACATCAACATTGGCTGTTAGGGTGCAAAGGTAGCAAATTGTTATGGACTCACTAACCCACATCGTTTTGGGCGCTGTTGTTGGAGAAGCAGCAGTAGGTAAAAAGATGGGCAACAAGGCTTTGGTTTACGGGGCTATAGCCGGAAGTTTACCCGACTTCGACGTTTTTGTAGCCAGATTTTTCGACCCTGTTGATGCCCTGTTCGTGCATCGGGGGTTTAGCCACTCCCTCTTTCTACTTGTAATCCTCGCCCCATTAGCTGCCTACGCAGTAAAACATTTCTCCCATAACCCCAGGCTAACCATGCTGAATTGGTTGGCGCTGATTGGCCTACCATGGCTGTCGCACATCTTAGTTGATATTTTTAACACCTATGGAACAGCCATCCTCGAACCTTTTAGCCATGCCAGAATTTCGTTCGACTCGGTGCCCATCGTGGATATTTTCATCCTACTTTTACTGGCAGCTGCCGTGGTGGTAATTTTACTTGCAAAAAGGAAAAATGTTCTGCGTAAGATGGCTGCCTGGGCGTCACTTTCCCTAACCATAGCCTATTTTGGCACTTCGGCTATAATTAAAACATGTGTTGACGGTGAAACCAGGAAAAGCCTTATAACCAAAGGTGCAACCTATACACGGATTCATAGCACGCCTCTCCCACTGACAAACCTAATATGGATGGTGGTGGTTGAGGATAGCAGCGGATACACCATCAGCCAAAAAAATCTAATTAACGGCAAAACTACCCACAAAGCTTACCTGGCTCGAAATGAAGGTCTTCTTAAGGGCTGTGAAAACAACAATAACATGGGTAAGCTGCTGAATTTCACAAGGGGTTTCTACACTGTGGAAAAATCAAGCAATGAACATTTAAAAATTTATGATTTACGGTTCTCTAGTCTTGCAGGCGTTTATCCCCAAGCATTCGTATTCATGTTTGAAGTTAACTGCAATGATGGTAAATTACTGGATCATCCCGCTCACCCCAGCAGGGGAATAATCCCCCGTAATGTTAAAAATCTATGGAACAGCCTATGGCAGAGCTAATCGTGAAAACTTTCAATCCACTCATAAGCCTCCTCCATAGAGCCGAAAAACTTCAAGGGTAGCTGGTAAACGTTAGCCGCCAGCAGAATCAGATTAAGGTAGTAGTTCTTGAACACGCTACCATCATAAACAACAGCGGCTCTGCGTAACCCTCCATTAACGGCCTTGGGAATGGCTACCCTTTCAAACCATTTACGGCTCTCGGGATTAACAATACCCTGATTTCGGATATCGGACAAGTAGGTGTAAACCGGGAACCCGCTTACCCTTTGAAAATTAAGGGCTTCGCCAATGGCTGCCTTATACTCGCTAACGGTATGGTTGCCATTCCATATAACCTTGATAATTTTTCGTTCGATATCGAAAGTTACAAGAGCATAGGAAGAATCGAAAACCTTAATTGGGGTCATGTTTTTTAAGTAAGTTACCACCCTACAGCTAAGGAGTCAACATCGATTACACGAATATCATCAGGCCATCGGTGTAAGGCATTTTTTAGATGGTAGAAAGGAAACTCATGAGTTGGCCCCGTCATTCCATTACCACATTTTTACAATACTATCCCGTGTCAAAAATTATTATAGACAAAATTAGGCTTTCAAAAACAAGTATCTCTGGGTAAAAATTAGGCAACTGGAGCAGGATGCCATTTAAATGAATAAAATGGCAAAAACGAAGACATTAAATAGGCTTACTTACATCAACCAACGAACAAAAAGTCGGCAATATTGAATCTCATGCTAGCTCAATAAGCATATTGTCAGGATATTGGGTAAATAAACTTAAATTCCAATGGCGTTCCACCATCCTGGTATGGCATATTCTACAAAAAAAGCGCCTCCCTCAGGAGGCGCTTCCATGCTTTTGCCAACAATTAGCGGTTACTCGAAGAGCTTAAAAGCTTCCTTAATCCGGCTAATGGCGTCGAGAAGCTCCTTCTCGGTTATAACCAATGGTGGGGCAAACCGTATAATGTTGCCATGTGTAGGTTTGGCCAATACACCCTTATCGGCCATAGCCAAACATACGTCCCATGCTGTTTTGCCGGGCTTGTTGCGGATTACAACAGCGTTAAGCAGCCCCTTACCACGAACCAGCTCAATCATGTCGCTCTTAATGCCCCTCATCTCACCACGGAATATTTCCCCCATTTTTGCGGCATTCTCTACCAGCTTTTCGTTTTTAATCACTTCAAGTGCAGCAATAGAAACCTTGCAAGCCAAGGGGTTACCGCCGTAGGTTGAGCCATGTTCACCCGGCTTAATGGTAAGCATAATCTCATCATCGGCCAGAACGCACGAAACCGGAACAACACCTCCCGATATAGCTTTTCCGAGTATCAAAATATCGGGGCGAACACCTTCATGGTCGCAAGCCAGCATCTTTCCGGTGCGAGCAATGCCGGTTTGAACCTCGTCGGCAATAAACAGCACATTGTGCTTTTTGCAGAGCTCATAGGCTTTTTTGAGGTAACCATCGTCAGGAACAAACACTCCCGCTTCGCCCTGTATTGGCTCTACCAGGAATCCGGCAACGTTTTTATCCTTAAGGGCATCCTCAAGGGCAGGTATGTTGTTGAACGGAATTTTAATAAAACCGGGGGTGTAGGGGCCGTACCCGCGGTAGGCATCGGGATCGGTTGACATGGAAATCACGGTTATGGTGCGGCCATGAAAGTTATTCTCGCAAACAATAATCTTGGCCTCGCCATCCTTTATTCCCTTCACATCGTATGCCCAACGGCGGCAAAGTTTGAGAGCTGTTTCATCGCCTTCAGCCCCTGTATTCATCGGCAGTACCTTGTCATAGCCAAAGTATTTGGTAACGTACTCCTCAAACTCACCGAGGACGTTGTTGTAGAAAGCCCTTGAGGTAAGGGTAAGCAGCTGGGCCTGGTCGGTTAACGCTTTAACAATTTTTGGGTGGCAATGCCCCTGGTTAACAGCAGAGTAGGCCGAAAGAAAATCGTAGTACTTCTTTCCCTCCACGTCCCAAAGGTAAACCCCCTTACCTTTTTCCAAAACAACCGGAAGCGGATGGTAGTTGTGAGCACCGTACTTGCTCTCACGATCCATGTAATCTTTTGGTGTCATCTTACTCATTTTTACTATGAATTACGGGTTAAACAATATTTTGCTTAAAAATCATTGTCTTTTTTAAGGTATGCAAGGTTACTACTAGTTTGTCAATTTTCAAATAGCCTGCCCTTGGGTGGAATATGTTAAGGAACATAATTCTACCCTCTATAGCAGGAATAAAAATCCTGGCGTTTTGTGTTTAAGCTAAACAGGAAAGCAGCAAAGCTCGTGCAAGGGGATACCGTTAACTTTCTACTTCAGCATTCTAAAATACTAAACTCAACATACTGATTGCGCAACTACGCATAATCTACTGGTTAATCACAGCTAAAAAAATCCATAAAAGGATATTTCATTTGCTCTACCGGTGTCCCCTTGAAACATATTTAAGCCAGCGTGATAGCTAAAACCTATAGGGTTAAGGTTAAACCCTGCACCCCAAGTTCATGGTAATCATTTAGGGTTTAAGGTGTAGTTTGGGAAAAATGGTTGCAACAATAGGCAGCCATTAAATCTTCTTGACCCTTTTAAAACGAAGCAGCTTAATCATCCATCGGGGAACAGACTTGTATGGCCTGCGGTTTTGAAAATTCACCTTTATACCTAGCGGTTTATATATTGGCAGGAAGTGGGTTTCGACAAACTCAATCAGAGTTTCGTCAGGATCCTCAATGTAGGTGAAATGGCCTGCAGCCTCGCCCATATCAAAACTACCCTTATCGCTATGCTTGATATTTGAGTTGACAGTGAAGGGAAAACCCAGCTCGTTACACTCCCGTTCGAGCTGGTCCATGTTCTTTACATCAAAGCAAAGGTGAATAAAGCCAAGGTCACCCCAGAAACGGTCCTGCAGGATTTTCAATGGAACTCTATCCAGCGGTTGAATAAGCTCAATGTACGATTGGCCAAATAGCTCGCTAAAGCTGCCCTTGCGGGTATCCGAATGGGTAAGTAGCACCCGGTGAAAATTCTCGTTTCCGGCAGGAAGGCCGGCAAGGTCATCGAACCTGCCTGATTTATTGTAAACAACCTTGTCGTAGCCCAGCACTCTCGAGTAAAATTTTACCGACCTCTCCATCTGGCTTACCCCAACAATGGCTCCGCCAATCCCGGAAGTGCTTCTTCCCTCATTTAAAAAGGTTGATTTGTCCTCGTAAACCTCCAGGGTATTGCCAAAGGGGTCGGATATGTAGAAATGTGGCTTCCCCTCAGGAGAATTAACCAAATCGCCAAGTATTACGCCTTTGGATTTCAGAAAGTTAAAGGCAGCCTCGATATCGGGACTTTTAATTTTAGCAGCAAAAATTCCCAGGTCGCCAAGTTTTACCGGGAACTTTGGAGGAAGATGAGTCCGCTCCTTGTACTGCCAAATCTCCAAGCCACCGCCTCCCTGGAGGTTCAGGGCAAGAATTGCGTGCCGCTGCTGGGGTTCACCACCAGTGTAGGGGAGCATTAGCTCGGCTACCGTGTCGTCGTCAAAAATTTTAACGTCAAATCCTAAGGAATCGATGTACCATTTCCACACTTCTTCCAGGTTGCTCACCCCTAGGCCAACCTGCTGAATGCCGTAAATAATTTTCTCCATGAATGTTAACTTTTACACAGGTTTTACCCTGCTAACCATTTTATAGAATAGCGATGGCAGTAAACGTTTAATGTGAACCATCAGCAGCTCGCTTTTTCCAATCAAAACCTCCGGTTTACGCCGCTTTACAGCACGGATATACCTTTTGGCACATTTTTGCGGTGCCAGGCCGTTGCTCTGCCCGGGGTCCATTTTTCCATACTCGTTACCCTCCTTATCCAGGGCATGAAGGGAAATACTGGTCCGGATTCGGCCCGGGTAGGCAATAGTTACCGAAATGTTGTAAGGCTTAAGCTCTACCCTAAGCGTTTCAAAAAAACCCTGAATGGCGTGTTTGGCTGCAGCATAAGCTGAACGATACATGAATCCGAATTTTCCTGAAATACTGCTCGTTGCTGCAATATACCCCACACCCGCTTCAATCATTCCTGGTATAACAGTTTTAGTAATAATGACATGAGAAAAGTAATCGACCTCCATAATTTTTCGGTCTATTTCAACGGGGGTTTCAACAGCCAACGAGCGTTGGCTAATTCCACCATTATTAATCAGCAGGAAAATATGACCATAGGTGTTAACCACAGATTTTGCAATGCGCTCAACTTCTTCAGGATCAGATAAGTCAAAAGGAACCTCATGGCAAAAAGGGGTGTACTTGCGGCATTCGGATGCCACAACCTCAAGCTCCTCAGGATTTTTGGCTGACAGTATAAGATGTGCCTGTTCCCTTGCAAGTGCCAGGGCAATCTCCTTGCCTATGCCTGACGAGGCCCCTGTTACCCAAGCAATGCGATTTCTAAAGTTTACCATGGTATGTGTTCTTCTCTAACGGGTTTCAGAAACCCTTCAGAAATTTTGAGTGGCAAATTTAGCTCTTTTTACATTTGAATAAAAGGAAGCAGGGGAGGCAATCCAAAGCACAGCCGTACTCAAATGTTCCATTTTGAGAAATTTTTACATTAACTTCATTCCTGCTATTTCCCAATGCTCACACAAAAATAAACATGAAACGTTTACCTGCTTGCTTTCTCCCACCTGATTTTCCAGTCTAAAAACAACTATTATCCAGTAATTTCAACCAAGAGGTTGGTACTTTAATGTGGCTACCTAACCTTCAAGCTCGCTTAACTCTAACCATCGCATCTCAATATTTCCCAGCCTTTCGAGTAGATGTCCATACTGTTCCGATTTCTCCTGCAGTTTGCTGGCATCCAGCATTCCGCTACTCAACTGCTGCTCCAGCTCTAGCTTTTCCCTTTCAAGCAGCTCGATTTCGGAGGTTAGGTGTTCTAGCTCCTTTTTTTGGGCAAATGAAAGCCGCTGCTTAATCCTCACCCTGCTACTCCCGGTCTTTACCGATTTTTGAGAAGGTTTGCCCTGCGGGCAATCATTCTGCTGCTCAAGAGTCCATTCCCTCAATTCGGTGTACGATCCGGGGAAACCGCTTACCTCGCCGGCGCCCTCAAATATCAGCAGGCCATCAACAACCTTATCCATAAAAAAACGGTCGTGAGAAACCACAACTACAACTCCGGGAAAGCTTTTAAGATACTCTTCAAGGATGCAAAGGGTTTGAATGTCGAGGTCGTTGGTGGGTTCATCGAGGATAAGAAAGTTAGGGCTACGCATAAGAACGGTTAAAAGATATAACCTGCGTTTCTCCCCTCCGCTTAGTTTTTGGACAAAATCGTGCTGCTTTTCGGGAGGGAAAAGGAACATGTTGAGAAATTGCGAAACGGTAATTGTTTTGCCATCGGCAATGGTAACCACCTCGGCAATATCTCTGGCAATGTCTATTACCCTGGCATTGTTGGAAAAGCTAACATCCTGCTGCTTATAGTAGCCGATAGCTACCGTGCTGCCAATGTCAACCAACCCGCTATCGGGAAGAGTATTACCTGTGATAATGTTGAGAAAAGTTGTTTTACCGGTTCCATTTCTACCAACAATTCCCAGCTTCTCAAACCTGTTAAATGTATAGCTGAAATCCCTGAGAATAACCTTGCTTCCAAAAGCCTTAGATATGTTTTTAACTTCCATAACCTTTTTCCCTAATCGGGAGGCACTGATGTTAATTTCCATCGGTGATTCCAAGTTTTGCAGCAAGGTTTTTTCCCTTAACTTGTAAAAAGCATCAATACGATACTTGGACTTTGTGCCCCTGGCCTTTGGCATTCGGTGTATCCATTCACTCTCGTATCTTAGCGTGTTATTGGCTTTTTCAACCTCTGAAGCAAGGGCGTTAATCCTATCCTGCCGTTTTTCCACAAAGTAGGAGTAGTTTCCTTTGTACCGGAACAAGGACTGGTTGTCAATCTCGAGAATACAACCGCAAACCCTGTCAAGAAAGTACCTGTCGTGCGTAACCATCAAAAGGGTTTGCTGCCCGTGAATTAAATAGTCCTCCAGCCACTCAACCATATCCAAATCAAGATGGTTGGTAGGTTCGTCGAGTATAAGAATATCAGGTTCTTCAATGAGGACTGATGCAAGAGCTACCCGCTTGCGTTGCCCACCAGAAAGATTGGCAATTGGCTGATTAAGGTTTTCGATTCGTAGCCGGGTTAAAATTTGCTTTGCCTTGGTTTCCCTTCCCCATACTTCCAACCTGTCCATTGTTTCGATAGCCTGTTGCAGGTGATCCTTATCGCTGGTTGCCATCGCCCTCTCGTAATCCTGCACTGCCCTAGAAATATCATTATCGGCACTATAAACACTTTCCAGAATTGTATAATCATCCCTTAACACCGGATTTTGCTCGAGGTAGCCCAGCCTTATTCCGTTTCTTGTAACAACACTGCCCGAATCGGGGTGCTGTTTTCCTGCCAGAATACTCAGAAGCGTTGACTTTCCGGAACCGTTCTTTGCTACAATAGCCGTTCTATCGAGCTGGAATAGGCTAAACGACAAGTTACCGAAGAGAATTCTATCACCAAAAGATTTTGTAAGGTTTTCAGCCTGAAGGTATATGCTAGCCACAAAAATAGTTGAATTTGACCCGCAAAGTTAAGTATAAATGGCTAAATACAAACAACATGCTGCTGGCAGGTTGAAGGCTGATGCTTATACACCTCTCAAGTTTTTTAAGTATTTACTAGCAACAACCCCTTGACGAATCAGCAAATCAGCTGCAGGTCGAAATCCGTTTCATGTATCTTGTCTTAAACAAAGAAAATTTCCAACAACGCTGAACAATATTGCTACATGTTGGTTACTCTATTTAGAATGAGAATAAATAACATAATACGATAAAGCTATGTCATTTCAACTACCAACACTAAAGTATGATTATAAGGCTCTTGAGCCTTATATTGACGCCATGACAATGGAGATTCACCACTCAAAGCATCATGCAACCTACACCAACAACTTTAATGCTGCCCTGGAAGGTAGCTCGCTGGCCTCACTTCCAGTTGAGGAAATTTTTAAGGATGTTTCCAAGCATCCGGTTGCCATTCGTAATAACGGCGGGGGATTTTACAACCACAGCCTGTTTTGGGACATCATGTCTCCCAATGGGGGTGGAGAGCCTACCGGTGAGCTGCTTAAGGCAATCCAGAAAAGTTTTGGATCGTTCAGCGAGTTTAAGGAAAAGTTTTCATCCACTGCAACCGGAAGGTTTGGGTCAGGCTGGGCTTGGCTTGTGCTATCAAAAGGAGAATTAAAGATATACTCCTCTCCCAACCAGGATAACCCCCTGATGGATATATCGGAGGTAAAAGGCTACCCCATTCTCAACCTCGATGTATGGGAACATGCCTACTATCTTAAATACCAGAATCGTCGCCCCGAATACATTCAGAACTGGTGGAATGTGGTGAACTGGTCGGCCGTTGAAAAAAGATTTTTAGAAGGCTTAAAATAACCTGCCAGGGTCATTTTGTTTTGTTATTTGGTTTTGAGGCTGGGACAATTTCCCAGCCTCTTTTTTGTACTGCTGTTTTTATTTTGGTTATACTTTTGTAAATTTAAGCTTATAAAATATGCTATTCTGCCTTTAATAAGCTGCTGATGAATAGACTTTTCAAATACTTTACCTTTTTAATTTTAGCTATCCCCACGGGCTTGCCAAGAATGGCTGCAGCCATGGTAAATAAGGCTACACCGGACACCCTGCAAATTAATGGAAATCTGAATACGGTTAGGTCGCTAATAACCTCCCGGGAGTTTTCAGCAGCTGCAATGCTCACCAAAGAAGCCCTCAGCAATTCAAGAAAAATCAACTACATTAAAGGTGTTGCATGGAGTGAGTACTACCTGGGAATGATATGTTTTGAGAATTCAACACTAGATTCTGCAATATACTGGCTAAAACGATCAGAAAATGATTTTGCTGCCGTTCGCGACTATAGTGCACGGGTAAAAGCATGCAACCTGCTGGGAATTTACTATCGCCAATCCGATAGCAACGACAGCTCCCTGGATTGCCACACCCGAGCTTTAAAGATTGCCATGGAAAATAACGACTCGGCCGGTATTGCCGAGTCGCACTATGGAATTGGTATGACCCTCAACCAGCTCGGCTA
>Ga0209604_1003182_pt1 | contig 11407 bp, 2 predicted proteins | sample AD_UKC097_MetaG_FD_184405 | JGI IMG/M metagenome (GOLD analysis project Ga0209604, IMG submission 184405) | Active sludge microbial communities of municipal wastewater-treating anaerobic digesters from USA - AD_UKC097_MetaG (SPAdes) (version 2) | ecosystem: Engineered > Bioreactor > Anaerobic >... | reverse complement strand
CGCCAGAAGCGCCCCCTCGCCTCCGGCGAGCGTCCCGTCACTTCCGGCCGCGCGACGGGGAGTTCCGGGACCCGGGTCTCGGCTCGGCCAGGGCCGACTCCGCGAGCTCCTCGAAACGACGTGCGCGGCCCGCCTCGAGCCCGGCCTCCACGTCCAGTCGGGGGTGCTCGCGCCGGACCCTCGCGAGGACCCGCTCCACCTCGAGGCGGTGGTCCTGGCGATTCCCCGGATGAGCGAGGACGTGTCCGAGGAGCTCGAGGGCCCGGCGCCCTTCGCCCCGGGAGGCGGCGACCTCCGCGAGCGCGACGAGGGCCGGCAGACCGACCGTGAACGAGCCCGTCTCCCGGAACGCGACGAGGGCGCTTCGGGCGTGCCGGACCGCTTCCTTCGAACGTCCTTCGGCCGCCGCCAGGTAGGCGAGGTTCCCCTCGAGAAGGCCGGCAAGGTAGGCGCTCCCTACGGCCCGGGCGAGGTCGAGCGCCTCCTCGTAGTACGTGCGGGCGGCGCCGCCCTCCCCGCGCTTGCGCTCCACCTCGCCGAGGACCATGAGGCAGCGGCCCGCGGCGTAGCGGTCGCCGTTGGCGCGCGCCGCGGCGAGCGCCTCGCGATAGAAGGCCGCCGCCGCATCCAGCTCTCCGCGGTCCTCGGCGACGAAGCCGAGGCCCTGGAGCGCCGACACCGCTCCCGGCCGGTTCCCTTCGGCGCGGGCGAGCGCGAGGGCCGACGAGAGCCTTCGCTCGGCTTCGTCGAGATCGCCGGCGAAGTACTCGACGAGGCCGAGCTGGTTCGTCGCGAAGAGGACGGCGGCCGTGCTGCCGACCTCCTTCGCCACCGCGAGGCTCTCCTCGAAGAGGCTCCTTGCCTCTTCGTGACGTCCTTCGTCGAGGACCGCCCGCCCGAGGCGGCCGAGCGCCTCGGCGAGGACCCTCTGCCGCCCGCAGGCCCGCGCGAGCGCGATGCACGCCTCGAGCGCCGCGCGAGCCTCCGCGAAGCGGCCCCGGAGGAGCCGGGCGTGGCCGGCGTGAAGGAGGGCCTCGGCCCGGAGCGGGTCGTCGGCGACGAGGTGGCGCCGCAGCGCCTCGTTCAGGTCGGCCTCGGCCGACTCGGGGTCTCCGAGCCGGATCCGGAACGAGGCCCGCGCGACGAGCGCCGCCGCGCCGACGCCGGCACGCACCGCCTCGTCGGCGAGACCCTCTCCCTCGCGCCAGCTTCCCCAGGTCCGGTGCGCCGCCGCGAGCGGCCCGAGGGCGGTCGCAAGGAAGCCGGCGTCGCCGTCCCGGACGGCGCGCGCCCACGCCGCGCGAACGTTCTCGAGCTCGGACGCGAGCGTATCCCGGGCTTCCTTCTCCGCCCGCTCCACGAGCGCCTCCTGCTGCCTCGAAAGGAACGACGCGACGCGGGCGGCGAGCCGCCGCCCGACCTCGGCCTCCTCATCCCGCGAGAACGCCAGCTCCTCGGCCGCGAAGGCGCGGAGCACCTCGTGGAGCGCGTACCGGCCGGTCGAGCCCTCGAGCCGGAGGAACGACCGGTCCACCAGGACCCGGATCGTCTCGGGCTTCGTCCGGCCCACCTCGATCGCTCCCTCCCACGTCATGCCGCCGGCGAAGACCGAAAGCGCTCGAAGGACCCGCCTCTCGTCCGGGTCGAGGCGGGTGACGGCCTCCTCGAAGACCCGCCTCAGGGGAGAAGTCCCCTGCCCCTGCGGGACGTCGAACGCAAGAAGGCCCGGTCCCCGGGCGAGCTGGGCCGCGACCTCGCCCGGCGACAGGGCGTGGACCCAGCCGGCCGCGACCTCGATCGCGAGCGGGAGCCCCCCGACGACGCGGCAGACCTCCGCCGCCGCCTCGAGGTCGGACGCCGACGGGTCGAAACCGACGCGGCCCCGGCGGGCCGTCGACAGGAAGAGCCGCAGGGCGTCGTAGCGGGCGGGCTCCGGGGCCGCCCCTCGGGGCGGCACCTCGAGCCCTCCAACCTCGAAGACCCACTCGCCCGCGACCGAGAGTCGCTCGCGCGACGAGACGAGGAAGGCGACGTCGCGCGCCTCGGCGAGGAGGCGGCCGAGGAACGTCGCTTCGGGGAGGCGAGACTCGAATCCGTCGAGGATGATCAGGAGCCGAAGGTCACGAAGGGCCGCGAACACTCTCGCTTCCGGGTCGTTCCGGTCACCACCCTCCAGGTCGAGCGCTCGGGCGAACGCGCCCGCGAGCCCCGATCCTTCCGGCGAAGAGGCCGGCCCGACGAAGACGACGCCGTCCGAGAAGGGACCGCCGGCCGCAGCGAGGCGGGAGGCGACCTGGACGGCGAGGCGTGTCTTCCCGACGCCCCCGGGCCCGAGCAGCGTCAGGAGCCGGCAGTCGGGATCGGCGAGCTGGCGCGTGATCACCTCGATCTCCCGCGCCCGCCCCACGAACGGAGCGACGGCGAGGGGGAGGTTGTTTCGGGGGGCCTCGAGGGTGCTCGACGAAGGCGCGCTCCGCCGTTCGCCCCGAAGCTCCTTCTCGAGAGCGACCGTCTCCTTGCCAGGCGCCGTCCCGAGCTCGTCGGCCAGGACGCGCCGGCACGCCTCGAGCTGGCGGATCGCGGCCCCCCTTCGGCCCGTCTCCGCGAGGAGCTCCGCGACGGAGCGGTGCCCCTCCTCCATCCAGGGATCGAGCGCGAGGAGGCGCCTCGCGTGGCCGAGGGCGCGCGTCGTTTCGCCGCTGCTTCGCAGCGCGGCCACGAGCCGGCGCAGGGCCGAGAGGACGAGGAGGCGCAGGCTCTCCCGCTCCCCGAGCAGCCACTCCTCGAATGCGGGCGCGTCCTCGACGGCGAGCCCCTCGAGGAGCTCGCCGCGATAGAGGGCGACGGCCGCCTCCAGCCGGGCCTCCTCCACGGCGCCGCCGGACGCTTTCCCCGAGGCCTCCACGAGCGAGCGGACGTCGAGGTCCGTCGCGACCTCCGGGTCGAGCTCGACGTCGCCCCGCGTGACGCGAAGCAGGAATCGGCCCCCTCCGGGAGCCAGCTTCCTCCGGAGGTCCCAGAGCGCCCTGCGGAGAGCGGCCGACGCGCGCCCCTCCGGGAGCTCCGGCCAGAGGAGCGCGACGAGGCGCGCGCGCGGGTGCGATCCGCGATTCAGGACGACCCAGGAGAGGAGCGCTTCGGTCTTCGCGGACTCCAGGTGGATCGGCGCGCCGCCGAGCCGGATCTCCCGACCGCCCAGCCAGCGGAGCTCGAGGAGCCGCGAATCCCCGCCCCCTCCGTTCGACCGACCGCCCGGAACCGACCCCGCGAGCATCCGCTCCCCCTCCAACGATCCTCCAACGGGCCTTCGGGATTCTACGTGTCGGCCGCGCGGGATCCGTCGGCGACGGCCGGGAGGATTCGATGAGCGAGAGGACGCCCGGGAACGACTCGAAGACCTTCGTCCTGAGGCTCTGGACCGAGACGGTCCGAAGCCGGCGCAGCTGGAGGTTCAGCCTCGAGGACCCGCTGAGCCGCGGCCGGCGCCGCTTCGGCTCCCTCCGTGAGCTCGTCGGCTTCCTCTCCGACCTCTGCCGGACGGACGACGGCGACGCCGGCTCGCCGGAGCCCGCGGCGCCGAAGCTCCGGCGCCGTGCCGCGATCCTCGCGCTCGCGGCCTTCCTCGGGTGCGCCGAGGCCCGGGCGGAGGCTCCGCGGCTCTCCCTCGGCCAGGCCGCCGGGGCACCGGGCAGTGTCGTCGTCCTGCCGCTCGTCCTCGCCTCGGGCGACGCGCTGCCGGTCGGATCGCTCTCCCTCCGCGTCCAGGTCGAGCCCGCGCCGGCGGCGGAGTCCGTCACGTTCCGCCGCGCCGGCGACTGGGCCCGCAGGAAGGCCGCCTTCGAGGCTCGCCCGCAGGGCGACGGCGGCTTCTCCTGGATCCTCTCCCTCTCCGAGCCGGCCGCCGCGTCCACCGACACCCTCGTCGGCGAGGTCGTCGTCCGCCTCGCGCGCGGCCTCCCTCCCGGCACGCAGGTCACCCTTCTCCTCGACCCGGCCGTGAGCGGCTTCGGCGACGCCGCCGGAACCCGCTTCGTCTCGCCCGGGTCCGGAGGGCTCCTCCTCGCGGACGGGACCGTCGACGTCGTCACCCGCATCGAGCCCGCCGAGAAGCGCTGAAGAGCGAGAAGCAGGAGCGAAACGTGAAACGCAGCCTCGTCCTCTTCGCCGCCTTCGTCGGGCTCGCCGCCCCGCGCGCCGCCGCGCAGTGCACGCCCGGTCCCCACTCCGGCACGATCACCGCCGACCAGACCTGGTGCGCCGCCGACAGCCCGCACGTCCTCACGGGCGACGTCACCGTCGCGCTGGGGGTCACGCTGACGATCGAGGCCGGCTCGACCGTCAAACCCGCGGTGATCACCGTCCAGGGACACCTCGCCGCCGTCGGGACCGCCGCGAACCCGATCACCTTCACCACAGACGGGTCGGGCTGGGAGAGCCTGAGGTTCTCCGGCGGGACCGGTCTCCTCCGCTACGTCGACGTCCTGAAGGCGGGCTGGAACGCCCCCGGCATCGTCGTGACGAACGTCGCCGCGCCCGGCGTCGCCTTCGAGCACTGCAACCTCGGGCCGGGGAACCGAGGGATGACGATCACCGAGAGCGTCGTGTCGATCACCGACTCGAAGCTCGAGGCGTTCGCCTCCTTCACCGGCGCCTATCCGATCGTCGTCGCCGGCGCGGCGTCGAGGCTGACGCTCGGAAACGACACGTTCCTCGGCAATGCGTGGAACCGGATCGTCCTCGAGTCCGGCGCCATGACGGGCGCCAACTTCACGCTCGCGTCGCAGGACGGCCTCGAGGCGTACGTCCTCGGCGGCGGCTACGAGATCCCCGCCGGGAGGGTCGCGACCTTTGGGCCGGGGACGACGGTCATTCCGTCCGGTCGCCTGACGGTGAGGGGTCGGCTCGTCACCTCCGGCTCGGAAGCAGCGCCCACAGTGATCGGGAGCGGCGGGGACTGGGAGGGGATCTTCTTCGAGGGCGGTACGGGGCTCCTCTCCCACGCCCGTCTCCTCAACGCCGGACACAACTCGCAGGGAATCACCGTGAGGAACGTCGCGGTCCCTGGCGTCGTCCTCGATCACGCCTCGCTCGAGCAGCAGAGCCAGGGGATCGCCGTCGTCGACAGCGCGCTCACGGTCCGCGACTCCTCGATCGAGACGACCGGCACCGGCGTCTTCGCCATCGCCGTCTCCGGCCCGTCCTCCACGCTCGCCCTCTCGAACAACACCTTCGGGGGAACCAGCGACGTCGCGAACCAGGTCCGCCTCGCGGCCGGCGCGATGACGGGGGCCGACTTCACCCTCATCCCGCAGAACGGCCTCGACGCCTACCGACTCCCCGAGACCTACGAGGTCCCCGCCGGGCGAACGGTGACGCTCGCCGCCGGCACCCGCGTGCGGTGCGACTGGGAGCTGACCGTCCGGGGCCGGCTCGTCTCGCAGGGAACCGCGACGAGCCCGGCCTCCGTCACCTGGGGAAGGAGCGCGTGGGGAGACCGCACCTGGATCGGGCTCGTCTTCGACGGCGGCACCGGGCACCTCGCCTACACGAGTATCGAAGAGGCCGACGACAAAGGAGTCACCGTCCGCAACGCCGGCGCGGAAGGCGTCGTCCTCGACCACTGCACGATCGGCCCGTCCAGCGGCCGGGGCGGTCTCGTCGTCGACGGCTCCTCCGTCACCGCGACGTCCACGATCTTCACGGGCGTCACTGCGAACGGCGCGTACCCGCTCGTCGTTCGCGGGGCCTCGTCCCGCCTCACGCTCACGGACGCCACGTTCCAGGGGAACTGGGCGAACGACGTCCTCCTCGAGAGCGGCGCGATGACCGGGGCCGACTTCACCCTCACGCCCCAGACCGGGCTGTCCGCGTACCGCCTCGGAGCCGACTACGAGATCCCGGAAGGGCGGACCGTCACCGTCCTCCCGGGCGTGACGGTCCGGCAGCCCTGGACCACGTGGGTGAGGGGGCGCCTCGTCGCGGAGGGGACTCCCGCAAACCCGGTCGTCCTCGCGGCCGGGCGGGGTGACATCGACGGGAACCCGACATGGGTCGGCGTCACCGTCGACGGCGGAACGGCGATCTTTCGCCACGCCCGGATCACCGACAATGCCGTGCTCAAGGCGGTCAACCAGGGGACTCTCCGCCTCGAGCGCAGCCGCGTCGTCGGGGGCACGGTCCGCGCCGAGAGCGCCACGGCCATCCTCGCGAACACCGCGGTGACCGACTCGTACGGGAACGCTCTCGAGGCCGCCCTGGCCTCCACCCTCAGCGCCACGCACGTGACGATCGCCCGCGTCCGCTCCCCCCTCGCCGCCGCCGTCGTGACGGACGGGAGCATGGCCACGTTCACGAACACGATCGTCGCCGCCTGCGCGAAGGGCATCACGACCGATGCGACCTCGACGGCGACGCTGACGAACACGCTCTGGGACTCCGTGCCGACGCGGACCTCGGGGAACGTCACCCAGCACGGATACCTGAACGGCCCCGCCGCCTTCGAGGCGGACGGGTTCCATCTCGGTTCGGCCTCCGCCGCCCTCGCGCAGGGCGTCGTCACGAACGTCGCGGACGACCTCGACGGCGAGGCCCGGCCACGCCCGGCCGGGCTCCTCGCCGATCTCGGCACGGACGAGTCGGACGGAGGCACGCTGATCCCCGGCCGGACGGCGACGCCGATCGCCGTCGGCGAGACGAGGAGCGGGACGGCTGCGGCCGGCGCCTTCGCCGACTTCGTCGCGACGATCTCCTCCGGACAGGCAACGAACCTCATCGTGCGGGTCGAAGCGGCCGCCGGTACCGGCGCCTTCCAGCTCCTGGTCCGCAACCGGCAGTTTCCTCTCGCGACCCTCTTCGACGTCGAGGGCGTCGTCGCCGACGGGACCGTGCGGGAAGCGCTCGTCGCGGCCCCCGCCCCGGGCGACTGGTACCTCGGGGTCCTTTCGACGGCAGGCGAGGTCCCGTTCACGATCACGCTCGGCGGTGCCGACCGGGGCGTCTCGGTCATCTCGCCGGCCTCCGGGGGGAACACGGGACGCGTGACGGTGCAGGTGGCGGGCGTCGGCTTCGAGGACGGAGTCCGCCTCGAGCTCCGGAACGCCGGCGTCACGCTCCGCTCGGCCGTCCCCGCGACACGGACTTCCACGCTCCTCACCGCGAGCCTCGAGCTCGCAGGGCTCCCCCCACAGCGCAGCGACGCCTGCGTCGTCTGGCCCGACGACGAGAGCCACTGTCTCTCCGGAGGCTTCGAGATCGTCGCCGGCCGGCCGCCCGTCGTAAACGCGGAGCTCTCGATCCCGGGCGCCATCCGGGTCGGACGACCCGCCACCGGCGTCGTCACCTGGTGGAACGAGGGGAACGTCGACGTCCCGGCGCCGCTCCTCGTCGTCACCTCCCGACAGGGCGCCCCGCTCCGCAGGAGCTCCCGCGAGGGATGGGGGAACGAGCCGATCCGCTTCCTCGCGATCGACCCCAGCTCCCTCGGTTCCGCCGGGACCCTGCCGCCCGGCGCTCACGGCCGGGCGACGTTCCAGGTCCTTCCCGAAGGGCCAGCGCACGCTCCCTTCCGCCTCGCCCTCACCCGCCTCTCCGATGACGCGATGGCCCGTCCGATCGACTGGGCCGGCCTCGAGGCCTCGCTCCGGCCGGAAGGGGTCGCGGCGAGCGCGTGGGCGAGGATCTTCCCCCTCGTGCGCAGCGCGGTCGGTCCGACCTGGGGCGACTACGTCGCGCGCCTCCGCTCGAACGCTGACGACCTCTCGGCGATCGGACGCGCGATCAGCGATCCGGGCGCCCTCCTCGGCGTCACGATCGACCGTGCCGTCGAGACCGGGCCGCTCACGTCCCTGGCGTCGGCCGTCGACGCCGGCTGCCCCGCACCGGGCCTGCCCCTCACGTTCGGCCGCTCGCTCGGGAACGGTCCGCTGGCCCGTGCCACGGTGGGCGCGCTCGGCGTCGGATGGACGCACACGTACGACAAGCGGCTCGCCGTCCTCTCGAACGGCGATCGCGAGGTCCGATCGAACGACGGGACTCTCCGTCGATTCCGCCTCCTTCCGGACGGGACGTTCCGGGGGCTGCCCGGAGACCACGGGATCCTCCTCGTCGAAGGCACGACGGCCCGGCTCGTCGAACGCTTCGGCGCGACTCTCCATTTCGACGCCGACGGTCGCCTCGACGCGATCACCGACGGGAACGGGAACCGCCTCGACGCGACGTGGGACGCGGCAGGACGCCTCGTCCGGGCCGTCCACTCGAACGGCGACCGGCTCTCGTTCGAGCACGCCCCTTCGGGCCGACTCGTCCGCCTCGTCGACCACGCCGGCGCCGTCACGACGTACGCCTACGACGGCGAGGACCGACGGCTCCTCCAGGTGACGCAGCCGGGGGGCCGCGTCACCCGGTACGCCTACAAGGGGACCGCGCCCGACGCCGACGCCCTCGTCTCGATCACCTTCCCCGACGGCAGCCACGTCTTCTACGACTACGATTCTTCCGGCCGCCTCGTCGGCCAGAGACGCGATGCCGGGCCGGGGACGCGCTTCCAGCGCGACGCGCGCGGGCGCCTCGTCGTCGGGCGCGACGCCTCCTCAGGGGAAGGGCTCGCGAGCGCTCTCGCACCCCTGGAGAGCAGCGTCCTCCTCGCCCTCGACGAGGCCGGCCGGGTCGGCGAGATCGTCGACCCGCTCGGGAGCTCGCTTCGCTTCTCGCGGGACGACGACGGCGGCCTCACCGGCCTGCTGGACCCCGAAGGCCGGTCCACCGCCCTCGAGCACGGCCCGCTCGGCGAGGTGACCGCCCTCCTCGAGGAGGGAGGGGTCGAGACGCGTCAGTCATACGGGTATCCGCCGACCGGAGGGACCTTCGCCCGATCCCTGACCGACCCGCTCGGGAACCGGTCCACCTTCGCGCACGACGCCGGCGGGCGGACCACGTCGGTCACCTATCCGGGCGGCGGCCAGGTTTCGCTCGAGCGCGACGAGCGCGGTCTCGTCGTCGCGTACACGAACCGGCGCGGCCAGACGATCCACTACGAGAGGAACGCCCGGGGCCAGGTGACGAAGAAGACCCTCCCCGGTGGGGCCACGATCGAATACGGATACGACGCCGCCGGCCGACTCGCGACGGCGACCGACGCGACCGGGACGACGCGCCTCAACCGCGACGCGCGGGGTTTCCTCACGGAGCTCTCCTACCCCGACGGCAAGTGGTTCCGCTACGAGTACGACGACCTCGGCCGGACGACCCGGAGGACCTCCGACGACGGCTACGTCCTCGGCTGGCGCTACGACGCCGCCGGGCGACCGGTTCGCGTCGAGCGGAACGGAGGTGAGCTCGTCGTCTCGTACGCATATGACGCCCTCGGCCGCCTCTCCCGCGAGGAGCGCGGCAACGGGACCGCGACCACCTACACGTGGGACGCCGCCTCCCGGGTGACGGGCGTGGCGCACCTCGGGCCGGGCGGTTCGACGCTGGCGACCTACGTCTACGCGTACGACGCCGCCGGGCGGATCACCTCGGCGACGGGTCCCGACGGGACGGCAACCTACACCTGGAACGCCCTGGGCCGCCTCGAGAGCGAACGGGCGTCGAACGGAGTCCTCACCACCTATCGCTACGACGCCGCGGGCAACCGCGTCGAGGTCGAGACGAACGGCGTCGTCGTCCCGTACACCGTGAACGCCCTGAACCAGCTGACCTCCGCCGGGACGACGACCTACACCTGGGACGCGGACGGCAACGTCGCCTCGCGCACGACGCCCGAAGGGACGACGAGCTTCACCTGGAACGCCGAGGGACGCCTCGTAGAGGTGGACGGCGCCGCCGGCAACGCCACCTACGCCTGGAACGCCCTCGGCGCCCTCGAGGCGCAGACGCGGGACGGCGTCGCGTCGCGCTTCGTCAATGACCCCGTCGCCGCCTCCGGCGCCGCCGCCACCGTCCTCGACGGCGCCGGTGCGCTCGCCGCCCGCTTCGACCACGGAGCGAGCCTTCTCGCCGCCGTCGACGCCGCCGGCAACGCCTCCTCCTACCACTTCGACGCGATGGGGAACACGACCGCTCTCACGGACTCCGCCGGCTCCCCGACCCGGACCTACTCCTACGACGCGCACGGGAACGTGACCTCGACGACGGGAACGGCGTCGAACCCCTTCACCACGAGCGGCAGCCTCAGCGCGGCGCTCTTCGCGGGAGGATTCGTCAACGAGGGCTCGACGCCCTACGACCCGATCGCCGGCCGCTGGCCGACGACGAGCCGCGACGGCTACGCGACCGGCGCGAACCTCTACACGCCCTGGAAGGAGATGAAGCTCGAGACGAAGGGACCGCCGAGAACGCTCGCCGGATGGGGTGACTTCTCGATCTCGTGGTACTCGTTCCTCAAGGACGTCAAGGAGCTGCCCCAGCCGATCAACTACACCGAGATGGACTACTCGGGGCTGCCGACCTCGGTCTACGACTCGTTGAAGGGGATCTACGACGCCAACCAGGCCAGCGAGCAGAACGACACGCTCGGGGTGATCGAGGGCCTCGGGAACTCGGCGCTCGCCGACCTGGAAATCCTCTCGATCCCGGTACCCATGCTTCGGCCCGTCGCGAAGGTCACGAAGTGGACCGCCTTCCTGGGCAAGAAGGCCTGCGAGCTCTACGTCGCGAACCTCAAGCCCAACAGCGACCCCTACTGGTTCCAGCCGGTGCCGCGGAACAAGTGGTACTACTACAAGAAGAACTTCGGCGACGTCCTCCCGCCCGAGGTGCTGCGGGAGCTCCTCGACGAGAAGGACAGCGACCAGCGCACGCCGGGCGACCCGAACGAGAAGGTCGCGACGGCCGGCAACGGCCCGCGCCACCGGATCCGCGCCGGCTCCCGGATCGACTACGTCGTCGCGTTCGAGAACGTCCCGTCGGCGTCCGCCCCGGCGCAGGAGGTCTTCGTCACCGACGTCCTCGATTCGAGCCTCGACGCATCCAGCCTCGAGCTCGTCGACGCCGGGTGGGCGAGCACCACGGTGCCGGCCCCCGCCGCGACACAGGCCTATCAGGAGAGGACCGTCATCCGGGACTGGCGCCCCGGCGACCTTCGCCCCTGGTGGGTCGACCTCGAGGCCCGCGAGAGCGGCCCGGGCCGGCTCGCCTGGACCTTCCGGACGCTCGACCCGGGAACCGGCGACCTGCCCGAGGACGCCATGGCCGGCTTCCTCCCGCCGAACGACTCCACCGGCCGCGGCAAGGGCTGGGTGTCGTTCTCCGTCCGGACCAAGACCGGCCTCGCGCCCGGGACACGCATCGCCAACTCCGCCACGATCGTTTTCGACACCGAGGCGCCGATCACGACCAACGAGGTCTTCCACATGATCGGCCTGCCGGGCGACGCGAACGACGACGGCGTCGTGAACCCCGCCGACGT
>Ga0209604_1003181_pt1 | contig 11407 bp, 7 predicted proteins | sample AD_UKC097_MetaG_FD_184405 | JGI IMG/M metagenome (GOLD analysis project Ga0209604, IMG submission 184405) | Active sludge microbial communities of municipal wastewater-treating anaerobic digesters from USA - AD_UKC097_MetaG (SPAdes) (version 2) | ecosystem: Engineered > Bioreactor > Anaerobic >... | reverse complement strand
ATTGTCCGACAAACTCCTCGAATTGCAACAATCACTTCGCTCAACAACACAGGGGCACAGTGACAGTGATCAAGATCGAGAGCTTGCTTTAAGAGCAATTCGTGGCTTGCACGTGGATGTAGTCACATTTTCGGATGATGGACCAATCCAAGCCCTCAAAGTTCTGCGCCGTACGGAAAGATTTAATGTATTGACACAAGAAGAAAGGACATTACTTCAGCGGGCAGCTGACTGGGAAAATAGTCTTCCGCTTGATTTCCTAGATGCGCTCCGGGAGTGTAAACAACGCATTATCGACCGGCTGTTGCCCGATCAGCGACCTTCAAATGCTCCTGTAGTGAATGTAGATGTCGAAATTCTGCTCGGGTCGGTCATAGACGCGCTCCGAGAGAGAGTCAGATCGACATTGGGCGGAGTTGAGTCAGTCTTATATGAATACCGAGACGACTTAGAGCTTGACCAGTATGGCGCAAAAGCTGCAGTTGAACACTACACAGTCGTCTTGGCCGCAACTTGTCAACAAGCTGTTGGTTACCAGATGTCAAAGCTGAAAGGCGACAATGTCGTGTTCGAAACTGTTGTCGTAGACGAAGCCGCTCGTGCTAATCCGTTGGATCTCTTCATTCCGATGTCGCTTGCAGAACGTCAGATCATTCTTGTCGGTGATCATAGGCAATTGCCGCATATCCTGGAACATGAAATCGAAATCGATCTGGAAAAGAGCGTCACCGAAAAAACAAAGGTCATGCTCCGCAAGAGTTTGTTTGAACGTCTGTTTACGGCAATGCGTGAGCGAGAAATAGCAGACGGGATCAAACGCACTGTAACGCTTGATGTGCAGTATCGGATGCATCCCTTATTAGGCTCATTTATTAGTGACACTTTCTATAAACCCTACGGTGAGGCTTTTGAATCGGGGAGAGATGCGACAGAATTTGTTCATAATCTCGAGCCTTATGGAAAAGCAGTCGCAGCATGGGTTGATATTCCTTTAGGTCGTGGTCGTGAGTTAGGGCGACAAAGCAAGAAGCGCCCATGTGAAGCAAAGTGGATCGCAAGTGAAGTGCATCGAATTCTAAATGAACGGCCAGAATATAGCGTCGGCGTAATCACATTCTACTCTGCTCAAGTCGACGAACTATTACAACACCTGGAAGGTCTTGGGCTTGTCGACCAGATCGATGACGGCGCATATCGTGTCGCTGAGGCCTGGCGTGATACACGAGATCAAGCCGGCAATCTTAAGGAGCGCCTACGTATCGGTACCGTAGACGCCTTTCAAGGGAAAGAATTCGACGTAGTACTCCTCTCGATGACGAGGAGCAACGACTTGGAAGCCAACGATGAGAAATCGCTTCGTCGTAAGTATGGTCATCTGATGCTGGAAAATCGGCTTTGCGTAGCGATGAGCCGTCAACAGAGACTGCTTGTTGTAGTCGGGGATTCTGGCATGTTCCAGTCAATGCAGGCAGCTACAGCCATTCCCGGGCTTGTTCGTTTTTACGAGCTTTGCGGAGGAGAACATGGCGTATTACTTCACGCGTGAAGATCCTGTGTTGAATTTTGGCCCTCGAAAGTCAAAAGAACATGCCAATAGAATTTCGTGGGAGTACATCCTTTGGCCTGCTTGGGCCTACCGAGTTGTGGCGCCGCGTGTCCGAGATCGTGAGTTTAATATGTTTCAGCGAGCCATATTAGGGCTCGCTCGGGCAGGGCTACACACAGCCGATGCTATCAGTATTAAACTCGGCATCCACAGAGATCTGGTTGCTCTTATTCTGCTCGAGTTAGCAAATCGTGGTTATGTGGATCAAGATGGTTGCCCGACCGACCAGGGGATTCAAGCTCTCATCGATGATTCAATCGAGGCACACCATTTAGTGGCTGGGTACGTTTTTCAGGATCCATGGAACGGCGAACTCTGGCCTCGCTTTGTAGAACAACTCAATTATTGCGATCTCGAATTTGATGAAAGTGGTTTCCCAAAGCTCATCTTAGGTTCAAAAGGTAAGCCAAGGCGCCAAGGAGCATTTATGGTCTTACCCGGCGACGCGCCGTTCCTGATGCGTCCCTCCCCAGCAAGTATTATTGCTGCCGTATCCGGTCAAAGGAAGGGAATGCGATATGCTGACAACCTCGTAGACTGGGAGGACGAGCTCAGGGAAACCGATTACTCTCTGTCGGCAATTCACATCAACCGGGTCTCATTCGTCGAAGAGGAACCCGCACCTGTCTACTTGATGACGTACCTTTACTTGACAAATGATTCGGGGGGGAACACTGATTGGTATGCCTGCGACCCATTCGGACTAGGATGCAGCGTTTGGCTCAGGCGGCGAGTCGAGTATGTGATGCAAACCATTCCACCTTTCTTTGAGCTTATCAATCGGATGGTCGGGCGTGGTGTTCAGGAGGGAATACAGGATCAGAAGCAATGGGTAGAACAGCTTAAGATCAGCGCAACTCTCGAGGTCGAGCGAAGGTTAAATGTAAATTTTCGATCACACCCGGCTTTCAATCATGTTGTTAATATGGAGTTTGAGAGACAAGAAGTCGCGTTGCTCGGCCATGATTGTCCCGAGTCCAAACTACACACCACACTCAGAATATGCCTGAAGGTGATGGAGTCAATGTTCGCCTCAATTACAGACAGATTTCCACTCGATGATATCTGGAAACGGGTCTATGCTGCCCGTACTAAGACTCAAACTGGCGAAATCTATTATGTGCCACAGCAAGATCGTAAATGGGTGGAAGCAACATTTCAAACTGCAGCAAGCAGTATTGGATTTCAGGATCCCATGCCGGAGGCAATGCTCGGCGTCAAACCCGGACACATTCGGTCCGTTGCTGAGTATAAGGAATATTGGAGACTTCGGCCTTTGGTAATGGCCACGATCATGGCTGCTCAATTGACTCCCAACCACCCCCTTTGGGTTGCGGCTAAGATCAATTCAAGACTCATTCACGACGTGGAGGAGATCGCCCGGCAAGGTGGCAGAGCGGGCCACGCAAACGAAGTTATGGTAACTCTTGATGAAGTGGACCGAACTGTTGAACTTGCCTATGCGGTGATATCAGTTCTCCTGGGATTCGGGAGTGGGGATATTCAAAACCCAGTAAGAAGAAGTGAGGTTGCAAATGTCTAAGAAGAACAAATTTAAGTTCCAACTGCACAAGAAGCAGTCAATTAAACCTACTCAGAACTCAGAAAAGCCAGCCATCATCGCAACAAATTCTTCAGTGATAGATACCGAATTCAATAACTCATCTGCTACGGCCTCAGACGAAATGACTGAGATTAATAGCTTATCTGCCACGGCTTCAGCAGAGATGACCGAGGCTGACTTGAAAGCGATTGAAACACTACCACCTCCTGCACCGGATATCACTGTTGTAAACTTGATTGCCAAGGGGCATGAGGCGGTAGAATTACTCAACATTCAAAAGAAACGTCTTCAGGAGATGGAGGAGCAGCTACGAGAAAAAACTGCGACAGTGGAAATAGAGCGGGCTGAACTTCAAAGCGAGCGTGATCTTCTTGAGCAATTGAAGACTGATCTGAACACACAACGTACTGAACTTGATACTCGGCAGGAGAGCCTCCTGTCACAGGAACAAGAGCAGCTCAAGCGTGAGGAGAAGCTCATCAAGAGAGAAATCGATGCCGATGCAGGATTCTCCCAACGAAACAGAGAATCATTGGAGCGACTTGAACAGGAAGCCAAATCGCTCAGAGACGAATTATCCAAGCATCGTATGAAAATCCTTTCTGAACGTGAGGAATGGGAAAAGGAACTGCACAAAAGCAAAAAAACTTTCCAAACAGAAATGGATCGTCGGACAAAAGAGAATTATGAAGAAGCCCAGAAGGATCGGGAGAAACTCCAAAGTGAGTTCGACCAGAAAGATATAGATTTTAAGGCATATAAGGACGACCTGAAGGCTGAAGCGGCACGACTACGCAAAGAGGCAAAATCAATCCAAGTTGACAGAGAACTCTTGGAGGAGGATCGTCAGGCTTTTGATGATCGAGTCAAACAGCACGCTGCAGCTAAACTGGAAAAGCAGGATGCCCAAATCAAAGCCCTAGAGGAACGCTTGGAAGCTGCTAGGCAAGAACGAGATGATTTAGCCAGGCAACTCGCCCAGCATGAAGCAGCTGAACAACAGTTCGATGGTCAACGTCCGGAGGATGTCCTGAATGAGCTGAGAAAATTGCGTGCTGAGCGGGATACTCTTAAAAAAGAGATGGAGCAGCGTCCGAGTGCGGAAGCATTCCAGCACCTTCAAGAATTAGAGCGGCAGCGAGGGGACTGGGAAGTGGATCGAATGAAGTTTCTTGCTGAGGTCTCAGAGTTGAAACAGGATGTGATCCATAAAAGAATTGCAGTGACAGAACTAGAATCTCTTCGAAACCACAAAGCAGCTCTGGAGGCAGGCAACGCGCTGTTAACTAAGGCGCTTGAGGATGAGATACAAAAAGTTAACGACTTGGTTCGTGGAGCAGATGGAGCTAGCCCCTTCCCATCATGTTCGAAGATGGATCTCAACAACGACTTCCAGATCACTCGTCCGACCTCGGATGAGATCCCGAATCTCAAGGAATTTGCCGAATACGTTCGCCACCGCATGGCCCATGACCCTAAAACTGGGAAGATCCTCTATTATTCACCTGAGGACGTTCGGAGTTTTCTCGCAGGCCTTGCAATGAGCAGGTTACATCTGCTGCAGGGAATCAGCGGTACTGGGAAGACAAGCTTGCCAATTGCCTTTGCTCGCGCTATCGGAGCCGGTAACGCCTTGATCGAAGTTCAGGCAGGCTGGCGGGACCGCCAAGATCTCATTGGCCACTTCAATACTTTTGAAAAACGGTTTCACGAGACAGAATTCCTCCAGGCCTTATACAAGGCAAGCTGTCCAGTGTACCGTCACACTCCATTTATTATTGTGCTTGACGAGATGAACCTTTCGCATCCCGAACAATACTTTGCGGATCTTCTTTCAACGCTCGAACAAGAACAATCCAGACAAAGACTGGTCTTGATGGACGCAGCCGTTGAACCTGCCCCTGCTTTGCTCACCGAGGGAGGCAGGATGCTACCTATTCCTCCGAACGTCTGGTTCGTTGGGACAGCTAATCATGATGAGACAACAAAAGTATTTGCAGACAAGACTTTCGATCGAGCGCACGTCATGGAACTGCCACGCCAGAAGACGGAATTCAAGATTGTTGAACAACAACCGCGGCTCCCCATCAGCACACAAGCCTTGTCAGACGCTTTCTTGAAAGCGAAAAATAAATACTCTGAGGATGCTGAAAAGGCTTGGGATTTCTTGAAAGGAAGTTGTGCTGATTTATTGGATCGTCGATTTAGGGTCGGATGGGGAAACCGACTCCAACGCCAGATGGAAAACTATATCCCTGTTGTCTTGGATTGTGGCGGGAGTATCGGTGAAGCGACCGATCATGTGCTCGCGACTAAATTGCTGAGAAAGATACGTGACAGACAAGATAATCGTCCAGAGGATATCATCTCGTTGCGTGATCAAGTCAGAGCTGAGTGGACGAGACTGGATACTAGTTATCCACCCAGAAAATCACTTGCGATTCTTGATGAAGAACTTCACCGTCTAGGCCACGGAGAGGATTGAACTCAGCATGGGTCCCCTGTTTTATGATCGCTTAACGGGAAGTTGTACATCGCAAATTGATGGCAGACAGACCATCACTGGGCGTTGGCAAATTGTCATCCCTCCTGGGGAGAGCGCTTATCTGAACTCTGTTCCAGTACAATCGGGCACCTTTCTTGTACCAGAACTCTCCAACAATTGGCGATTGCTTCAAGCAGATGGTACCTCCATCCAAGGGATTGTCTCCGCCAGCCAGCAGCCAGAGGATATAGAAGCAGACAGCATCCGTACGATTGGAGAACACCTTGCTTCGATTGTTGAGATAGGATCAAGCTGGCTCGATTGGCTAGAAGTAGTCCCTTTGGCTCCAGGGATGTCTGAAAGAGTAAATCTGCTTCCATTCGACAAGATTATTCTCGATCTCTTCAAGCACCTCAGAGCTGTATGTATGAGACCGTGCGCACATCTCCACGTTGAGGTTGAGAGAGTTCTTGTGGCAAAAGCAAGGCGCCTCCCGACAAACGCTGCTTCGTACCTCGCCTCCCACACTGAAGATTGGGAACGGCCCTTACTGAGAGGAGTGCTTCCGAAACGTATTCTCGCTGAAGTTCGGGATGATTTGGTCGATATATATGAAAATCGAGTTGCGGCTCGACTCGTAGACCATCTCTCATCCTATCTGACCAAACGTATTCGAGAAATTCGGAAATTGCTCAGAATGTTCCAAGACAAAGAGGATTATTCGGAAGCGGTCGGAGGTACTTACTTGCGCCAGCGGCGCATCCTGAAACTTTGGGATCAGTGGATGAGAACATTTGTTGATGCCAATATCTCCGAGGGTACATCAGTTGGGTCGAAGAATCCAATCCAGAAAAAGGCTGAGGTCACTTTACAGATCCTTGAGGGATTGAAATTCAGAGTAATGGGCTTGATGGACTCTCCGCTGTATAGGGAGATACCACGATTGGCCTATGTAGCACCTACACTGAGAACTACCAATATCTTATCCAATGACCAGAATTATCGGCGTGTTGCGAAGCTGTGGCGAGAGTGCGTCCGGGCTGGTTTGGCCAACACAAAAAGCCCTGGTGATGTTTATCGAGAGGCTCAGGACCTCTGTCATGGTATGGATCATTTCTCCATGCTTCTAGTGATTCGCGCCCTTGATCAACTTGGATATGAAGTTTCAGAAAAGCACTGGGATGAACCTATCTGCGCTCCGGGGAGCTGGGTGCTCGAAGCCCATGGTGAGCGAATCGAATGTGCCTGGCGAAATGACGGGAGTATCTTGATTGAAAAAGGAGATAAAAGCCTCCATTTTGTCTCGATACCGATGGATTTCACAAAAGCGAGCAATGAGGAACAAATCCGAGCTGTGGTTGACCGTGTATCTGAAATTGCTGAGAACGCTGAGAGAAGCACGATCATCCTTTATGCCGGTTCATCCTCTGCAAAACGGGAGACGATCTCTGATGGTTTATTACGATGTTTTCACACCGTTGGTAATGATCCTCGAATAAGGATGCCGGCATCCATCGGTTTCCTCTCAATCTCTCCTTGGGATATTTGCAGTATAGAACGTGTCACTCGTTCATTGAGGTGGTTTCTTGACAGTGCTCGTTTCGATGCATACCCGGTAACGATTGACCTGGAGTTGGAGGCTCGCCATCTCTGGGACGCTAACACGTTCAAGGACTGGATCACCGTTTCAAAAGACCGTAGTAAGTTGATAATGTCGCGTGTTCCCCGCTCCTATGAGTGGGCTCAATTACGGTTAGATGATCTTGTGAATGAGGCTGAAGAACGTCACCAGACGGCCATCAATCGACATGCGCTATTGACTGAGGAACTCAGAGAAGCTGTGCGAAAAGGAAAAACTGGTACATTGAACCAGCAAAAGAAGAAAGCACATCAGCAATGTGTCGAATTGGAGAAACAATTAGCGGCCATAATTAAGATGAGAGATGATCTGATAAAGGCACATGAAAGATCAGAAGCACTACTCAAGTGCCCCGCCTGTAGGGTTGATGCTGATCCAATTGATGACTTTGAACAGAGGGAGAAGGGTGGATTCCTATGTAACTGCCAGAGATGTCATGCTCAATGGGGTACGCGACTTTGTAAAAGAGGGCATAAATACGCAATCATGTTGCCTGGTGGGTTCGTAGATACCGATGATTATTCAGCAGGTTGTGAGGATCGCACCTACGGTAGCGATCTGTTGGCGCTGCCAGGACGTACACCAAACGGGGAACATGGTTTTGTCTGTCCCATTTGTGGTGAAATAACATGAGATTAGACGGGTGATCAAACTTAACAGTCACGGATTGATGAACTCAGTTAGGCTTAACGGATCAGAGCATAATCTTACTTTCGCGATCTAAGCACTATATTAATTGACTACAGGCTTAAACATCAATTTTGGAATCGGCGTAGAAAAAGAGTGTGAGAGGAAATTATGGCCCACTGGCATTACAACGATCCGAGACTCCGCGTAATGTATGAAAACGCCTTGGAAGCTCTGGATGCAGGCGACCTCACTCGGGCAGAGAATTGCTTCAAGGTGGTCGTGATGATGCAAGATCAAACCGTACCCGCCAGGGAGGAAGTGGATGAGGACGTCCATATCCGTTGTTGGGATGAACGCGATATACAATGGGCCGCGCAGAGATTGGCACTCTCGGATTCTCCTGCAGCGATCGTCGGGTTCGTCTGCGACTATCGCGTGCGAGCATTGTTTGCCCTCGGCCGGCTGGAAGTGGAGAATCACAATTTTCAGAAGGCGATCGAGTACCTCGACCAGGCCCTTCGATACTGGCCCGAACAACCGGATTGCCTTTGCGAAAAGGCAATCGCATTGAAAGCACTCAAACGCGACCGGGAAGCTCTAGTCTGTTACCAGCAGGTGATCGAGGAACGCTCAGAAGCGAATCCGTTGATCCGGGCCGTTGCGCTCAGGGGAAAGGCCGTCGCTTTGATAGATTTGAACGAGCTGGACCAGGCAGAGGAATGCTTGAGGGCATCTTTGGAACTCGATCCGTACAGCGAAGTGGCTCAGAACGAACTGACTTATATCAGCCAGCTCCGATCGGGATTTGGAGCCGTGACAACTTCTCCGATGATCATTTCCCCTGAGCGAAAGCGAATATGTTCCATTTGTGGTCGCACAATTGGAAATCAAGAGAGCTTCTTGACCAGTATTTCAGGCAACTCCACAATTTGTTTGGACTGCACCTCACAAAAGAACGCCGATGAAAAATTCTTCTTCCATCTTGCACCCCAAAAAAGAGAAGAAGAGAACCCGTAATGGATCAGCATGCAATAGGCCAGATTTTTCGGGTTTCCTTTTCCCTCGATGAGAAAAGTTGTGGGTTCCGGATGGGCCCCCATAGATTGTGTTCAAGGACATAGTGGGCCGACTTGCACCAGCTCGGTTGGCCGAAAGAGAATTTAATGGTGTCTGCGAACATACCCGATGATCCGACAAATGGTCGCGTCATTCGCTCCTGCGCGCTTCCAGCTAAACTTGATTGGGAGCCGCAGCGATTGAGAGTGAGTGTGTAAATGGACACCCTCCTCTGGATCCTGATCATCGGCATCGTCATCCTGGTGGTGACCAAGCTGGGCCGCAAGCCGCCTCGCCCCCGAGGCGGCGGCGCCGGCCAGGACACGGTCGGCGGGATCGACCTGCCCACCTGGGTGGCCATGGAAGAAAACCTGGATGACAAGTGAGGCCGAACAATCTCTCGATCTTTTGTGATCCGTCATAACACTATGAGCTAGTGCCGGGGTTGCCGCCCCCTGGTCCCCCGCCGAGGGAATGCGATCCCCTCGGGCTCCCCTACCCTTTTCAAGCATTTTCGGACCCAATCCTACCCCCAGTAATACCACCCGACGTTGAGAAGACCCGCTTCGCCTCCCGATCGTCCCGCCGCAAGCTCCCGCCTGCCATTCGCTTGCCCCTTGCGGTCCGGCCCTCCGGCTCCGCCAGCAGTCGCCCGTCATCCAGCAGCCGGCCGCGTCGCTTCCGCCAGTGCCGGTTTGTGCCTTCCGCTTGGCAGTCGCGCCGCCGATGGCCGTTTTCGCCGAGTCCGGGCGGGCCGGGCCAGGTGACGGCGGCCCGCAAGCCGCCCGCCACCGCTTGCGCGTCCCTCCGGGCTCGGCTGAGCATAAACGGCCGCCGCCCCCGATCGGGGTCCCCTCCAATTATCCCTCGGCCTCGCTGCTGCGTGACGCGGCGGTGTCAGGTTCGCTCCCGCCGGCTTGCTGCCGGGCCGCATCGTCTCCCGGCCCGGCGGTCAGGTTCATTTTCCCTCGCACCGGCCCTTCAACTGGAGGTGAAAGGGCCGGGCGAGAGAAAATTTGCTCGGTTACATCAACAAAGGAGAGATGACATGAATGAGATCCAGAAGCGTATCGAGGAGATGAAGGAGGAACTCTGGCGCGACCACCGCACCGTGGTGGATATGCCGGAAGGGGTGCCGGTGGAAGTCCAATTCCGGCTTATCGAGCAGGATCTGGAGGGACTCCGCACGAACGGAGAACAGGACCCCTACTTCGATGACTGCCCCATCTGCCAGGCGATGAAGGCAGAGGGTTTGCAGTGGACGCGGCATTTGGACTTCTGCACCGGCTGGTGCCCCGGTTGCGAGGTGCTGGACTGGTGTCCCACTGCGGCCAGCAACCACAGTCCGGAGGAGTTGGTGTGGATGAAGCAGCACAACGACTTCCCGCCCAGCGACCGCCGGGATCTGCCGCCTGGAGAAGCATAATGGAACATAGACTGTATCGGCTGGCCTTCCGGGCGGGCGGCGGCGACCCCTTGGGTCGGAAGATTATCGGATCGTAACCGTGCCAGGAGACGGAAGCGGCCGGCTCTGACCCACCCGGGCCTCAACCCACCAAAACCCTCGCTTCAGGCGGGGGTTTTCATTTTACCGGCGCGCCTCCGGCGGCCGGGGCGCCGCCCCTGGACCCCGCCGAGGGAATGCGATCCCCTCGGGCTCCCCGTTCATTTTTCCATGATTAAGCTTGAGTGACTGCAGACACGGGGACGGGGGGACGGGGAGACGGGGAGAAACTGTAAAGATGACCATTGCCCAGACGAATGCTGAGAAGATCTCCGCCGGTGGGCCATCCCGCTGCAAGCTCCCGCCAGGCACCGCTGGCGCTCTTTGCCTGTCACTTGCTTGCCACTTACGATCCGGCCTTCCGGCTCCGCCAGCGGTCGCCCGTCCACCAACGGCCGGCCGCATCGCTCCCGCCAATGCCGGCTGACGCCTTCCGCTTGGCAGTCGCGTCCCGCTCCAAGCGGGACCGTCTTCGCTGGGTCCGGGCGGGCCTGGCCGGGTGACGGCGGCCCGCAAGCCGCCCGCCACCGCTTGCGCGTCCCTCCGGGCTCGGCCGAGCATAAACGGCCTCCTCCCCCGATCGGGGTCCCCTCCAATTATCCCTCGGCCTCGCCGCTCCTTGACGCAGCGGTGTCACGTCCGCTCCCGCCGGCTTGCTACTGGGCCGCTTCGTCTCCCGGCCCGGCGTTGGGAGGTCATTTTCCCGCCTGGCCCTTCAGCTTGGAGCGAAAGGGCCAGGCGGAAAAATTTGCTTGGCGGGTTCCCAAGGAGGCACGACATGAACAAGAAGACCGACTACGCGGAAATGGCGAAGCGCTGCATCGCCCACCTGGTCCGGGAGAGCCAGCTCTCCAGCCATCCGGTGACCAACCCGGAGGAGGCGGCCCAGTTCGTGGCCCTGGCCGTGGTGGCCGGAGGCGACC
>Ga0209604_1003178_pt1 | contig 11417 bp, 13 predicted proteins | sample AD_UKC097_MetaG_FD_184405 | JGI IMG/M metagenome (GOLD analysis project Ga0209604, IMG submission 184405) | Active sludge microbial communities of municipal wastewater-treating anaerobic digesters from USA - AD_UKC097_MetaG (SPAdes) (version 2) | ecosystem: Engineered > Bioreactor > Anaerobic >... | reverse complement strand
CCAGGTCCAACAGGTGTGGTATCATACCTTGATTATGTATACGCAGGTGGAAAACAACCTTACGGTGCTCCTCCAGCTAATAACCCAAACAATGCTAATCCAGCATCATTCCAAAGCGCAGCAGCTTATACAAAATACGAAGCTCCTCACGCATTCAAACTTCAGCTTAAAGCAGCTGATGCTTCAACTCTTGCAGCTTCTTTAGCAGAAGGTACAGTAGTTACTTTTAACGCAGGTGATACCTCAGCAGGTACCGCTAGTTTAACCGCTACTTATATCGGAAAATCAAGAATTGATGGTTTTGCAATGTTTAAAACTGGTACTTTCGGAGCAACAGCTTCTAATTTAGCAGACGTATTCGATGGTTCAACCTATGCATACGCAGGTACTGTTACAGGTGGTGTTAAAACTTTCCCAACACTTATTTCAACTCTTGAAGATCAAGTTCAAGGTTTCACAGGTGCTGGACAAACCGACAAGGACAACTGGTCAGGCACATTCGTATCAGGTACTACTCTTTATGAACCAATGGAAAGAGGCGTTGGTGAAATGCAGTACCCAAGAGCACTTGGTCTACAGCTCTTCACTAAATTCGTTCAGGTTGGAACATATCAGGTATCAGTTTCTGTAACTCAGGAGCAGATCCAGGACCTTAACAAACAGTGGGGTATCGATGTTATAGCAATGGTAGAAAACGCTGGTATCAACGAAATCAGCCAGAGCATTAACAAGCACATCCTTTCAAGACTCTTCGGTCTCGGATGGAAAAACCACATCAGAGCTGCTGCAGTAGAAGGTATCAACCTTAACTTGAACTGTACTTCTACAGGTTCACTTGCATCTCCTGCTTATGCTTATCCTAATGGCGAATCTAAGACTTTCACCAATGAATCTATGACTATCCCAGGTTTCGCATCTTACGCTTCAGTCGTTGGAGCTACTTTCGAAAACCAGGACACCATGATCAAGAGAGTAATGGCTAACATTCTCGCTGCTGGTAACGTTATCATGCAGAGAGGTAGAAGGGGTCCTGCTAACTTCATAGTTACTAACCTCAAAATGGCTACCGCTCTACAGACAAACGCTCAGTATAGCTTCAGCCCAATCGCTAACACCTTCAACCAGAACAACGGTTCACTTTACCCACTCGGTACAATCGCTGGTATGACTCTCTACGTAGATCCTAACATGATCTATGATGACACCAGAGTACTTGTAGGACGTAAAGGTGCTTCTGATGAACCAGGCGTAGTATTCTGCCCATATCTCATGGCTGAATCCGTTAAGCTCATCACCGAAGGAACTGGTGCTCCTAAGGTAATCATCAAAACAAGATACGCTCTTGTAGATGCTGGATGGCACCCCGAGACACAATATTTAACGCTTGTATTCAAAACTAATGCAGGTCAGGTTATTTAATAACTAAAACCCTATAAACTAAAAGAGGATCGAAAGATCCTCTTTTTTTGTTTTAATGCTTAAAATTTCTATGATGATGAAATAATTGTGGATATGCAGAGTTCGGAAATACTTCGTCTTTTCCCCATTGAGTTGGGTCTCGGAATAATTCAAAATTATATTTAGCACAAAGAATAGTTAAAACTGATTGATCGTGTCTATGATCTACAAAATCTAAGAAATTAGCTTTACCGCACATATTTACATCGTCTGTAACAATCCTGGGATCCCTTAAATACTTTTGCCATTCTCTTAAAAATCTTTCATTTTCTTCATTTTTTATCCAAAGAGAAACTGCCCCATTTGTCATCGGAGCATTCCAATATTTTTCTTCATCACAATCAGTTAAAACAAAGCAGTCTCTTTTAGTCCACTTTTTTGCTTTATGAGTAGTTCCGACTTCGGGGACCTTAAATATTATCTTTCCGAGGTTAGGTTCTGTTTTAAGTAATTCAAATAATGGAGAAAGGTCTGAAATAACTTTTAACCCTGCATCTGTATAAAGAACTGCATCCCCAATTTCTAGATTTTCAAAGGTCTTTAATATAATGAAAGGCTTCCAAATCCAATATCCTGCTCCCCGAGGCCTTGATAATATAAAAGCATTCTTTTGAGCAAAAAAATCGGTTTCTAGAAATTGCGGGCGATAAGCTATAAATTTATCTACTTTTCCAATCTCAAGGGTTGTTTGACCAAGAAGATCTAAACTTTTCTTGTATTTTTCGTCTCCGAATGATATGTGTACTTTTTTCATATACTTACATCTACAGGTTGTCCAATAAATTCATTATTTGTTCTAAAATGAGGAATTTTTCTAGCTCCTTCTTTAAATCTGTCCCAATCATCATGAATACATGCGGTATTTTTAACTAATGGGTAAATGCATTCTGCCAGAAAGAATTGATCATATCCTCCAAATAGGGGATTGTGAGGTTTATTAAATGAAGATTTAATGCTATGATAATCTATTCTTTCTATAAATTGTTTTGTTGTACCCCACATACCTGCGCATATCGGAACCCCATGCATTACATTATCTCTTATAATATGAAATTCCTTTCCCGAAGCAATCCAATCTTTTACACAAATGACATCTCTTAAAGTTAACCGACTATCAGCATCTCTAACAATTGCATAATCTATAGATTTATCTGAAAGAACCTCAAACCTCCAAAACCATCCTTTGTGAATTTGACTTGTACTATAAGCACCTTCGTTATCTATGTTTTCTTCTACTAAAACTACTTCAGCATTTTCTTTATATAGCTTATTAATCCATTGTAGATTAATATGAGAGTGAACATAAAATCGACATTTCCAGCTCGGAAAAAACTGCTTTTGAGTTTTAATATTCTCTAAAGCACCAACAAGATATTTGGGGTTATCGCCCCATAATGAATATGAAATTATTTTCTTCATACTAGATGTTCACATATTAAATATCCATTTCTATCTTTTAAATCATCTTCTATGATTCTGAATTGATCCGGATTAGCTAAAATAAATTCTCGGACTTGAGAATTTTTTAATATGTGTCCATGACTATCTGATCTCATGGGAGCCGTGTCATCTAAAACTATAAATCTTGATCTTTTATATAATTTTTCAAATTCTAAAGAAGAAGAATATTCCCCTCCATCTAAAACTAATAAATCTATTTTTCCTGGAATAATATCTAAAACTAATGGTGCATTTTTTAAATGAATTTTTTCTTCATATAACCATTGATTATAATATAAAGCTTCTTTATCGTTTTCCATCTTTGGGGTTATTTCTTCCAAAGTAGTTATAGTGCCGTATATTAAATTAAAATTATGAAGAGGTAATAAATTTATTTTGGCTTCATTATGCATAGCTAAATTGCACTCCAAAGAAAAAACTACATAATTTTTTTTATTTGTTGAAATTATTGCATCATAGATACACTTTGTAGAACCTAATCCATTCCATGTTCCTACTTCAAAAATAATTTTAACATCTTCTAATTTGGCTAATTCAAAAATTTGTTCCCCCATTTTTGAGCCTCTATTTATTTGTCCGGTCATATTAGTATTTTTCGTAAGATTTTTCTTCTATAATATCTGATCCATATTTCAGATTGATTGCCTTTTTAATTTCAGAACGTTGATCATTTAAATGATAAACATCTCTGGCTAGCCTAATAAAATCAGTATCAAAATTTAGTTTTTTCTCTTTTATCCTGAGGCTATCTTCAACATCCCACAATTTTAAATTAATAACGTATAAAGATGTATGAAATTCCCCATCAATATCATATTTTTCAGCAATATCCTGAAGAGTGTCCAATTCTTTTTGAATATTCTTAAGCTTTTCGGGATCTGTTATTTTTTCTTTTTTGATAAGGAGGATGGAGATTTTATCATACAATTCCCCTAGCGAAACAGGTACTAATATTTCCATATTATAAAGAATTAATTATATTTTTTATACCGGAAACAATAGAAGTTTCGGGTTTCCAATACTTTAATATATCTTTTCGGGGGTCTGGCAAATGAGCTCTTTGAACATTATCCCCGCCTTCCCCCCGAATTATTTCGCAATTATTAAACTGAGAAGAAATAATTCTAGCTACATCATATATAGAGATCCACCCAAAATTAGAGATATCTAACTCATTTTCGGGGATTTCATTAAATTCTCTGGCTATTACTTCTAAGCATTTTGAACAATCCTCTGCATATAAAAATTGTCTAGTCTCTTCCCCTGTAGTTTTTATTTTAATTTTTCCATCGTTCTTTGCCATTAAAATAAAATCCGTTATGACATGAAATTTTTCAGGGTTTTTTTCAATCCCGTACACATTCCAAAATCTAACTACTTTTCCATTTTTTAAAGAGTGTGTATATTTTTCCCCGATATTTTTCAACACTCCATATCCCGAATTGGTTAAGTTAGCCATTTGACTAGAAGCGAATACAAATGGAGTTTTGTACTTATTTAAACTCTCGAATGTATTATCCATTATTTTTACATTATTGGAAATAAAATCATAAGAGTGTTGATAAGTATTTAAATAATGAGAACCACCGACATCAAATGCCAGAAAAAATACAAAATCCACATTAGGTAATATTTCTTCGAGAGCATTAGAAATCCTAAGGTCCTGAGAAGGATCAGAATCTATATCATACCCGAAAACATTATAATTTTGTTTCTTTAAATATTCTGTTAGAGCAGATCCTATTTGCCCGGCAGATCCTAAGACTAATATATTCATTTATAACCAACTTATCTCAATTAAATTATCAGATCTTTTTTTCCTTTTATAGTCAATAAATCCCCAATTTGGTTTATTTGGATATCCATTAACATTTTTGTATTGCATATTATTTCTATTTGATCTTGCATGTTCTATATGCCAATACGGATCATCAGAATATTCTAGGGTACACCCATTTTTCCATAAATTATACATAATCTCGCTGTCCATATGAACTTGAGAAATAGTTCTATGAAGAAAATTAGTTTCATCATACCCCTTTCCTTTATTGATAAGAGTATCCCTATCTATGAAAAACAAGTCCCCGGGAAAATCCCCAGTTATTTTCATATAAGCTTCATGCTCTGGAAGAGCTGCAGAATTTACAGCTCCCTTTCTTAGTTCCTTACAATTATTATCTACCTGAACTCTCCATCTAGGGCGATAATATTTGCTTTTGTCAAGACCTGTTTTAATGGTTTCAACAATATTCTTCATGGTATTAAATGGAATTACGATATCCGCATTTAAAAGAACCAGATTTGAATATTTGCTCATTCTGATTCCTACATTTTTAGCAAAATACTCATGGAAGGAATTAATATTTAATTGTTCATTCAAATTAACATCTGATCTAACAATCACATCTATTAATTTGTTATTGTTTTTGAATAGGTCAGCAAATTTACCTGTGTGAATTAGATATGAATTAATAGGAGCCCACTCAACAATTAGATATTCATATTCAACTTCTAATTTTTCTAAGGATTCCAAATTTTTTGATACAGAGGTATAGAATCTTTCTAAAAATCCTTGCCCATAATCATCGTTTCTCCCAGCTGTTATAAATGTTATCATCTTACTGAATTTTCTAAATCCCAGGTCATCATTTTCCTAACTAATTCATGGAACGTTGTAGTTGGGGTCCATCCTAATTCTGTTTTTGCTTTATAATAATCCCCCACAAGGAGTTCTACTTCAGTTGGGCGATAATATTTTGGATCTATCTCAATTAATATTATTTCATTATCATAAATTAATTTCTCATTTATTCCTTCCCCAATCCATTTTGATTTTCCATGAAATGGAGTATATTTTATAGCCTCATCAATAAATTCTTTTATAGTGTGAGTTTCCCCAGTTGCTAAAATGTAGCATTCCGGTTTTTCCTGCTGAAGCATCATCCACATTCCTTCTACGAAATCGGGAGCATATCCCCAGTCTCTTTTTGAATAAAGATTTCCCATTCGGAGAGGAGGAATTACCTGTTTTTTATTTTGAACAAGCTGATAATTATTAGCAAGCTTAGCTAGCCCAATTGTAGTTTTTCGCGTTACAAAAGTTTCCCCTCTTCTTTCGCTCTCATGGTTAAAAAGAATACCATTTACAGCAAACAAATCATACGATTCTACATAATTCTTAAGAATCCAATATGAATATAATTTGGCTACACCATAAGGACTACGCGGATAAAAGGGGGTTGTTTCTTTCTGCGGTGTTTCCTGAACCTTACCAAATAATTCTGAGGTACATGCATTATAAAGCCGGGATTTAGGAGAATGTTTTCGAATTGACTCAAGTATATTTAAAGTTCCAATTGCATCTACCTCTGCAGTATATCTTGGAACGTCAAAAGAAACTCTTACATGAGATTGAGCAGCTAAATGATATATTTCATTAGGCTGAATATTTTTTATGAGATCATCAGTAGCCAGAGCATCAGTTATATCTCCGAAATGCAACTTAAGGTTTGGATTCGAATATATATGATCGATTCTCTGTGTATTAAAAGAAGAAGCCCTTCGGATTATTCCGTGAACCATATATCCTTTATTTAATAAAAATTCGGATAAGTATGATCCATCTTGGCCTGTTATTCCAGTTATTAATGCAGTTTTATTCATAATTGTCTTTATTATTTTAATATGGTCCAATTTAGTTTAAGTTTCGGATTTGGATTATCCCCCATATCTGTTCTAGCATATTCATGCATAAAAATCCCGTGATTTCTTAATTGCATAGTATCAATTAAATTCATAAAGGAGCTATTCATTACATGAACTTCTTTTGCTTTTTCGATTGTAAAAAGAAAATCAAATAATCCAATATCTTTATAATCCCCAGGTTTTATAATTTTTATTCCAGATGGCAAATATGTCTTTTTAAAATTTCTACCTTGTTCAGGATTATCATGAACAAATATAAATTCTTCATTATCTTTTAATCCTAATTTATTATAAAAAGCTTCTTTTTCTGTTTCCAGTTCTCTTTGAAAAAAGAATTTATTCCATTTGTCTTCTAGAGGAACATTAGCAACAGTATAAAATCCCTGATCAAAAGTTCCAAATTCCCTATTGTTAAATCTTCGAAACCAGTCTGCAGTAATTCCCACAACTAAATAATTATTATTGGGATTTACTTGCATGAAAAATTTTACATCAGAATCATTCATCCCAATAATTTTTATTTTGGGCAAATCCCGATACATATAAGCTACATTTTTAACATTCTGGGGTTTTGAAAAAAGAAAAACTTTAGGATGTTTTTCTGCATAAGTTCGAACAAGACCATTACATAAAATATGATCCCCCATTCCTAGGTGGTGGTATATGTATAAGTTTTCTGACATCAGAGTAATCGATTTTTAAAATATAAATGGGAGGGATGAGAAGTTTTTATTACAGATGCAATCTGGGATTCAACCATAATATTAACATAAAGAGTAAAAGGAAAATACATATAGGATTTTAAATTACTATATTCAAATATAGATTTATTAATCATATCATCAGTCGTAGTTTCCAAAGATGATAAAATTTTAATCATTTTATCAAATGCGCTATTTTTTATAATATATCCAGGGGTCTCATCGGACCAAACAGAAGGTATTATATTCAAAAATGAATTAAGTATTGGATTATTTTTTTCGGATTCTGATAAATGAGGAACTCCCGATAAATAAATATGCTCCCAATCAGACGGAACATTTTTTAATAAATATCTTATTCTTTTTTCAAAATCATCACATAGAGTTATGTCATCTTCTAAAATAATTACATATTCCCACCCAAGAGATTTTGCCATAGAAATACATCCAATATGAGATAATGTACATCCCAATTCTCCGGATTTCATAGAATCCCCCTTACGATAACAATATCCAGGAGCATCTATTTTTATTGAAAGAGTTTTATTCATTATATTTTGCCCGTCAAATGCAGGATAAACATGGACATTATCTCTATATTCAAATTTGTTTAAAATCTGCTGAACTATTTCTTGGCGATCTTTAGCACGAGATAATGATATTATTAAAACATTAAGCATATTTTCTAAGGATTTCTTGGGCTTTATTATTAAATTGAAAATTAGATATTAAAGTTGCTGCTGTAAATTGATGATACAGTCTATCGTGATCATATGTCGTCCCCAAACCAAAATATTTATTTCCGCACTTCCATTCTTTTGTTAATGAAGAAGTTATCTCAAAAAATTTAACATTTACCCCCGATTCCTTAGCTGCAAAAGTTAGCTCTCCCCCGCTATCTGCTCGGTGGTTATCCGAATATGTAGGTCTTCCCATTTTTTCGTAAGCTATTTTAGAAGTTGCAAGACAAGCAGGGCCAGCATAAATGATATTTGAATTTTGATCAGCATCATTTCTTGCCTGCTCAATTCCAATAATAGAATTATTATCTCCTATTTGTTCTAAAATATATTCATATAATCCGGGTTTTAGAGGGATACAATCTATATCAAAAAACACAAGAATATCAAAATCTTTAAGACTTTGTACTTTATTTTGCATCCAAATTGGATGATGAATAGAAGTTAATTCTTGAGTAATTTCCATATTGAATAAATCAAAAACTTTTTTTTGATTTTGAACAAGTTCCCGAGAAACATTATAATTATAACAAGTATATATTTGAAATTCTCTGCCGTTTACAATTTGCTTTGCCATATTAATATATTTTATTTTTGAAGTATTTAAAACTTGAATGTACTTTCGTTTGGTTCTGCTCATTCCAGATATAAGAATTTTCTAAAGAGGAATAAGTCAAAAATGGAAAGAATAAATAAGATTTTATTATTGGGTTTCTAAAGGTTAATATTTCTACTACATCATCTACCGGAACTTCCATTTTAGATAATTCACTTAAAAATAAATCATAAATGGTATTCCTAACTATATATGAATAGGCTCCAGACACCTTAAAATTTATGGGAACTAATGATGGTTGAAATACGGGAGGCCCTTGAAGATAGATATGTCCGCTAAGAAATATATGCTCCCAATCTTTTGGGGCAATCTTAAATAAAAAATTAATTCCTTTTTCAAATTCGTTAGAAAGAATCGTATCATCCTCAAGAATTATTACATATTCCCACTTGTTTTCTTTAGCTAATTTCAGGGCTTTTATATGAGACATTAAGCATCCTATTTCCCCGGGCTTAAATAATTCCCCGGTTCTCCATCCAATAGGATTATTTATAAATTTATTTTTTTGTGAATCTGTCAAAGCTTGCCCATCGACTGCATCCATTATCACAGCACCTATTTTTAAAGCTTCTAATTGAGCTTTAATTTTTTCTCTTCTCTCTTTAGCTCTTTCGAGGCTTATTACTATAATATTCATATTCTATTTTTGAAAAATCCAGCATCCACCAGTATATCCCTGAGCCCCAAATATGAAAAATTCATCCACTGCTTTTTTAACTCCGCATGTAGGCTCAAAATAATCATGTCCAGATATTATACCCCCCTTTTTAATTTTTGGAAACCAGTTATGTAAATCCGTTCTTATTCCTTCATATCTATGATCTCCATCAATAAAAAGAAAATCTACGGATTCGTTTTCAAATTGTGTATGAACTTCTTTGCTATCCCCAACTATTGTATTAATATATTCTTTTACCGGAGAAATATTTGAATAATATTTTTGTAATATTGTTTTTGATTTAATGTCTGGATCTTCATCATAACTTTTTTCTTCCCCAAATCCAATAAAACTATCAATAGCATAAAATTTTATATTTTTCCCCGAATTTTTTATTTGTTCTGCCATATATACGGTAGATTTTCCTTTCCATATTCCTATCTCTACAAATATAGCATTATCAAATTTTTGTACCATATTACTATAAAGTACTTGGAATGTAAACATCCCTTCTAAGTTTTCCCAATACATATTTTTATTTATTAATTATTTTTATTATCCACTCTTCAAAATAAGATATATTCATTTCCAAACTAAATTTTTGAGATTCTGTGAAAACTGGTTGCTTATAAATGGATTTAAATAGCTCCCAATTATTATCAATAGCTTTAATTCTTTCAAAATCAAATCCTCGTGTTACATCAATAAAAGCTTCCTTATTCCAATCCTCCCCAACTCTAGGATCTCCACAATAAATAGGCATACTTCCTACAAGAAAAGCATCCATAAGTTTTTCTGTACAGTAATATTTATATGGAGTATTTTCATAAGCTAACATAAATTTGTGCGGAAATTGATGGAAGTATTCATCCTTGGCATCCCTCCAGTATCTTCCCTTTGAATATTCTTGCAAAGCAGCACTCGTCGTTAGATATCTTCCATAAGAATCTACATGTTTATAAGTATTTAATTGCTGATAAGCTCCATTTCTAAAAACATTCGAAGGATTTGAAACTGTAAATGAACACCACCTTTCAAATTGTTCTTCTCTCCAATTTAATCTATTAAAAAGGCGATCTTTTAATTCAGGTTTATTAAGAATATAAACTTGCCATAGGGGAAGTCTATAATTTGTATCACTATGAGGATCGAAACTGATACTATAGTTAGATCCAAAGTGCTCTGGTCTGTGATTTTCCCCTAAATAAAGAATTTTTTTACATTTGTATTTAACAGATTCTTGCATTCTATTAAATATGGAATGGAATACCACGTCTGGATTATTTCTATCCAATATTATTTCAAAATGTTTTTTTAGAATAGGACTTATAAAATCCTCATCAGACCACTCTGGCCAAAAATCTGCAAACCAAACTTTTAACTGTTCCATTATTCGTAATCGTTGTCGTTGATACCCATCATATAAACAGTTCTTATCTGTTCATAGTTTTTATTTTCCCCTCTTATATTAGAAGTAAGGTCTTTCGTAGGAACAACCAATGGAGGGCTTGCAACATAGAAATTAAAGTCCTCCTTAGTCATCATGTTAAAAGTAATACTATCCGCTATCATCGGGGCAGCATCAGCAAGCTGAATATATCTTTCCATTGCTCTTCTATTCATGCCATAAGCTAAAATAGACCAGCTTCCATAGCCTTTTGTCCACCTTGGTTTTACCCTTACATTTTGAGCATATAATTGAGCCTGGAATGAATAAAGAAGAACCCCGTCTGCATCTTCAGGTATACTATTAAAGTATTTAGATTCGAGATTTTCCCAATCTTTATGAAAAGCGCAATCATCTTCAAATATGAAAAGACTTTGTGCACCCTCAAGTAAAGCAGATTTAATAACATGATAATGAGATTGCATTGCTCCAAGCTCATTAGGAAATCTTGGATTAAATCTTATCTTCGTATTATCCGGACTATTCCATCTTTTGTAATAAGGCTCTAATAATTGAGCCGCATATCCCGGAACTACAGGACGATAAAACTCTACATCAATCCCATGTTTAATAAATTGGGATAATGAATACTTATACTTATCTTCCCTTTCTTTTAAGCAGATGCAAATTA
>Ga0209604_1003176_pt1 | contig 11424 bp, 4 predicted proteins | sample AD_UKC097_MetaG_FD_184405 | JGI IMG/M metagenome (GOLD analysis project Ga0209604, IMG submission 184405) | Active sludge microbial communities of municipal wastewater-treating anaerobic digesters from USA - AD_UKC097_MetaG (SPAdes) (version 2) | ecosystem: Engineered > Bioreactor > Anaerobic >... | reverse complement strand
CGCAAGCATGTGAATCATGTTCGAAGCCTCATCGCCTATAATGTGCGCACCCAGCACACGCAGATTGTTTCGGGCGACCAGCAGTTTGCAGAAACCCTCGTCCAGACCCCGCGCAAGTCCCTGGTTGCTGTCCCGGTATTCCGCCCGACCAATCACATAATCCACATCCGTCTCCCGCAGGCTTTCTTCCGTGGCTCCGAGGCCGGCAATTTCAGGGTGCGTGAAAACCGCGTGCGGCATGGGTCCGTAATCAATCGGGCGGCGGACAGCACCGCCCCAGAGGGTGCGCACAAGATACTCGCCCTCAAGGTTGACGCTGTGCCGGAACAGATAATTTCCAACGCAGTCCCCCAGCGCATAAATCCCCGGGGCGTCCGTTTCCAGATATTCGTTGACGCGAATGAACCCCCGATCGTCCGTGCAAACGCCGGCGGTGGACAGGTTGAGATCCCCCGTGGAAGGCCGAACCCCGGTTGCAACCAGCAGGGCGTCGGCCTCCAGAATTTTCTCCTCTGATGCGCGGTTTGTCATCGAGACAGAGAACATTCCGGAGGCATGGCCGACTCTCTGCACATTCCATCCTTCGTGAAGATGATGGTCTTTTTCAAAAGCGGATTCGAATGCCTTGCGTACGTCCGGCTCCGCCGTGCGGAGAACTTTACTGCGCACAACAAAATGCGTTTCTGTGCCGAAGGCGCGATAGACATGCCCCAGTTCGCAGGCGATGTAGCCGGCCCCTATGACTATCAGCTTTTTCGGCAGGGCGCGCCGGCGCAGCGCCTCGCGGCTTGTCATGCAGGGCGTTCCCTCAAGTCCCTCGACCGCGGGGATGTCCGGTTCAGATCCTGTGGCAATGAATATCCTGTCCGCCGTCAAAGCCCGGCCGCTGACATCAAGTTCCCTCTCGCCGGTAAAATGCGCGTCGCCGCGAATAAATGTCATGTTCGGCATCGTGCTCAGCTTCTTTTCCTGGCTTCGGGACATTTCGTCCACCGTGGACGAAACACGGTCAATCAGCGCCGGCCAGTCGGCGGTTATTTCGCCGCCCCTCAGATTCACCCGCGGCGCGCGGCGCATCAGATGCACAAGGTCCGCCGGGTAGATCAGCATTTTGGATGGGATGCAGCCGCGGTTCAGGCAGGTTCCGCCCACCGCATCGCGTTCGATCAACGCGGTTTTCAGGCCCCGCTGCGCGGCAGGACGCGCTATCTTCATTCCGCCGCCGGAGCCAATTACAATGACATCGAATTTTTCATTCATGCGGACAGTCTAGCGGATCGCCGCAAAAGTTCCAATCATTGGAACTTTTCATCGGGCTTGCGCCGGCCGCATCCGGGAGCTAATAATGCCGCATGAATTGTGAACTGAACGGCCGCTCTGAATCCGCACTGGCGGTCATGCGCACCGCGCGCGGACTGCTGTGCATTTTCTGGGGGCTTCCGCTGTCACTGCTGCTCTTTTCGCAGGCCCTCACCATCCGCACAAGCTTTGTCCTGCCGGCCTATCTTCCGGGCGTGATGCTGATTTGCATCGGAGTGATCTGGCTCTGGTCGGCGGGCCGCATGTCGCCGTCGTGGCGGCCGCTGGTCAGGCAGACCATTATGATTCTCTGCCTCATCATCTATTTTGCGCCGTTTGTGAGCTGGTGGGAAATGCTGCCCGCGACGGCCTATCTGCTCAGCAATCTCTGGCTGTTTTTTCTGACTGTGGCGGGGCTTCTGCACCTGCTCAACCGCCTGGCGGGCGATGTGGCCGAGCAGACCGACTGCCAGTCGCTTGCGCTTGAAGCGCGCTTCTGCCGCAGAACTGTGTTTCTGCTGATGATGCTCCCTCTGGTGCTGATTTATCTGCGCGCGGCGGCCGGCGCGCTGATTCACGGCGGATCGCTCTACAGCGAAATAGCGCAGAACCTGATCGCGCTCCCGTCCTGGACCCTCCTGCTGTTTCTTTTCCCCTTTCCCATGACCATGGCCAACCTGTGGCGGGCGAGGAACCAGTGCCTCGGCATGCTGGACATCAGCCGGCGGAAAGCGGAATAAAAAAGCCGCCGGCTTTCACCGGCGGCTTCTTCATAAACAGCAAAACGGCTATTTTTTGATCTTCGCGGGCTTGCGCAGCGCGGCGCGGATCTGCGGATGAGTCATTTTCATCACCGCGGCTTCGGCCATGCCAAGCGCGATCAGGCGCTTCTGCTGCACGCGCAGGCGCTTGCGCTGGTCGTTCTGGCTCTTTTTGGGCCGCTGCAGGTTCTTGTTCCTGAATTCACTCGTTGCCATGATTTCGTCCTCTTTCAAATATTTCCATTTAAAGACGGGGGTTTATACACGCACACCCTGCGCGAATCAACCCCCAAATCCAATTACTTGAGCGCCTTCACCCGGTAGTAAATCCTGCCCTCGGTCCCGTGCAGGGCATCGGTGTGGACATTCAGCGGCGGCGTGGCCTCGATGCCCGACGCCACGGTTCCATATGCGGATGTCAGGTTGACTTTCCAGTACAGCGAGTAGGTCCGCCCGCTGGCGCTCGGCCAGGACACCACGTTCTTCCCGCCCGCTGCCGCCGGAGCGGCATCCAGCCAGAACATGGAATTGATGTTGGTGGGCTCGGTCAGGGCAATCCATTCAGACCAGTTGTCGGCGCCGTCCCCGTCGCTGTCGACCGTGTGTGTCGCGCCGGTGACGCTGCCGAAATGCTCCACCTCCCACCAGTCGGGAATGCCGTCGCCGTCGGTGTCGGCATCCGGCTCGGTTTCCACGCCCGTCACGATGACATCATCGAATGACAGATTGCCCGCCGTCTTGTCATAGGTGAAGCGCAGGCGGGTGACGTTCGCGGCGAGGAGATAAGATTTTGTGGTGCCGGTGGTCGGCAGCGGCACAACCGTGTCCAGCGTACTCCACGAGCCGCCGCTGTAGACTTCAACCAGCAGATACGAGCTTGAATCGGTGCCCTGCCCCTTGATCCAGAAGGTCAGGTTGCTCCCGTTAAGGAACGACGGCGTAAGCATCCAGTCGCCCGTGTTGTCCAGCTTCACCGACGGCGGATTCCGGCCATAGTTGCCCGATGTCGTGTATGTTCCGGCGATGCCGTTGAAGGTCCACCCCGCAGGCGCGGTCGGAGCTTCATCGAAAGGTTCGTCAATCAGCGTCACGCCGGCGCCGCCCGAATCGGCTTCGCGTGTGATCGTGACGGAATCCGAACTGGACGCGCCGAACAGGTTGGTCCCGCGCACCGTGATCACATTGGCGCCGACATCCAGCGCGATGCCGGAAATGGTCCACGCCGAAGCGGCCGGATGCGTTCCGGTGCCACCGGTCAGCGAATTGGTCCAGGTGAGCGTCCCGACCACCGCCGCGTTGTTGGTGCCGCTGATACTGGCAGAAGCAATCGCGAAGGTCACGGTGGAGTTTCCGCTGGTCACCTCCAACGCCGGAGCATCTTCCGGCGCATCGCCGAAGTAGGTCAGGGTTCGCTTCATGATATTTGTGCGAGCGGACAGATCGAGGATGGTTTCGAACGGGAAGCCCATCACCACCAGCCGGTAGTTGTTGCTGTACTGAATGGCCGCCGCGCTGGTGCCCGACGACAATGTTCCATAAACCAGCGCCGTGGTGGCCCCGCCGCGACCCTGAAAGACATCGGGATATTCCGCGCCGTAAATGGTATCACCGGGGCCGGCGGTCTCACTGAACGTCAGTGCGGAAATCCCGCTGAAGATGGAGCCGGTGCGGCCGGTGGCCTTATCGGTGGCCGCATCGTCGCTGACATAGGCGGTCTTGAGCACATTGGTGAAGAAAGTCATGTCCACACCATTGGTGCGGCCCAAGTCCCACCCAAGCTCCGCGCCGGAGACAAAGAGATTTCCGCCATCGGTCAGGAAGGACTGCACCAGAGACTGCTCCGTGCTGCTGAAGGTTTCATCTGCCGTGGACTCTTCGCCGAGAATCCAGTAAGCCGCGTGATAATTGGTCATGCGCACCGCAGACGATATGATTGCCTGATGCGATGCGGAATCAAAATACTGTCCGGCCGCAGCGATGGCCTGTCCATGCTGGACCACATAATCAAAACTGTTGATCTGACGAGGCCGAACCATAGTCACATAACCGCTGATTCCGCCTCCGAAATATTGTGTGGGAGATAGCGCGCGGTCGAAACGATCGAACCCGTTTACAATCAGATGCTGCGCGCGGCCGGCTGGAGAAGCACGGCTTCCAATGGTCTCAGACGGGAGCGATTCGCCACCCGCGTTAAGCGCCGTCACGCGGAAGAAATACACGGCTCCCGAATTCAGATTGGTCAGTGTCACATTCAAATTCGTTGTAGCAACCGGGGAACCAAAACCATAACCGTTTTCAGAACGATACACGCGGTACCCGGTCGCGGCCTGCCCGCTGGCGATATTGGTTGCCGGAGCCGACCAGGAAATCCTCACACCTCCGGAGACATTCACCGCGGCCGGCGCGACAGGAGGATCAGGCAGGAAGTTCAGCGGCACGGTTGCGTTGTTGGCATTGAGGTGTTTCACCAGCCCCTTGTAGCATGACCGGGAGAAATACCTGCGCGCGGAGGGGTCCTTCAGGAGCTTTGCGTCTTCGGGGTTGTTGTGAAAGGCCACCTCAATGATGGTGTGGTTCATGTTGGGGTTGTATGTTTCAGATATTTCACCGTACGAGGCCCCGTAAACATCCGAAGAATTGTCCGTCCAGTCGTCTATGAAACCGACTCCGTTATCAAGGAATTCAAAGTCTGTTTCGATTTCCGAATTCAGCGCGGACGCGAAAGCCTGCTGACGCAACTGACATGCGGATGAGTTGGCCGTGCTGTAAAGCCCCATCGCGCCGCGACGGATACCGACGACGTTGGTATCAGCGTTGGAATGAAATCCCAGATATATGCGGTCCCAGAAATCACCATCTGCCTCGTTGTCCATGTAGTTTGCAATTCGCGGAGGCGCGCCCACGTTGTCGTCGTTGTCGTCCAGCGTTGGCCGGTCATAAAGGTCAGAGGACATGCCCTGACCGGTCATGTTCTGAACCCAGTAGCGCGAGGCTTCGAGTTCCTTTTCATAGCCGGACACACCCCAGCCGCGGTTAATGTTGCCCATTCCATTGCCAAAGCGAATGGCGTCCGCAATCACCACATCCGTGCCGGGCAGATATCCGGGAGCGTAATTTGAAATTTCAACATATCCGTTGGTGCCGGCTTCAAAGTAATAGTTGCCAAGCCACACCCAGCCGGCGCCCACGCGCCGATGGTTCACTTTGATTTCATTTATGCCGCCACTGTGGCGAATGCGATAGAGCTGACGCACCCGGTTCCCGGAATACAACGCCCAAGTGTAAACCGGATACTCGCCGCTGACAAGAATGGTCGGAGTGTATCGCGCAACCGCGCTTTGTCCTGTGGTGGTGATGTAGGAAAACCGGTAGGGCGTATCTCCGGGGGAACCGTAATAAATGGTGGATGAGCTGTCAGACCAGCTCCCGCTGTAGGTCACGCCGGCATCGTCATTGTCAAGGACCACCTCATTGGTCTGGTATCCCACCGGCCTGCACGGAATTACCGCGGCCCCGGCATTCAGGCAATACTGCACAAAGGTGTTGAGCTGATCGATGTTTCCCATGTCCTCCACCACCCCGTTGATCAGCCCGCGGCCCGTGTACCAGCCGCCGGAAGTGGTGTTGGCGTAATAGCCATGCCCCGCGCTGGTGAAAACCACTATGTTCGTCAGGGCACCAGAAGGCGCAGGGGTCACCACCAGCTCGTCTCCCGCCGGCTCTTCCCCGCCGCCGGCCGTCTCCCGGACAAATGTTACACTGTCGCTCGCGGATGAACCGGCTGAATTGGTGCCAGCGACAGTGATGAGGTTGGTTCCAACAGCAAGCGAAGCGGAAAACGACCAGTTGGCCCCCGCGGCGAAGGTGCCGCCCCCTCCGAGACTATTCGTCCAGCGCATCGTGCCCACCACATAGGCATTTGCCGTGCCCGTGATGGTCTGGCTCGATGTGCTGTTCGGAACAGTTGTGCCCGTTGTTCCAATGTCAACAGACGGCGCGCCGGCACCCTTTGTCAGGATGGTCCCGTTATATCCCGACACCACAAACAAATCGTTGCTGTAGACCACGCCGCGGAGGAAATTGGTGGTGCCGGAATTTTCTTCGAACCAGTTGATGCCGTTGGTTGAGCCCCAGATCACACCGTTCTGACCAACAGCCACGAACTGCCCGTTTCCGAAGGCGACGCGATAAAGATTAACACTCCCCGAGGGCAGGTTATTGGTCTGGCGTGTCCACATGGTGCCGTCCGGCGAGGTCACAATGCGGGATCCAAGCCCCACGGCAACATAGGTGCCGTTTCCATAGGAGGCGTCCAGAAGCCAGCCGGCGGCATTTGACGTCCGCGACGTCCATGAGATGCCGTCCGACGAAGTCAGCAGAAGACTGTTTTCACCGGTCGCAATGAACAAACCGCCCGCATAGTTCACACCCTGGATGTTTTCCGACGTGCCCGACACCTGCTGCGTCCAGTTGGACGCATTGGTTGACCTCAGAATCGTGCCGTTGGCGCCGGCGGCCACGAACACGCCGTTGCCGTAGGCCGCGCCGCGCAGCATTGCGTTGGTGGGCGTTGTTCGCACCGTCCATGTCGCGCCGCCGACCGAGGTGACAATCGTTCCGGCATCGCCGACCGCCACCCAGTAGCTTCCTCCGCTGATGAAGTTGAGCAGCATGCTGGTGGTTCCCGAAACGCGCGACACCCAGGTTTCTCCGCTGTCAGGTGATGTATAAATCGCTCCGGCGGCGCCCACGGCGGCAAAGCTGCTTGCCTTTGCGCCCACGCCGTAGAAATTAGTTGAAGTGCCCGAGTTCTGTGTGACCCACTGCGCATCCGAAGAAGAGAACTTCTCGGCCAGCAGATCCCAGAGATCGGAAACACCCGCATCTTTATTGAGCGCCCAGATGCCGATGCCGGCCAGATTCTTGGAATTGGCAAAGTCGTACTTGCGCGCGAGACTGTTTGTGTCGTCATACCAGAGTTGTCGGTATGATCCGTACAGCACATACGGCGTCAGCGAGTTGGTATCCCAGTTGTAGCCATACGTTTCGGCAAAAGATTTGGCTGCAGGATAACTTCTTGAAACTCCAGATGTAATTGTGTTCGCGTGCAGGGCATATGACACCGTTGGCCAGTCATAGCCGTAGTACGGGACGCCCAGCAGAAGCTTGCCCGGCGACAGACCGGCGGCCAGATAATTGCTGACGGACTTGCCCACGCTCAACGAGCCGAACACAGCACTGGTCTGCAGCGGCGCGACCGGGCCCGCCTGAGTGTCTTTGCTCCATGAATAGTCGTAGCCCATCATGATGCACTTGTCCAAAAAGCCGTCAAAGGCCGCCACGTCGAAGTTGCTGCTCCAGTCCACCGCCGGCAGGCAGATCGAAACCTGCGATCCCGGCACCTGTGCATGCATCTTCACGGTGAGATTGCTCATAAACGCCGTGAGCTGACTGCGAGAACCGCTGGGGACCCCCTCAAAATCAATGTTCACGCCATCGGCATTGCGCAGGTTCACTACGCGAATCAGCTCATTGATCAGGTTGCTCTGGGCCGCAGCGCTCCCGAAGAAGGTGCTGTGGCCGGAAAAAAGAGTTGCGCAAAGAACAGCTTCGGTGTTGTTCGAATGCGCCCATTCCACCAGCGGGGTATTCGACCAGCTGTTCATGGTCGTCGCGTAGCCGGTGTTGGGATCCACCACATAAGAAAAATAGGCCACCGTTGAAAGCAAATCGAAGGTGAAGTTGGTATAGCTGGTTCCCTCCCAGTATGGGTGCCAGCCGAACACTTCTTTTTGAAGCGTGAATGGACCCGGCGATGAGGCCCCGCCTTTAAGAGGAGCCGTTTTGCGCACCGGCAGTTCCGCGCGCTGAACAGCCTGCACGGCATCCCATTCACTCTCTGTTTCAGCATCGAACTGCAGGTGATATTCCAGTTCTGCCTGATGCATAGAAACTGGCGGAACGACCGGAGGAATTTCCTGTTCGGAGGTTTCCGCTCTGCGAAGGACTTCCGCCTCCCGACCGTCGGGGCATTCCGGCATAACCGGCGGCTCGTAGTAGTCAATGGCTCCCGATTCAAGCTGAACAACGGCTGCGGATAAAAGCGATGATGAAAAAAGCACCGCCCCGGCACCCAAAATGCACACCTTGTGAAATAAGCTGTTGAGTCCGTTCATAACGCCCCTCTGCAAAAAATTAAAATCGGGCCCAAAACTGTTTATAGCACGCCGGCGGGGTTTTTGCACTCCCTGGCATGAAAATAATTCAGACAGCGGTCCTGTCCGGGGAGGAAGATGCATTCGGGGTTGTCGCGCGAGCATTTGCGGGGAACGGGAAGCGCCTCCGGTGCAGCATCCGCGCCGCCCGCAAGCGAAAGATCGGCCTCGATTGGGGCCGCATCGGCCACAACAGCCGGGATGTCCGCCGGGGAGATCTCTGCATCCACAGGGCGGAGCAGGGTGACCTGGCCGGAAAGCCCGCCGCCAAACCAGCGGCGCACCGCCTGAAGCCTTTCGCGGGCAGGCATGTATATCACCTCCAGGCTGCCGGGTCCGGCGGCCAGCGCGCGCACGCGGGCCATCGCGGACGGAAGCGATTCGCCGCCGCGGTTCCACGCGGCCACGCGGAACCACCGGACTTCGTCCGGCTTCAGGCTCTTGAACATGACCGATGTCGAGGTTTCTCCCGTCACAACAATTCCGCTGCCGAAACCGTACCCGTTCCGCGAGGAATAGACCGTATATCCCGCGGCCGGTTCGCCCGGCGGCGGATCCCATTCCACCACCACGCCCTGGCGGGTGCCATAGACGCGCAGATTCTCCGGGGGCTCCGGAAGTATCGCCAGCGGAACGTTTGACGGATTGTTTGCATGCAAGTGCTGAACGGTTCCCTGATAGCAGGCGCGGGCGATTTCCCCGCGCGCATCCGGATTCTTCATCAGCAGGCAGTCTTCCTCGTTGTCGTGAAAGGCAACCTCAATGATCGTGTTGTTCATTTCACGGCCGATTGCGCCGTACAATTCGCCAAATGTACCGCCCAGCACTTCGCCGGAAGCATCCGACCAGTCGCCGGAGAATTTGACTCCGTCATCGCCGGCCTCCATGCAGGCGTTCAACTCATCCGCCAGCGCCCGGCCGAAATCCATCTGGCGCTTCTGAATGTCTTCAGGATAGCGCGTGTCGTACAGGCCGAGAGCGCCGCGGGCGGCCCCGCTTCCGGCGTTGGAATGAAAACCGAGGAAAATCCGGTCCCAGAAGCCTCCGGCCTGTTCGCGGTTCATCTCTTCGGTCATGCGGCGCGGAGCGCCGACATTGTCATCCTGGTCGTCGTAGCCGCCGAGGTCATAAATGCCCGAACTCATCCCCTGTCCGACCGATTTCTCGATCCAGTAGCGGGAGGCTTCCAGCTCGCGTTCAAAGCCGGAGACTCCGTGGCCCCGGTCAATGTCGCCCATGCCGTTTCCGAAACGAATCGCGTCGGCAATCACCACGTCTTCCGGCATTCTTCCGGGGAGCGCATCATTAGAGACCTCCACATATCCGTTCGTGCCGGCTTCGAAATGGTAATTCCCCAGCCAGACCCAGCCGAGGCCGACGCGCTCGTGATTCACGCGGACTTCGGTCAGTCCCCCGCTGTGCGCGATCCGGTAGAGCTGTTCAATGCGGTCGGCACCGCTCCGGGCCCAGCAGTAAACGGGGTAAAATCCGGCTTCGGGCAGGCGCGGCGTGAATCGGGCCGTGGCGGTCTGGCCGTTTGTAGAGGCAAAGGCATAGCGATATGGAACGTCGCCGGAGCGTCCAAAGTAAATTGAGGATGCACTGTCATACCACGTTCCCGCATATTCTGCGCCGGAATCCGCATTGTCCAGAATGACCTCGTTGGTCTGGTATCCCAGCGGACGGAAAGGCACGACTGTCGCTCCGGCATTGAAACAGTACTGTGCAAAAAGATTAAGCTGGTCGATATTTCCGGCATCCTCATTCACCCCGTACAGGAGAGGCCTCTGCGATATCCATGCGCCGTCTTTCGATGTCCAGCCGTGCCCCGCGCTGCAGAAAACCAGAATGCCGGACAGCGCGCCCGAAGGCGGGCGGGCATCTGCATGAATCCGGGGTTCCGGCGGGGGATTCTGAACCGAGGGAGCCGCATCGGGCGCCTCTACAAAATTGGGGCTCCCGGCCGGACGGTACAGATTCTTTTCGACAACGGTCTCGTCGGCAAAAAGCATGGCGGCGGCTTGCGCCGCCGCCATGGCCAGAATTGCCGCCGCTCTTTTCATCCTTTGTGCATTCAGCATAACAAACGGCAGGGCGGTCACTCCGTGACCGCCACACCTTCAGCCTTCAGCCTAAACCGCATCAGGCTTTTAGAACCGCTTCCAGAAGTCCGCCGCCTGCTTGCGCGATTCGGCGTTGATCTTCTTTTCATTGAGCGCCAGCCTGCCGCCCTGCATCAGGACCCTGCCGTTCACAATAGTGGAATCCACCCGGGCCGCGCAGATGCCGAACAGGTAGTGGCCAAGGAACGTGTTCCCGTTCATCGGCGTCGGCGGATCGTAATCCATCACCACCACATCGCCGTAGCAGCCTTTCTTCAGTTCGCCCACCGGGCGGTTGAAGAAGCGGCTGGCGATCTTTGCATTGTTTTTCATCAGCATGTTGCAGGCCTCGACAAAGAACACCTGTGAATTCTTCGCCGCATGCTTTTGGAAAACATTTGCGACGCGGACTTCAGCTTTCATGTCGGTCGTCATGGCGTCAGTGCCCAGCCCGACCAGCACGCCCTTCTCCATCATCTTCATCACGGGAGACACGCCCACCGCGTTGTTCATGTTGGATTCCGGATTGTGCACCGCGCAGGTGCCGGTTTTAGCCATCAGGCCGATTTCCCTGTCGCTGACATGCACGCAGTGAATCGCCAGCGTCTTGGGACCGAGCCCGCCGGCCGCGTGAAGGCGCTCAATCACCGATTTGCCGTATTTCTTCTTGTTGGCCACCTGGTCGGCCTTGTCCTCCGCAATATGCACATGCATGCCGCATCCAACCGCATTGGCGATGTCGCAGGATTTCTTCAGCGACTTGTCGTTCACGGTGAACAGCGCATGCAGCCCCATCATGGCCGCAATCATGTCATCGCCGCGCTTCTGTTTGGCCTGGATTTTGCCGATGAAATCAATGTTCTCCTGAATGCCCTCTTCGCCCTTCCCGTAGCGGTCGGAAATGCCCAGTGTCAGCACACTGCGCACTCCGGCCTGGCGGCAGGCCTTCTCGATGACCGACAGGCTGCCGGTCTGGAAGCTCTGGCTCTCGTGATGATCAATGATGGTGGTCGTGCCGTTCTTGATGCAGTCGATCAGCGGGATCAG
>Ga0209604_1003172_pt1 | contig 11436 bp, 7 predicted proteins | sample AD_UKC097_MetaG_FD_184405 | JGI IMG/M metagenome (GOLD analysis project Ga0209604, IMG submission 184405) | Active sludge microbial communities of municipal wastewater-treating anaerobic digesters from USA - AD_UKC097_MetaG (SPAdes) (version 2) | ecosystem: Engineered > Bioreactor > Anaerobic >... | reverse complement strand
GAGTGCTCGAGGTCGACGACCGCGGCCGGGTGACCGGCTTCGAGGAAAAGCCGCGGGAGCCCCGCGAGATCCCCGGAGCGCCCGGCTTCGCGCTCGCCTCGATGGGGAACTACATCTTCCGGCCGAAGGTCCTCCGCGAGGCGCTGGAGAACGACGCCCTTCAGGACACGTCGCACGACTTCGGCCGGACGATCATCCCGGCCCTGCTCGACGGCGCGGCGTCCGTCTTCGCCTACGACTTCTCTCTCAGCCGCGTCCCGGGCGACGAGGAGCTCGCGCCGTACTGGCGCGACATCGGGACCGTCGACTCCTACTGGGAAGCGTCGATGGACCTCATCTCCGTCAGCCCCCCGCTGAACCTCTACAACCCCCGCTGGTCCCTGAAGAGCAGCTCTCCGCACCTCCCTCCGGCGAAGTTCGTCTTCGCCGACGCGGCGTCCAACCGGATCGGGATCACGACCGACTCGATGGTGGCCGACGGCTGCATCGTCTCCGGCGGGACGACGCACCGGTCGATCCTCTTCCCGCGGGTGAGGGTCAACTCGTATGCGCGGGTAGAGGAGAGCGTCCTGATGGACGGCGTCGACGTCGGGCGGCACGCCCGCCTCCGGCGGGTCATCGTGGACAAAGGGGTGAAGATCCCGCCCGGGATCGTCATCGGCTTCGACCCGGAGAGCGATCGGAAGCGCTTCCACGTCTCCGAAGGGGGCGTCGTCGTCCTCCCGAAGGGCGTCGAAGTCCCCTCGCCCTGAACGAAAGAGCTTGCATTCGCAGGCGCTCCTCCATATAAAGTTCGGAGGTTTCGGCCCCTCTCCGAATATTTTATGGATGAGATCGACCGCCAGATCCTCGACATGCTCCAGCGCGACGGGAAGGTCTCCCAGGCGCGGATCGCCGAGAGTGTGGGCCTGACGACTCCGTCGGTGAACGAGCGGATCAAGAAGCTCGAGACGAAGGGCTTCATCCGGCGATTCGCCGCGCTCCTCGACCCGCGGCAGGTCGGAATGGCCGCGGTCGCGCACGTCGACGTCCAGCTCGAGCATCCGAGCTTCGAGAGGGCGTTCCTGGACGAGATCGAGAACCTGATCCCGGTCCAGGAGTGCTATTCGATCTCCGGGGACTACGGCTATCGACTCAAGGTGAGGGCGCGCGACCTGGAGCAGCTCGAAGCCCTCCTTCGCGAGCGGATCCAGACGATTCGCGGCGTCGCCCGAACGCGGGTCGACCTCTCGCTGTCCATCAAGAAGGACTCCACCCTCCTGCCCGTCGCCTGAGCCGGCCCCGAGTCTCGCTCCGGGTGTCATTTCGGTCGCGGCGGATGCCGAAATGCGTCACGTCCGGGATCGATTTGAGACGGCGCTCTCCGACTCCGCGACTGGCGCGTCCGAAAACCCGCTTCTCAGGCGGTTCCGGCTCGGGACACGTCCGGGAAATCCGGTGGCATTTCGATTGCGTATAGAGTGGCAGGAGATCGGAAAACACGCTCCACGCCAGGTGGCGTCAGATCTTCAGAACCTGCCCGATGCCCCGAAGGCTCCCCGCCTCCGGGCCCTCCAAAACAGACCCCTCACATCAGCCCCACCAGGAAAATCCCACCGCCGCACTTCCCGCCCGACCCTCCGAGGTCGGGCGGGAACCCCGCCATTCCGGTCAGAACTTCCAGGCCACGGCCGCGGACAGGACGATCGGCTTTCGCCGGTCGTCGTCCCGGATGAGATGCCCGACGGCCTCGAGCCGCAGGTCCGCCTTCCGGCCGAGCGCGAAGATCGTGAGCACGCCGCCGTGCCACCCGAACCGCGACGCGCTCTGCTCGACCGCCACCTGTCCGGGGCCGGGCTCCTTCGGTCCGAGCCAGTAGCCGCCTCCTCCGGCGACGAAGCCGGCCTGCCACCAGTCCTCGCGGAACAAGTAGGCGACCGAGAGCGTCGCCGCATCCACGGCGATTTCGGGGCCGTCCGCGGCCCGCGACGGGAGCTTCATCCGGGTGTACCGCGCCTGGAGAAGGAGGCCCGGGTCGAGCGCGATCTCGGCGAAACCGTACCCCGCGCCCGTCGAGAAGTTCTTGAGGCTTTCGGCCGAGCCTTCGTCGTTCAGGAGGCCTCCGCCCGCGCCGATCGCGAAGGTCTGGGCCGAAGCAGCGGGAGCGGACGCGAGGGCCGCGGCGGTGAGGAGGACGAGGGACGCGGCGCGCCACCGGCGCGAACGGCTCTGGGCGTTCATCCGGCCGCAGCATAGAGGGACGCGAAAAGGACCGTCAACGTGCATGTCCGGCTTACGGAGGCCGATCGGTCGTCGTCTAGAATCGCGCCCCGTGGCGGGTGCCCCTCGGGGCTGGCCCCTGAAGAGCGGGTCGGCGATCCTCCAGCTCCTCCTCCCGTCGTGCTGCGCCGTCTGCGGCGCGCCGCGGAACGGTGTCGGCGGCGGCGGCGTCTGCGCGGCCTGCTGGGCGGCTCTCCCGCTCCTCGACCCCGGGACGGCGTGCGCGACCTGTGCGCTCCCGGGAGCCGCGCCCCTCTGCCGGACCTGCGCAAGCGTGGCGCCGCCGGTCGAGCGAACGATCGCCGTCACTCTCTACACGGGGGTGGCACGCCGGGTGGTCCACGCCCTGAAGTTCCGCGGGCACGACATCCTCGCCTCCCGCTGTGGCCGGCTGATGGCCACCGCCGCGCGCGCGGCGCGCCTCTGCGACGAGCCGTCGGCCGTCGTCCCGGTCCCCTCGACCGCCCGACGGACCCGCGAACGCGGGTACGACCCCGGCGCCCTTCTGGCGGACGAGGTCGCCCGGTGCCTGCGCACGCCGTACCGTCCGCTCCTCTCCCGCGTGCGGGAGACCCCGCCCCAGTCTCGCGTTCCAGCCGCCCGCAGACGCGAGAACGTCCGGGGGGCGTTCACGGCCGCTAACCGCGCGCACGGCGCGCGCCTCCTCGTCGTGGACGACGTCATGACCACCGGCGCGACGGCCTTCGAGGCGGCCCGCGCCCTTCGCGACGCCGGCGCCGAAGCCGTCTCTCTCCTCGTCCTGGCCCGGACTCCCGAGGCCGGGCCCGCGCCCCACGAACCCACGGAGGACGCATGAGCTCCCTCATCGACCGCCTCGTCGTCGGAACGCTCCCCCTGGTGCCCAGGCCCGTCGTCTTCCGCTTCGCGCGGCGCTACATCGCCGGTCTGACGCTCGACGACGCCGTCCGTACCGTCCGCGAGCTCGAGGCCGAGGGGGCGATGTCGACGATCGACGTCCTCGGGGAGGCGGTCACGCGCCGGGAGCAGACGGAGGCGACACGCGACGAGTACCTCCGCGTCCTCGACGTCCTCTCCGCGCAGCGGCTGCCGGCGAACGTCTCGGTGAAGCCGACGGCTCTCGGGCTCTCGATCGACCCGAAGCTCGTCCGCGAGAACTTCCGCGCGATCTGCCGAAAGGCGGCCGAGTCGGAGACATTCCTCAGGATCGACATGGAAGACTCCCCGTTCACCGAGTCGACCCTCGCGCTCGCGCTCGAGCTGAAGGAGGAGTTCCCGAACGTGGGCGTCGTCGTCCAGGCCTACATGAGGAGGACCCTGCGCGACCTGGACCGGCTCGTCGCGGCCCGGATGAACGTGAGGATCTGCAAGGGGATCTACGTCGAGCCGCGGGCGCTGGCGTACAAGGACCGGCAGGTCGTCATCGAGAACTTCGCGGCGATCGTCGAGAAGCACCTCTCGGCCGGCTGCTACGCCGGCATCGCGACGCACGACGAGGCGTGCGTCCAGCGGGCGATCGCGACGATCGACCGGCTGAAGCTCTCCCCTGACCGGTACGAGTTCCAGATGCTCCTCGGCGTCGACCCCCTCCTCCGGAGGACGATCCTCGCGGCCGGACATCGCCTCCGCGTCTACGTCCCCTACGGGAAGGACTGGTACAAGTACTCGGTTCGCCGGCTGAAGGAGAACCCCTCGATCGCCGGGCACACGGTCCGGTCGATCCTGGGGATCGGTCCCGCGCAATCCTGACCTCTGCCCCGGGGGCCCGCCCGAGCCCCGACGGCGGTCGGCCCCCCGGGGCCGGTCACCCGTTTCCGGGCCGGAATGGTTGACTCCACCGGTCCGGGGGGACCATGATTCAACATGACGCCCTCTCGGGAGTCGGAGTCGAACCTGTGAGGCGCCTCGCGCGACCCCTGCGTCCGGCCGTACTCGCCGGCTGTTTCGCGGCTTTCTTTGCCGCGGGGGCGGAGGCCGCCCCCGGAGCGGCGACGGCACCCCTCTCCGGGATCCTTCGCGCCGACGGAGCACCTCTCGCCGGCGTCTCGCTCGTCGTCCGGGGGCTGACCGGCGCCGCGACGTCCGTCGTCCGCGTCCTGAAGACCGACGCAGAGGGGACCTTCTGCCTCGCGGACGCCCGTCCCGGCGTCTACTCGATCCTCGCGGCCGTGCCGGGATTCCGCTCGGCCACGGCCCAGGTGCTCCACCGCGCCAGCGGCGAGAGCCTCTCGTTCGTCCGGCTCGACCTCGACCGCGACCGTCGCGGCGTCCTGCCCGCCGGCCCGGGCGGGGCGCTCGACCCCTGGACCGCGCGGGCGGTCCTCGGCGGCGACGTCCTGCGCGACGAAGGGCCCGTCGAGACTCCGGCGGCGGCGAGCGGGGCCGGACGTGCACCGGCCGCTTCGGTCGTCGCCTCCGCAGCCGTCCCGCTCCCTCTTCGCGGGACCGTCCGCTCGCTCCAGGGATTCGCCGCCGAAGGGGGCGAGTCGCTCTCCCAGACGGCGCTCGACATCCGCGGCAGCCTCGGCAAGGACGCGACGTGGGGCCTCTCGGGCGAGTTCGACCGGCTGACCGCGGCCGGTGGAGAGCAGCTGGGGCGGACGGCCCTCGTCGCGGTCGACGTCCTTCCCGCGCGCGGCCACAGCATCCACGTCTCGAGCCGGCGCAGCGAGCTTCCCTCCTTCGACCACCGTGACGCGCGACTCGACGCGCACTCCGTCGACTGGGCCGCAGAGCCGGCTCTCGGCTCACGCGCCTCCGTCTCGGCCCGGCTCGTGTCGCACCGGAACCTCGAGCCGGCGCTTCCGACACCGCTCTTCCGCGGCGAGGGGCGGGCGCTCGCGGTCGACGCGAGGTACCGGAGCGAGGTCGGGGAAGGACGCTTCGTCCGCCTCCACGTCGGCTATCGCTCGGATCTCGTCGACGGGACGGTCGCGCACGAGGCGCGCGGCGGCCAGGAGGCGCGGGTCGGCGGCGCCGCCGGGATCCGGCTCCTCGACGCCCTTCTCGTGGAGGCCGGGGGGACAGGCGACTACTCCGAAGCCTCTCGCGGGCTGACGCCCGAGATCACCGTCTCGCTGGAGGCCCTCGCCGGCGTCACCGTTTACGGCTTCGCCTCACGGCGTTTCGAGGACCGCGACCCCAACGTCCCGCTCTACGGGCTCGTCGGCATCGACGCCGCCGACCTCGTGAGGGCGACCCGCTCCCACTATCGGGCCGGCACGCGGCTCGAGTCGGGCGACGGGACGACCCGCCTCGACCTCGAGGCGAGCCGCCGGGAGATCTCCGAGGCGTTCCAGCTCCTCCTCGATTCCGACCTCATCGACCGGGTCGACGCCCTCTATCTCTTCCCCGGCGACGTGACGGACGAGCTGTCCGGCTCGTTCTCGTTCGTCCTCGGCCCCGGCCTGGCGGCCCGTCTCGCGGTCACGGCGGGACGTGCCCGAGGCGGCGGAGAGCTGCCGGGTACGCTCCTGAACGAGGCCCGGTACCAGGTCTCCAGCGCGCGTGTCGACGTCCTGCCGAGCGGGACGGCGGTCTCGGTCCGCTACAGGCTTCTCGAGCAGGAGCTCGGACGCGCCGCCGCCTTCCGGAACGGCCGGGAGTCGGTCGACGTGACACTCGCCCAGGAGATCCCGATCCCGGTCCTCCGCGCCCTCGGATCGCGGTGGCAGGCGCTCTTCTCCGTGGCGCTCGAGAATCGGAGCGAAGGCGACTCGCCCGTTCGCCCGAACCGGCAGATGTCCGGCGGTCTCTCGCTCACGTTCTGAGCCGCCCGGGTTTTTTGGATTTCGATTCAACTTTTGCGGTCGCGGGCGCCGCAATTCGTCACGGTTGTCGCCTAAACACCTCTCCGGAGCCAGTTTCCACCGCTCCAACGATCCGAATCCCTGGCACTCCCTTTGCCTGCGCTTTTGTGGGATGAGGAACCTGCGAAGGCGGAGCACTCGAATTCTCCGATGGGGATTCCTCGGAGTGTTCCTCGCTCTCCTCGTGCCCATCGGCATCACCGCTGCCCGGAAGATCGCCACGACGGGACAGACGGGGCTCCTCCTCACCCCCGAGGAGAGCGGCTTTCGGGTTCGGGTCCCCGGGACGGCCGCCTCGACCGGGCTCGTTCCCGGCGACCTCCTGCTCCTCGTCGACGGGAACGAGGCGCGCTCCCTCCCTGACCCTGTCGGCGCGATCGAAGGAGACGTCGAGCTCACCGTCCTGCGGGACGGGCAGCTCCTCCGCCTCGCGGGCCGGGTCGACGCGTCGCCGTGGGACACCCGCTACTTCCTGCTCCTCTTCGTCGGGGCCGCGTTCGTCGTGGCCGCGGGGGCCGTCCTTCGGACCGCGCCGAGCGAGGCCGACCCGACGAGCGCGTTCCTCTTCTCCGGCTTCGCGTTCTCGGCGGCGGCGATCCTCGTCCTCACGCCCGCGCCCCCGGTCGACGCCCTCTTCGCGTTCGCGACGCTCGTGGAGGACGTCGCGAGGGCCTTCCTCCCGGCGTTCCTCCTCGCCTTCGTCTTCCGGTTCCCGCGCAAGGCCGCTCACGCTCCCGACGCGCTCTTCTTCGCCCCCGCGGTCATCCTCGCCGCGCTCTCGATCGCGACCTACCTCGACCCGCCCGCCGCCGACGTCGACTCCACGGCGTTCGTCCTCCGTCTCGACCGCGCGCAGCAGGCGGCGATGCTGCTCGGCGTCGTCGTCGCCGTCGTCCGCCTCGTCGCGCTCGCCTCCCGCCGCCTCGACCTCCTCGCGGAGAAGCAGGTCCGCTTCCTCCTCGCCGGGACGGCCGGGGGCCTCCTGCCCGTGGTCCTCCTCGATTTCCTCCCCCGGCTCCTCGGCGCGCCGATCCCGATCGTCTCGAGCTTCTCCATCGTGCCGCTCGTCCTCGTTCCCGTCGCGTTCGTCGCGGCCCTGACGCGCTACCGCCTCTGGGACGTCGAGATCCTCACGCGCGAGACGGTGGCCCTGCTCGGGGCGGCGTTCCTCGGCGCGGGCCTCTTCTCGCTCGCGCAGGTGGTCGACCTCGGCCGGGTCCTCCCGGGGATCCCCTACGGGCGCGGGATCGTCGAGACGGGAGCCGGGCTCCTGATCGCGCTCACGTTCTTTCCCGTGCGCCGCGGACTTTCGACCGCGCTCGCCCGCGTCCAGTACGGCGAGCGGTTCGGCGAGCGTGAGGGCCTCCTCGCCCTCGTGCGCGACCTCGCCCGGCCGAGGCGTCTCGCCGAGATCGGGCCCCTCCTCGCCCAGCGCGTGAAGAACGGCCTCGGCGTGCCGCACGCCACGCTCCTCCTCGCCCTTCCCGACGGCCGCTTCGACGCCTCCGCGCTCGACGGCGGCGATCCGCTTCCCGCGGAGGAGCTCCCTCCCGAGGCGGCGTCGCGGACGCTGCGCCTTTCGCGCCTCGCGTTCACGGAGCGCCCGACGACCGCGGTGGCACGCCTCCGGCACGCCGGTTTCCGAACGATCGCGCCGCTCGCCCTCTCCGGCCGGCTCCTCGGCCTCTTCGCCGTCGCGGACCGCGAAGGACGCGACCCGCTGTCGGCCGAGGACGTCGAGCTGCTCGAAACCGTCCTGGCCTCTGCGGCTCTCGCCGTCGACCACGCCCGACTCTACGGCGAGCTCGAGGAGCAGGCGGAGCGCTACCGGAGGCTGAAGGAGTTCCACGAGGACGTCGTCACCGGCTCGCCCGCGGCGATCGCCGCCACCGACGATTCGGGCCGGATCACCTCGGCGAACCCGGCTTTCGAGGCGCTCTTCGGCCCCCCCTCCGGAGAGCTCGTCGGGCGACGGGCCGAGGAGGTCCTCCCCGAGGCCGTCCTCTCGGCCCGGGCGCCCGCCCGCGTCGAGGTGACGGTCGGCCGGGAGCCGCGCGCGATCGACGTCGCCGTCTCGCCCTTCCCGGGCGCCTCGGAAGGCTCCGCGGCGCGGGTCTGGGTCCTCTCCGACGCCACCGAGCTCGCGCGCCTCGAGCGGAGCCTCGCCGAGAAAGAGCGCCTCTCGGCCCTCTCGAGCCTCTCCGCCGGCGTCGCGCACGAGGTGAACACGCCGCTCACCGGGGTCGCGAGCTACGCCCGTCTCCTCCTCGACGACACGCCCGCCGACGACCCGCGGCGCCCCCTCGTCGAGAAGATCGAGCGTCAGGCCTTCCGCGCCGCGCGCCTCGTCGGAAGCCTCCTCGACCTGGCGCGCGGCCGCCCGCGTGATCTCTCGCCGCTCGCGCCGCGGGAACTCGTCGCGGAAGCGTGCCGAGCGCTCGAGGACGAGGCGAAGGGGCGCCGCGTCCGCCTCGACGTCGACCTTCCGGAGCGCCTGCCGAACGTCCTCGGCCATGCCGACGCGCTCGTGCAGGTCCTGGTGAACCTCCTGAAGAACGCGGTCGAGGCCGTCGCCGTTCCGAAGGAGGGGCGCCCCGGCCCGGGCTCGGTCCGGATCGCCGCCGCCCCCCTCTCCGGAAGCGTCGTCTTCACCGTCGAGGACGACGGGCCGGGGCTCTCGAGCGCGGAGCAGGAGCGGGTCTTCGCCCCCTTCCACACGACGAAGGGAGGACAGGGGGGCGTCGGGCTCGGCCTCGCGATCGCGGGGGATATCATCCGCGCTCACGGAGGCTCTCTCGCGGTCGATTCCGCTCCGGGCCGGGGCGCCCGGTTCACGGTGAGTCTCCCCGCGCAGACATGAAAGTCCTGATCGTCGACGACGAGCCCGTCGTCCGCGAGGTCCTCCGGGTGGTCCTTTCGCGGGCCGGGTACGCCACGAGCGAGGCCGCCACGGCCGCCGAGGGGCTCGCCCTCTTCGCCGACCCGGCGGTCGACCTCGTCCTCCTCGACCTGATGTTGCCGGACCGCCCCGGCCTCTCTCTCCTTCCCGAGCTTCGCGAGAGGCGCCCGGACGTCCCGATCGTCGTCGTGACCGCGTACTCCTCGGTCGAGAGCGCGATCGCGGCGATGAAGGAGGGGGCCTTCCACTACGTCCCGAAGCCGTTCCGCAACGAGGAGGTCGTCCACCTCGTCGCGCAGGCGCTCGAGAAGCGGAGGCTCGTCGCGGAGAACCTCGCGCTGCGGGCCCGCCTCGACTCCGGGAGCGACTTCCCGGAGATGGTCGGCCGATCCGCGCCGATGGAGACGGTCTTCCAGACGATCCGGCAGGCGGCCCCCGCCCGCTCGACGATCCTCGTCACCGGCGAGAGCGGGACGGGCAAGGAGCTCGTCGCCCGCGCGCTCCACCGGCTCTCGCAGCGCGCCGCGGGGCCGTTCGTGACGGTCCACTCCGGCGCCCTGCCGCCCGACCTGCTCGAGTCGAACCTCTTCGGGCACGTCCGCGGGGCCTTCACCGGGGCCGTCGCGGAGAAGAAGGGGCTCTTCAAGGTCGCCGACGGCGGGACGATCTTCTTCGACGAGATCGGAACCGTCCCGCTCGAGACGCAGGCCAAGCTCCTCCGCGTCCTCCAGGAGCGCGAGTTCCTCCCCGTCGGCGCCGTCGAGCCGGTCCGTTCCGACGTGCGCGTCGTCGCCGCGACGAACGCCGACCTCGCGAAGCTCGTCGAGGAGGGGAAGTTCCGGGAGGACCTCTACTACAGGCTCTGCGTCATCTCGATCGGCCTTCCGCCCCTCCGCGAGCGGAAGGAGGACATCCCGCTCCTCGTCGAGGCGCTCGTCTCGCGCGCCGCCCGGGAGAACGATCGGCCCGTCCCGCCCGTCACACCCGCCGCGATGAAGGCGCTCCTCGACCACGACTGGCCCGGGAACGTCCGCGAGCTGGAGAACGTCCTGGAGCGCGCCGTCGTCCTCGGAAACGGCCTCGTCGACCTCGACCAGCTCCCCGAGAGCGTCCGGCGTTCGATTCCGCGCCCGGAGGCGATCCCGGCCGACGGGATCGCGTTCTACGACGCCGTCACGCGCTACGAGAAGGCGCTCCTCGCCTCGGCGATGCAGCGCGCCGGCGGGGTGCAGAAGGAGGCGGCCCGCCTCCTCGAGCTCTCCCCGACGACGCTCAACGAGATGCTCAAACGCCACGGGATGATCGCCCGGCGCTCCCCGCGCGCCGCGGAGCCCGAGCCGGCGTGAGGCTCGTCCTCGCGTTGCTCCTCCTGCTCTCGCCCGTCGCCGCGGGCGACGACGATCCGGTCTTCTCCGCGCGGGGAGTCCCGTCGGGACGGATCCTCGCGGAGGCGGAACGCGACCCGTCGGTCCCCCTTCCGGCCACCGTCCTCGGGCACCGGATCGGCGACGCGCTCACGCCGCACGACGCGCTCGTCCGGTACGTCCGGGCCCTCGAGGCTGCCTCTCCCCGCGTCTCGGCGCACGCCTACGGGCGGACTCCCGAAGGGCGCGACCTCTTCCGCGTCGCCGTCTCGAGCCCGGCGAACCTCGCCCGGCTCGACGCGATCGCCGCGGACCTCGCCCGCCTCGCCGACCCGGCGCGGACCTCGAAGGACGAGGCGCGGGCCATCGCCGAGCGGAGCCCGGCCGTCGCCTGGATCGCCTGCGGCATCCACGGCAACGAGGTCGCCGGTCCGGAGGCGTGCGCCGCGCTCCTCTACACGCTCGCCGCCTCGCGATCGGCCGAGGTCGAGAAGCTCCTCTCGGCCCTCGTCGTCGTCGTCGACCCGTGCGCCAACCCCGACGGGCACGAGCGGCACGTCTCCTGGTGGCGCTCCGTCGCGGGCGCCGAGCCCGACCCCGACCCCCGCGCGCTCGAGAACGAGGCCCCCTGGCCCTCCGGCCGCGGGAACCACTTCGGCGTCGACCTGAACCGGGACTGGGCCTGGGCCACGCAGCCCGAGACGCGCGCGCGGATCGCCGCGCTCCGCGCCCTGCCGCCGCAGCTCTACGTCGACGTCCACGAGATGGGCCCGGAGCAGAGCTATTTCTTCCCCCCGCCGGCCGAGCCGGTCCACCCGCGGGTCCCCGATTCCACGCGGGCGTGGATCGAGGCCTTCGGCGCCGCGAACGCGGAGGCGTTCGACGAGAGGGGCTGGGGCTACTTCACCCGCGAGGTCTTCGACCTCTTCTACCCCGCCTACGGCGACTCCTGGCCCGTGTTCCGGGGGATGGTCGGGATGACGTACGAGGTCGGCGGGAAGGGGGGCCTCGCCCACCGCCGGCGCGACGGCGCCGTCGTGACGCTGAAGGAGCGCGCCCTGAAGCACTGGACGGCCCTCTGGGCGACGCTCCGGACCGCCGCGGCCGGCTGCGCCCGCCTCCTCGC
>Ga0209604_1003169_pt1 | contig 11440 bp, 10 predicted proteins | sample AD_UKC097_MetaG_FD_184405 | JGI IMG/M metagenome (GOLD analysis project Ga0209604, IMG submission 184405) | Active sludge microbial communities of municipal wastewater-treating anaerobic digesters from USA - AD_UKC097_MetaG (SPAdes) (version 2) | ecosystem: Engineered > Bioreactor > Anaerobic >... | reverse complement strand
TCAGGCCGTCAGGCAAGGCGCGCGGCGATACGACAAGCGCAGCATATTCAAGCATATGTGAGCATTGGCGAGAGCCCCGCAACGCTGAATGGCGGCCTCAGGCGCAGTTTTTCAACACCCTGCTAAGAGAAAAGCATAGGAAATTCAGTGAGCGGATGGGAAATGAGCAGGAGCGGGATTTATTCCGCCCTGTGCACGGCCATTGCCGTTTTTACTCCGTCGGCGGCGCTTGAGATGATGCCTCCGGCATTTCCGCTTCCTTCTCCGCAGATGTAGAGATTGGTAAAGGGCGAGGTGGTGAAATTTGAAGTTCTATCCGCTTTGAGCGGTGACGATGTTTTACTTTCAAGTCCAAGCGCGATCCCTTCTTCAAAGCCGCGAAGCTTTTTCTTGAATATCCCAATTCCGCCGATGAGCCGGCAGAGAACGGCCGAAGGGAACAGTTCGTGAAAATCGGCACTTATAAGATGGAAAGGATAGCTGGAAGAGGGAAGATCCGAGCTTGTTTTTCCGTTTAACAGATCGGAGATTCGGATTGCCGGGATATTGAACGAATCAGAGTAGTTGTAAAATTTTCTTTCGAGTCCTTCCAGCAGGTCGAGTGCCTGAGACGGCGAAACCGGCTTTCCGGTCAGTTCTTCGATCGTAAACGGCGTGACCACCGCACTGTTTGCGAATTTTCCGTTTCTTCGATAATCGCTCATGCCGTTGACGACGGAAAGACCTTTACGAGGCGCCGACTGCACCACTTTGCCCCCGGGACACATGCAGAACGTAAATGCGGCACCTTTTGCATGAGTTGCCGTGAGACGGTATTCCGCCGCTTTGACTCCCGGAAGAGTTTTTCTCCCCCACTGAGCGAGGTTTATTGTTTCCTGGAGGTGTTCGACCCGGAACCCGATTGCGAACGGTTTGGTTGAAAAACCGACATTGCGGCTCAAAAGGAGTCTGTAAAGGTCAAAAGAGTTGTTGCCGGGAGCAAAAATAAATTTGTCTCCTTCCATTTTTCCGGTATTTGCTCCCGAAAGTTCAAGAGCAGTGATCATTTCACCGTTTTTATGAATGTCCGTCACTTCCGTTTCAAAAAGGACCGTTCCTCCGGAAGATATAAAATCTGCAATAATCACGGGAATTATTTTTTTCAAATTGTCGCTTCCAAGGTGAGGATGTGTCATATATGCAATTTCTTCCGGTGCGCCGGCTTTGATAAGTTCTTCAAAAACAAAGTTTTTTTCAAGCGAAATGGTTTTTGTCCTGCTTGTCAGTTTCCCGTCGCTGAAAGTTCCGGCACCCCCTTCGCCGAAGCAGTATCCGCTGTTTTTATTCAGCTTTCCCGTTTCTTCAAACCGGGATATATCTTCCGTTCGTTTTTTAACATCCGCTCCTTTTTCGATAATGACGGTATCATATCCGGATCCTTGCAGAATCAACCCGCAGAAAATTCCGGCGGGTCCGCAGCCGGTAATGACCGTTTTTTTCTTTTTACCGTGCCTTGAGCCGGGAAGAGGAAGCTTTTTGATTACCGGGCTTTCACCGGTCAGTGCCGGAGAATTTATTCCCGCTCTGATCAGCCAGTGGATGTCCCGTTTGTTTCTTGCATCCAGACTTTTTCTTAAAATCGCGAACGTGAAATCATCGGAACGGATCTTTTTCGAAATGATTTTTCCGAGATCGTCATGCTTGAAATCCGTCGAGAGTTCCAGCTCGAGTTCGGTGTAACCCATTTTGAGCTCCCCAATCAGTGAATAACGATTTTATTTGAAGGAACATTTGTGTCAAGCGAAGAATCTCCATGAAAAGATTTGCCGCAATGCGATATCCCGTATCCGAACCGTCATCGCCGGTTTTACATCCCGGGTCCGGCGGGGGGGTGTTCAAACCGATCCTTGCCCGGCATTCATTGGATCGGGAAGCGGCTTTTTTAATGGGATATTCCATTTTTTCATGTACTTCCAGACAGCCGTGCGGCTTACGCTCAGCTGCCGGGCCACCTCCGCTTTATTCCACTGCGATTGGTCGAGAAGATTCATCAGAACCTCCCGGTTCAGATTCGGAGATGAGCCGTTCGGGCTGTATCCGCCGGAAGATTTCCGGACATGGATCGGCAAACGGTTCGTCGTTCGTATTTCAACCGGAAGATCCCGCACATCGATCCGGTTCTGCCGACAGAGCACAAATGCATGCTCCACGGCGTTTTCAAGCTCACGGACATTTCCCGGCCATGGATAATCCATGATCCGGCGCATGGCCTCCGATGTCATGTCCTGAATGCGCTTTCCGGTATTTTTATTCTGTTTTTGTATAAAATGCGCCACTAAAAGCGGGATATCTTCCCTTCGCCGCGTCAGCGGGGGAATGCATATCGGAAACACCTTGAGCCGGTAGTAAAAATCCTCTCTGAAACGACCTTCCCGGACCAGTTGATACAGATCCTGATTGGTTGCCGCAATGACCCGGATGTTGATTTTTCTTGTGGCTGACTCCCCGACCCGTTCAATCTCCCGCTGTTGCAATACCCGCAACAGCTTGATCTGAATATACGGGCTGATTTCGCTAATTTCATCGAGAAAAATGGTTCCGCCGTCCGCATCCTCAAAACGGCCGCTGCGATCTCGAACTGCTCCGGTAAAAGCGCCCTTCACGTGTCCGAACAGCTCGCTTTCCAGCAGTGATTCGCTCAACGCCGAGCAATTAACGGTTACCATGGGTCCCCCGGCCCTGGAACTGTTATAGTGTATCGCACCGGCCACCAGTTCCTTGCCGGAACCGCTTTCCCCCTGAATCAGTACGGTGGCATGACTGGCGGCCGCAGCCCGGATCTTTTCAAACACCTGCTGCATGATCGCGCTTTTACCGACAATGTTTCCGAACCGATATCGTTCGCCCAGGCGTCTCCGGACTTCTTCGATGTTTTTCCTGGCGGTTTGGAGATCGGTAATATCGGTCAGTGTTTCAACAATTCCGATCGTTTCTCCGTCTTCGTTTTTCACCAGACGGGCATTTTTGATTACCGGAACATCATAGCCTTCTCTATGACGCAGGAGGCATTCTTTCCGCTCTACGGTGCCGCGTTTGTGGAGCGCACATTTTTTAAAATCGCCGGGACATGATTCCTGAAAGCATCGATTAAAACCGAGTATCGAACAATTCTTCCCGATGACTTCCCGTGCGGTACGGCCGGTGATACATTCCATGGACCGGTTCCATGACATGATCCGCCCCCTTGAATCCAGAGCAAAAACACCTTCCGCCATGGCATCGATAATCTGTTCGGCAAAGCGGCAATCCCAGCTTTTTAAGCTGAATTTCATAAGCGTGTTCCCCTGTCTCTGTAACAGGCTTTAAAAAAACTGCGCCTGAGGCCGCCATCCGGCGTTGCGCGGCTCTCGCCAATGCTCACATATGCTTGAATATGCCGGGCTGTCGCAACGCCGAGCGCCTTGCCTGACGATCTGATTCTTGTTTTTCAAAAGCCTCTTTAAGTTCGCCGCAATAAATTGTAACCAGAACGTTACCAGAACGTTACTTGCCTTGCAAGTAAGGACTTCCCTTTCGTTGAAATTTCAACGGCGCTGTTAGGAACCAATCTTTTTCGATATTTATTTCTTAAGTGTTATCAATGGATTGTGACGAAATGCCTTTCGTGATCGCTTACGCGTTACCGATATACAAGGGTTGGCATATTTTTTGATGATGATTGTTTTCATAAACAAAACCGTAGCGTTCCAAGTAGCTGGCAATATGATAACAAACCTCAACCGAAAGAATTATCATGAATCATCGGAAAAAAATTATCGTCATCGGCGGATCCGCGGCAGGTCCAAAAGCGGCTGCTAAAGCACGTCGGCTGGATCCGTATGCCGAAATAACCATCATTCAGAAAGATTCCGGTCTTTCCATGGCATCATGCGGTTATCCTTATTATTTAAGCGGCAGAATCAAGGACAGAAAAAGTCTGCTGACAACGGCTTACGGAATTGTCAGAGATCCTGATTTTTTTGAAAGCACCAAAGGCATCCTGGCTGTTATTGAGACCGAGGTATCAGAGATCGATAGAAAAAATCACAACATCACCTGTAATCATCGGAAAACCGGTGAAATGACCCGCCTGGATTATGACAAATTGATTATCGCCACCGGAGCCGATGCAAAAATGCCCCCAGTTCCCGGGAACACCCTCTCCGGCATTTCAACGTTGCACTCCCTGTCGGATGTGGATTATCTAAAAAACGCCCATGCCCGGGGAAACATAAAACAGGCGGTTGTCATCGGCGGTGGATTGATCGGCATCGAAACCTGCGAAGCCCTCCGGCAGTCCGGCATCCAGGTGACCGTCGTTGAAATGCTTCCTCAACTGCTCGCATTTCTGGACTGGGAAATCGCCAAGCTGGTTGAAAACCACGTCCGAAACAAAGCTGTAAAGGTGATTACCAACCTGGCGGTTTCCGAATTTGTCGGCAACGGAAAACTGCAGGCGGTCAAACTAAACGATGGAACGATTCTGCCCTGCGAGCTGGCAGTGGTTGCTGTCGGTGTCAGCCCGAATACAAAGCTTGCCCGGAATGCAAAGCTTTTTATCGGAAAACTGGGGGGAATCGAAGTCAATGAATACATGCAGACCTCCGATCCCGACATATACGCCATCGGGGACTGCGTTGAGGTCCATCACCGGATTACGGGGGACAAGACACTTGCTCCTTTCGGGGATCTTGCCAACCTTCAGGGACGTGTCGCCGGAGAAAACGCCGCCCTGGGCAACTGCGTTACCTTTCCCGGAACCATTCAAACCGGCATCTGCAAGGTGTTTGATTTTTCCGCAGGGTCAACCGGGTTATCCGAAGTCAGGGCCAAAGCCGCCGGGTTTAACATTGTCTCCGTAATAACATCCGGCCCGGACAAACCTGTGTTCATGAGCGGCAAACCTCTGGTCACAAAAATGGTTGCGGATGCGGATTCCGGAAAAGTCATGGGAGTTCAATGTGTGGGATGGGGCGATGTGAGCAAGCAGATCAGCCAGGCCGCCATGGCTATTCAAGGGAATCTGACCGTAGAGGATCTGTCCAATGCCGACCTGCCGTATGCACCGCCGTTTGCTCTGCCCATCGACAACCTGATCGCCGCTTCCCATATACTCGGCAACAAGATGAAAGGCCGTCTGGACTCGATATCCGCCGTTGAGGTAAAAACCAGACTCGATAACGGAAGCGATCCATTTATTCTCGATATTCGTGAACGGAATGAATACGAGATGATGCGTCTTGGCATCGGGGAAAAACAGATCCCCTTCGGGGAAGTCCGCAACCGACTGGATGAACTTCCTCCGGATAAAGACAGGGAAATTATCTGTTACTGCGGGATATCTCTCCGGGCGTATGAAACATCACTGCTTCTCAAAGCAAACGGCTGGAAACACGCCGGGGTCATGGAAGGCGGCATCATAGCGTGGCCGTTCGATCGGGAAAAATGACCCGGGAAGGTGGAAATGGTTTGGACTTCGGTATCCTTAATCGATCGATTCTCATGCAAACACCTCGTTCCACAAATTTCGAAACGCATGGATGTTCGCGAGTTCATCAGGGATGACGCGGAATATGATAAAAATACGGCTTTCATCGTTGACTGCCGGAAACTTTGAACGGGAAGAAAAACAGAAATACAGGAGAGTGAAACAATGAACGAAATGAATATCTTGGTGGAAAAGCAGCGGCACATCGGCATTATTACCCTGAACCGGCCGGATTCGTTTAATACTTTCAACGTTCCGTTTGCCCGTCAACTAAATGATAACCTGAAAGCCTTTGACAGGGATCAGGACATTCGAGTGGTTGTCATCCGGGCAAATGGCCCTCAGTTTTCAACCGGCATCACCCTGGATGAATTCAAGGGGAAATCCCACAAGGAATTTCGAGAATTTCTTGCAGTGATGGACGAGCATAACCACACGATATCCAAAATGAAAAAACCGGTGATCGCATCGGTCAAGGGACTGGCCGTTGCCAACGGCGCCGGGCTGGTATTCGCCTGCGATATGGCGGTCGCCTCGGAAGATGCCAGATTCGGCACCACAGCGATCAATGTTGGACTGATTTGCCTGGGGCCGGCTGCGCCCCTGATGCGTCAGGTCGGAAGAAAGAAAACCCTGGAAATGGTACTGACCGGAGATATGATCTCGGCAGATGAGGCCTTGAGGCTTGGTCTGCTCAACAAGGTGGTGCCGGCGGAGCAACTGGAAGAAGCGACCATGAAACTGGCACAAAAGCTGGTGGCAAAAAGTCCGCTGGCTCTTCAGATCGGCAAAACCGGAATTTACGCAATGGAAGACTTGCCGTATCATAAGGGATTGAATTATTTGACCGAACTGTTTGCGGCGCTGTGCGTTACGGAAGACGTTCAGGAGGGTCTGGCAGCTTTCCGGGAAAAACGTTCCCCGGAATGGAAAATGAAATAACCGATGGATGAGAAGGCATTCTTCATTTCCCGCATGCCGCCTGATCCATGTCTGTTTTTACCGGTTGCCGATCTTTTCAACGGGAACCGGTAAAACTTCGGGTCCGCGGGCAAAAAATAAAATCGGATTACAAACGCCTCAGTGAAAATCAGGATTTAACGGGTGATCGGGCATCATCGGCAAGAGGGTATCGATTCCGTCGGTTCGCCATAGGCCGGAAGATATCATTGCCTTATGGATGGGCCTGCCGTGGGCGGTCTCCCAAAAAGCCATGATTTCAAATAAAGATGTCCCGTTCGCCTTTTTCAATTCTTTCCAGACGCTCGGTCAGAGTCCGGCGGGTTTCCGGTTTTTCGGTCTCTTCCAAAAGCCTGGTCAGAAGCTGCTCGCCCAATTTTCGAGTCCGGGGTGAAGCATAGTCCATGAGATATTCCTTGAAAGTCATCATGGCGTTACTCCGGCAGAAATGCTGGATCAATCCGGGCTTCGCCAGATCCATGAAATCCCCGCCGGTTCGTCCCAGACGATAGCAGGCGGTACAGAAACTGGGAATGTGTCCCTTTTTGGTAATATCGTGAATGACTTCATCGGTCGTTCTCGTGTCCCCAAGGTTAAACTGAGCGGCGCGAAAACCTTCGCTCGAGTTTTCTGAATATCCTCCCGGATTCGTTCTCGAACCCGCGCTGATCTGCGAAATCCCCAGTTCAAAGACGGCGGTGCGGATTTCGGGCGACTCCCGGGTACTCAGGATCATTCCGGTATAGGGAACCGCCATCCGGATGACGGCCACAAGTTTTTTGAAGTCCTCATCGCTGACCGGACGGGGCGGCTTGATGGCCGCCGGAGCATTCAGCGCAGGTTCCAGGCGGGGGACGGAGATGGTGTGAGGACCGACGCCGCAGTCGGCCTCCAGCGTCCGGGCATGAATCAAAAGTCCAAGAACCTCGTAGCGGTAATCGTACAGTCCAAAAAGGGCACCCAGCCCGACATCGTTGATCCCGGCTTCCTGCGCCCGGTGCATGGCAGTGAGTCGCCGGGCGAAATCGGCTTTGGGACCGGTGGGATGCATGGTTTGGTAGGTTTTGTGGTGATAGGTCTCCTGGAAAAGAACATAGGTGCCGATATTTGCCGCCTTCAGGCGTTTGAAATCGGGGACGCTCATCGGAGCGATCTCCACGTTGATCCGCCGGATCTCACCGCCCCTTTCCGTGCGGGTGTCATAGGCCGTTTTGATCGCCTCAATAAAATAATCCAGGCTGGAGCGGGTGAGATGCTCGCCGCAGAGCATCAGCAGGCGTTTATGCCCTTCTCTTTCGATGGCCCGAACCTCCTCGGCAATCTGTTCCATGGTGAGGGAAACCCGACTGAGTTCCTTGTTGTCTTTCCGAAAACCGCAATAAAGGCAGTTGTTTGAACAGTAGTTGGCGATATAGAGGGGAGCAAAGAGGACGAGTCGGTTGCCGTAAATTCTCTGTTTGATTTCCCTGGCCGTTTCGGAAATCGCCAGGATCAGCTCCGGATCATCTGTCTGAAGCAGGAGCGCTGTCTCTTCCGGCGCCAATCCCTTTAATTCTTTCGATTTTTCAATGATGTCCAGAATTTGTTTTTTATCGGGAGAATCCGCTTTTCGGAGCAGTTCTTCAATCTCCGTATCTCTGATAAAATCCTTCATGGTTTGTCCTTTCCTGATCATTCAATTTTTTTCTCAAAAAAAAAAGAGGTTTGACCCCAACAGGAATCAAACCTCTTTAGTGTTGCGATTTCCGGAATGCATCCTTTCCCTCCAGCTTCCGCTGAATCCGAGTGCTGAAATCCGGGGGTTTCAGATCCTTTTCCTAAAGATATTTAATTCCCCTCAAGGTAAGAAGTTTTTTTCCTTCCTTTCAGGTTTCAAGAAACGAGAACCGTTTTCAAATCAACTGAAGACGGATCTTTTATCTTACAGTTGAAAGACCCTGTCAACTCTTTTTCAGGGTATTCCAATTCGTTGATCCGGATGGCGGAAGGAAAGGATCCGGCGAACCCACGGGACCCGATTTCAGGAGGGAACCGGCAGGCCCGAGAAATAATACATTTTTAGATTCTCAAAGTATGATATGGAACTTCGGCATCCATATGGAATCCTACAATCACAAATCACGGGTTGACTCCGAATACCGCCGTTTGCCTCGCGGTTTTGATCAGAGTTTCCTTCGAATGAGAAACGCATGGATGATTCGAATGAAAAATAAGGACGTTACACCACTAATCATGTGTTTTTTTTGCTGGCGGGAATACTTGTAATCGCTTTTATCCGGCATAGCCGAACGGTGGGCGTTTGGAATGAATATTCCGTTGATTTGGATACCGTATTCATCGGTTCGTATATTTTGTGGATGCTCGTAGAGTTACGAGTTTCCAAAAAAGATGTGAACACGGATGGTAAAAAAACATCGGATTTCGCGACATGCCAGCTATATGGGTTTGGACAGGCGCTTACTTTTCTCACGGCTCTCTGGTTCCCTTCCATTTGGCGGGTGCCGAATATTGCTCATTTTCTTGGTGTAACGATCTTTCTGCTCGGTGTCTGTTATCGGTTATGGGCCATTCGAACGTTAGGGCGGTTTTCTATTCGCACAGAGTGCGAACGGTTGCGCAACACCGAATTGTGGCTTCCGGACCATACCGTTTTACAAGGCATCCAGCCTATGCGGGAATGATCATCGCCAATGCAGGAATATCCATTTATTTTTTTAACCGGGTGACGATATGCGTATTTTTGTTTATTCTGGTGCCGGCGGTCCTTCTTCGAATCGTAATCGAAGAAAGAACGCTCTTCGGGATTGAGGGATACGCTGAATTTGCTAAAAAACGAAAGCGGTTGTTCCCTGCAGTATGGTAACGAATCCAAATAGTTCCGGGATAATCGCACATGCACTGGATTCGCGGAGGGTGCCGCTTCGCCCTCAAATGGTGGGAAACATCGAGAGGGAAATAAAGAGAGAGAGGAAAGATTAATGGAGCCGGCAGGTTTATTGTTGATAGACATACAAAACGATTATTTTCCAAATGGCAAAATGGAATTGAAGGGAAGTGAAAAAGCCGGGCGTGTCGCTGGGCAACTGCTCGCCTTTTTTCGTAAACACGTCCATCCGGTGATACACATTCAACATGTCTCGGTACGAAAAGATGCCACCTTTTTTCTGCCCGGTACGGCAGGGGTGGAAATTCATCCGGATATTAAACCGACAGGCAATGAGGTAATCATACAAAAGCATTTTCCAAATAGTTTTCGGGAAACCGATTTGCTGTTGCACTTGCAGCGAAAAGATATTCGTGTGCTGGTTATTGCGGGCATGATGACGCATATGTGTGTGGATGCGACGGTAAGAGCAGCGGCGGATTATGGATATCCGTGTTTGATTGCAGCAGATGCGTGTGCCACCCGCGGTTTGTCATATGATCAGCGGGTTGTGGATGCGGACGATGTTCATGTCGCGTTTTTGGCGGCTTTAAATGGAACATATGGTAACGTTATGAAAGCGGGGGATATTATAAAAGAACTTCAAGGGTAACATTGACCTCGACATGGCTTGTGTCGGGGTTGTAGAGCATCCGTTTTCCCGCTTTTGGTGGAAGAGTTCCAAGAACAAGTTCATGGAACTCTTCCCGGTGAGGAATCCGCGGATCGGTTGGTTCCGTGTTAACAGGGTTTTGAAAAACAAGAATCAGGCCGTCAGGCAAGGCGCGCGGCGATACGACAAGCGCAGCATATTCAAGCATATGTGAGCATTGGCGAGAGCCCCGCAACGCTGAATGGCGGCCTCAGGTGCAGTTTTTCAACACCCTGTTAAAGCACCTTCGTGAAGGTCAGGGTGGCCATGACGCCTTTGGGACGGTCCCGTGTTTCGATCTCCCACAGAAACCGCATGGAAACCCCCGTTGTGATCGGCGGCAGGAAAACGCTGACTTCCGGACCGACGGCAAAAGCCCTGTCGCGAACGTCCGTATCCCATGTTACCTCAGAGCCGCTGTCGTCTTCTACCTGCCAACTGCAATAACCGGCAAGCCCCACATCCCAGATTTTTGCCAGGGTTTTGCTCACGCCCCACTCAAACAGAAAATCATCACCCGGCGTAACATCCGAACTCCTTTTTTTGCTGTGCATCTCGTATCGCATGAGAATCGATGCCGCCCATGTTTTGTCTGAATCCGGATAATAGGTTCCTCCGGCGGTGATCATCGGCGTCCAGAAGTCTTTTCCGGGAGAGGCTGGTTTGGAAGGGTCATGGGATCCGGTCGGCATCCACAGAGACAAGGAGGCGGCTGCGTCGTAGCGCCGGCCGTGCCAGGTCAGGCCGAAGGGTTCGATGTTGATGTCGCCCAGGCCGAAACGCGAATCGGAAACGCCGGCTTCCTTGATGGAGATATCGGTATAGAGCATGGGAATGGTCGTGTCCATGAAGAGGTTTCCTCCCAGTAACTTATGGCCCGTCACCCAGATCAGGCGGGAGACCGGCGCAAAGATCGTAACGTCAAAGGACAGGGGGAGCTTGTCTCCATTCTTATCCGTAAGTTCATCCGATGTGTACAGCGCATTGTACAATTTGAAGTAAACGCCCGGCGGAGGAAGAGAGGCGCATTTGATCCCTTCCACGCCGCAGACGTAATGACCGGTTTCGCCGGCAAAGGCCATGCCCGTGCCACCCAGAAAAACGAAAACCCAGAGAGCCGCAACAGTTTTATTCATTCGTTTCTTTCAACCTCCATTAATTTTCCGGCTCCGAGGCGGCATGCGTCCGCAAAAAAAACCCCAAAGCCAATTAACATCAGCTTGGGGCTTTACCATTACCGCCAAGTATTCTAGGGGGCATTCGGCAGGTCTTCTGACTTGCGGATTATCCTATTCCCCGCACCTTCCCGCATCGATTCGCATTACCCTTCCGATGCAGTGGTTTTCTTGCGGGTTTCGTCCTCGCTGACAGCGGCGGGTCCGTGCCGGATTTTCACCGG
>Ga0209604_1003162_pt1 | contig 11459 bp, 5 predicted proteins | sample AD_UKC097_MetaG_FD_184405 | JGI IMG/M metagenome (GOLD analysis project Ga0209604, IMG submission 184405) | Active sludge microbial communities of municipal wastewater-treating anaerobic digesters from USA - AD_UKC097_MetaG (SPAdes) (version 2) | ecosystem: Engineered > Bioreactor > Anaerobic >... | reverse complement strand
AATTTTCAGCTGTTCCCTACACGCCTGAGGATCTGACTCAAAACTGGCGTGGAGAAAAACACTTTATTGATGTGCCCAGACGAAGTCATCTTTATGTCAACATCGATCTGGCTCAGATGGGCGTGGGAGGAGATGATTCCTGGGGAGCAAAACCACACCCGCAGTACTTGATTAAGCCACAGGACTATTCCTGGTCATTCATTATTGAGCCGGTGAAGTAAAGGCCGGAAAGAGGCTGGGTGGTGAAGAATAAAAGAAGACAAGGTATTTTAAATATCAGGGGACTAATGTCTTTTCGCTTTTTAGCCCTGCTCATAATTTCTGGACTGATTTTTTTCCCGGGACTGAGCAAAGCTGAAAAGGACAGTCAGATTCAAGAGAACAGTGACGAGAAAAGCGCTACCATTCTGCCCTTTTTAAATCCGGACTTACCGCTTGAAGTCAGGGTTTCTGATCTGGTCGGACGATTGACACTTGAAGAAAAAATCGGTCAGCTGATGAATGAGGCACCAGCCATAGACCGCCTGGGCATCCCGGCCTATAACTGGTGGAATGAGTGCCTTCATGGAGTGGCCCGGGCCGGCCTGGCCACTGTCTTTCCCCAGGCAATCGGTCTGGCCGCCACCTGGGATACCGACCTGTTGTTCGAGGTGGCCACCGCTATCTCGGATGAAGCCAGGGCTAAACACCACGAGGCTGCCCGCCGCGGTGAGCGTGGTATTTATCAGGGCTTAACCTTCTGGTCACCCAATATCAATCTTTTCCGTGATCCACGCTGGGGACGAGGCATGGAAACCTATGGCGAGGATCCCTATCTGACTGGCACCATGGCGGTAAGTTTTATCCATGGATTGCAGGGTGATAATCCGAAATATTTTAAGGTTATTGCCACCGCCAAACATTATGCCGTTCATAGCGGCCCCGAGCCTGACCGTCACACCTTTGACGCCGTGGTTGATTTTCCTGACCTCCGCAGCAGTTATCTACCGCATTTTGAAATGGCTGTGCGGGAAGGTGGCGCTTATTCGGTCATGTGTGCCTATAACCGCTTCCGTGGTCTGCCCTGCTGCGGTAGTCCGCTCCTGCTCAATGATATTCTCCGTCACGAGTGGGGTTTTGAAGGCTATGTCGTGTCTGACTGTGATGCGGTTGATGATATTTATGCTACTCATAAGCTTGTCCCGACCCTGGCTGAGGCAGCCGCTATGGCTCTAAAAGCCGGGACCGACCTTAACTGCGGGCGAGCTTATACAGCCCTGTTCGAAGCCGTCAAGAAAGGATTGGTGGATGAGGCTACGATTGACATCGCTGTGAAAAGGCTCCTTACCGCTCGCTTTCGCTTAGGAATGTTTGATCCGGAAGAGCGTGTCGCTTATGCCGGGATTCCCTATTCGGCAGTTGATAGTTCGAAACATCGTCTTCTCGCCCTCGAAGCCGCCCGCCAGTCTATTGTTCTTCTGCAGAATAAAAACAATGTCTTACCGCTTCCAAAATCGCTCAAATCAATAGCCGTCATCGGACCAAATGCTGATGACATTGAAGTTCTTCTTGGAAATTATAACGGCTTCCCGGCCGAGCCCATAACGCCCCTCCGCGGGCTCAGAGAGAAAGCCGGCTCTCAGACCAAAATTATTTATGAACCGGGAACGGATTGGGCTGAAGGTATTCCGGTTCTGACACCCATTCCAGCTGAATTTTTAAAGCCAGCTCTAAACTCGAAAGACAGGGGCCTTCGCGGTGAATATTTTGCCAATCAAGAATTAAATGGAAAGCCGGTCGTCACCAGGCTTGACGCCGGACTTGATTTTAACTGGTGGGAAGAGGCTCCGCTTCCTGGTCTTGATCCCAATAATTTCAGTATCCGCTGGACAGGTTATCTGGTTCCGCCAGAAAGCGGCGATTATTATCTGGGCGGAGAAGGTTTTAACAGCTTTAAAATCTTTCTGGACGGAAAGCTTATTGGAAGTTTCAACGGCACTCACGAGACCCATAAGGTTTATCAAAAAGCCCAGCTGGAAAAAGACCGGCCGGCGGCTTTAAAAATTGAATACAGCCACCGGGCAAGAATGGCCAGAATGCATTTACTATGGAAAAAGCCGGCAGCCGACAGTCTCGAGCGCGCAATCAAAGCCGCCCGGGAAGCCGAAGCTACCATCTTGTTTCTGGGACTTTCGCCCAGGCTTGAAGGCGAAGAAATGAACGTGCCCGTTCCAGGTTTTAAGGGCGGCGACCGTCTGACTCTTGACCTTCCGGCCAACCAGGAAAAGCTCCTGGAAGAAGTGGCCCGGGCAGCAGCTCCTAAGCCTGTTGTCCTGATTTTTTTAAACGGCAGCCCGCTGGCTGTCAATAGGGCAGTCGAGCTGGTGCCGGCTATTGTTGAGGCCTGGTATCCCGGTCAGGCTGCCGGTGCGGCTATCGCTGATGTTCTCTTTGGCGATTATAATCCAGCCGGACGGCTGCCTGTCACTTTTTATAAATCGGCGGCTGACCTACCTGATTTTTCTGATTATCGGATGGCGGGCCGCACCTACCGTTACTTTAAGAAAGAGCCGCTATTTCCCTTTGGCTATGGGCTAAGTTATACCAATTTTAGTTACTCAAAACTTTCGGTGCCAAAAAGCCTCAAAGCCGGGGATGAACTAACCATCTCGGTTGAGGTTAAAAACACAGGAAAACGCGATGGTGAAGAAGTGGTCGAGGTTTATCTCAGCCGCCCGGATTCTACTTCGCCGGTCAATCCGCTCCGCTGGCTGGCTGGTTGCCAGCGCCTTTTCCTCCGGGCCGGCGAAAAGCAGAAAGTCACTCTGACCATCAGACCGCAGGAGCTGGCTACTTATGACGCCGAGGGCAACCGGATTATTGAGACGGGAAAATTGGTTGTATCTGTTGGTGGCCAGCAGCCTGGCTTTTCCGGCCGCTTGTCCGCCCCAACGACCAGCGTTATGACTGCGGAAATTAAAATCAAGCGTTGACCAATATCCTGTATTATGTTCAAGTCCCGCCACAATGGCCTTAAGCAGAATTCCAAATAATTTCAGCTTCACCGCTGCTGCTTTAGCAAGAATACACATCGACAACCCTTAAAAGAAAGGTAAGTTAAAAAATCTGAGGCCGGTAGATGAGAATCGATCAGCAGGTTTGTTTTTCTCCACTCATTATGGTAATAAAGGAAAAGAGGAGAAAGAAGAGAGCCTAGACATAAGGAGTTAAAAGACATGAAACACGGGCGGGGTGTAACTACCCTAATTCTGGCTATTTTGCTGACTCTACCCGCACTGGCCCGGCAGGCAAGCGATGAAGAGCTGGAAAAGGCTGTGGCCACCATGCGAAATATAGTGCCGGATAAGATGTCCAAGGAGGAGAAGGAGGCCAGGGCCAAGGAGCTTACTAAGGCCTGGCAGACAATTCAGTCAACTGGAGAAAAAGGTATAAAAAGACTTATTGCCGAGCTTGATATGCTTGAAAACTCAAAGACAGAAGATGACTACTTCAAGCTGAGTATGGGCGCCTTTCTCTGGGAAATAGGCGGACTGGATCAGGCCGAGTTAATTGCACGCTGCTGGCGCTCGGCCAGGTCTTTTTCGGCTAATTACCAGTATGTTTTTTTTCCTGCTTTTGCTGCCGCTATGACCGAGGACAAAAGAGCTCTTCCCATGCTTAGAGCTTTCCTGAAAGATAAAGAGTCCATCGTTGTTGTCTATCGTCACGGCGGCATGAAACTGGGCTGGCCGATAGCCCAGGAATTTGTCTGGGGCGCATTTGGCCCCAAAGGATTGCCCGAACTAATGGATATTGCCAAGAACTCTGAGGATGTAGTTTCACAAGAAACCGCCCTGCGCCTGCTGGCGGACAGCCAGTATCTTGAGGCCCTGCCATTGGCCAGGCGATGGGCGAGAGAAGCAACTGGCCAGCTAAAATACACTGCTTATCAAAGTCTCGGTATTTTTGGTCATCCTACCGACTTCGAGACACTTTTAACCGGCCTGAAATCCAGGGATCCGGAAGAGGTTTATAGTTGTTGTTGGGCACTTTATGAATACGGCGACGCCAGGGCTGTTGACAAAGTACTTCCCCTTCTGGCCACGGCCGACATGAACTTGAAGACAGAAATTTGTTCCATCTTACTACATCTACCGACGACACCGGGATTAAAAGCAGTTATTGAACAACGTGACAGTTCTCAGAATGAAGAAGGGAAGAATATACTGACCAAACTTATTTCCAGCTTTTTTGAGGAACTTGAGGTCCCTGAAGAGGAATACCTCAAAAAATCTGAAAGCGAGCAAAAGGAACTGCTGGCTGGATGGTATGCCAGGACCAATTCCAGCTACCGGCTTGAAAAGGGCGATCGCCAGGCGACAAGAGAAGAATTTCTTAAAGCCGTTGAGTACTGGAAAAAAGAAGGAAGAATTGACCGCCAGGCTGGTGATTATAGCTGGTTGGAAATAAAACAAATGATAGCTGTGGCCAGACCGGAGGATATCGAGCTTCTTCTCGAGCTCAAATCTCGTCTTTACCGCCGGCTGTCTGACGAATGCATTCCGGAAATAAGGGAGATTGACAAGGTCATCAGATACCTTGGGCGCTCTCGCTACCGGAAAGACCCTGGAGTTTGTCTAAGGATAGAAGCCAGATAAAATCTGGCTCTCTGGCGGCCAGATTTCAGACAGGCAAGATAATCTCCCGGCTTATTCGAAAAGAGAGGACCTGGCATTTTATTAGAAAGCAGCATAAAGAAATCTAACTGGCGATACTATGACAATCAAGGCACCTGTTCCCTGCCATCCGGGAACGGGCAATAGCCGGCAGCGCTTATAAATATTATTACTTCCAGGTTGCCTGGTAACGGCAGATATACTGATAATCCTCATCGTCCTTTTCAATGGTGTATAACTTGCTATTTTTGACCAGAAAAGGCGTTCCGGCTATCTCACATCTGTAAATAAACTTCCCCTCAGGGCTGAAGATATCAACCAGATACGAATCCTTGGCCTTTCCTTTTTCATAAGTCCTGACGTAAAGCCGGTCCTCTTCATCCACAAAGAAGGTGGAGAAAGCTGGATAATTATCGGGAAAAGCTATCATCTCTCTTAAGTTTACTCCTGGTGTTTCCGGCATTTGCTCCAGCATTTCTTCCTTATCTTTTTCGGTTAGAGGTTGTGGCTTAAATTCCTTACGTACAATTCTGAACAGCTGGCCATCCGGGTTGAAGTATTTGATTTCATAGGCGGTCATCCTGGAATAGACAATATTTTTATGACTATCCAGACAAAAATTATGCAAAACGCCAAACGGATCGATCTTCGCCCCGCCTACCGGCACCGGCATCAGTAGAGTATCAATCTTAAAAAGCTGGTTGAAATCAGCATCATATTTGGCAATAGTGTAGGCTATTGAATTCCCTTCCATTCCCATTTCGGAACCCACATATTGACCGCCGCAGTCAAGGATTTTCATCATGGCCAGTTTCCTGGCATAAGAAACTTCCCTTAACATCTTCCCTTCGAGGTCAAGATAAACCAGCTTCCGGTTGCCGACATCTGAGATCATTATTTCTCGGTCAGAGATAAGTTGAATAAAAATGGGCGAAGTCCACTCCCCCGGGCCCTGTCCTTCCTGACCAAACTCTTTTAGCTTCTGGCCAGCTGCACTAAATATTTTGACCTTCTTGTCTTTAACATCCAGAGCTATGATGCGCCCATCGGAGGTAACATCAGCCCCGCCCAGGCCGTTAAAAATACTTCCACCTTTCTCCAGCTTTCCGATGGTAATTTCTTTGGTTAAAATCAGCTTCTCCGATCCAGAGGGTTTAGCTTTGTTCTCGATTATCTGGACATCAGCGACACTGGCTTTTTTGATTCCGGCTTCATCTCCTACCGAAAAACCGCTGACCGAAATACCAAAAACCAGAGCCAGCACAAAAATTGGGATAGCAACGATCCATCCGAGCCTAAATTCTTTTTTTCTCATCTTTCCTCCTCCGTCATCAACCTCATTGAGAAATACCATTTAATAAAAAGTATTTCAATGATTTATTACTATCTGTCCACAGGCTAATGGCCAATATTTCATGCTACCGAATAAGGATATGGAAAATAATAAAGTAGAAAATAATTATAGAAAACGATATTGATCGTTTCTGCCCCCTGGAGTCAGGCCTCAAATCAGCCTCCCAACTGGCTTCTGGAGAAAAAAGGGCAGGAAGAGGCGTCAATTTTTCCCTTTGACAAAGGAGAAGTTTCCGATTTATACTTTCTGACGATGTTAACGATAACATTAAATCAAGGACAGAAACTGAAGGATAAAGCTCTCGCGGCCTGGCCAATCCTGGCCGCTTTTAAGGAAGACACTGATTTTCACTCAAGCCCAGAAATTTAAACATGTATCTTAGTCCTCAAAAAATGATAGAATTTCATGACTCGAGGCTAAATTTTATATTTCAGATTCTATTTACCAGGAGGTAAATGCACCATGCTTGGCACAATAGACTGGATAGTTATTATTGGCTATTTTTTTCTCATTGCCGGTATTGCCTGGTGGTCAATCAAAACTCAGAAACAGCAGACAACTGACCAGTATTTTCTGGCTGGCCGGCATTTAGACTGGTTCATTGTCGGGGCTTCTATTTTTGCTTCCAACATTGGTTCAGAACATCTGGTAGGATTGGCTGGTTCAGGGGCGACGGATGGCGTGGCCATGGCCCATTATGAACTTCATGCCTGGTGCCTGTTAATTCTCGGCTGGGTCATGGTGCCGTTTTACATGCGCTCCAAAGTCTTCACCATGCCAGAGTTTCTGGAGCGCCGTTTTTCGCCCAAAGCCCGGACAGTTCTCTCCGCTATTTCACTCGTGGCCTATGTCCTGACGAAAATTGCCGTTGGTGTCTTCGCCGGTGGAGTGGTTTTTTCCACCCTCCTGCCTGATGTCAGGTTATTTGGCCTGGACAGCTTTTGGGTAGGATCCGTCGCGGTTATTCTAATTACAGGTCTATATACGGTCATCGGCGGATTGCGAGCTGTCGCCTACACTGAAGCTATCCAGACAATCATTCTGGTCATTGGCTCCGCTTTGGTCACCATCTTTGGCCTTCATTATATCGGGGGCTGGTCGGAATTGCGCTCTATCGTCGGCCCGGAAATGTTCAATCTCTGGAAACCGCTTATTCCCGATGGTGTAGTCGGAACATGGGCACCAATTAAAGAGGCAGGCAGAATGGCCTGGTATTTTAACGATAATTATCCCTGGCTGGGGATGTTGTTCTGTGCGCCGATTATCGGTCTCTGGTACTGGTGCACAGACCAGTACATTGTTCAGCGGGCCCTGGCTGCCAAGAATGAAACCCATGCCCGTCGGGGCTCGATCGCTGCCTCTTATTTTAAACTTCTGCCTCTATTTATCTTCATAATTCCCGGGATTATCTGCTATGGGCTCGCTCTTAGCGGCAAGTTCCCTGTATTACAGCAGCAGCTTATCGGTCCTGATGGTAGTATCATCAGGGATCAGGCCCAGCAGGCTTTTCCTTTAATGGTAGCCAATGTGCTACCGATCGGCCTGCGGGGTCTGGTGGTAGCCGGACTGCTGGCTGCTTTGATGAGTTCCTTAGCCGGCGTCTTCAATGCTTGCTCGACGCTCTTTACCATTGATTTCTATTCAAGGATAAAAAAGGGCGTCAGTCAGGAAAACCTGGTTCGCATTGGTCGGATAGCTACTATCGTCATGGTCCTTATCGGCCTGGCCTGGCTGCCGGTCATTCGTGGCGGGAAGGGGCTGTATGATTATCTCCAGGGTGTCCAGTCCTATCTGGCGCCGCCTATTTTTGTCGTGTTTTTTGCCGGCATCCTCAACAAGCGATTAAATGCCAAGGGCTGTCTGGCTGCCCTGGGCACTGGCTTCATTCTGGGCCTCTTCAGGCTGGCCATTGATACACCAGTTAAGCTCATTCCGGGATTTAAATATACTGAAGGCTCTTTCCTATGGATCATAAATAATATCTTTTTTCAGTATTACAGCCTGTTTATCTTTATTGTTTCCATTGTGGTGATGTATGCGGTCAGCTATTTGACCGAGGAACCTGATTATCAAAAGATATCCGGCCTGACCTTTGGAACAGTGACCGAAGAGCATAAAAAGGCCACAAGAGCCAGCTGGAGCAAGTGGGACGTGGTAGCCTCAGTTATAGTTTGTGTACTCATTGTGGCTATTTATATTTATTTTTCGGGTATATTCCAGAAGTAAGACAGAAATTAGTACTGGCCGGGGCTGGCTCATTCTTATGTCGCGGGAAAGGTGTTGATGAGCTGATTGCCCTTCAGCTTTTCCACAGGCAGATAGCAGCCAGGTCAATCAGACAGTTGCTTTCTGGTCAGACCCTTTAGAATTTCAGTCTGTAGCCGGGTTGGATGGGAAACAGACTTCAGGTGGAAGCTTTTTTCCAGCTGGTGGGCCAGAATGACTTCAACCTCAAGATTTTTATCACCTCGAGATAGGTCGAGCTTTATTTTATCACCTGGTTGCCTCGAAGAAATCCATTGATTGAAGTCTAAATCCTTGACCTGGTGGCCATCCACCGCCTTGATCTCATCGCCGGCTATCACCCCGGTCCGGTCAGCGGGAGAATCGGGCTCAACGGCAGCCACCACTAATCGGCTGTCCTGATCCTCAACCAGAGCTCCCAGATAGGCCTCGGGCAACTCTCTCGGCTTCTCCAGCTCCAGGCCGGCATAAGCCAGATACTCAGGATAATCAATAGCTCTGGTGGTGGAGGCATAGTCAAATATCTCTGGCAAAGGGCAGCCTGCTACTTTTTCACAAACCTGGCGAAATTCCTGGTCGGTGAAACCTCTCCCTTTTTCTTTATAAAAAGTGTGATACAGCGTTCGCATGACATCGTCGAGTGAGCAGCGATTCTGGGTTACCTGGCGAATATTTAAGTCAAGCAGAAATCCAAGGATAGCCCCTTTATCATAATAGGAAATCGTTTTCCGCAGGCCGCCGCGCCTCGCACCGAACGGCCCCTGAGTCCAGGTGCTGTAGCTCGACTGGATAGCCGATTGAAAGAAACGGCCGGGGTTGTTCTCCTGAGCAGCAATTATTCTGCTCATTGCCTCCAGAAACTCCTCTACAGTCATGAGCCCGGCCCGGGATAGCAACAGATATTCATAATAGACAGTAAAACCTTCAGAAACCCAGAGCATGTTGGTCAGATTGGGCTGGCTGTAGTCAAACGGTCCCAGGGCTAAAGGCCGGATACGCTTGACATTAAAGTGATGAAAATATTCATGAGCCAGAAAAGCCAGCGTACCAATTCGCTTCTGTCTTTTATCCAGACTGTCACCGCTGAAAGACACAGCCGCTGAATCGAGATGCTCTATGCCACCCTGTCCTGGGCCGATGCCAAGGAAGATATAGTGGCGGTAAGGAATTTCGCCAATAACTCCAATACCAGCCTCGACCACTGCTTTCAGTTCGTTCATAAACTCCTGGTGATTAAAGTTTCCCAGCTTGTACCCGATAAAGTAATGAGGTATCCCCTGTATTGCAAACGGCGGCAGCGATTCCAGATTGCCCATCAAAATCGGACTGTCGTAAAGCTCATCAAAATCAACAGCGAAAAACGTCTGGGGATCCTGGGCTGAAACCTGATCCAGACCGGTAGCAATTGTCGTCCAGGCGGGATTCAAATTGATCTTGACTATGACCGGAGAGTAGAGAAGCTCATCGGAATACATACAGACGGAGGCCGGCACAATATAACCTCTGTCTTCTCCGAGATAACTCTGGCCAACAAATTGCGAAGTGGCTCGGACTTCATAGCGCAGGACGATGGACTCGGCCTCATCAGTTATTACCCTCCAGGTACTCGACCCGGTCTTTTCCCACTTTAGTGGAGTGCCCTGGCCATCCTCAGCGCGAAAGGCCAGCACATTCCCGGCAAAGTCAAAAAGACCATAGTAGCCAGGAGACCAGGCTGGCATTTTAAAATCACAGGTAACACCCTCCACTCCCTGGTAGCTCAGAGTCACCTGATAACAGTGGGAAGCAGGATTGTCCATTGAAATGGTAAAAACGGTCTTGCCGGTCTTGATGTCTTCAGTCGCTAAAGATGCAGATGAGATTAGACCCGTACCTGATAAGATAAGAAACAAGACAATTACTAAAATCAATCGGCCATATGTCTTCTTCATTTAAATACCTCTCTCTTCAGGCCCAAAGGTCATGATCAAGTTTTATTCCAACCAGGAGGACTAAAGTCCTTTCAGCAGAACATCGTTCTGAACTCTCTGCCGCCTCGAAGCAGCCAGGCTGCCCAGGGCAGCGGCTTTCTTTTGCGACAGGAAAGAAACTATCACATGCTGGCTATTTTTTTCAATTCATTTATGATTTCCTACTACTATCATTTCTCATTTTTCAGCTATTGAGTAAGGCAAATGACCATCACTTTCCATCAATTCAGCCAAAACCGCTCTGCCCTCATCTTTCCTCTCGGGCTAGATATTAACCTCAAAGAAAATAATTGTTGACGGCCAGAAGGAATTTTGTTTAAAAATAGTTCTGCTGTCTTTTTAATTTCTTAACCCGGGAGGTCCCCATGACAAGCTATAATCTTAAAAAACGCTGGCCGGGACTGGCGCTTATTCTACTAATTGTCGCTAGCCTCATACAGGCTCAGGCTTATGCCCAGACAGCGAAAAAGCCTATTGGTTACGACATTTATGACTCCTGGAAATCAATTCAGGGAACCAGAATTAGCGATGATGGCCGCTGGTTGGTTTATTCCTTGGTACCAGGAGAAGGAGATAGTGAGCTGGTTGTTCTTGAACTTCAGACAGGAAAAGAAACTCGCTATCCGAGAGGAAAGGAGGCGGTCATCACGCCTGATAGCTTATTCGTAATATATACCATCGCCCCGCCCAAAGCCGAAGTTGATAAAGCCAAAAAGGACAAGAAAAAACCGGAGGCCCAGCCCAAAAATGGTCTGGGAATTATAAATCTAAAAACTGGCGAGCTGGTTACCGTTGACCGGGTTAAGAGTTTCAAAGTGGCCGAGGATTCGGGAAAATTTATTGCTTATCTGCTGGAAGCACCTCCCGGTAAAGAAACTGATAAAGATAAAACGGAGAAAAAGGAAGAAACTAAGGTCGGTCAGGAAGAAAAGAAAGAATCCGCTCAAAAGCCGGCTGAAAAACAGGACGAAAAGAAAACCGAAAAGAAAAAAGAACCGGGAACAGAACTCATTATCCGTCAGCTCGAGACGGGCGAGACAGTCTCAGTTCAAGAGGTCTCAGAATATACCTGGAGCAAAGACGGGCGTTATTTAGCTTATGCCACTTCGTCTAAAAAGCCAGAAGATGATGGAGCTTTTCTCTATCAGCCAGGTACTCTTAAAACAATTACCCTGCTTAAAGGTCAGGGCCACTATGTGAAACTGGCTTTTGACGACCAAGGCCAGAAAGTAGCTT
>Ga0209604_1003159_pt1 | contig 11467 bp, 13 predicted proteins | sample AD_UKC097_MetaG_FD_184405 | JGI IMG/M metagenome (GOLD analysis project Ga0209604, IMG submission 184405) | Active sludge microbial communities of municipal wastewater-treating anaerobic digesters from USA - AD_UKC097_MetaG (SPAdes) (version 2) | ecosystem: Engineered > Bioreactor > Anaerobic >... | reverse complement strand
GCCGTACGGATGGCGCTGCTCTACCTGCTCACCGGAGGTAGCGAATGAAACTCTTATTGACCGGCGCCCGGGTCATCGATCCGGCGCAAAAGATAGATTCCCGCCTGGACGTTTTTCTGGAAAACGGAAAAATCGCCCGGGTCGGCGCCAATCTTTCCAAATCCACAAAATCCAAAGACGCGGAAAAGATAACAAAGATTATCGATCTGGCCGGCATGATCATTGTGCCCGGCCTGATTGACATGCATACGCATTTGCGCGAACCGGGCTTCGAATACAAGGAAACCGTTGCTTCGGGCGCTGCCGCCGCGGTGGCCGGAGGCTTTACGTCTATCGCCTGCATGCCCAATACCAACCCCGTCAATGATAACCGCTCCATTACGGAATTCATCAAGGCAAAGGCGGCAGAAGCCAACCTCGCCAATGTCTATCCCATCGGCGCCATCAGCAGAAATTCAGACGGGGATCAGCTGACGGAATTCTGGGACCTCAAGGAAGCGGGCGTGATTGCACTTTCCGACGACGGCAAACCGGTCATGAATGCCGCTCTGATGCGCCGGGCCATGGAATACGCGCATTCGCTGCAATTACCCGTTATTAATCACTGTGAAGACATTCATCTTTCCGCAAACGGAGCCATGAATGAAAGTTATTATTCGACGATTTTAGGATTAAACGGCATCCCCGCCATCGCCGAAGAAGTGATGGTGGCGCGGGATATTTTGATTGCCGAATATACCGGAACCTCCGTGCATATCGCGCATGTCAGTACCGCAGGTTCCGTCCGTTTGATTCGCAGTGCCAAGGAAAGAGGTGTAAACGTCACCGCGGAAACAGCCCCGCACTTTTTCACGTTAACCGATGAGACCCTGCAGGGCTACGATACGTTTTTCAAAGTGAATCCCCCGTTAAGGGGCGAAAAAGATGTCAAAGCCATCAAGGAAGGACTGGCCGACGGAACGATTGATGTCATTGCCTGCGATCACGCTCCGCACGCGCGCACCGATAAAGAAGTGGAATTCGAATATGCCGCCAACGGCATCAGCGGATTGGAAACATCGCTGTCGCTGAGTCTGAACCTGATCCACAGCAAAATCCTGAGCTGGCCGGAACTGGTTTCCAGGATGAGCACCCGGCCGGCGCGTATCCTGAACCTGCCGAAAGGAACGCTGAAAGAAGGCGCCGATGCAGACATCACGGTCATTGATCCCCTGCTGCCGTGGACAGTGGATGTGCAGGTGTTCCGTTCGCGGGGCAAAAATTCTCCTTTCCACGGACGTCAGATGCAGGGCAAAGCCCTCATGACCATCGTCGGCGGTGAAATCAAGTATGACGGCCGTTAGGGAACATTTTAAAACTACCGGGTTTGTCCTGCGCACCCTGAGTTACAGCGAATCGGATTTAATTGTCAGCTTCTACAGTCATGACTTCGGCAAGCTCAAGGGAATCGCCAAAGGGGCCAAGAGAAGCAAAAAAAGATTTGCCAACGTCTTTGAACCGTTTTCCCTGACCGATATCATTTTTACCCGAAAAAGCCGCGATACCCTCGCGTTCATCGAATCGTGCGACATCGTCGACCACTACGACACCATCCGCGCCAATATGGAGAAAACGCTTATCGCGTCTTACTTCATCGATCTCACCGACCACTTCAGCCCGGAAGGGAAAAAGAATGAAGATATATTCCGATTGCTTCAGGATTTTCTCGTCCTGCTGGGCAGGGAAAAGGTCTCCGATTCGATTGTCCGTTTTTTTGAAATCCGTCTGCTGAAACTGGCCGGTTTCGAACCGGCGCTCGATCACTGCGTTCTTTGCAGGACGCCGGTGACCAACGGCAATGCCTATTTTTTCAACGCCGGCCGCGGCGGCATCACCTGCAGCGCCTGCGCGAGAACGCAAAAAAATGAGCAGCCGATTTCCGCAGGGACCTTGCGCACCCTGCTTTTGGGAAAAGACATGGACATCGATAAAATCAAACTGGTCACCCTGACCGACTCGTCAGCTACGGAATCACGCTGCCTGCTCACGGGTTTCATATCCCATGTGCTCGGACGGGAAGTGAAATCGTGGAAAGTCCTGGAACAGGTTCGTCGATACTGCACATGATGGAAAATTAAAATGCATTCTCCGGAATTATTGATTCCCGCGGGGAATCTGGAAAAATTGCGCACAGCCTTGCTCTACGGAGCCGATGCCGTTTATGTCGGCGTGGAAGGATTGAGCCTGCGGGCAAGTTCATCCGAAATGTCTCTGACCGATTTAGCCGCCGGTGTAAAAGAAGCTCATCAGCAAGGCGTGAAGGTTTATGCGGCAGCCAATACGTTTGCCCGCAATGCCGATCTGACTACAGCGGCAAAAATCATCCCCGAACTTGCCGCAACCGGCATTGACGTGCTGATTGTCAGCGAACCGGGAATGCTTCAGCTTGCCCGCCGCGCAGCGCCGCGGTTACCGGTTCATCTGAGCACACAGGCCAACACCACCAACATCGAAGCGGTAAAATTCTGGAAAGATCAGGGCGTGCGCCGCATTATTCTGGCGCGGGAACTGAATTTAAAAGAAATCGGGGAAATCGCCGCCGCTGTTCCCGGCATGGAGCTGGAAATTTTCATTCACGGCGCGATGTGCATGTCCTACTCCGGCCGCTGCTATCTCTCGGCCTTTCGCAACCGTCGCAGTGCCAACGAAGGCGACTGCTCTCAGCCCTGCCGCTGGGAGTATAAACTCTACGAATCCACAAGACCGGACGATCCTCTGATTCTGGAAGAAGACGAACGCTACAGCTATTTGCTCAGTTCCAAAGATTTGTGCCTCATCGAACATCTGCCCGACGTTCTGGCCGCCGGTGTGACCAGTCTGAAAATCGAGGGCCGGATGAAATCAGCTTATTACGTGGCCGTAGTCACACGAACATACCGGCAGGCGCTGAATGCCCTTTTGCACGAAAAAAACGAATCCAAATTCAGGCGGGAATGGAGGGACGAACTGGGCACCATTTCCAACCGCGGCTACACCACCGGGTTTGCCTTTGCCGAAGAAAAAATAAACGAAATCAATCCGGACATTAAATACATCCAGACGCATGAACCGGCGGGTATCGTTTTGCAGTATGATGCAGCGAAGAAAATGATGCTTGTCGGCGTCCGCAATCATTTGACCGCCGGCGATGACGTGGAATTATTGCTGCCTGATGACACCATTAAAATCGATACGCGCACGATGGTTGACGCAAAGGGAAATACCATCCGCGAAGCGAATAATGACAATCAGATTTATCTGCCTGTGGAAAAAGAAATCCCTGCCGGAGCCATCCTGCGCCAAAAGGCAAATTGAGAACTATTTCCGTTTCGGCGGCTGGATTCTTACAATTCTTTCTGCGCCTTTCACCATCGTGATCGCGTTTTGCGGACAGAAATGCGCGCATACGCCGCAGCCGATGCAGCGGTCATCATGCCTGCGGGCTTTCTTATCGTCATTCAAATACGCAGCGTAGGTGTGACATTTCTTCACGCAGGTGCCGCAGCCGATGCAGAGGTCGTCGTTCACCACGGCCATAAAACTGGTCACGTTGGCGATGGGCGCGATCATATGATCCACGCCGTTTCCGCAGCAGCACCGGCAGCAGTTGCAAATGCTGGTTTCATCCTTGGTAGTGTCGAAATTGGGATGATAGGCCTTGTGTACCAGGCCCGCTTCCTCGGCTTCTTTTAAGACTTTCAGGGCTTCTTCTTTTGTAATCAATCTTGAAAATCCCTGCTCGAACGTAAATCGTGCCGACTTGCCGAACGTAAAGCAGGTTTCCCTGGCGTCGGTCTGTTTGCAGGGCGTTCCCTTGATATCCTCGTAATGGCGGCAGAAGCAATGACCGAGGGCGATCTCGTCAAACTTCTGAATGAGTTCTTCAACCCGTTGAGACGGCACAACCCGATCGCGGGCTTCTTCCAGTTTTTCATTGATGACGATTTTAACCGGTTCGCTCTTGGGTTTATTTTCAAAGACAGGCACCGTTCTGTCAATGGCCGGCCCGGCCATCAGCATCGGAACGATCACATCGTAATTATCCTGAACCATATTGTTCAGATCCGCAAACATCTGATTGAACAACCCGGCAATTTCCTTGTTCCTGTCGTCAATGACCAGTTTACCCATGAAATTGTATTCAAACGTTCCGACGTTAAACAGAGGCAGCAACCGGAAAACCATGATGCCTTTGCTGTTGGGCTGATTGAAGATAACGCCCCTTTTCGCCAGGTCTTTCACTTTTTTATTGATCTCATCTTCGGACAGGCCGCTGGACTGCTTTAACTGTTCCATGGTCTGGGATTTCTTTTCCGCAAAAGCGGCAATAAAATCCAGTTCGTCTTCGTTGATAAAAAACTTCAGAAGTTTGATCAGCGTGTCATTGACGGGAAGCGGCGTGCCTCCCGCTGTGCTGATGATTTCTCCGGCTCGTTTATATTTTTCATCAATCGTCATATCGTCTGCCCTCTCTTGCTTTTATGAATTGTTGTCTCATTAATGAAAAGGAATCTATTTCAAATTTTTAAACGCTGCAACTTCTTTCTTTACCCAGCCAATCCATTGGTCTATCCCGGCCCCCGTTTTGCAGGACACCTCGATAATTTCGATTTTGGGATTCAACGCCAGAACCCGTTTGCGCATGGCTTCCAGATCAAAATCGCTCAACGACAGATAATCAATCTTATTGACCAGCAGCACATCACAGATGGAAAACATCAGCGGGTATTTAAGCGGTTTGTCGTCCCCTTCGGGCACGCTCAGAATCATGACATTTTTATGGGCGCCGGTATCGAATTCCGCCGGGCAGACCAGATTGCCCACGTTTTCGATAATCACCAGATCCAGATCGCCCACGTTCAAAGCGTCTATACCCTTGGTCACCATCGTGGCATCCAGATGACAGAACCCTCCCGTCTTGAGCTGCACAGCGCGGATTCCTTTGGCGGCCACTTTTTCCGCGTCCACCATCGAATCGATATCCGCTTCGATCACGCCCAGTTTCAGGCTGTCCTTCAAACCGGCAATAGTTTGCAGAATCAGACTGGTCTTGCCCGACCCCGGCGAAGACATCAGATTGATCAGCATCGTTTTTGTTTTTTGCAGATTTTCCCGGACCCCCGCGGCCACTTTGATATTATCCGCAAGGATTTCCTCCTTGACTTCAATCAATCTTACTTCTGCCACTACTGGACCTCCATATCTTTAATATAATATTCCCGTCCCGAAAGAAGCGAAGCGCCCTCTTCCCCGCATTTCGGACAAACAAGATTTTCCAAGCCCGCCATTTCGACTTCATAGGCCTGGGAACAGGCATTACACTGCATTTTAATCGGCATCCGCTCAATTTTGAGTTTGGCCCCTTCGGCCAAAGTGCCCTTGCTCAAGTGATCAAAATAGCGCTGAATCCATTCATCCTCCAGATCACTGAGTTTGCCGATCTGCAGATTGATACTGACCACCCGCTGCACATTGTTTCTCTGCGCGTGTTTCAGGACAATCTTCAGGATTTCATCCGTGACAGGGAGTTCGTGCATCTTCTATATCCTTGTTTCTTTTTCTTCTGCCTGTATTATATATTTGAAATATTTGAGCAAGTTATTTCGAAAAGCATGAAAAGGCTCGATACTCTTCACCACCTTCATATGCAGAACAGCTCCTTCAAATCCATCAAAAATGAAGTGCGCCGTATCCGCCGCGTTCAGATTCATCGGCAGCGATCCATCCGCCTGGGCCTCTTTCAGACATGATTCTACTTGAGCGACAAGCTTTTCAATCACACCTTCCAGATGAAGGCGCAGGCGTTCATTCGTATCGGCCAGTTCCTGCGAAAGATTCCCGATGGGACATCCCAACGTGAATCCGCTTTTCTGAAAAATGTTTGCGAAACAGTCAAATAAGTTTTCCAGCCTCTTCATGGGCGGTATCTTTCTATCAGTTAAATATTTTGTGAAAATTCCGTTGATCATCTCATTAAAATAATCAATGACCTCCATGCCGAAATCTTCCTTGCTTTTGAAATAAAAATAGAAAGACCCCTTGGGGATATTCGCGACCTGAAGAATCTGTTGCAGGCCGGTAGCGTTGAAGCCCTGAGCGTGAATCAGCTCGGCGCCTTTGCGGATGATTTCTTCCCGGGTATTGGCTCGCGCCATTGATGACACTCCTTAAATAAACGGACTTAATATCCTTTATCTCATCGCTGCATTATCCAATCCCGACTACAGTGACCTTCAGGTTGCATGTCGGGATTGGATAATTCAACTTACAAATTTCAGTTCACTACGTTTCTGAAATTTGAGTTTCATTAGTTTCCCATAATTTTCAGAAAAGCGTCAAGTCGTCCTTTTTCCTGAAGCACTTTCGCGCCCATTTCCGTCACCGTTGCCGGAATAGCAGGCAATTGCTTCCGTTCTTCCAGGACAATGGCATCCATCGGACAACCGCTCACGCAAAGACCGCAGCCGATGCAACTGGCCGCATTGACCACGGCAACATCACCCTTCATCTCAATTGTTTTCATCGGGCAGCGTTCTTCGGCGCAGATAGCACAGCCATTGCAATTTTCACTGATGACACGGGCCTCGAACCGGCTGGGTTCAAAAGCGTGAGGTTGTTTCAACTGCGTCATGCCGCGCAGAACCGTGCAGCAGCAGGGACAGCAATTGCAGATCAGCAGGGCTTTGTCGGAACTGTTATTGCTCGTATGAACCAGTCCCGCTTTTTCCGCTTCATCCAGCACCTTCATTCCCTCTTCTTTGCTGATGTGACGGGCAAACCCTCTTTCCACGAGAAACTCCGCCATCTCTTCAAAAATAAGGCATACTTCTTTGGGCTTATCGCATTTGGCCACGCTGACCCGGCAGGCGCACTGGGTAAGCGCGATGTATTTCGCGTCCCTGATAAAATTGCGGACTTCTTCATACGGATGCACACGGTTTTCCGCCTTGATGGATTTTTCCACCGCAACCACTCGCATCAGTGGCGTGGGCTGGCCGGCAAAAGATGCTCCCAGCGCTTCATGATGATATTCTTCCCAGAGTTCTCCCAGACGCTTGTGCATGGGAGTACCACCGCCCTTCATAAAGGGGAACTCGAAAACGCCCGGAATCAGCGGAAGCAGGCCATAGAATTTTTCGCCCTCTTTATTCCGTGAATAAATGATTCCCTTGTTCGCCATCGATTCCAGATTTTTTTTGGCATTCTCTTCCGTAACACCCGCCACTTGGGCTATTTTGGAAACGCTTTTATATTTAAAACTCATATGAACGGCCAGAGCCGCCTCCTCCGGCGTAAAAAGAAGCCGCAGAATCTCATCGATTGACTTTGTTTTGGGTGCCGTCGCCGGATGCGCGTCCAGAATTTCTCTTAATCGTTCATAATAATTCATGTTTATTCTCCTTATGTATGTTGAATAGCAATATAATAGACCGGTCGTCTAGTTGTCAAGCAAAGACTGGCTCTTTCTTTTGCAATAAAATAATTGTTTACATTACAATACAAATGTGTATTATAGTGTAAATCATTATGAAGAATTATCGCGAGACATATATCCGGCGGGCTGAAATTGCGCAGTTGATTATCCTGAACCATTTATATCAGCAGCGCGGCAGCCGGGATCTGATTTTTCAGGGCGGAACGGCGATCCGCTGGTGCTACGGCGGCAACCGTTTCTCGGAAGATTTGGATTTTGTAACGCCGCTGCCCATGGAAAAGGTATGGCCTGTTCTGGAGTCGGCCATTCAAGGCATGGAGCGGGTCATGATTTCCCATTTCGGCACGGGTGCGCTTACAGCCGCGGAAAAACAATCACGCAAGGATTCATTCAAATGCTTTTTGAATTTCCATCCCGAATCATCACGGGAAAAGATTTCCGTGAAGTTTGAAGTTGAAGGCCTTGCTCCCGAACAAAAGCCGGAAAGCAAAAACCATATTCTTTCCGGCCTTCCGCCCGTTGCTTATTTGATTGCCGAAGGCAGTTTCCGCATTCCGCGTCCCAACGCCGTTGTCGTCGCCGAGACACCGGAGGAAATTCTTTCCGACAAAGTCCGTTCCCTGCTTGAACGCCGCTACCTTAAAGGGCGTGACCTGTTTGACGTCTGGTATCTCCGCACCATTCTGAACACAACCGCGACTATCGAATTCATCGAAAGAAAATTCAGGATGTACAGGGAACCTTTCGTTGCCCGTCGCTCGATGGATTTTTTTGCCGCACCTTCAAAAGAAAGCAAAGCGTCCATGACAACGGCCATCTCTCAGGATTTATCGCGCTTTCTGCCGCCTGATGTTTTCGCGATTCAACGCAAAGAAAGTTTCGATGCTTATATGAGCGCCGTGCAATCCCTCTTTAAGGAACTCAAGAAAAAAGGAATGCGGCTGCCATGACATCTGTAGCGATTTTAAGGCAACTGCCGCAACTTTTCCGCTATGCCGATGTAGAAAAATTTACCGGCAATGCCAATGTCTTTCTTACACGGGCGCTGGCAAAAGGTTTTGTTGAGCGGGTAGCACGCGGCGTTTATCTCAATACCATGCGCGACGGCAGGCCCGCCATTGAGGAGGTGGCCTGTTTTCTGCGAACGCCGTCTTACATTTCCTGCGAATGGGCGCTCAATCGTCATGGTGTTATCCTTCAGGCGCCGTTTGTCTGCACCGTCCTGACGCTGGAGACGGCGGTCGGCCAATCGCGCAATGTTGAATTCGGCGGCGTGACTATTGAATTTTCCCGTATTGCCTCACGCTTATTCAACGGTTTCGAAACAAGAGATGGATTTAATCTGGCACTGCCGGAAAAAGCACTCCTCGATACCATCTACCTGCGCAAGCACGTTCCTTTTCCGGATGAACTTAACCTTGAACACATCAATAAAGATAAGCTTCTCCAGATGGCAGATATTTTTCCGGCTGTCGTAAAAAAGCGGCTGGAAGAATTTTTTTCAAAAGACTGAAGCGGTGGAAAAAACTAGTATGGTGTCCCCGGATTTCGTGTTGCAGTCCGGTGGCGTTGAAGCCCTGCGCGTGAATCAGTTCGGCGCCTTTACGGATGATTTCTTCCCGGGTATTGGCTCGCGCCATTGCCGACTCTCCTGAATAAACCGATGATTCCCCTCTTTTCTAAAGAGGGGTAAGGGGAGATTTAGTGAGACCCAAATTTCAGAAGTGAAACGTACTGAGATTTGTTGGTCGAACTATCCCCCTCTTATCCCCCTTTTTCAAAGGGGGAAGTTTTTGAGTCTCATTAACTCTGCATAATTTTCAGAAAAGCGTCAAGCCTTCCTTTTTCCTGAAGAACTTTCGCGCCCATTTCCGTCACCGTTGCCGGAATGGCAGGCAATTGCTTCCTTTCTTCCAGGACAATGGCGTCTACAGGACAGCCGGTTACGCAAAGACCGCAACCGATGCAATCGGCCGCGTTGACGAAGGCAACATCATCCTTCATCTCGATGGTTTTCATAGGACAGCGTTCTTCGGCACAAATAGCGCAGCCATTACAGTTTTCACTGATGACACGAGCCTCGAACCGGCTGGGTTCAAACGCGTGAGGTTGTTTCAACTGCGTCATGCCCCGCAGAACCGTGCAACAGCACGGACAGCAATTGCAGATCAGCAGAGCTTTGTCGGAACTGTTATTGCTGGTATGAACAAGTCCGGCTCTTTCCGCTTCATCCAGCACCTTCATTCCCTCTTCTTTGCTGATCTGGCGGGCAAATCCTCTCTCCACGAGAAACTCACCCACGTCTTCAAAAATAAGACAGACTTCCCTGGGTTTGTCGCACTTGGCCACGCTGACCCGGCAGGCGCACTGCGTTAGCGCAATGTAATTCGCGTCTCTGATAAAACTGCGGACTTCTTCATAGGGATGCACACGGTTTTCCGCTTTGATGGATTTTTCCACGGCAACCACCCTCATCATCGGCGTAGGGTTACCGGCAAAAGACAATCCCAACGCTTCGTGGTGATATTCTTCCCATAGTTGTCCCAAGCGCATGTGCATGGGAGTCCCGCCGCCCTTCATAAAGGGGAACTCAAAAACTCCTGGAATCAGCGGCAGCAGGCCATAGAATTTTTCGCCCTCTTTGTTCCGGGAATAAATGATTCCCTTGTTCGCCATCGACTCCAGATTTTTCTTGGCATTCTCTTCCGTAACACCTGCCGCCCCGGCTATTTTGGAAACGCTTTTGTATTTAAAACTCATATGAACGGCCAGAGCCACCTCTTCCGGTGTAAAAAGCAGCCGCAGAATCTCATCGATTGACTTGGTCTTGGGTGCCGTCGCCGGATGCGCGTCCAGAATTTCTCTTAATCGTTCATAATTATTCATGTTTCTTCTCCTTAATGAGACCAAAATTTCAGAAACAAAGTGCACTGAAATTTGATGGTCGAATTATCCCCGAAGCGTGGCGGAGTGGGATAATTGTGGGCCTAATTCCCCTCTGCTTGCGTCTGGGTTGTTCATTTGAGGAGAAGCATAATAGACCGGTCGTCTAGTGTCAAGTATTTTTATAGATAATCAAATGTGTATCCTTTAAAAAATATACCAAGAACAAAACAAAGTGGAATTCTAAAAAACTGATATTTCAAGACCTGAACCCATTAGTACTGTCAACTTTATATATGAAGCAATAGATAATCATCATCACAAATATCAGTACAACCGATAAAGAAAATATTTCATTCATTATCGAACGATTCATATAGGCCATGGTGCCTAGAATAAAACTTAAAATGCCCGTGATGCCGATTATCTTTGAAAACCGCGTCCCTTTTAAAAACCAGTGAGCAAGCACCAGAAATATTGATGCGATACCGCCCCACTTGATCCAGGTAAACAGATGAAGAAGCTGAAGTTGGGAATCAAAATTTCCATTTGAAAGATTCGCCGTGATCGCAAGCAATTGTATGTTTTCCAGTGCGTCGGCGGCTAATACCACCATGGCGAGCACCGCACCAGCATAATAATATTTATTTTGGGAAAGCGTAGCGCATTTGACCGAAATCATCAGCAGAAAAATCGAATACAGACACATATACAAATAATCCAGCCGGTTCCCGAGATCCATGGCACGAACCAGTTTGTCCCGCAGGATGATGTCTTCGCTGCCGAACATTTTTATCACTTCCGCTTTTGTTTGAACAAATTCAAACGCGATAATAGGAGTGACAAAACCCTTGGGCAGTGACGGCACTTTCGACGGAAAGATAAAAAGCAGCAAAACACTCACTATAATAACGAACAATCCCAAATATCCCGCTTTGACAAATGGTTTGTTACTGTGAATCATAATCACTCCTCATAAAAAGTGTTTTTTCTTTTAAAGCATGACGTCCTATTCCTTTAAAAATATACCAGGAGAAAACAAAGTGCAATTTGAAAAAACTTATATTTCAAGACCCGACCCTAAGCAGTTCAAAAAGCGACTGGAAGAATTTTTTCAAAAGACTAACGCGT
>Ga0209604_1003148_pt1 | contig 11492 bp, 11 predicted proteins | sample AD_UKC097_MetaG_FD_184405 | JGI IMG/M metagenome (GOLD analysis project Ga0209604, IMG submission 184405) | Active sludge microbial communities of municipal wastewater-treating anaerobic digesters from USA - AD_UKC097_MetaG (SPAdes) (version 2) | ecosystem: Engineered > Bioreactor > Anaerobic >... | reverse complement strand
CCTGCTCCTGGTCGGCGGCTTCGATGCCGCTGATATGGAGTTTCTGGCGCAGGCCGAACTCGTCATAGTACTGTTCGGCAGAAATGGCGCCCTCGCCGGGACCTACAATCAGATAAAGGGCCTCGCCGCGCGGCACCGGCAGTGCCATGCCCAGCAGCTTCTGGAGGCGTTCAACCACATCTTCGGCCCAGACCACCAGATAGGTGGCGTCCTGTCCGGCCGGGCTGAGCGCCACGAAACGGCCGGTGGCGCTGACGACGCGGCGGTCCCGGGTTTCCTGGGCGGGCAGGCGGGCTGCCGCCCCGCAGAGCAGGGCGGATAGAACCAGTCGCAGGATGTTCCGTTCAGCGCCCACAGCTCTCCATCAGCAGGGTCACGGGCCCGTCGTTGACAAGCTCGACATCCATGTGCTCGCGAAACACTCCGGTCCGGACCGTGTGCCCGAGTGCGCGCAGTTTTTCCACAAACAGATCATACAGCGCGGCCGCATCGTCCGGATCGGCGGCCTGAATATAGCTGGGCCGGTTGCCCTTGGAGCAGTCGCCGAACAGGGTGAACTGACTGACGACCAGATACGATCCGCCTGTTTCGGCAATGGAATGGTTGAGCCGTCCGCGCGGGTCGTCGTAAATGCGCAGCCGCGAGACTTTGCCCGCCAGCCATTCGGCATCGGCCGGGGTGTCGCCCCTGGCCACGCCGAGAAGAATCAAAGCCCCCGGGCCGATTTCCGAAACGGTTTTCTCCTCCACGCCCACGCGAGCCCGGCTGACGCGCTGGATCACCAGTTTCATTCGAGGGGTCAGTCGGTCGGGTTCTGCACCCGCAGCGTGCTCAGGCGGTTGAGGGCGGCCGCGATCTCGTAGCGCCGCGGGCGGGCCAGATCTCCACGCAGCTCGCGCGCGAGACATTCCAGGCCCTCGGTGCTGAGATCACGGTCCACCAGGTCGAGAATCTCCCGCAGCGGGTGGCTCTCGTCCATGTAGCGAAGCTTCGCGTAATAGAGAATGTGGGCGATGGTTTCGGTCTGCTGAATGTCTGCCAGCTGCGATACGGCGGAGAGGTCTATTGTGCTTCGCCCGAAGCACAGCGTGTGCACATTCGGAGCGCATATGTAGGAGTCTTCGCGCCCGAGGGTCGGATCAATGCTGCTGGGCACAATCCACCGCTGCTGTTCCGCCAGCGCGGCCACGTCAATGGCGGCCGCGCGTGGGGGCGGCTGTGCCACCGTGGCCTTCCGGGCCTCCTCGGTGATGTCCGAGATGACATTCCTGTTCACGCGCAGCACCCGGTCGGCAATGGGGATGAATTCCGCCACGCAGGTTTCCCCGCCAATGACCAGTGAAACACCCAGATCGTCCGCGAGCTGCCGCGCCCGGGCCGCCAGAGGAATGATTCCGCTGCGCGCCCCCAGCAGGGCCGTCAGCCGCTGATCGGAAGAAAGAAAAGCAGAACAGGATGTGGCCTCGTCAAACAGCAGGACGCGTGCTCCGGCCTGCAGTGCTTCCACCGTGGCCGCGGCCTGCGACAGGAAGGCGTCGGCCGAATTCGTCGAGCAGGCCTCGGGCGCACAACCGCAGGCATGGCCGCTGACAAATGCGCTGACATTCACCTGCGCGATGCTCCGGCCGGGTTCGGACCGTATCTCTACGGCGTCGGGCACGGTGATGGCCAGTTCGCGGCCGTCACCGGCGATATGGTTGTAGATGCCGGAAGCGAGCGCCTGCATGATCTCAATGCGCCCGGAATAGGCGTCGCCCATGATCACGGTGATGCCCGCCGGGATGCCGGCGCCATACACCTTGCTGAGATGGGGGACCTCGACTTCGAGCCGCGCCGAGACGTCAACCTTCAGGCTGGTGTTCCTGGTGAAATCGGGCAGGTCGGTCCCGGGTTTGCGCGAAAGAAGAAGGCCGTCGCCGACGAAGCCGACCATGCCCTGCGTGGGAAGCATCTGGCGGATGACATCTGTGTCCTCCATCAGGCCCACGGTGTGCTCCACTTCGTCGCGGTCGAGGTTGCAGTAGATCAGCGCGGTATTCACAATGGCCGGCAGATCCTCGAAAAAAAGTTCAAGGACGGCATCTCCGGGAATCACCTCGCCCTCGCGCGGGAGGCTGGCATACAGGCGGGCTTCGACATATTCATCGGTCACGATGACCGAGGACCGGGGAAGAATTTTCTGCCCGAGCCGGGCGATCTGAAAGCGTCGGCGCGCTGTTCCGCTGGAATTGAAGTGCGCCATGCCCTCGATGCTTTCACTGATTTTGCGAACCAGCAGATCTTCCAGCGCCGTGCGGCGCACCGCGCTGCTGAACAGCCGTTCCGGAAACTCTGAAATAAACTGGGGCACGCGCACCACAAACAGGGTGGGGCCGTCTTCGGCTGCGTCCTGCACAAAATGAATTTTCAGCACATAGCGGTTGAAGTCGAAGTCGCCGGCCAGCCGTCCGTATTCCCGAAACAGTCCACCCGAAATCTGTGTCAGAATGGCGTGGAATTCTTTTTTGTCTCTCATGATATCCCCTTGTGACGCTCAGGTGGTCAGTATCGCGCGTTTGTCATCCAGTTTGATTTTCTGCAGATGCCTGAGAATCAGCTGTTCCGCATCCATTTGACTGAACACCACGGACATGCGCTGCAGAATCCTCTGATGCAGGAAGCCCGGCAGAGGGATGCGCCCCAGCCGCACCTGCTGCACGTTGAGCTGCAGTCCTTTGTCCGCCACGGGCGCCGCCGTGAGTTCATAGGTCAGGGTCAGGGGGCCGCGCCGGGCCAGGACAAACACAATGACGGTATCCTGCCGGAAGGCGAAATTGATTTCGCCGATGCCGAGCTGGCTGGCGGAATCCCCTTCGCCGGAGTTCCGAGTGACCAGCCGGGCGAAATAGCCGTTGATCTGCGTTTCGGCGATTTCCTCGACCGTGCTGTATCCCTCGCGGGCGGCCTGCTCCAGGCGGCCGATCTTCTCCTCGTACACGTCGGCATGGCGTTCCGACCCGAATTCGCCTGATGGCTGCGCGGGCCAGAGAAGCCCTCCGACGAGCGCAATGCAGGCCAGCAGCACCGCGATGCGCAGAAGGGTCTTCACAATGCGGAGACCCGATCCCTTGGGCTTCTTCTGCTCGACCGTTCCGCCCATCTTGAGGCGCGCGCCGCACTGCTTGCAGAAAAGCTGTCCCAGAATGTTCTCACTTCCGCAGGTTTTGCATTTAACTATTGGTGGCATGGCTTTTTTCTGCCTTTCCGCTGGATTTTGTTTCGCCGCCGGCACTCGGGGCGGCCGTTTCTTTTTTTGCCGCTGCATGATATGTCGGGCTTCGGTAATCGGTGGAGTAGAAGCCCGACCCCTTGAAAATGATGCCTGCGCCGGTGCCGAGGCAGCGCACCACTTTGCCCCTGCATGTGGGGCAGCGCTGACGCGGCTTGTCCTTCATGCTTTGAAACAGTTCAAAGCGCAGGCCGCATTTCTGGCACTCATACTCGTATGTGGGCATCCCTGTCTCCAGAACATCCGGCGTTTGCGCCGGTTGATAAAGTGACAGAACATAGGAAATCAGGACCCGAATGTCAACCGGAAGCGCGCGCGCCGCCGCGGCGGCCCGGCCCCGGTCAGTAGGCGTTCTTCGTGCTGAACAGCGTCCGGATCAGGATCTTGAAGTCCAGCGAAAGCGACCAGTTTTCGAGATAGAAGAGGTCGTAGCTGATGCGGTCCTCGATGCTCGTCTGACCGCGCAGGCCGTTGACCTGCGCCCAGCCGGTCAGTCCGGGCTTGGAGACATGCCGCCACATGTAGCGCGCGATGTCCTCCTTGAACTGCTCCACGAAATGCGGGCGCTCAGGCCGGGGGCCCACGAGGCTCATTTCGCCCGTCAGCACGTTCCAGAACTGCGGCAGTTCGTCGAGGTTGTATTTGCGAAGAAAAGTTCCGAACCGGGTCCGGCGCGGATCGTCCGGGCTGGCCCAGACCGGACCGGTTTGGCTTTCCGCGTCGCAGTGCATTGTGCGGAGCTTGTAGATGTTGAAAACCTTTCCCCGCTCTCCGCAGCGCTCCTGGCGGTAGAAAATCGGGCCCGGCGAGGTTTTTCTGATCACCAGCGCGGCGATTGCGATAATCGGCGCCGAGATGATCAGGCCGACGATGGCGCCGGCGATGTCCTCCGCCCGCTTCCGGGCGCGGTTCCAGAAATAGTCGAGCGGCCACTTGCCTACGCCAAGCATCGGAATGCCGCCCACCATCTGCATGTCCACCCGGCTGGTCAGCACTCCGAAAATATCGGGCACCATCTGGAAATCGGCCAGGGCCTTTTCGCACTGGATAATCAGATCCACCAGCTGCGCGTGTGTAAGCCCGGAGGGATTGGCGACGATCACCTCGTCCACATCGTTTGCCCCGAGAAAATCCGGAATCCCGTTCATCGGGCCGCGGACCAGGTCCGCCGGAACGCGCGGATCGGCGGTTTCATCTCCCACGGAAAAATAGGCGACCGGCTTTGCGCGCAGGCGGTGCTCGCGGCTGAGGATTTCGGTGAGCTGGCCCGCGATCGGGCCGATGCCGCAGATCACCACGTTCTTTTTGGCGGCCTGATGCCGGGCCCAGTGCCGTTCGCACTGGAAAAGGATATTTCGCTCTATCAGCACGACAAGGGTCACCGTGAAAAACGAAAGGATCATCGCCACGCGCGAGAAGGGCGGATTGCGCACGGCGAAGGCCATGGCGGTGGAGATCACAAGGCCGTAGGCGCAGCCGCGCACAATGCGCGGCAGTTTTTCCGTAAAATGACCGTGCTGGGGCCGGCGGTAGAGATCCATGGCCCGGAAGATCAGGACAAACAGAACCGTGGCCACGGCCGCGCCGACGAGATACTGGAACATGGGCGGCAGGCTTTCGCCATGCAGTGGGATCCACCCGCTGAAAAACCGGATCCACATGGCGAGCATGAAGCCGGCATACACGCCTGCGGCGTCGGCAATCACACCCGCGGTGCTTGTCAGGAAATCGAATGTGTCTCTTTTGCGCACGGGAAAGACCATACAGCAAACCCCGGGCGCAGACAAGCCTGTGCCAGATATGAAAGCCCCCGAATTCCGTGTCACAAGGGAATTGCGTGTTTGTGGATAATTTGGATATACTTCATCGGTAGAGGTTGTCTCCCATTTAAGTCAGACAAACGGGATCCGGCCGGCATGCTTTGGGCGGGCGGATGTCCAGTGAAAGGCTGTCGAACATGTTTAAAAAATGCAGCATAGTGACAGGCGGGATGATTCTTCTGGCGGGTCTTGCGGCCGCGGCGAATGGCGGGCCCGGCGAGGCGCTGAATCAGCAGCTGATCGCCGCGGCGGGAGATCCCGCGGGCATGGAACGAATTGCGGAACTGCTGGCGCAGGGCACTGATGTGAATGCAACCGACGAAGATGGCTGTCCGGCCCTGATGTCTTCCGCTGAAAGCGGGCATACTGCGGTGGCTGAGTTTTTGCTGTCCAAAGGCGCTCGCGTCAACACGAGTGATGTTTATGGATGGACGCCGCTGATGGTGGCCGTGCGCCGCGGTCATGCCGAAACCGTGAAACTGCTGATATCAAAAGGGGCAAAGGTGAATGTAAGCGCCCTGAATGGCTGGTCCCCGCTGCTTGATGCGGCCGAAAAGGGCCGCACCGAAATCGTACAGGCTCTCCTGGCGGCCGGGGCGAAGGCAAACATGAAGGACGATACGGATTGGACGCCTATAATGTTCGCGGCAAAAGGAGGACACACCGAGGTTGTCAAGGCGCTGCTGGCCCGGGGGGCGCGTGTGAATGCCAAATCTTCTCATGGAGAGACCGCGCTTATAAAGGCGGTCTGGGGCGGGCACGACGAAACGGTGGAGGCGCTGCTGGCCAAAGGCGCGGATGTGAACGCCAGAGGCATGAGCGGTGATCCCGCGGTGCTGATTGCGGCGGCGGAGGGGCATACCCGGATAATTGAGAAATTGATCTCGAGGAAGGCCTCGGTGGACATGGCGGCGGCATTGACGGCCGCCGCCCGCGGCGGGCACACCGAAACGGTCCAGGCGCTTTTGTCCAAAGGGGCTGAGGTGAATTTGGAGCCGGTGCTGATGGCGGCGGTTGAGGGTGATCATTTCAGCACGGTTAAGTTTCTGCTGGATGCCGGGGCGGGGGGATCTCTCGATAAGGCCCTGAATGTCGCCGCGGCCAGGGGGCATGCCAAAACGGCAGAGGTTCTGCTTTCGCATGGAGCAGATGTGCGCGCAGCAGATGCTCACAACCGCACGGCTCTGAAGATGGCCGCGTTGTCCGGGAATCCGAAGACGGCAGAAGCGCTGCTTGCGGCCGGAGCGGGCAGCTCGGCAGCGGACCTGCTGGCCGCGCTGGAGGCGGCGGAATCGCGCGGACAGGCCGGGGTTGTCGAGACACTGCTGCGCAAGGCCGTTGATCTTCCCGAAAAGAGTTCCCCGGTGCTTCCGTTTTCAGCACGGGGCGGGTATATCGATGCAGTGAAGGCGCTGCTGGAACAGGGCGCGGATGTCGGCACAAAGGACGCCAACGGCAAAACCTCCATTATGCTGGCGGCAAACAGGGGGCATACGGACATTGTAAAAATCCTGCTGGACCACGGCGCAGACGTGAATGAAGCCGCCGGGAAAAGCCATGTCGAAAGCGGAACCGCGCTTTATGAGGCCGCGCGCGGAGGAGAGCATGTCGAAGTTGCTGAAATGCTGCTTGCGCGCGGGGCTGACATTAATGCGAAGAACAATTTCGGCAGAACGGCATTGAGCGCCGCTTCAAGCCGGGGTCACGCCAAAACCGCGGCCGCGCTGCTGGCCCATGGCGCGGATGTGAACATACAGGATAATTTTGGTGTGACGCCGCTAATGGAGGCCGTAAAGATCGGAAACCTCGAAATTGTGAAAGCGCTGCTGAACAGGGGCGCAGACACTCATATTGAAGACAATTACGGCAGAACCGCCCTGAGCCTCGCGACTCCCGGGGGCCCGCCTGAAATGATACGCATGCTGGAGCAGGCCGGGCCCGCGAAATAAGCAGCCGGAACAACCCTCCCCGTCAGTCATGAAAACGCCCCGGAGGAATCTCCGGGGCGTTTGATGATCAGAACCCGCTGATTATTTCGGGCACTTTTTCAGGCACATGAACCAGTCCAGGCACTTCACGTCCGGATCGGGCTTTGCGGTGCGGTCTTTCGCGGTGCCGCAGGAGCCCGGAGGCGGAACGATCACATCGTCGCCCGGCTGCCAGTTGGCCGGCGTCGCAATGCCGTGCTTGTCCGCGGTCTGCAGCGCGATGAGCACCCGCATCACCTCGTCCATGTTGCGGCCGGTTGATGACGGATAGTACATGATCATGCGGACCACGCCCTTCGGGTCAATCAGGAACACCGCGCGAACGGCCTGTGTGGAGCTTGCGCCGGGCTGCAGCATTCCAAAAGCCCGTGCCACGTCCATCTTCAGGTCCTCAATCACCGGGAAATTGACCTCAAGGTCCTTCATCCCGTTGTATTCGATCTTCTCCTTGATCGTGCGCAGCCACGCGATGTGCGCGTAGATGCTGTCAATGGAAAGCCCGAGCAGCTCGCAGTTGCGCTTTCTGAAGTCCTCGGCCATCGAGGCAAAGGTCATGAATTCCGTTGTGCACACCGGCGTGAAATCGGCCGGATGCGAGAAAAAGACCACCCACTTGCCCTCGCCCCATTTGGGGAAATCAATTTCCCCCTGGGTGCTGACGGCCCTGAAGGACGGGGCCTTGTCACCGATCAGCGGCATGCGGACTTCTGCATTCTGTTCTGTCATTCTGATTTCTCCCTGAAGTTGCGCGGGCCGCCCGGCCGATGCTCCCCCGCTCGGGCGGCCCGCTCTGTTGATAATGTTTTATTACTATATAGTAATAATTCCTAAAAACAAGCGAAAAAGGGAAATAAGTTCTTCGAGGCGGTTCAGGCCCGGGCGCAGCGGCGGCACAGCCCGCGCAGCTCGATCTGCACGGAGGTGATCCGCCCGCACGGCACGTTCTTCAGCCGGGGACGCACGGCATCGAGCGCGTCGCTGCGGAAGTCGCGGATCAGCCCGCACTTTGTGCAGATGAAGTGGTGGTGCTGCCCCGTGTTGCCGTCAAACCGTGCCCGGTCGCCCGGATAGCTGACGCGGCTGATGATGCCCTTTTCCCCAAACAGGCCCAGGGTCCGGTACACGGTGTCGAGCGAGATCTGGGGGATGCGTCTGCGCACCCGCCGGTAGATGCTGTCCGCGTCGGGATGCTCCAGCGTGGCCGCCACCTCGCGGTACACTTCCGTCCGCTGGTGCGTTACCCGGATCCCCGCGCGCAGGCAGAGTTCGGGAAAGGAGGCCATCCGCTCCGCCAGCAACTTTTTGTCCACCGCTGTTTTCATTGCGCTCGAGATATGAATGATTCCTGCTCCTGCAATCTAACACCGTCCGTCCCCTCTGTAAAGCCGGATACAAAAGTTCCAATGACTGGAACTTTTGCGGAAAAAACTTCCAATGGTTGGAACTTTTTGCGCGGAAACTTCCAATGATTGGAACTTTTTGCCGCGCCGGGGCTATTTGCGCTTCCCGACCTTTTTCAGGGCCTGGTCTATGTCGGCCAGAATCTCCGCCGCCGGCTCAATGCCCACAGAGAGCCGCACCGTGTTGGGCTTGACCCCGAAGAGAGTGCGCCGCTCAGGCGGCATGTAGAGCATGGTCGTCAGGAACGGTATGCAAATCAGCGACTCTGTGGAGCCCAGGCTGACCGCGTGGCGTATGACCCGCAGCGCGGAGATGAATCGCTTGGCGTCCTCCTGCGTTTTCCCCACATCAAACGCCAGCATGCCGCCGAAGCCGTGCTCCATCTGCCGGGCGGATATTCTGCGGCCGTCATCGCTCTTCAGTCCCGGATAGTGCAGGCCGGAAATTCCCCGGCACTGCGCCAGATGCTTTGCCACGGCCATCGCGCTGGAGGCCATCCGCTCGGCCCGCAGCGGAAAGGTTTTCAGTCCGCGCTCCAGCAGCGAGGCGGAATAGGCGTCAAGGGTCGTTCCGATCGCCTGCCGCGTGAACCACAGCTTGTCATAATCCTCCTTCGAGCCCGCGATGGCGCCCGCCATGAGGTCGTTGTGCCCGCCCAGAGCCTTGGTCGCGCTGTGAACAACAAGGTCCGCGCCCAGCTCAAGCGGGTGCTGGTGATACGGTGTCGCAAACGTGTTGTCCACCACGACCATCGCGCCGACCTTGCGGGCCATTTTCTTTGTGGCCGCAATATCTATCACCTTGCACAGAGGATTGCTGGGCGTCTCGAGGAATATCATCTGCGTGTTGGGCCTGATGCAGTCTTTGACGCTCTTCCAGTCCGCGGCATCCACCCAGGTGACTTCAACCCCGAGGCGTTCAAGGATAAGCGACACCTTGTAGTGCGCGCCGTAGATGTCGTGGAACAGAATCAGGTGCCCTCCTGCGCGCAGATAGGTCAGATAAACCATGGAGCAGGCAGCCATGCCCGTGGTGCAGACGACGCAGTCCTCCGCGCCCTCCAGCTCCGCAATCCGTTTTTCGACCGCGCGCACCGTCGGATTGTCGTCGCGGTGATACGTGTAGCCGTCAATCTTTCCGTCCGTGATCTTCTGCAGGACATCGAAGTCGAGATACTCGTAGTTCACCGCGTTCACGATGGGGGTCACCATCGGGCGGTTGCCGTAGGGGGTCAGCGGATCGTCGGAATTCCTTTTCTTGTAGTGATGCCGTGTATGCGTTGAATTTTTCATTCTGTTTTTCTTCCCGCCGGCTGCCCCGCACGGGAACAGCGATTTTCCCCCACTTATATAGCACCCGCCCGTCGCAATCAAGATGCGATTATGCAGCACGAATGCGCCGGGCGCCCGGGTGGGGGACCATGAAGATATTTTCCTTTATCCGGCAGGGATAGAGTGTTAATAATAAAGTAAAAAATAACACTATGAAAAATAAATGTAAAAGCCGTTTCAGTGTCTGTATGGACCAGGGATTGATCAGCCAGCTGGATTCCATGACGAAGGATAAGGGTTATGCCAGCCGTTCACAGGCGCTGGCTCAGCTGGTGCGGGCCGAGCTGGTCGAATACTATGCCCACAAGGCCTCCCACCGGATTGCCGGCACGATCACCCTTATTTTTGACCATCACCGGAAGGGCCTGCAGGAAAGGCTTACAGATCTGCAGCATGATCATGAGGGTCTGATTATTTCGGTGCTTCACGTGCATCTGGATCACCACAACTGCATGGAGGTGCTGGCTGTGAGAGGCCGGGCAGACAGAATCCGCCGTCTTGCCGACCGGCTGATTGCGGTCAAGGGCGTTAAGCACGGCAAACTCACGAGAACCACAACCGGCAAGGAATTCTGATGTACAGACACATTATTAGCGCACTCATGCTGTTGTGCGCGGCCACAGGCCGCGCCCAGACGGAAACACACACGAATCTGCAGGCCGTCACCGAACTCGGCACCAGCGCCTGGAGCAATTCCCACCCCTTCACTCTCCGGGGCGTTATTTTGAACAATCCAGAGGAGATGATGGACTTCGAGTGGGATCCGGAAGCAGAGACCCTGAATCGAAAGGGTGCGGAGTGGCAGATATTCGTTCAAGCCGTTACGACAAACGATCGTGGCGGAACCGCGTTGTGGATGGGACAGAATTACAGCAGCGTTGGACCGTGGATCCCCGAGGGAAATCTGTACAGCGAGCCGGAATGGTCAAACGAAATGTTCCGTCTCAATTACGATACAAACACTCTTCATCATTTCCGCGCCGGCGACCTGGTGGAGGTGACGGCCAACCAGTCGCTGTTCTACGGAGGCAAGCGCAACGTCAACGAGGCGCACCGCACAAACGAGGCGAACAATTTTCATATTGCGCTGGTTGAAGCCGGCCGCGGTCTGCCGGATCCCGAGGTGATTTGCCTGGACGATCTGGTCTCTGACGGCACCAATCAGATATTCGATGCCACCCGGCAGTCGGGGGGCGAATACTACCAGGGCATGCGCGTGCGTCTGGAAAGCATTCGCCTGACAACGAATTACTACGGAACGAACGGCTGGGGCCAGACGGCCTGGGGTGATCGGCGCTGCACAGTCACAGACGGCGAGGACAGATTCTTTACGCTGCGCATGCCGCTGACAGACCTGGGCCCGGCGCCCGGCGACTGGTTTTCTGCCGTTGGCATTTTGAACCAGGAGTCGGGTTCGGGATCAGACGGCCGCTTTGGCTACGAATTGTTTGTTCAGGAAATCGGCCCGGCCCTGCGCTTTGTAATGTCGGATGGGAACATGCTGGTGTATTGGCCGGGAACGTACACTAACTACACCCTTGAATACACAACCAACGCGACGGGCTCTTCCGGCTGGAGCGCTGTGGAAACCGCACCGGTCAAATATCTGGCAGTGGAGGAACTGCCGGCGGATGAACAGCGCTTCTACCGTCTGCGCCGGAAGGAATAGATGCACGGGGGAAGG
>Ga0209604_1003146_pt1 | contig 11499 bp, 11 predicted proteins | sample AD_UKC097_MetaG_FD_184405 | JGI IMG/M metagenome (GOLD analysis project Ga0209604, IMG submission 184405) | Active sludge microbial communities of municipal wastewater-treating anaerobic digesters from USA - AD_UKC097_MetaG (SPAdes) (version 2) | ecosystem: Engineered > Bioreactor > Anaerobic >... | reverse complement strand
TCCGATCCCCGGGGCCGCGCTGAAGACCCAGGCGCTCCCCGGCCACCCGTTCCTCTTCGGCCTCGCCGCCGCCCCCGCGTTCCTCGTTCTCGACGGCGAGCCCCCGCTCCGGCTACCGGACGCCCTCTCGAACGTCGTGACGGTCGCACCCGACGAGCCTCTCCTCTCGGGCTTCGGCTGGAAAGAGGCGCTCGAGCGCTGGAAGGGCGCGGCGGTCGTCCAGGTCGAGGAGGCGGGACGCGGCCGGGTCGTCAGCTTCGGCGCCGACCCCGTCTTTCGCGGCGTCTGGCGTGGCTCCGAGAGCGTCTTCCTGAACGCCGTCCTCCTCGGCCCGTCGCTCGGCGCGAAGGGCTGGTAAGACCGCTACCGGCGCCGGAGGAGGACGACCGTCCGGTCGTCGTGGAACGGCACCCCCGCCGCGAACGCGACGAGCCGCTCGCGGAGCTCCTCCTCGACCGCCTCGAGCGGGCGGTCCTTGCAGGCCCCCGCCGCCTCGACGAGGCGCTCCAGGCCGAACTCCTCGTCCTCCGGGTTCGCCGCCTCCGTCAGGCCGTCGGTGTAGAGGAGGAGGAGGTCCCCGGGCGCGAGCGTCAGGGCCCCCGAGCCGTAGCTGCGCCCCGGGAAGAGGCCGAGCGGCGGTCCCTGCGCCGGGAGCAGCTCGTGCCCTCCCCCGGCGCGCAGGACGATCCCCGGGTTGTGACCGGCGTTCGAGTAGACGACCGATCCCGTCTCGGGGTCGTAGAGCGCCGCGAAGAACGTCACGAACTTCTCCGGGCTCGTCCTTCGGTAGACGAGGTCGTTCAGCCGGGCGCAGAGGCGGTCGGGCGGGAAGTGCTCCGCCGCCCAGGCCTGGAACGCCGACTGGACCGACGCCGCCAGGATCGAGGCGGCCATCCCCTTTCCGCAGACGTCCGCCACGACGACGTCGACCGTCCCGTCGCCGCGGACGAAGAAGTCGTAGTAGTCGCCCGAGACCGTCCGCGACGGGAGCGTCCGGCCCAGGAGCTCCGAAAACGGCAGCTCCGGCGGCACCTCGGGGAAGAGGCGGCGCTGCACGTCCCAGGCAAGGGCCATCTCCCGCTCGATCCGCTGCTTGGCGGCCGCCGTCTCCTGCAGGCGCTGGTTCTGGATCTTGATCGCCGCCGTGTTCGCGAGGGACGTCAGGAGCCGGAGGTCTTCCTCGGTGAAGCTCTTTCGCCCGAGGCGGGCTTCGAGGTAGACGAGGCCGATGACCGTCTCCCCGGCGAGGAGGGGCGCGGCGAGGCAGGAGGTGATCCCCTGGAGCCGGATCGAGTCGGCCGTCCCGAGCTTCGCGTCGGTCCGCGTGTCGATCGTCAGGACGCCCTCGCGGCGCTCCGTGACCGCCTCCACGAGCGTCCGCGACAGCCGCAGGTCGGCCGGGTCGATCCCCTCCGCGAGCTTCAGCGCCTCGGGGTGGAGCACCCCCGCCTCGTCGCGCAGCATCAGGAGCCCGCGATCCGGCTCGAGGTACGCGAAGAGCTTCTCCAGGATGAGCGAAGAGAGATCCGAGAGGGGGATGTCGGTCAGCAGGGCGAGGGAGACCTCGTTGAGGATCTGGAGCGAGGCGGCGAGCCGTTTCAGCTCGGCCGCGTCGGTCAGCTCGCGTGCGGCGGCCCGGGCCAGGCCGGAGGCCGCGCTCGCGGTCGAGATCATCGTCTTCTCGTGGGCGCCGACGCTCGCCTCGATGACGACCCGTGCCGACGACGACGCCTCCTCCGAGACCTCGATCGTCGTCTCGCCGAGGACGATCCGGTCCCCCGCCCGGACGGGGACGGGCTCCGCGATCCGGGCGCCGTTCAGCTGCGTCCCGTTCCGGGAGCCGAGGTCGGTGAGGAGGGCCCCGTTCGGCCCCTGGGTCAGGCGGGCGTGCGCGCGGGAGAGCGTCCGGTCGGGAAGGAAGACGTCGTTCGTCGAGGCGCGCCCGAACGTCAGCTCCGGCCGGTCGACACGGAGGCGGCGAGGGGGCTCGCCAGGGCTGCTGATCGTCAGGACGAGCACGGGACGCCAGTTTATCCCCGGCCCCTTCCCGGCAACCGGCCGTCCCGCTCCTGGGCCTGAAGCGGGGGCCGGTTGTGGTATCTTCCCCGGTTCCGGCCCGGCTCACATGCGGCCGGGCGACGAAGGAGCCTGCCCGTGAAGGAAAAGATCCACCCCACGTACCAGGAGGTCACCGTCCACTGTTCCTGCGGCGCGACCTGGAAGACCGGGAGCACCATGAAGGAGCTGCGGCTGGAGATCTGCTCGAACTGCCACCCCTTCTTCACCGGCAAGGCCAAGCTGATCGACACGGCTGGCCGCGTCGAGCGCTTCCAGAAGCGCTACGCGAAGTCGGCTGCGGCCGTCGCCGCGGCTGCCGCCACGCCGAACGCCTGAGGAGGCCGGTCCCCTCCCTCCCCCTCTGACCCGGGAACCGAAGGATGCTCGAGAAGCTCGACGAGATCGAAAGGCGGTACGCCTCGCTCGAGGAGCGGCTCGGCAGCCCGGACGTCGCCTCCGACCACCAGGAGTCGACGAAGATTCACCGGGCGATGCGGGAGATCGCGCCCGTCGTAGAGAAGGTGCGCGAGCTGCGGAAGGCGCAAGCCGACCTGGCCGGCGCGCTCGAGATGCTCGAGACCCTCCCGGCCGGGGACGAGCTGCGCGAGATGGCCCAGGGCGAAGCGGACGGCCTGAAGCAGGCCGTCGCCGCGCTGGAGGAGGAGATCCGCATCCTCCTCCTCCCGAAGGACCCGAACGACGGCAAGAACGTCGTCCTCGAGATCCGGGCAGGGACCGGCGGCGACGAGGCCGCCCTTTTCGCCGAGGAGCTCTTCCGGATGTACGTCCGCTACGCCGAGGGGCGCGGCTGGCGCGTCGAGGTCATCGACCGCTCCGAGTCGGGCGGCCGTGGCGGCCTCAAGGAAGTCGAGGCGATCGTCGAGGGCGAGGGCGCCTTCTCGCGCCTCAAGTACGAGGGGGGCGTCCACCGCGTCCAGCGGGTCCCCGAAACGGAGTCCCAGGGACGCATCCACACCTCGGCGGCGACCGTGGCCGTCCTCCCGGAGGCCGAGGAGGTCGAGCTCGAGATCGCCGAGAAGGACCTGCGGCTCGACCTCTTCTGCGCCTCCGGCCCGGGCGGGCAGGGGGTCAACACCACGTACTCCGCCGTCCGGATCACCCACCTCCCGACGAACACCGTCGTCCAGTGCCAGGACGAGCGCTCGCAGATCAAGAACAAGGCGAAGGCGATGCGTGTCCTCCGGGCGCGCCTCTTCGAGGTCGAGCGCGAGAGGCAGGAAGCGGCCTACGCCGCCGACCGGAAGAAGATGGTCGGCTCCGGCGACCGCAGCGAGAAGATCCGGACCTACAACTTCCCGCAGTCACGCGTCACGGACCATCGGATCGGCTTCACCTCCCACCGCCTCGCGGAGGTCCTCGACGGCCGGCTGGACGAGCTGATCGACCCGCTCGTCGCCCATTTCCAGGCCGAGAAGCTCAAAATGGAGCTCGCCAAGGCCTGACGTCCCCGGGGCTCGTCCGAGCGGCGCGTTTCGTTTCGCCGCGCCGTGATTCGATTCCCTCCCCTTCGCGCATCCGGCCCGCGGGGCCACGGCTGGGAGGAGCACGTGTTCGAGACGGCCGAGCTGGGTCTCCGGCTCTCGAAGGACGAGTACGCCGCCGAGCTCCCCGCGATCCGCGCGCGCCTCCTCGCCGCGCAGCTCGCGCTCCGGACGACGAAGGTCCCCGTGATCGTCGTCATCGCCGGGGCCGACGGCTCCGGCAAGGGCGACACGGTCAACCGCCTTCTCGAGTGGCTCGACCCGCGGGGCGTCGAGACGAACGTCTTCGGGCCACGGACCGACGAGGAGCGCGACCGCCCCGCGGCGTGGCGCTTCTGGCGCACGCTCCCCGCCCGGGGGAGGATCGGCATCTTCTTCGGCTCCTGGTACACGGAGCCGGTCCTCAAGCGGACGACCGGGAAGATGGGGGGCGCCCGCTTCGAGGCCGAGCTCGCCCGCGTCGCCTTCTTCGAGGAGTCGCTCGCGAAAGACGGCGCGCTCTTCGTGAAGTGCTGGTTTCACCTCTCGAAGGACGCCCAGAAGAAGCGCCTCAAGAAGACCGAGAGGGATCCCGCGAGCCGCTTCAAGGTGACGCGCCTCGACTGGAAACACTTCGGCCGGTACGACCGCTTCGTGAAGGTCGCCGAGAGCGCGCTCCGGGCCACCGACACGACCGAAGCGCCCTGGACGATCATCGAGGCCGCGGACGACCGATGGCGCGACCTCGCCGTCGGGCGGGCCCTCGCCGACGCGCTCGAGACGCGCCTCGCGGCGGTGAAAGAGGCCGCAGAGCGGAAAGCCGCGCGGTCGGCCGCCGGAACGACGCCGACGAAGAAGGCCTCGAGGCCGGCGAGGCGGGCGGAGCCCTCGTCGTCGCGGAGGGGCGTCCTCTCGACGATCGACCTCGGACGGACGGTCTCCGACGAGGAGTACAGGAAGGAGCTCCCGCGGCTCCAGGAGCGGCTCTCGAAGCTCGCGTGGGAAGGCAAGCGAAAAGAGGTCTCGAGCGTCGCCGTCTTCGAGGGCTCGGACGCCGCCGGCAAGGGGGGCGCCATCCGCCGCGTGACCTGGGCGCTCGACGCGCGCCTCTACCGCGTGATCCCCGTCGCCGCGCCGACGGACGAGGAGCGCTCTCACCACTACCTCTGGCGCTTCTGGCGACACGTTCCGCCGGGCGGGAGCTTCACGATCTACGACCGCTCCTGGTACGGGCGCGTCCTCGTCGAGCGGGTCGAGGGTTTCGCAACGGAGGAGGAATGGAAGCGCGCCTACCTCGAGATCAACGACTTCGAGGCCCAGCTCGTCGACTCGGGAATCGCGCTCTCGAAGGTCTGGCTCCACATCTCGCCCGAGGAGCAGCTCCGTCGCTTCCGCGAGCGGGAGACCGTCGAGTGGAAGAAACACAAGATCACCGGCGAGGACTGGCGGAACCGCGAGAAGTGGGACGCCTACGAGTGCGCGATCGACGAGATGGTCGCCCGGACATCGACCCGCGACGCGCCGTGGACGCTCGTCGCCGCGACCGACAAGAAGGCCGCCCGACTCGCCGTCCTTTCGACGCTCTGCGACCGGCTCGAGGACGCACTCTGACGCTCCGCTCGACCCCCGCCGCAGGGATTTGACAGAGTCTCAGCCCGGAAATAGAGTCGATCGTTTTGATGCGGACGGACTTCCGGTCCGACGCCTCGAAAAGCATGAAGACGTTCCCCGCCTCTCGTCCCCTCTGGGGGGCCCTCGTTCCCCTCGCCTTCCTCATCGCCGCCTGCAGCCCCAATGCGCCCGAGGCCCCGAAGGCCCCGGCCGGCCCCGCGGGGAAGCTCGGGACGGCGGTCGTCGCGGGTCGCGTCACGCTCGAGGGCGCCCCCCCCCTGAACACGCGGGTGACGATGGCGACCGATCCGTTCTGCAACGGGCAGCACCCGGGCGAGACCGAGCTGCCCGAGGTCGCCGTCGGTCCCGACGGCGGGCTCGAGAACGTTCTCCTCCGGGTGACGGAAGGCGTAAGCGGCGTCTACGCGGCCCCCGCGGAGGCAAAGACGCTCGACCAGAAGGGGTGCGCCTACTCCCCCCGGGTCCTCGCGATCATGACGGGCCAGCCGCTCGAGATCGTCTCCTCCGACGCGACGATCCACAACGTCCACGCCGCCGCGAAGGAGAACCGGGCCTTCAACCTCGGCATGCCCGCGCCCGGCACCCGCTACACGCGGACGTTCGAGAAGCCCGAGATCGTCCCCTTCCGATGCGACGTGCACCCCTGGATGCGCGCTTTCGTCGCCGTCCTCCCGCACCCGTTCTTCGCGGTGACGGCGGCCGACGGGCGCTTCGAGATCCGCGATCTTCCCGCCGGGACGTACACCGTCGAGGCGTGGCACGAGAAGCTCCCCCGGCAGACTTTCACCCTCACCCTCGCGGACGGCGAGACGGCGACACACGACGTCGCCTTCCCCTCCGTCCCCTCCGCGTGAGCGACGGCGACCAGATGACTCCCTCCCGACCCGTCCGCCTCGCCACGCGCACTGTCGCGATCTCGGTCTTCCTCCTCCTGATCGCCGGCGCGCTCGTCACGTCCACCGGCTCCGGCCTCGCCGTCCCCGACTGGCCGCTTTCCTACGGGAAGCTGATGCCGCCGATGGTCGGCGGGATCCTCTACGAGCACGGCCACCGGATGATCGCGGCAACCGTCGCGACGATGGTGGGCCTGCAGATCCTCGTCCTCGGCTTCCGGCGCACCGACCGGACGACGTTCCGCCTCGGCCTCGCCGCCTTCGGCGCGATCCTCGCGCAGGCGGTCCTCGGCGGGCTGACGGTCCTCTTCCTCCTCCCGCCGGCGATCTCCTCCGCCCACGCGGGTCTCGCGCAGATCGTCTTCGCGCTCACGGCGACGATCGCGCTCCGCACCTCGCTCTTCTGGTCGCGCTTCACGGACGCGGCGCCGCGCGCCGCCGTCGAGCACGGTCTCCGCACGCGCGCCTCCCGCCTCGCCCTCTGGGCCGCCGGGGCGACGTACGTCCAGATCCTCCTTGGCGCGATCGTGAGGCATACGGGCGCCGGCCTCGCGATCCCCGACTGGCCCCTCTCCTTCGGAAAGGTCGTCCCGACGGGCGCCGAATGGGCCACCGACGGCGTCCTCGCGCACTTCCTCCACCGAACGTTCGCATGGGCCGTCGCGGCGCTCGTCGTCGCGGCCGCTCTCGCGCTCCGGAAGCTCGACGCCATTCCCGGCCTCCGCCGCCTCTCGACGCTCTGGCTCGGCCTCGTCGCGATCCAGGTCGCCCTCGGCGCGACCTCCGTCTGGACGGGAAAGGCCGTCTGGGCGACCTCGGCGCACCTCGCGGTCGGCGGCCTCCTCTGGATCGCGGGCGTCCTCGCCGCGGTCCTCCTCGCGCGCGCCGCGACGCTCTCCCCGGCCCCGGCGGCAGCCGAGGTCGGCGAGCCGCAGGAGGCTGCCGCATGAGGCAGGTCCTCGCCGACCTCCTCGAGCTGACGAAGCCGAGGATCACGGTCTTCGTCGTCCTCACCGCCTTCCTCGGCTTCGCGGCCGGGACGGACGGCCCCCTCTCCGGGCTCGACCCGCTCCTCCTCCTCCACACGCTCCTCGGCACGGCCCTCGTCGCCTCCGGCACGAGCGCCTTCAACGAGATCGCCGAGGTCGACCTCGACCGCCGCATGGCGCGCACGGCGACGCGGCCGCTCCCGGCGGGGCGGCTCCCGTTCGGCGGCGCCGTCGCCTTCGCGACGCTCCTCTCGCTCCTCGGCGTTGCCGAGCTCTGGGTCTTCGCGAACGGCGTCACCGCCTTCCTCGCGGCCCTCACGCTCACGAGCTACGTCTTCGTCTACACCCCGATGAAGACCCGCTCGCCCCTCTCCACGATCGTCGGCGCCGTCCCCGGCGCGCTCCCGCCGCTCGGCGGCTACACCGCGGCCGCCGGCGCGATCGGCGCCCCCGGCCTCGCGCTCTTCGCGATCCTCTTCCTCTGGCAGATGCCGCACTTCTACGCGATCGGCTGGCGGCACCGCGAGGACTACGGCGCCGCCGGCTTCCGGATCCTCTCCACCGTCGACCCGACGGGTCGGAGCTCCGCGCGGCACGCCCTCGCATTCGGCCTCCTGCTCGTCCCGGTGAGCGTCCTCCCGACGGCCCTCGGGACGGCGGGGCTCGTCTACGCGGCGGGGGCGTTCCTCCTCTCCGCGTGGTTCGCGGGGACGGCGGTGAGGTTCTTCCGAGAGACGACCGACCGCGCGGCGAAGTCGATGTTCCTCGCCTCCATCGCCTGGCTCCCCGCGATCGTCGTCCTCCTCCTCGCCGACCGCGTCTCGGGCGGATGAGCGCGCCTCCCCTCGTCGAGGTCGAGGGGCTCAGCCGGAGCTACGGCGACCGGCTCGCCCTCGACGGCGTCTCCTTCGGCGTGGCCGAAGGGGAGCTCTTCGCCCTCCTCGGCCCGAACGGCGGCGGAAAGACGACCCTCTTCAAGCTCCTCTCGACGCTCCTTCCACCGTCGTCCGGCACGTTCCGCGTCGACGGGCTGTCCCCCGCCCGCGACCTCCGCGGCCTCCGCCGCCGCCTCGGCGTCGTCTTCCAGTCTCCGAGCCTCGACCGGAAGCTGACCGTCCTCGAGAACCTCCTCGTCCACGGCGCCGTCCTCGGCCTCGGCGGCGCGCCCCTTCGCGCGCGCGCCGGTGCGCTCCTCGAGCGAATGGATGTCGCGGACCGCGCGGCCGATCGCGTCGAGACCCTCTCGGGCGGCCTCGCCCGCCGCGTCGAGATCGCCAAGGCGCTCCTCCACGCCCCGAGGGTCCTCCTCCTCGACGAGCCCTCGACCGGCCTCGACCCGCTCGCGCGGCGGAGCCTCCGCGCGCTCCTCCGCGAGCTCGCCGGTGGCGGGACGACCGTCCTCCTGACGACGCACCTCTTCGACGAAGCGGAGGAGGCGGGCCGGATCGGCCTCCTCGACCGCGGCCGCCTCGTCGCGCTCGGCACGCCGGCCGAACTGAAGCGCGACGTCGGCGGCGAAGTCCTCGTCCTCGCGACGGAGTCCGACGAGGAGGCCGTGCGTCTCGCGGCCGCCGTCGCCGCGGCGCTCGACGCGCGGGCCGAAGCCCCCGCCCCGTCCCGCCGCGTCGTTCGACTCGGCGCGGCGGTCCGCATCGAGAGTCCCGAAGCCGCCGCGCTCGTCCCCTCCCTCGCCGCCTCCTTCGCCGGCCGCTTTCGCTCGCTCACGCTCGGCGCGCCGTCGCTCGAGGACGTCTTCGTCGACCGCACCGGCCATTCCTTCGACGGCGACGCGGCCAGCGCCCCTTCCGCAGCAGGGACGGCCGCGTGAGGGCCGCGTACGCGCTCGCCCGGCGCGAGGTCGTCCGGTTCCTTCGCCAGCCGAGCCGGATCGTCGGCGCCTTCGCCCCGCCGCTCCTCGCGTGGCTCCTCCTCGGCGCCGGCTTCGGCGCCTCGTTCCGCGCTCCTGGCGGCGCCAGCTACCTCGGCTGGTTCTTTCCCGGCACGGTCGTCCTCGTCGTCCTCTTCGCGGCGATCTTCTCGACGATCTCCGTCATCGAGGACCGGCGCGAGGGGTTCCTGCAGGCCGTCGTCGTCTCGCCCGCCTCGCCGCTCTCCGTCGCGGCCGGGAAGATCGCCGGGGGGACGCTCCTCGCCCTCGCGCAGGGGGGCGTCCTCCTGGCCCTCGCGCCGCTCCTCGGGTTCGCCCCCTCGGCCGCGGCGCTCGCGCCGGCCCTCATCGTCCTCGCGCTCGTCGCCCTCGCGCTGACCGGCCTCGGCCTCGCGATCGCGTGGATGCTCGAGTCGACGCAGGGGTTCCACGCGGTCATGAACCTCGTCCTGATCCCGATGTGGTTCCTCTCCGGGTCGTTCTTCCCCGCCGAGGGGGCGCCCGCGTGGCTCCGCGCCGCGATGGCCGCGAACCCGCTCACCTACGGCGTCGCCTCGCTCCGTCGCGCGCTCGACCCGGCGGCCGCGGCCGGCCCCTCCGCGACGTTCTCCGTCGTCGTCACGCTCGCCTTCGCCCTCGGCGCCGCCCTCGCGGCCGCCGCCGTCATCGCGCGCTTCCCGGCCGGCCCCGACCGCCCCGCGCGCCCCTCCCGGAGGAAGCAGCCGTGAGTTCCGAGACTCCTCGCCGCCTCTCGCCCGCCCTCGCCGTCGCCCTCGTCGTCCTCCTCCTCGCGGGGGTTGCCACGGGGCTCTACCTCCTCCTGCATCGCCCGGCCACCGGACCCGACCTCCCGCGCCTCGGCGCCGCCCCCGCCTTCACGCTCGTCTCCGAGAGCGGAACGGCGGTGACGACGGCCGACTACCGCGGCACCGTCTGGATCGCCGACTTCATCTTCACCCGCTGCGGCGGGAGCTGCCCGATCCTCTCCTCCCGGATGCTCGCCCTCTCGAAGAAGACGGCCGACGTCCCCGCGATCCGGTACGTCTCTTTCGGCGTCGACCCGGAGTACGACACGCCCGAGGTCCTCGCGGCCTACGCGCGCGACCTCGGCGCCGACCTCTCGCGCTGGAGATTCCTCCACGGCGAGCGGCCGGTGATTCGCTCGCTGATCAAGGACGGCTTCAAGCTCGCGATCGAGGACGGCCCCGCCGAAAGCGTCGAGCCGATCCTCCACTCCACACGCTTCGTCCTCGTCGACGGGGAGGGGACGATCCGCGGCTACTACGACGGAATGGAGCAGCCTCCCGTCGACGTCCTCGAGAAGGACGCCCGCGCCCTCGCCGCGGCTCTCCGGGAACGCCGGTGAGCTTCACCGACCTGCCGACCGTCAACGCGATCCTGAACGGCACGGCGGCGACTCTCCTCGTCGCCGGCTTCTTCCTGATCCGCGCGGGCCGGCGCGAGGCGCACCGGCGGGCGATGACCGCCGCCTTCGCCTGCTCCGTCCTCTTCCTCGTCTCCTACCTCGTCTACCACTTCGAGGCGGGCAGCGTCCGCTTCCGGGGAACGGGCGGCGTCCGGACCTTCTACCTGTCGGTCCTCCTGACGCACACCGTCCTCGCCGCCGTCGTCCCGTTCCTCGCGGTGACGACGCTCGTCCTCGCGCGGAAGGGACGCTTCGAGGCTCACCGCCGACTCGCCCGCGTCACGCTCCCCGTCTGGCTCTACGTCTCCGTCACCGGAGTCGTCATCTACCTGATGCTCTACCGCATGGGCTTCTGAGGCGCCGGCGTCGTCGCGGATTCCGTCGCGGCCCCGACGACGATCCGCTTCACTGTCTCGACCCCCTCCTCGAACCAGTCGATTCTCATTCTCTCGTTCGTTGAATGGATCCCGGCCGCGTCGTAGTAGTTCAGCCGGAATGGGAAGAGACCGTAGGCCCGGATGCCATGCGCGCGAAAGACCCGGTTCTCCGAAAGGCCGGGGCCCAGAACCGGCGCGACGACGACGCCCGGAAAGCGCTCCTCGAGGACTCGCCTCGCGGCGGTGTAGAGCCCGGACTCCGGCGAGGCCGACTCTCCCTTCGCGTGAAGGAGTGTCGCGATCCTCACCGCGGGATCGTCGATCGCCTTCGCCACCTCGCGCAGGAACTCCTCCGGGCTCGTCGACGGAAGGAGCCGCACGTCCACCTCGGCCCATGCCCGCGTCGGGTGCACATTCACGAGCTCGCTGTCGGCACCGAGGCGGGTCACGGACACCGTGTCCCTGACGAGGAGCTGCTGCCACGGGGTGAGGCTGGCGGCGAGCCCGGCCGGGTCGCGCTTCGCGTCGGTCGCCACGCGGCGAAGCGCCGCCGCCAGGGCAGGAGGTCTCACTCGCGCGAGCGCCGTGAGCTGCCGTTCGAGAACGGGCTCCACGCGAACGGGCCGCGCCATTACCGCGAGCCGCGATGCGGCCCGTGCCACACGCGCGGCCGGGCCGGCCATATCCGCCGAGGCGGCGTGCCCACCGGCGCCTCCCGCCTCGAGCCGCAGCCAGAGCGCCCCCTTCTGCTGGAC
>Ga0209604_1003142_pt1 | contig 11509 bp, 7 predicted proteins | sample AD_UKC097_MetaG_FD_184405 | JGI IMG/M metagenome (GOLD analysis project Ga0209604, IMG submission 184405) | Active sludge microbial communities of municipal wastewater-treating anaerobic digesters from USA - AD_UKC097_MetaG (SPAdes) (version 2) | ecosystem: Engineered > Bioreactor > Anaerobic >... | reverse complement strand
ACCGAAACGAAGGATCGTCCACCTGCCCGCCGGCACGTCCCACGTGAGTTCCCCATCCGGTTGCATGTGCTCGCTGATGTCGCGGACGTCGGCAGCGCGGCAATCCTCCTCGCCCGGTGTGGCGGGAACATCGGTCAGGAGGAATCGACAGTCCGGCGCGGACATGCCGATCTCCTTGGATGCGGCCTTTGCCGCAAGGTCGCGAATGGGCGCCGCCGGCGACGTATCACCGGGCTTGCACGGGTACGCCAGCAGGACGATATCCCGGTAGAAACCATCTCGGGCCTGAGGCTGAGGAATCTTGTCGTGAAAAGGCGTCGGCCCCTCGACCTGGGTCTCGGACCAGGTGAGCATCTTGGCGGCCATTTCCGGCGTGACTGGGGGGCCGCCGAGGTTCCAGCCGCTCTGGATGCTCAGGCTCAGCTCCAGGCCGAGCCGGTCGGCCTCTTTGACGGCGTGGACGAACAGTTCTCGCCATGCGGACGTCGTGAACATCGGCCCGGCGGGGACCTGCCGATTGCCTCGTTGCTCCGCGCCGCCGGCATCGAAGATCATCGCGCCGCTGAAGCCCTTGGCCTCCATCTCTTCGAGGTCGCGGGTGATGGCCTCCTTCGTGACGTTTCCATTGAGCCACCACCAGAAGCAGCGGACGCCCGCACTCTGCGCAGGGCGACGAAAGCCTTCCTCCAGGGACTGCGAAGCCTCGACGCGGCCCAAGCCGGATAGCAGGCAGAGTGCAATGGCCAGGCACTCGCGTCTCATCAGAACTCGTAGCCCGGCTTGTCCCACACGGCGCTCTGGACCCACCAGAGGTCTTCGTTGCCGCCCTGAGCCGGTGTCGAGGGCCGCTGGGCCTCGGACTGGGCCCAGGTCATCTGGGCGTACTCGATGGTCCGCTCGTCTTTCCACGCGTGGAATTCCGAATGGCCGTCGGCGAATGAAGCGATGGTGCCCTTGCCATGGCGCATCGGGACGGGGTTCCACCAGCGAGGCTGCGAGCACCAGATGTAGAACATCGCGTCCCAGTTCTCGCCGTGGTCGTCGATGAACACCAGCCGCGTGGTCAACTGCTTGATCTTGTTCACATTCTTGACGACTTGACCGTTGTCCCCGGAAACGGTAAGCCCATTCATGGCGGGTGACGCACTGTACGTTCTCATTTCATACTTCTGTGCGACCGGGCAGCGATACACCTTCTGCGTGCTTGTGAAGGGGTACAGGCATCCCGCGCGAATGGCGGCGATCTGGTCCTCGATCGGCGCGTCGACGGGCCTGGCCAGGTACGTTCCAGACAGCCCGTGGACCCAGCCTGAGGTCGCCACGCCTTGAGCAGGGGGGATCAGGCCGTCGTTGTCGGAACAGTACAGCGTCCAGGCCAGGGCCAGCGTCTTGGTGTTGTTCAGGCAGACGGCCCGCTTGCCCATCTCGCGGGCCCGGTTCAGCGCCGGAATGAGCACGCTCATCAGGATCGCGATGATGGCGATCACGACCAGCAGCTCAATGAGCGTGAAACCACGCATGCGCGAAGCGTGGAGCGTGAAGCGTGAAACGTCGGAAACTGCCTGTCGCTTCACGTGGTTCGTTTCACGCTTCACGAACGGTACCTCACATCTCACGGACGATGTATCTACGCTTCTACGCCCGCACGTTTTCGGTCCGGTGCCCATAGTTCCTCCCTTTTACTCGTCCTGCGCGGTGCGGATTGCGTCACGCGCCGGATTGTCTCCGGACGCATCACGCATCACGCAAGACGCACGACGCGCATATGAACCATACTCATAGGCTGCATCGAACAGAGCGACAACGTTTTCCGGCGGCACGTCCGCCTGGATATTGTGGATTCCGTTGAAGATGTATCCGCCGCCGGGCTTGAAGACCTCCATGTTCCGGCGGACCTGCTCGCGGACCTCCTCGGGCGTGCCGAAGGGAAGGATGTGCTGGGCGTCGCAGCCGCCGCCCCAGAAGACCATGTCCCGGCCGAATCGCTGCTTGAGCATGACCGGGTCCATGCCCGCGGCGCTCGTCTGAACCGGGTTGAGGATGTCTACGCCGTTGTCGAGCAGGTCGGGGATATACTCGACACAGTTGCCGCACGTGTGATACCACACTCTCGCGTGCGTCAATGACTTGATATGCTGCACGAGCTTCTTCTGGCGGGGCTTCACCACCTTTCGATAGAACGCCGGCGAGAACAGCGGCCCGTGCTGCCCCGTCAGATCATCGCCGATCATGATCACATCGACGAGGTCGCCGATTTCGCCCAGGAAGCCGGTCATGTAGTCCAGCCAGTACGCCAGGGTGCGGTCCAGCAGGGCGGCGCAGAAGTCGGGGTTCTCGACCGTGTCCATGAACCACCGCTCCAGACCTCGCAGGTACCAGCAGTATTCGTAGACAACGCCGCCGATGCCCGTGACCAAGGCGTAAGGGGTTTCCCTGCGGAGCCTCGCGGTGTGGTCGCGGACGCCCGTGAAGCGGCTCGCGTCGGAGCCGTCCGGCCAGGGATAGTCGGCGAGGTCCGCGGTTGAGGCGGTCGCCAGCGGGTGGTGCGAGATATCCATGTACAAGCCGCCGTCGTCGGGCATGGACCAAACGACGCCGAACTCGTCGGTCAGATCGTGCCACAGCCGGCCGTCGCGCCGGTTCTCGCGGATCGTCCCGTCGAAGCCCTCCGGCCCGTGTGCCAGGACATATCGTGTATCCACGCGAAATCGCTCCAGCACCGCTTCGCTCGGCTTGGCCAACTGCTGCACGGCGTCCAGAATGGCGATCTCCTCGCGGAGTCCGAGGTGTTTGAGCAGGGCTTCGTACGCTCGCCTGTGAATCCCCGTCTGGAACCCGCCGAAATCGATGGGGACCCGGTCGGGCGTCTGGTGGCTCAGTGCTTTCCGGACGCGTTCTCTTGAGATCATTGTGTTCTCCGACGACGATTGCCAGCAGTATCGAGTATACAGCAAATCCGCCGCCATCACGGGCGCCACGTGCCCTTGTTTTGCGACATTCTCACCCGCCGGCGATATTCGCCCGGAGAGTACCCGTCATGATGGAGGAGCGCGATTCGCATGCGTTCCTCGCTGGTGAAGCCCGCGAGGTAGGCGATGGTTTTGATCGGCAGATCGGTCTCGGCCAGGAGCCTTCTGGCCCGCCCCGTCCGGCACAGGTTGATCTCATCGAGGATGGAGTGCTTGCGCTCGAGGGCGAATCGCCGTTCCAAGGTCCGGCGGGTCACAGGCAGATGACTCGCGAGTTCGTTCACCGACAGCGGCCGGTGACTGTGCGTCCAGATCAGGTCGAGGGCCTGGGCGACAAAGGGGTCCTCGACGCCGTCCGTTCGCTGGGACCGCTGGACATCCGATGGCCGTCGGATTGGGCACGCCTGCTCGATCACCTCGGCGATCAGGTCCATCGCGCGAAGCGACAGGAGGATCGAGTTCTCCGCGGGCTTGGCGTGGATACGGTCAAGCAGTCGATCGAAGCGCTGGGCGATTTCCGACACGTCCGCCGGTCGGAAGACGGCCCCCGCGGGGCGCACTAATTGTTGATCCGCGAGGCGATGCGCGATCTCCCCATTGAGCGAGACCCACCGCTCCCGCCAGCCGGTCGCCGGGTCGGGCTGGTAGCGGTGCCAGATGCCGGGGAACAAGACGATGACGGTGTTCGGCTCGATGGGTAGTCGGCCCGTGGGCTCCGACTCGAACACGCCTCGGCCGTCCGCGATCAGGATGACCTGAAACTCGGGCAGGGTCCGGCCTCGGCTCCAGTCGAACTGGTAGAGGGAAGGGTGACCTGTCGGGGGATACCGGCGACGCGCCGCAATCCGCCCGCGACCCGCCCCTGTGAGGTAGAGACCCCAGTCCATCGCGTCGTCGTCGACGGGCAGGTAGTGATAGAACTCGTAGGGATCAGTCATAGGCGTTGCCGTCAATCGCGAATGAGGGCCGACGCAGGGCATCCTTCCGTCGTCTTCACCGGCGTCGAGGCGCTTCGCAGGTCGTTGCCCTGCATCAAAATGTCCCGGCACTTTTCGCCGCGCAGTCCGACGAATACCTCGGTCCCGGTCGTCGCCCGGCAGCCGTGAATGTAGGCGTCCGAGACGTCCTTCAAATCGATCGTGGCACAGTCCGGATGCGGCGTGGGAGTCCGCAAGCCTTCGATCTCCAGACCCGCGATGTTCTCGCACAAGAGGGCCGGGCCTGTCTTCGTGTCGATCCGAATGTCCCGGAAGGCGATGTCCATGAGGATTGCCGGAATCAGGAGCCACGACAGAATGGGGCGTGCAGCGTTCATCTCTCTTGTCCTTTCGACGGGCCTCTGTAGTCGGTCCGGATCCGCATGTTGCGCGAGGGATCACAACATTGCAGAGTATACCCGTTTGGGGGAGGGAGTTTCAATGCCTGACGCGCGGCGTCCGGCGTATCGATCAATCCCGCTGCTCCAGGGGCTTCGAGGTCGCCAGCGCAATGACCCGGCCTCGGCTACCCACGGCGCAATAGAAATGATAGACCGTGTCCTCGTGTTTGATGACCCAAGGCTTGTGGGCGTAGGTCTCGTCCCAAGGCTCGGAAGGCTCGATCAGGTGCGGGCCGTCCCACTTGGTCCAGTGCGCCAGATCGTACGAGCACGCGAAGGTGTCGAACGCCTTGGGTTTCCAGAAGGCGCCAAAGTAGTGCATCACCCACAGATCGCCCATCCGCACGATCTGGGGATCGCCGGAGATGCCGTCGCCGTTGTCGATGACCGGGTCGGCGCCGAAACGCAGCCAGTGCCGCATGTCCTTCGAGACGGCCATCCCGATGCACTCGCGTTTCGGTTGCTTGCCGTTGTAGAACATGACGAAGGGGTAGCCGAGGGTCTGGGCCCGGTCGTGAATGATGTTGCTCTTGTAGAGCGTGATCCTCTCGAACGGCCGCACGTCCAATTGTGCAGGCGACAGCACGGGCGCATCCAGCCGATTCCACGGGACTGGTTTGCTCGGATCTTCCGTCCAGGCGATGCCGATGGAGAGCGGATCGGTCTCGTAGCCCGCCAGCGCGCCGCCGACGTAGGATAGCCAGTACTTGTCGTCATAGGCTTGTGGCTTGTAGCTGCCTCCCCATGCGTAGTCCTGCAGAGCGATGAAGCCCGCCGCCTGTCGTGCGTCCCACGCGCCGTCGCGGAATCGCAGGATCTTGCCCAGCGGCTTCCAGTGGATCAGGTCCGTACTCTCGGCCAGCAGGGTCTCGTAGCCCGTCCCCGCGAATTGGATGTACATCATGTGCCAGCGATCCGCGTGCCGAAAGACGCTGGGGCAATCGACCATCGTGCCGTTCTCGCCGGCAAGGACCACGCCGTACTTGTATGGCGTCTTCACCTGCTCGTACACCCGCTCCATCACCTCATGAGGCACCGTCTTTCCGTTCTCCGGCAACGCCACAACCTGGCGCGTCGTTCCACCCTGTCCCGTCGAGCATCGGACAACCAGCAGGGTGAGAACTGCAAGGAGTCTGCCCGGGTATCTCATGGTCCGTCCTCCCGAGGTTTGTTCGAGGATCGATATGCCTCCGGGTGGGGACGGCGTACGCCCCCACCCGGTACGGAATCCACTTCGTGACCGCCGTCACTGGACGGGGAACCGCACCAGCGTGATGCTCAGCGGGCCGACTTTCATTCGGCCTTCCCACTCGACTGGCACTTCGATGATCTTGATCCGTTCGTTGTCCGCGTCGTTGTGCAGCTTCGGGTCGTCTCCCCCGATGACCCAGCCGGTGCCCTTGGCGTCCAGCTTGATTCCGTCAAGCTTCAGCTCCAGGGCCTTGGCCTCGGTGTTCGGGTTCACGACGCCGATGGTGACGGCCTTGCGGTCCGTGGTCCAGGCGGCCGCCACATCGAGCGAAGAGGCCGCATGATCGCCCGTGACCTCGATGGGGATCGAGCCGTATTCGTGGCGGTACAGCATCAGAGGCAGGGCGGTCGCGTCGAAGAACGCGGCGGTCTTCGTCGTCTTGATGCAGCCGATCACATTCACCGTCTGGGCATAGTGGGCCATCTGGATGATGTCGCTGTTGCGGTAGTATTCGTGCAAGCCGGCGGCTACGCCCAGGGCGTCGGCGAGGTCATACTGGCAACCGAGTTCGCCGTACACGTACGGCTGATGCCAGTAGTTCCATTCATCCATGGCGATGGGTACGGGCCGGGTGTCGAGCAGGCCGAGCCTCTTCTGGAGCTTGCGATGCCCCTCGGCCTTCTGGACGATTGATTGTTTCAGCAGAGCCGCGTGCCCGACGATGTTCGGGTCCTCCGGCGCCCAAGGCGTCCGGCCGCGATAGAAGTGTTCGGAAATGTAGTTCATGAGGTTCGCGCAGTCCGCCAGCATCCCTTCGGTCCAGCCGACCTTTTGCTCGGGGTCGTTGCGGCGATTGAATTCCCCGAGGCTGCCCACGCCGATCAGTTTGATCGAGGGGTCCACGGCCCACATCGCCTGCGCGACGCGGTTGTGCTTCTGCACGTAGTGGCTCAACTGCATGAAGCCCAACTGCCAGGGCCCGAACATCTCGTTTCCAACGCACCAGTACTTGATGTCGTAGGGCTTCCCGTGGCCGTTTTTCGCCCGCCAACCGCCGCCGATCGTATCGGTTCCGCGATTGCAGTACTCCACCTCCTGGGCGGCCGAGTAGTCGTCGCCGAAACCCGTGTTGACTGCGATCACGGGCTCGGCCCCCACCTCCCGGCAGAAGGCGATGAAGTCGTCGAGTCCGAAGTCGTTGTGTTCGACGCCGGTCCAGGCGGGGTTCTTACGGGGCGGCCGGCGGTCGCGGTCGCCGATCCCGTCCCGCCAGTCGTACCCGCTGACGAAATTGCCCCCGGGCCAGCGGTACATCGTGGCGCCGAGCTGCTTGAGCAACTCCAGGGTGTCCGGCCGCATCCCTCGGACGTTGTCGGCGGGCATGAGCGACACGGTGCCGACCAGCACGTCGCCGCCGCTGACGAGGATTTCGAGTGTGGCCTTGTCCGAGCTCTCGCCGGCCGTGAACTTGAGCGGGCACTTCTTGTACTTGCCCTTGACACTCTTGATTCGAACGACTTGTCGAGCGGTCCCGTCGCTGCCCCACGCCAGCACGACCTCGACCGATGCACGGGATTCCGGCGCGGCGAGCCAGATATACCCGACGTAGTCCTTGCCCTCGACGAGGGCCAGATCCCGCTGGCGAATACCCGCACCGGCGGCGACTCTTGGCGTGTGCTCCCCGACGAACGAATCCTCCTTGACCATGGTGACCGAGTCGGCCGGTCCGATGATCTGCCAGGGGGAAGCCCCCACTACCGGGAACGGCGAGTCCTCCAACTGCCGATAGGGCCGGTACTCGGCCGTGATGGGGAAGTAGAACTTGCGATCTTCGAGCATCTCGGCCCAGATGCCGCCGTAGATGCACCGGCCCAGGTGCTCGATGAACTGCCCATAGATGAACGGACTGATCGGCGGACCCACTTGTTCGCCATGGAGCGTCACCACAGACGCCGGACCCGCGGCGTCCGCTTGAGCATTCGCTCGCGGGGTCCAGGCCGCCAGAATCAAGGCCGCCTGCAACAATGGCACTGCCCAACACGACACGTTCCTACCCGGCCTTCGCTTCATAAGAAACCTCCTGCTTCCCGAATCTCTCACGGACCAACCTTGGACTGCACCATTCACGATTCGCCGCCGGTTCATCCGACGCGTGATGCAACGAATGGATGGTAAATCGCCCGAAACGGACCGTCAATCCGCTGACGCTTTATTCCCGTGCGGACGCCAAATCGCGGCAGGCCGGGTCGGGGGTAGGAAAGGGAAGGGGCCCGTTCCGTGTGGAGACGGGCCCCTTGGGGTGCTGGGTTACGTGTCTACTGTGCTACGTGCCCGAAACCGATATCGTCGATGAAGACGATGCCGGTCCCGCCGGGCGCGGTGGCGGTCTTGTCGCCGATGGTAATCACCATCTTCTTGACCTTCGTGAAGTTCACCCCGGCGAAGTCGCTCATCGGGATCGACCACAGGGTCCAGTCGGACACGGTCGCTGCCGTGTCGCTGGTCGCCGTGGCGCTCTTGCCGGCGCTGTCCTCAATGGTCAGGTGCATGTTCGCCGCCGCGTTATACAGCGGGCTGTCGATCACCGCGCCCTGCCAGGAACCTGTCACGGTGCCCGTCGAGGCGATGCCGTCGAACTGGTAGGTCCGGTCCTCGCCGGCTGCGTGCGAGGTGACGCAGATGCCGATGCAGACGGGGTCCGTCATCGTGATGGCCGTCGTGCCCAGTTGGGTCCAGGTCTTCCCGTCGGCAGAGGTGTAGCCGGTGAAGGTGTCGGCGAATCGCTCGATCTTGACCCAGTAGGGCGGGGCAATGACGGCGCCGCTGTCCACGTTGCTGGATCCACCGTCGGTGGTCGCCCGGTACTGGAAGCTGGCGCCGTTGCCGGCCGCTGCGGCGGCGGTGTGGGCGGTGATGGCCATCATGGCGTGCGTCGAGCCGCCGTTGAGGCTGTCGCGGATCATGACTCCGCCCTTGGCCCACGCGTTGGTCCCGGTGCCGTTGCTGACGACGCGGGCGATCAGGGAGCCGTCGCCGGTGAGGGTCTTGTAGGCGTAGGTGAACTCATCGGAGTTGTTCCAGATGTCCGCGCCGGCGCCGGTGACGTTCATCTTGCCGCCGGTCTCGGTGACTTCCACGGCGGTCAGCGCCGGGTAGCCCCGCGTCCACAGACCTACATCCGTCGCGCCGTTGCCGGTCCAGTTCTGGGGCGGATCGAACTGGCGTTCCGCCTCGCTGAAGAAGAACTTCGTGGCGTTGTCATACGTGAAGGGCATCGACTGCTTGCCGCCGTGAACGATGGACTTCTCTGCAAACGGGGCGTCGGTATAGCCCACCTGCGAGCCGCTGGCTTCCGTGGTCAGACCGTCAGTCCAGGTGTGCCAGATCGTCGTTTCCGTCTCGATCACGTCGTCGTAGCTTTCGAAGTCGTCGGCCGCCTCGAACTCCTGCGCCGTGAAGCTCCAGACGCTGCCTTCATAGGCGCCGGCGTCGCCTGCTTCATCGACTCTCCAGTAGTACTTCGTTCCAAATTCCATGGAGTCGGGGGTGAACTTGTGGTCGATCACGGTCTTCGGGGCCACGGTGCCCTCGGCCACGGCGTTGGCGTCGGCGCCGAAGTAGACCTCGTGCGAGGTCGCTTCGCGACCGGGCCGCCAGTTCAACGTGGCGCCGAGATCGACTTCCGTGGCGCCGTCCGCCGGATCGGGCTCGAAGGCCTGCACCGGGGTGTAGAAGAACCGCACCTCGCTGAGGCTTGTGATTCCTGTGGCGCCCCAGGTGGCGGTGACGGTCAGTCTGACATGCTTGGCCATGACCTCGCCCAGGTCGATGATGTTGTTCGCCGCGTAGGTCGCCGTGCCGGTTCCCTTGACGAATTCCGGCACGTTCTCCAAGGCGGTCCAGGTCTCGCCGTCGGTGGAGTGCTCGATCGTGACCGTCTTGGCCCCGAAGCCCATAAAGGTCTCGAGCTCCGAGTTGGCGTTCCAGACCCACAGCTCATGGAGCTTGTAGACCTTGTCGAAGGTGTACTCGATCCAGGCGGGCAGGCCGCCGGGGGTGACCCACATGGTCTTGAGATCGACGCCGTGCTGATCGAACTCGTCGAGTCCGGAGCCGTCGATGGTCCGGCTCGCGGGCGAGGTGGTCTGCTGGACGGAGGCCTCGGCCGTCAGGTTGGTGATTGGATACGCAAACGGCTCGGCGGTGAAACTCCAGACTCCGCCTTTGAAAGTCGTATAGTCGGGAGCGCCGTTGACCTCGTCGATTCTCCAGTAGTAGGTCTGGCCGTACTCGAGCAGGCCGTCCGGATCGTAGGCGGTAGCTGCCACGTTCTCGATAGGTTGCGTGGCATCGTTGACATCATCGAAGCTCGTTCCGAAGTACACGTCGTGCGTGGCGGCGTATTCGCCGGCCCCCCAGCCCAGGACCACGTCCCGAGGCACATCCACCGCCGCGTCCTCAGGATTGGGATCCTTGGCGATGGACTCGTCGGCCAGACCCTTCATGATTTCCTGGATTTCCGCCAAGGTGAGCGCGTTGTTGTAGATCTGGACGTCATCCATCAACCCGTGCAACAGACGCGACGTGTTCTGGGAGTTGTTGCCAATCCACAGGTCGTAACTGCTGCTGTCTCCGAGCTGTCCGCTGTAGGTCTGTCTCGCATCTTCCACGCCGTCGATATGAATGATCGCCGTGGCGCCATCGTATGTGCCGCAGTAGTGGTGCCACTCGTTGTCGGTGATGACGGTGGGCGCGTCGAAGTAGTTGCTCCCTGTGATGCCCATGTGGGTGGCGTTGCCGGTGCCCCCGGAGCGGCTTGCACGGTACGCCCCGTCGCCTTTCGACAGGAACGCCTCCCACTCGTTCGAGAACGCCTGGACCTTGAACCAGAACGCGATTGTGATCTGGTCGCGGATGTTCAACGACGTTGCGCGGCCACAGTTGACGTACGTGCTCCCGTCGAACTCCAGGGCGCCGCCGATCTTGCCAGGCACCCAGAGCGCAGTGCCTACAATCGTGCCGTCATTGCCTTGACCGCTCCCATCGTAGGCGATATTGCCTTCCGTTTCGTCGAATGCCCACCAGCCGACCAGATCAGCGAATGCCGATGAAGCCGGCCCCAACAATAGAATACTGAGCGCGATAAGAATTGGTTTCCTGTACATACTCGTCCTCCTTCAGAACATACCATGTATCCACACGTTCACGTTATGCCCGGGGACAGAAGAACACCCGCGACTTGGTCACCGCGATGAATCAGCAGAGCAATGCACTTTGATGCAGGACTGTACTATCGATCATGCCGGCTCCTCCCTACGTGGGGAATCCACCTGTAGGATGCGACAGAATACGATTGATATGAAGACACCCCTATTCTACCCCGGGGGGCGAGGCGGAATCAACCAAAATCCGAGTTCGGTGGCTGATCCACGGTCAAAGCGCCGTATCCAGGTTGTTTCCGGGGCGAGAAAGGCCAACGCCGCCGGCAGTTGTCCACAGAGGCAGCGGGGCCTATGCCTTGCCGACACAGGCCCCGCTTGTACGCTACGATACGCTACCCGTCCATCGGGTTATTCGGCTACGTGTCCGAATCCGATATCGTCGATGAAGACGATGCCGGTCCCGCCGGCCGTGGTGGCGTTCTTGTCGCCGATGGTGATGACCATCTTCTTGACCTTCGTGAAGTTCACGCCGGCGAAGTCGCTCATCGAGATCGGCCACAAGGTCCAATCTGCGGCTGTGACCGCCGTATCGCTGACGACCGTGGCGCTCTTACCGGCGCTGTCCTCGATGGTCAGGTACATGTTCGCTGCCCCATTGTACTGCGGGCTGTCGATGACCGCGCCCTGCCAGGAACCTGTGACGGTGCCCGTCGTGGAGATGTTGTCGAACTGATACGTTCGCTCCTCGCCCGCCAGGTGCGCCGTGACGCACAGGCCGATGTACACGGGGTCCGTCATGAGGATGGAC
>Ga0209604_1003136_pt1 | contig 11523 bp, 3 predicted proteins | sample AD_UKC097_MetaG_FD_184405 | JGI IMG/M metagenome (GOLD analysis project Ga0209604, IMG submission 184405) | Active sludge microbial communities of municipal wastewater-treating anaerobic digesters from USA - AD_UKC097_MetaG (SPAdes) (version 2) | ecosystem: Engineered > Bioreactor > Anaerobic >... | reverse complement strand
CTGAGATCCTGAGGAAATGGAAGATCTTCGACGAGGGGTTCAAGACCGCTCCCGCCGAAGGGACGTTCGAATGGAAGTTCAACACCTGGTACTCTTTCCCGAAGCTCGAGGGACCATCCGTCAAGGGCTTTTCCGCGTTCGAAAGCATCCCCGAAGCGATATTCAGCAGGGAGGAACACTGGGCGGTGCTTGCCCACGTGGAATGTTTCAACGAGTATTCGGACGGCTCCGGGAAAAGGTTCTACGAGTCGATGCGGATATACAGGGCATGGCATTGGGGCCCCGAAGATTTCAGGACCTTCGCCGTCCGCTCGGCGAACATCCTGCTCAGGAACCTGAAGGACCCGAAGGAGCTCCTGGCCCTCGGAGCATTCATAAAACTTAACGAGACCGTGGGCGCGGCGAACGCCATCCTCGAGAAAAAGAACCACTTCCTGAAAGAGAGCAGGAGGCTTGAATCGTCGGCCGTGGTTGTCGAAGACCTCTCCCTCGTCTACCGTAAGTATTGGGACGCAGCCAACGAGCTCAGGAAGACTACCCCGGAAATGATCAAGCTGACCTCCCTGGTCTGGCAACGGATCCTGCAGATCCTTTCAGGCCGCAGGGAAGCGGAAGCCGAACTCAGGGCCTCTGCGGACAGGTTCCACGAGCTTCTGCCAAAATACAAGTTCCAATCACAGTGACCCTGTAGGAAACAATTGACATAGACATTTATCCAGGCGTGCTAGAAAGATTTCTACGGACAATCGCCAATCGAATCAACAATTCTCTCGTTTCCAGCAGGCCCTTCAATGATTCCGTTGGTGGCAGAAACTATGTACCAGTAGAGTCTACCTGCCTCTTCTGATGAATCATCATCAGCTAGATTGACAGATGTATTGCTTCCCTCATATCTCAGGCAAGAGTCATAGTCGGTCGTTTCAAGGTACTGAAGATCATCCAGAGTGCCTCTGTAAAGTCTGTATCCCGTAGCCCCATCAAGTGCCGGCCAGCTCTGGCTCGTCCCGCTCCATGTCTGGCCATTTTCGTATGTGTCCCCCGGAGCGCATTCGGCGAGGATCGCATCGCATTCGCCCGTGCCCACATAGTCGCAGTTGATGGTCGTCGGAGGAGTATAGTTGATCCTCAGGATGGGACGGTTACCCGTTGTGGTGTTTTCCTTTGAAGCGAAGGCATAGGTTAAAGCGGTCTTGTCGTTCTCGACGCTTCCCTTCACTGTCAGGCCGTAATTCGCGCTCGTCCCGTTGATCCATTCCTGGACAAGGGAGGCTATGTTCCATATCTTCCAGCCCGCCGTCGTCCCTCCGGCAAGCGAAGCGTCAACGGTCGAGTTGTAAGCCGGCTGGTTTGTCCAGGTGACCGCGGACTCAGTCCATGTTCCGGTGATCCTGTGGACGTTCAGCGTGAGCCCCGTTGTCGGAGCTGAGCTCGCGTAAAGCTCCAGCGTCGCGGAATTGATCACCGAATCTTCCGGTATCCCCGAGAGGTCGAACATGACAAGGGTCCTCTGCGCCTGCGATAATCTCGACTGCACTGAAATCGTCATCCCTGAACCGTAGTTCGTTCCCGCCGACGCCTGATTGACAAACGAATCCGCAGACGACGGCTGAAGAACAAGGTCCGTCGGCGACCCTGCAATTATCTGCCCCACCTGGATCGAGAACAGGTTCGTCTCGTCCGTCCCGGCAGGAGTAAGTTCTGCGCATGTCTTGCTCCCAAGATTGAAGTTGATGTTTCCTCCGCAGGGCGTGAAATCGGAATCTATCAGGAATTCGAAAGTAAACGAAGCACTTCCGCCTGCCTCGATGGTCCCGAAGATACCTGGGTTGTTGCACACCGTTATCCCGTTGCCTGTGAAGTTGGCCATCACATTTGTCGCGGGAATGTTGCCGGAATTCGTCACGGTAACAGGCACCAACCACTTCTCTCCTTTCTCGAAATATGAATCGCTGTCACCCGTTATCTGAACATATGCGCCAATTGCTTGAAACGCAATATTGGGGGCGCAGACGCTTGTTGTTACAGAAGAACAGGTGCCATTATCCGAGCTGCCGCAGGAATTTTTTGCTATGAGGTAATAGCTGTATAGAGTATTGCCAACCAATCCCGTATCAACGTAACTGATCCCTGATATGTCTGACGCTATCAAAGACCCTGTTCCGCATGATCCGATTTTTCGATATAGGTCGTAACTGCTAGCACCGCTTACGCCTGTCCATGTAATTGTGAGACTTGTGCATCCGACATTTGAAAAAACTGGTGCTTCCGGTGCAGATGGCGTCGCCGTTGTTGTGACGGTACTGCAACCACCTGACGCAGAACTTCCGCAATCATTTTTTGCTACCAGGTAATAGCTATACTGGGCGCTTCCAATTAAACCTCCATCGTTGTAACTCAGCTCGGCAAGATTTCCAGCGATCAGGGTTCCTGTTCCACAGCTTCCGCTTTTTCTGTACAAATCATATGCACTTGCCATACTGACGCCATTCCAATTGACTGTGACTGTGTTGCAGCTTACATTAGTATATATTGGTGCGGAAGGGGTTGATGGTGCCACCAATTTTGCGGCTGTAACGCATGCGCTGTTACTGCTCGTCCCGCACGCGTTGACTGCGAGTACCCAGTAATTGTAGGTTGTCCCAGCCACGGCCGAAGTATCGGTATATGGACTCGTCACATTGGTGTACGTAGCGAGAGCCGTTCCGCAAGTCGTTCCTCGCTTGACATTGTAACTGGTGGCGTCTTGAACTGAATCCCATGAAATAGTGTTGCCTGTACATCCAGGTGTGGCGATAATTCCTGTAGGTGCCGTCGGGGCTTTTAGGCGAGTCGCCGTGGCGCATGAGCTGTTCGCGCTCGACCCGCAGGCATTTATCGCTACAACCCAGTAGTTATATGTTGTCCCCGCAACTGCGGTTGTGTCTGAGAACGGGCTTGTCTTGCCCGTGAACGTATCCATCGCTGTTCCGCATGCAGATCCCCGCAGTACGTTATAGCTGGTCGCACCGCTGGAAGCTGTCCAGGTTATCGAATTGCCGGTACAGCCCGATGTGGCCGTCACTGTTGCAGGAGCCACCGGGATACCCAAACTGGACACTGAAGCACAGGAACTGCTTGAACTCGTGCCGCAGGAGTTTATAGCTTTCACCCAGTAGTAATATGTCGTTCCGGCAGCAGCGGTATCATCAACAAATGGACTTGTCTTATTTGTAAACGTTGCCTGAACAGTCCCGCAAGTTGTTCCTCTAAATAAATCATAGCTCTCGGCTCCCGTCACGGTGTTCCAAGAGATGGAGTTGCCAGCACATCCCGATGAAGCTGTAACGCCTGTTGGCGCCGTCGGAGTTTTTAACCGTGCCGCTGTAATACATGAGCTGTTCGCACTCGTCCCGCAGGAGTTAACGGCTACCACCCAATAATTATATGTTGTCCCGGCAACAGCCGTTGCGTCGGAATATGGACTCACAACGTTCGTGTATGTCACAAGGGCTGTTCCACAAGCCGTCCCTCTTTTGACATTGTAACTTGCGGCACCAGGTGCGGAATTCCAAGATATGGTGTTCGCTGTACAATTTGATGACGAGGCAATTCCGGTTGGAGCTGTCGGAGGGCCGCCCACGTTCCCATCATACCCATAAGCCTGAGATGATCTTGTGTAACAGTTATAACCGTTCACCGCATAAACGTAGAAGCTCCCAACCGAAGAATCTCCCACGATATAATCTGCTCCGCTCGGATAGTCCGGATATACAAGAACGGCGCCTTTGTAAAGATCGTGCCTTACCGCAGGAGTTCCCGGCGTATAATTTACCCTTATGCCGCTGAGCATGCATGGATCTCTATCTGTAATACTCGTGATCTTTGGTTTACTGGGTTTGGCACAACAGTCGTTCCTGTCGGTTCCATAGACGTTGTAGGATCTTGTGTTGCAACCTCCGTTCTCTGCATAAACGCAAAAATTACCCTGCGATGACGAATCTCCGACGACATAGTTGCCCCCGCTTGGAAAATCAGGGTAAACCAGCACACCGTTTCTATAAAGGTCGTGCCTTGCCGCAGGAGATCCGGGAGTATAGTTTATAGTCACGCCGCTGAACAGACATATATTCCGGTCGGTGATACTTGTGATTTCCGGCATGGTTGGCGCGACACAACAGTCGATCCTGTCCGAAGCATATGCTTCAAATGATCTTGTGTAGCAATTGAACCCATTCACGGCATAAACGTAAAAACTGCCCGTTGACGAATCCCCGACTATGTAATCAGCACCGCTTGGATAGTCTGCATAAACCAATACACCATTCCTGTAAAGATCATGTCTTGTCGCCGGAGATCCGGGAGTATAATTTATTTTTACTCCGGTCAGTGTACAAGCATTCCTGTCAACAATGCTCGTTATCTTCGGCGCGGTGGGAGCGACACAAGATCTTACTGTCAGGGTGTAATTCCCTTGCGCGCCATAAAATCCATCAACAACAATGTAATAGGTGCCGGCAGGAGCGTTATCGTATGAGGCCGCACTACCCCCACCCGACACGCAAGTGTTTGGCTCACAGGCCAGCAAAATAAAAACATTCAGCTCTGCGGTAGTATCCGTCAATGTTGCGGTCATATCTCCCGCTTGCGTAGTGGTGATCTTGTGAACTACCTCCGGTCCGCTTTCATACCGTGAACTGCAGGAATAACTACATACATTTGCCGGCTGCCCTGCAGTAGTATTTGAAAATGGCACATCCGGCGTAATTGTAACCGTCGACGCACAGTTCAATGCGCCGATGCAAGGATTGGGCGCTACATTAACAGTACCGGTCTTGGAGCAGGTCTCGTTGTCGACGGTGACCGTCAGCGTCCAGTCGTAGGAACCTGCCGCCGCGTAAGCGTGAGTGGGGTTCTGCTCGGTGGATGTTCCGCCGTCGCCGAAGGTCCAGGCGTAGGTGGGAGTTCCGGTGCAGTTGGATGCGGTCGCTGAACCGGTGAATGCAACGATGAGATCGGTAGGAGACGCGGTGGCATTGCAGAAGACTGTGCATTGTGCAGCGTCGCCAACGGCGATGATTCCGCTCCATGAGCATGTCCTCCCGTCGACAGTGACAGTCAGATTCCAAGTGTAAGTACCGTCAGTCTGGTAGGTATGTGCGGGATTCTGCTCGGTGCTCGTTCCCCCGTCGCCGAAGGTCCAGGCATAGGCCGGGGTGCCGCTGCAGTTAGAAGCTGTGGCCGACCCCGTAAAGTTCACCATTAGGGGAGGCTGACCGGAACCCGGGTTCGCGCTGGCGGAGCAAGTGACCGTGCAGACGGGCGCTCCGCCGAAATTGCCGATGTCAAGACGGGTGACCGGCCAGTCGGGATCTTCGCCGCCTGTCGAATAATAATTGCCGCCGACGAACGCCGCGCAGTGCCTCATCTTGCCGAAGGGACGCTGGGCTTCGGTCTTGAATGTGTTCGTAGCGGGGTCATAGACCTGCATGTATCCGAGCATTCCGCCGGAAAGTCCGCCGAGGGTGTCGTTGTACCAGAGGTTGTAGCCTGAATCGACGAGGATATAGTTGCCGTAGGGAAGGGCCAAAGGCGCGTAGGCCTGCTTTTGGATATCCTGAGTCGGCCCCGTGGTGAAGGAGTTGGCGGCAGGGTCGTAGATGTAAACGGTATTGTTGATGTAGTCGTCGTCAAGGTTGTCGATGCCGCCGAAAATGTAGATCTTGTTGTTGTATGCCGCGGCGGCGCACATTTCCATCGCCTTCGGAAGATTGGCGCCTGCGGACCAGGTTCCGCTGTTGAGGTCGAGGATGCTGACCTGGTTCGTCAATGTTTCCGCGTCGGCCGGGTCGGGCCTTCCGCCGAAGAGGTAAAGCTTGTCGTTGAGGATCGCGCCGGCTTCGAAGATGGTCATGTTGGGATTGGCGCCGCCGACCGCGGTGAACGTGTCGGCGAGGGGATCATAAACCATTGCGGTCTGGGAGATGGAGCCGTCTTCGACCATGCCGCCGTAAACGACGACCTTGTCGTTCCACTGGCCGCCTGAAACATACATCCTGGGGGCGGGATTGACGCCGCTCTTTTTTGTCCATGAGTTGGCGGAAGGATCATAAGCATAAGCGTTGCCGGCAAGGGGGGGATAGAATCCGCCGTCCACGACATAGAACTTGCCGTTGATGGCCGCGGAAGCTCCGCCGGAGATGTAGGCATAGGAGCTGCCGTCGTTGATCGGGAAGTTGGGTTCGTAGAATTCGCCTGTCGAAGGATTGCAGGAATCGATAAGCGCGTTGCCGTCTCCGCCCATGATATAGAGCGTGTTGTTCACGAAGGCAGCGTTCGAATTGTTGCGGTTCCACGGGCTGGGTTGAAACAGGTTTGTTTCATCGAACGTTTTTGAAGCGGTGTAGAAGATCTGGGTGAAAGGATAGGACGTTTCTTCGTCGGCCCAGTACGCTCCGCCGGCGATGTAGATCTCTGATCCGTCGCCATTGGCAGTGATGCCGAAATAGGCGGTCTTGTCTACCATCGCTGTCCCCGCATCCCAGGTGTTGGAGGAAAGGCTGTAAGCGAATACTTTTCCGATGAAGTTGGTCGCGGAGGCGGTGCTTGATTTCACGCCACCGACCCAGAAGAGCGAATTCTGCGATGAAGAATAGACCAGGCCGCCGTAGGCCGCTTTTGCGGGCATCTTCGTTCCGCCGGCCCAGGTGTTGGTCGTGGGGTCGTAAACGCTCATCACGTCTGTGTAGGCGCCGGTGTTGCCGCCGCAGACGTAGATCTTGCCGTTCGCCGCGCAGGCCGCGTGGCCTCGGATAGCGTTGGGCATAACAGCCATTGTCGTCCATGTGTTGGTCGCGGGATCATAACATTCGTTGACATTCACGGGATTTAAGGACGCCACAAGCTGTCTTCCGCCCATGACATAGATCTTGCCGCCGACCTCAACCGCGGTGCAGAGGTACCTGGGGGTAGGCATGTCCGCGCCTTGGGTCCATGAATCGGTTGAAGGGTCATAGATATAGGTCGTGTTCGTCTCCGCGTCATTGGCGTTGCCGCCGAAGACATATATCTTTCCATCGTAGGTGCATACGGCCGACCAGTGCATAGCCTGGGGCATGAGGGCGTTGACGCCGATCCATTGCGGATTTAATTGCGCCGACGTTGTCACAGAAAAAAAAGACAAGGCAGTAGCTAATAGCAGATATCCGCCAACTAGCAGGTACTGATAAAACAACCTTCTCATTTTTATGCCCCCTTTGTTTCAATCAAGAATTCATTTTGCCTCATGATAGATAATATTGCAAGCATCCATCTTGAAACCCACGTTAAGGACCCTGCGAGAAGCATTCTTTCTGTAGCATCTCGATATTCGCTTTTGCTGCTTTACTCGACGGATCCAATTTCAATGCTTTGTTAAAAAATGCCATAGCCTCCTGATCGCGCCCTTCTATCATTCTTATCACGCCAAGATTTATAATGGCGGGAACATAATTTTCATTTATCGAAAGAACTTCCAATAAATTCTCGCATGCGGTATCTATTTGTCCTTTTCTGATGTGCGCCACCGATTTAAGGACCATAAGTTCGGGATCTTTTTTATTCTTGGCTTGTCCGATGATCTTTAGCGCCTCATCGTATTTCTGCTCATTAATTTTTAAACCCGCAACAGCCTTTACCAGGGAATTGTTCCTTTGTGACAAGGTCAAGAGGCTCTCTAGGAGTTTTTTCCCCTTGTCAGGATCTCCCGCCATAAAGCATGCCTTGGCGTAATAAGTTCCGTCCTCTATATATTTTATCCCGGAATACATAGCCTTTTCGTAATATTCCATTGCTTTAGCAGGCATGGCTGATTCAAGAAATGCTTTGCCTATGTTTTCATAAAGATATGCGTCCCTGAAGGTTGTCAGAGCTTCTTCCATGAGCGTTATCCCTTTACGCGTATCACCTTTCTGACATTGAAGGGCACCCATTGCGGCCTTGGCCTGACCATCATTCAAAGAATATTTTATGCTTTTCTTAAGCAAGATTTCTTTCTTGACGAGGTCAGATTCAAAGATAACGGCTCTCGCGTAAAGCCTTTTGGAATAATAATCGAAATTGGATAAAATGAACGGCAACGCAGCCAACACAACAATGGCAATAGAAAAACATCTGCCTATTTTAACATCTGGAACAATCTTCTTTGAAAGGAACTTTCCGCAAATCGCAAGTAAAACCATCAGAAAGACCGATTCAACAGGCCTATGCAGCGGAAAATCGACCATCGCTATCACTAAAAACGCGACAAGGGACAACGCCAGGGCCCTGGCCCATATATTTTCCCTTAATTTCAAGAAGATATAAAAAGGGGGGAACAACACTACAGCAAGCAATAAGAGTCCTGCCAGTCCAAGTTCAATATATTCCTGCAAGAAGTCGTTATGCGCCCATATCACCATTTCGCGAACGGGATAGAACCTTTTTGGCTCTACCTTTTTCATGACTTCGCCTTGATAAGGGATGTAGTTAAAGTAAAAGCCGCCGGGGCCGTACCCGACAACGGGTTTGTCTTTGATCATTTCCCAGCCACTTAGCCAAATAAGTCTCCTTCCCGTCAGCCTTGAGCTGAAAATATCTTCTTTGGTTCTTTCCCACATCCCGCCGACTTTTTCTTTTGTTCCAATAACAGCCGTTACCAATAATATCAGTAAGAATATTACGGCGGACAAGGATTTCCCAAGATTTTTCACCTTGACTATTCCTTTTAATATAAAGGTCACGCGCAACACGCTTTCAACGAAAAGAACAATCATCAAAGACAAGAATGCCGCCCTGCATTGAAGCAGAAGAAGTGCTCCCGCAGAGTGCAGATAGACCAGTGTAAGCAAGCGCTTCCATTTTCCTTCCGCCTCTTCGAACAACGGAAAACAGACAACTAGGCCGAGAACTATGAATGCTGCCGTAAAAGTATGAAATCCCAGTGTGCCCAGTATCATACTGTTGTCCCAAGGTTTTAAGCCTCTCGATATCGACAACAACCATTCGGCCGTCACAACCAAAGATTGGATTTCAACAAAGAAGATTATTGCCAAAGCCGTGCTTCTAATAATTCTTTCCTTTTCTCCCGGCATCCATCTGAAAATACTGTATACAAGGACGAGCTCCGCCTTGAACAAAGTTGACTCTATGCCTATCCTAAAATCTGTCAAAACGATAAGCGAGAGAACCGAACCAAGGAACCAAGCCAGAATAAAAACATCCAACAGATGAAACGATCTTTCTGTTTTCCTTTTAAAGCTCCAAAATGCCAGAATTATAAAAGTGGTCAATGCTAAAGCAAACAACTTGGGCTCGAAATAAGGGTACAATGAAGACTTGTCTCTTACAATAATAACAGGCGCAAGGAATAAGAAAGGTAACCAATCAATGTTCTTCAACTTATTCAACAAATCCGTCCTCAATAAAACGATAGATCTTTTGGAATAGAAAAGGAGGAAGGCCGGCAGCCTTCCTCCCGTATGATCCCGTCAGTTAATTTCTAGCGCTGGAATGTTATCGTGTTTGTGCAGCCGCCGTCCAGATTCTCCACGGTGATGAGCACGGGGACTCCCTCGGGCATGAGGTTCTTCAGGGCTCGGCCTCCCTTCGCTATGATCGTACTGGAGTTCAGAACTTTCGTGATGGGCGCCTGGTAGCCGTTGATGTAAAGCTTCGCTCCCATCTTGAAACCGGTCCCGTAAAACTTCACCCTGTAAGGATTCTTCAGGACGAAGCTTGTGCCGTCGAGCGTCGGGTTGGTGACTATGATGTTGACAGTTTCCGAAGTTGCAGATTTCCCGTTTGCCGTATAGGCCATCGCGCTGAGCTGGTGAACACCATTGACACCGCAAAGATCCAGCATCAGGGTGTAGGGTGCCGTTGTAGCCGAGCCCACGTAATAACCATCGATATAATAATCGACTCTGGTAACCGATGATTTCGTTAGTACTGCACTCTGGACTACACCTGTCTGCCCAAACCATTCGCCGTAATCTTCGGGGGTTGTGATAATGATCGTCGGGTCTGGGACTACATTTATTTCAACAGTTCCTGATCTTTCGTATTTTACCCCTCCACATTCGAATAATACTTTCAACGCGACAACATAAGTACCCTCTTCGCTGAAAATATGTTGAGGGTCACACCCAGTTTGTACTTTGCCATCTCCAAAATCCCATTCAAAATTGTTGCAAGAAAAAGAAAATGGCGGTCCACAGAAGAAATCGAAGGCTGTGCTGAAATTTACCCTTAAATCAGAAACACCATAAACAACATCTGCAACAGGAGTCACAGTGAAATCAAAGACCGTCACGTTTGCAGTGCCGGTACCCCTGTTACCCAGCGCGTCCACAGCGGTCACAGTGACAGGATATGAGCCACAGGTGTCGAAGCCGTGGCAGGGACAAGGCGAATTGGTGTTGTTCGCCGGCGCTCCGTCGCCGAAATTCCAGGTATAGGTATATGGCGCCGTGCCTCCTTCTACTACAGCCTCGAAGCATACATTCAAGGGTTTTGGCCCACAAAGAGCATCGTAGGGAGATACGGTTTCTATCGCTACTGAAAGATATACTGTTATCGTTGCAACTGTCCTTGTAATTGTTGCTGCCGCAGCATCGGTCACCGTGAGTGTGACGGTGTACGTACCGGCGGTATCATAGACGTGGGTAGGATCTTCGCCAGTATCAGTTGTGGTGTCGCCGAAAATCCAAAGATAAGAATAAGGGCTTGTGCCCCCGGTAACTGTAGAAGCGAATGTGACCTGCAACGGGGCAACACCTGATGTGGGCGTTGCTGATGCAATTACGGATAACCCCTGGGCGCAGGCCGGAGAAGCTATCAGGATCAGCAGGAGTGTTCCGAAAAGGAAGAGAAACGGCTTAGCGGTGCCCCTGATCCCAAAAAAGTTCTTGTCCCTCATTTCGATCCTCCCTTACCGTTCCGCGGGGGAGCGGTTTCGAATAGGAGATTCCGCCGAAAACGACAGGCAATAACTTCACTCAATCTCCACACCTATTTAAGATACAATTCTTAAAGTGAAATGTCAAGTATTTGCGATGCCGGACATGCGCCCTGCCGGATCAGGCTTCGATACAAGCGTTTCCGAGCGGCGATAATTAAGAAAAGGGATCCTCCGGTGAGCCCGAGGGCATTGACCGCAAAGGGTTTTGCGAGTATAGTTCTCCATTTGAATGGAGGTGCTTAGTGAAAAGGTTCTTTTTTCTTTCCGTTCTTTTGTGGGCATTTTCGGCGACGCTTTTCGCGCAGGGGATCCGCTACGGGGGCGACATCAAAATGGAAAACCCCGAACAGACGATCTCCAAAGAAGACGAGGCCCAGATGAAAAGCATGGGGATGGGCCCGACAGATCACTGCGAGTTCGAGGCGATGGCCCAGGGCGGCAAGTACAGGATGACATACACGACTGATTTCATGATGTTCAAGAAGGGAACGTACATGCTCGGCGACGCCAACACCAAGGTCGCCTATTTCGTCTTCCCCGAAAGGAAGGCTTACTGGGAGTTCAACATC
>Ga0209604_1003118_pt1 | contig 11554 bp, 10 predicted proteins | sample AD_UKC097_MetaG_FD_184405 | JGI IMG/M metagenome (GOLD analysis project Ga0209604, IMG submission 184405) | Active sludge microbial communities of municipal wastewater-treating anaerobic digesters from USA - AD_UKC097_MetaG (SPAdes) (version 2) | ecosystem: Engineered > Bioreactor > Anaerobic >... | reverse complement strand
CTATCCGAATCGGATTCCCGCCGACGATTCGCGCGGTCGGAGCCGTGGCGCTGAACAGGAAATTGCATTTGGGCAGGAGTCCGTGCATCGCCTCGGACAATCTGGGCTGGGCCGCGGAATCGACCACCTGCCATACCCTCGCCTCAAGCTTTTCGACCGCCTCCTGGGACGACCGGAAATCTGTCGAACCATCGGGCGGACGTGAAATCATGGATGACATCGGCTTCACCCCGTAATGACGGACGATTAGACCCACGGCGCCGGAACGCACACCGACATATACCTGCCACGGTACTTGCCCAGCTGACTTGGCAGACGTGCCGAACCCAGTCCTGGCAGCAGGAAGCCACGGGAATACCTGCACAGGATGTCGATGGCCTCCTGCGGGTCATCCACGACGGAAAGGAGAGACGAGTGCGGCACCGGCACTCGGGCGTCGAGGACGCGCGCACCGGGGATCCCTTCCAGACAGGCCGGCGGTTCCTCTGAGCCGAGAAGCTTCCTGTCGGAAGGAACACGCACCAGCATCAGCACCCTCCATGCGTTCAAGGCCGTCAAATCCCCGTTATCAAAGGCGACCATCCGCCCGCGGGATGAATACTTCCTGACCGGTTCCGGCAACACATCTTCCCCCACGTCCATGCTGCGCCATAAACCGTCCGTCGAGCAGACTACCCGCCTTTCAGATTCATCACCGCAGACCACAAGCGCATCGTACATCTTCAGCTTCCGCTGCTGTTTCGAAACGGGCTTCTCCAACAGCGCGCCGATCTGGAAGCCTTCCGGGATCGCGGAGGTCGACATCATCCATACGTCTTGAGACACCTCCGTAAAAAGGTTCTTGAACACTTCCGTGGGCACAATCGGCTGGAAATCCGTGACCGGTTCAACCGACTCGAAAAGCGACGATTCCTTTCGTTCGTGAACGTACTTCTTGAGTGTCGAATGAAAACTCTCACCCCGATCTTTCTGAAGCCGGGCGTTCACGATGTCCTGCTCAAGTTCCCCCGCCCCCTGTGTCAACCAATGTGCGAGCAGGTAGTTCATCGCAGACTGCGATCTTCGGGAAACCAGGATTCCTGGACTGCCAAGCTCGTCAGCCGACATCTTGTCCAGGAACAACGTTGAAAGGGCCGGAGTATAGAACCGCTGAGAAAGGCTCATCGTCAGGAAGTCCTCTGCGAGACTGATCCTTTCGAAAGGTACGATGCCGCCGAAAAACAGGAGTTCGGCGGGCATCTTCAGCCTCTTGAGCACATAACAGGTCACATCGTCATCGTTGAACGAAAGCTTGAGTGCGTAGACTTCCATCACATACCCCCTTCAGCCAACACCTCGGTCATCTTCTCGAAGACTTCTTCGAACTCGACGTCGGAAAGCCGGCTGGAGCAAACGGTGATGCGAACATACTCGACAAGGCGCATGAACGTTTCATGCTCGTTTTCGGGAAGGAAGTGCGGTGGTGCAACGAACTTCAGCTGTAAAGCAAAGCCGCCGAGTTCACCAGCCCTGACCTCCATGATCCCACTCCAGAGCGTCATCATCCGGTGACGCGCCTCGTCCGGCAGATTCAACATCGCCTGGCGGGAACACACGAGGATGTAGGCGGCCAACCCGGCCCGAGTGACCGAGTTCAGGTCGCGAGGACGTCTGAGATCCTCATGAATCCTGGTCACAATTCTCGACATGTTCTGAATGGTCAGGTATTTCAGGCCTTTCTCGATCATCCTGACGCAAGCGATCAAATCGGACATCATCAGGTTTCCCGGATTGCCCCTGAGCACCTCGATGCTGTATCGATGGCCGCCGTCGATGATCACCCTCGACACGTCCCTGTCGGCGGCCTTGAAAGGCAGAGTCACGGAGAGTCCGTGGCGCAGCACGTCATCAAGATCCTTCGAATGGATTGTGATTCCGTTGAGCACCTCGCGCACCGCGACAAGTCCAACGAACGCTCGACGCATCAATCCGAGCCTTCTGCCATCGAGCACAATATCCTTGCTTTTCAGGTAGGTGGCGAATGCCAGAATGTAGACGGTCAAGGTTTTACCGAACCGTTTTTCCACATCCGGAAATTTTTCCCTGACCGCCTCGATTATGAATCGCAGGCGAGAACCGCGGCAGAAGCCGAAATCATCGGGATGGAGCCCGGCCTCGACCACCGCCCTCTGATCTTCGGGCGTCATCTGATGCAACTCGGGCACATCGATGTGGAACATGAACCGGCCGGCCAACGCATCGTCAAGCGGCACGGTCCCGGCCATACCTGCCGGATTCATCGCTCCGAACACGTACCGCAGATTCGGCAAAGGCACGCCCATCACCCGCCGCGACCAGATCACCTCCAGCCACCTGTTCTGAAGCGCCGGCGTGGCACGGCTCACCTCGTCTATCAGGATAAATTCCTTGTCCCACAAAGACAGCGGCGTATCGACGTATTTGACCGAGCCCGCGGCAAGGCTGGCCGGGTCGATGAAACCGAGGATATCCTCGAACATGGCCTTGGACGCGTCGTAAGCGATGAAGCGCATACCCAGGTCCTTCGCGATACATTCGGCCATCAAGGTCTTGGCGCAACCCGGACCACCGATCAACAGGATAGGTTCGCCAACTGCAAGTCCCGCCAGGATCGCATCCTCGATTGAGGCCCAGCCGTAGATGCCAAGCATCGCCAGCACCGAACGCCCATTCATGAACTGTGGCACGCTGACCGGGCGATCATCGGAATCGACCCATGCCCCGCGGGACTCATCGAAACGAAGACCGTGCGTTGACGCCAGCGACGACCGGCAGGTATCTCCAGAACCTGCCAAATCATCGGTCGGGGATGACGCAGTTTCTTGGTTTTCTACCCAGGAACGAAGAAGCTCACAGGATTTCTTCTGTCCCGCTTCCCGCTTGCGAAGCAGTGGACCGGCATCGGAGTCCGGATTCACGGACGGAACAACTGGATCATCAGGGTCGTCCTCATCAAGGCCGTCGATTGGTCGCGCGGTCGATGCGGAGGGAATGAATTGCAATTCGGGAGCAGGGGGTGAGATGGTGTCGCGCTTGAACATGGGAACCTCCTTGGCCGACGCGAAACACCGACCCGGTATCGTGAGATTCTCCGAGGGCACACTTTCGGCCCGATTCGGTGATCCTCCGCGTCGATTTTTCCTTCATTCCTAACCCCGTACCCCCGGACGTATGTCACTGAGACAAACCACGAACCCACCAGAATGCAAGACTATTCCCCTGAGACCTCCATTCGACAGCTTGTCCCCCGGGCGCCCGACGCCCGGTTTTCAAGCCTGCCAGACAACAAAAACGGGAAGACACACCATGCGTCCTCCCGCAAAAACGGAGCCCTGACTATCCACCAACGAGGTTCTTGCAGAAGTTGAGAAAAGATTTTGATCGATTCGGTACGGACTAGAGCATGCGGGTGCTTGAGGTCGGGTTCGGGGTCTTTACCACCAGAACCCGGAAGGTAGTATCCGTGTCGTTGAAAAGACGGTGCGGGATGCCGGCCGGACTCTCGATCAGCATGTCGCGACCGACTTCCTCGCGTTCGTCGCCGATCTCGACCGAGCCCCTGCCGTCGAGCACGTAGAAAAACACGTCAACCGGGGTGATGTGCCGCTTCAGGGTTTCACCCGGCTTAAGCGTGATGTGCATCACCGCCGCATGCGGGCTGACGTGAGCGGGCCTGACCGAGACGCCGTGCGGGTTCTCTTTTTCCGGAGCGTTCAGTACGTCAAGAATCTTCATATTGTTCCCTCTGTTTTCTTTGTGCCTTCAGTTTTCGCCTGCGGACCAGATCGTCGATCTGTTCCTTCAATCGCTCTCGTGAAATGGCCGGTCCGTGGCCCGGCAGAAAGACCTGGCAGCCGCTGTCGTACAGCCAGCAGAGACTTTCAAACAGCTTGTCCTTGTCGTCGACAAACGGCGAAACGATCGACTTGGTCGCCAAAGCGTAGAGCGTGTCGCCGACCAGCGCGACCTCGTTGTCGACGACGATGCTCAGACAGCCTTCGGAGTGGCCCGGCGTCGGCATCACGAGCGCGTCGTAACCGTGATCTTCAAGACTGATCGGTTCAGACACGGGGATGTCCACGGAAGCACCCGGATAACGGGTCACCAGTTCCCCGGGCAGTTTCATCACGGCCATGAACGCCTTGGTTCCAAGAGTCGTTCCCGCCGGAAACGGGCTGATGCCGCTGGCCACGAAATCCACGTCGTGACCGTGCGCCATGATCTTCAGTCCGTACCTGGCGCGCAGGGCGGCGGCCGACCCGGCGTGATCGAAATGCGTGTGGGTCAGAACCAGCATGGACGGGGCCGGTTCACCCGACTTCTTCACCCCGGCCGTGATGCCGCCAAGCGACACCAGCGTGGCCGCGTCAACCAGAAACGAATGCCCGTCCCGGGAGACGAGATAGACATTCGAAGGGCCGTAAAAGACCAGCTTGATCCTTGTTCCCTTTTCAGTGATCCAGGTGTTCATCGACACGCCGTGTAATCAGTAATGCCGGCCAGACGTGCACCACGCACGCGGACACCAGTCGGAAAAAACCTTTGGCATCCACCGGCTTTAACAGATCGTGTGCACGCCCCCGGGCCGGGTCAAGAGGGCAGGCCCTTCGCCTACGGTATGGGCGAATGTAATTCGCCCCTACACGGGCGTGGCGGGCGCGTGTTGGTACGGATCCCCTCTGGATGATTGCAGATGCGGCTGACGGGGACAGGGACAGGATCAGGGGCAGGGGCAGGGTCAGTATCAGGGTTCGGATCCGGCGTAGGGGCGAATCACATTCGCCCTTCTGGTCGGGTTCCGGCGTAGGGGCGAATGATAATTCGCCCTTCTGGTCAGGATCCAAAAAAATCAGAGGGTTGGAGTTTTCGCAGACACCCCGGCGGCCAGCAGGGCGTCGGCCACTTCCAGGACGTCGCTGGGCCAGTAGATCCGGGGCCGGGGGTGGACCACGCCGGGCCGTCCAGCTTCTGGGCGGCAGGAGCGCAACGCGGACACCCATCGCCCGGGCACGGCGCCCGCGCCATAAACCGACCCCAGCAGGGCGCCGCAGATACAGGCGTTCGTGTCGGTGTCGCCGCCCAGCATCACGGTGTCCACGACACCCTCTTCCAGGCCGGGCGCGTGCAGCAACTGCCAGAACGCGTTCTGAAACGCGATCAGCACCCAGCCCTGGTTTTGATGATCGGCGACCGGGCGAGTAACCGAGGCAGCCTGAAGGGCCTGCAACAACGCTTCGTCAACATCCAGCCGCTGCGCCCACTCCACGACTTGGTCATACAGTGCCCGCGGCTCCGTCCCATTGGCGATGGCATCGGCGATCGCCATCACGTACAGCCGGTTCGCCTGCACACACAACGGATTCGGATGGGTTATCGCCGCATCGATGGCGGCCAGTTCCCCGGCCGCTTCGGGCCCTGCGGCGGCCCCGAAGATTCCAAGCGGACTGCACCGCATCAACGCGCCGTTCGCCTGACTTTCCTGCCGGGGCCTGCCCGACAGACCCGCCGAGGTGGTGCCACCGATATCGAACGGTCCCGATTCCATCCAGTCAACGTAGACGGCCCTCACGGCGGCCACGTCGTACCGTCCCAGCCGCGCGACGGTCCTGGCCAGCGCCAGCGCCATCTCGGAGTCATCGGTCAACTGACCCGCGACGTTGTTGAACGTGCCCCCGTCAGCCAGATCCCGCACGCCCCCCGGGTAGCCGCGCGCGATCCACCCCGCCTTCTGGAACTCGACCAGACTGCCCAGCGAATCCCCCGCGAACTGCCCCAGCAGACACCCCCTGGCCCTCTCCGCCATCGACTCTTTAAACCAAACCACGCTGCACCCCCTCTGTTCCCTGGACACCGTCCCCCGGAACATCAAGACATTACAACAAAAAACTTAACAAGCGATGAGTCATTTCACCTCGACCGATCAAAACCGCAAACGCGTGGGTGCAAGGACAGACCGGATCGGCGTGGCCGCCTGATGAATCCGAAGGAACCGAACCGTCCACGGATTCCACCCTCTTCCGGCATGAACATGCGACTGGCAGACTCACATCGTCGGGAACCGTCACCGTCACGTCCAAGCCGTCTCCGCAGTCGACCGTGAAACGACTTTCGTCACCCACCCGAACCGGATCACCGATCGGATGTTCGGCCAGGATCCGGCGCGCATCGGCCATGGCCAGTTCCGCCTGCTTTCGATTCTGGTCAAGGCCGGTGTCGACAGGAACGGCCGGAGTCAGACGTGGCGGCGGAAGCAATGCTGTGCCGTTACAGAACACAAAGCCTTGATCGAACAGTTCGTCGATCCACTGTTCCCACTCGACCAGGAGCCGCCGGAAGACAACCCCCGGGTTCTTGCAGGTTTCAAACCGGTAATAGTAGAAGCTGCGCCCGTTGATCTTCCGGATGGTGTAGACCGCGCCCATGTACCTCATATCGGACTGGACAAAATAAAGGTCGCCCTTCCTGGGACCCGCCGGATGTGGAATCGGACGCACCGCCCACTTCCTGGCGTGCGGGTTGATGCTCGGATGGTGTTTGTGAAGGTTCATTCCCTGACCTCGATGACCCGCCCCCACGGCGCGACGCCGTGATCCGCGGCAGGCACGACCCAGAGCACCGGCCACGGCGGCCGCCTTTCCGGAAATCGGCTATGCAGATCGGTCATGCCCACGAACAGATCGGGCCGTAACCGTGCATTGCGAATCCAGTTAAAAACAGGACGATGGTCGGTGCCGCCGCCCCCGCGGAATCGCCCGGCCTTCAAGAAATTCTCGATGCGGTCCGGGCCGACGACCTCGTGGACCGACGCATCCGCCACGATAAGGGTCAGTTCGACCGCGGCCTGCGAAAGCGCGTTCAACTCGACAGCCACCGCCCGCAGGGCAGCCTCGGACATGCTGCCCGAGGTATCCAGCGCCACCACCACATGGCCAGCCTTCTCGGAATAGAGCCCCGGCACCACCAGGTCTTCCTGCATGTAACGCCGGTTCGGGCGGGATAGGCTGTAGTCATCGCGCGAGACCGCCTGTCCCGCGAACTGACGGAAGACGCGCTGCCAGGGCACCAGCGGTCTGCCACGCGCCAGAATGTTCCGGACCACGTTGCCCGGCATGTCTCCCACACCATCCTGACGTTCCCAGGTTTCCAGCGCCCCGGACAGGCGCTCGATCAGTTCCCCACGCTGCCGCGCCGACAGGTTTTCCGGCAGATGGATATCGATTCCACCGCAGTGGTCGGTCAGGTTCGGCACGCAGAAATCGCCGCCGCCATCATCACCTTCGCCACCTGTAAGATGAATCGTAACCGACACCGGTTCAGGCAGTTCCTCGGCCGCCAGGTACTCGTAGATCGCCTCGGCAATCATTCCTTTCCAGCGGTCGTCCAGCAGGATCCTGACATTGCCCAGACCCGGGATTTCACCCTGGGGCGGCTCGTAAAGAGGCGAATTGGGCCGCGCCGGGTTCCCGATATTGGCGACGATTCGATTGATGGCGTAGTCGGTGGCGCAATTCCACAAAGAAAGGTTCCTGCCACGCCGACGATCCTCGCTGGCGAAGATCTGGTGCCCAACCTCGTGGGCCAGAACGAACCCGAGTTGACCCATCGACAGATGACAGGTCAGCAGGGGGTTGTACCAGATATGCCGGATGCAGTCGGTGGCGGCGAACGCTTCCAGTTCCGGCGCCGCGACCAGTTTCATCTGCAGCAAAAGGTAGCCCCAGAACGGATGCATCTGAAGCATCTGCATCCGCAGGAACGAAACCCGCCGCGCCTCGGCCGCAATCACATCGGACGGGGTGTCCGTCTGCACATCGGCCATCACAGCGGCTTTCCCCCCGGCCTTGCTGTCCGGCTTTCCCGTCATTGATACAACCCCATGTGCAACGCCACGAGTTCACCGGCAAGCGCTTGATATTCCGGCAGCACCTTGAGCCTTTCCAGCAGGTTCGGATGCCGTTTCAGGTGCCGCAGAAACAGGAAGACGTATTCCGGATCGAGCCCTGGCGACCGTGCAAACGCCACGATATTCGGCAGATGTTCGTCGGCGATTTCCGGCGTGCTGTTCAGGAACGCGGCCACCGCGAACACTGCGGCGTAGATGAACGAAGGCTCGGCGGAACGGCCCCGGGTGAAATTCATCTTCTGACCCTTTTCGATGATCTTCCGGGCATTCACCTGCTGGTAGATTCGCTGGTAGTTTCCGAATTTTTCAGCGGCCGCGAGTCCGACGCACGACGCGATCAGCCGCTTGTGCATCTCGGGCGGAGCGCCGGCCATCAGGCGGCTCGCCATCTCCCAGCTTCGCGGTGTGGCGAAGGCGTAATCGCCGGTGTTTTCGTAAAGGACCTCTTCACCGTAGCGACCTATATATGCAAGCAGCGCGTCATCGATACCGGCGCCGCTGCCCCAGTCCAGCCACGCCCGCGAATCGACGCGCAGGATGTAGTGCGCAAACCGGTTGCACAGGGCGGACGACAACGAACTGACGATGGCGTTGTCCTCTTCCAGGTTGCCGGCGGCCATGACCACGGTGCCGGGGTGGAAAACGAAGGGGCCCACCCGCTTTTCCAAAACGATCTGGTAGGCCGCGGCCTGATGCAGCCTGGTCACGGCCGCGTTGATTTCGTCCAGGAAGACCATCACCGGTTCAGCGCAGGCCTGCCGCACCCAGTCGGGCGGGAACAGGGCCAGTTCCCGGCGATCGCGGTCCGGAAAATAGACCCCGGCCAGTTCGGCCGGGTCGCGCTGCGCCAGCCGGATGTCGACCAGCGGCAATCCCATCGCGGCCGCCAGCTCACCTGCAAGGGTGGACTTGCCGACACCGGGATGCCCCCTCACCAGAACCGACACGCCGGCCCTGAGAGTGTGTTCCACCAGTTCCTTGAGTTCCGCGTAACTGTACCCTTCAATGCGCCGCACGACCGACGCGTCGCCTCTGGCATCCGCCATCTCATACCCCCTTCCCGCCTTACAGCAGGATTTCCAGCAACTGATACTGGAGTGCCTCTTCGCGGATCAGCACCGCGATGATGTGTTTGCAGTAACCGCCGTTCAGCCGGCCCCCCTGCTGCGCGGCGTCAGGGCATGTACAGGCCGGTTTCGCCGCCCAGCGCGGATTGATTGTTATCTGGTACTCCTTGCGGCCGCCCTCGACCCGGAATCGAATGGGGTCGCCGGGTGAAGCCGGTTCCAACCGATGAAACCGATACCGCTTCAAGACGTCGTGGGCGGCCCGCATGAAACGCAGGTCCCTTGCCACCAGATTGACCGTGACGTTGATGTCCATTTCGGAGTCACCTCATCGATGCGCCCATCATAATCAGGGGCATCGGTCAGATGATGTCCGATAGTCCGGAATATTTCGCAAACGTCCGAAATCAGCGACAAGCAGACCCGAACTGGTATAAAAAAGGGGGTATCGGTCACGATTTGTCCGTTACTATGGAAGCCGTTTCGCGTGAGGCGCACATGTCGAAGTTCAAACCGCAGTACCGCAGGCTCCTTTTCATCGATCAAAGGCTTCGCGACGCGTGTGGCGCGGAGTCACTGCCGAACTGCAACACTCTGGCGGCGGAATGGGAGACCAGCCCCAAGACCATCCAGCGCGACATCGAGTTCCTGAAGTGGGAAATGGGCGCTCCGATCGTTTACGACCGCGCCAGGCACGGTTACCGCTATTCGGAACCGGATTTCGTGCTGCCCGCGTTACGCATGTCCGAACAGGATCTGTTCGCTTTCTGTCTGGCGGAAAAGGTGTTGCAGCAGTACGAAAACACCCCGCTGCATTCGCACCTGGCATCCATCTTTTCCAAAATCGAACAGTACCTTCCCGAGAATGTGACGGTCGTTCCTGCGCTGCTGGACGGGCGGGTCTCGTTTTTCGCCGAGGCGACCACCACGATCGACCCCGCCATCTGGGAGGCCGTTTTCCAGGCCCTGCGACTGGGGCGCACCCTGAACATCACCTACCAGATTCCCGGACGTGACAAACCTTACGACACCCGGGTGGACCCCTATCACGTCGTCGGGTACCGGGGTGAATGGTACGTGGTCGGCCGCTGCCACCTGAAGATGGCCCTTCGCGTCTTCGGCATTTCCAGGATGCACGCGGCAGCCATCTCTTCCGACCGCTTCACCCTTCCGCCCGACTTCGACTTCGAGCAGCAGTGGCGCAACCACTTCGGCATCATGATCGGTGGTGAAGAAACCACGGTTCGCGTGCGTTTCCGCCAGGACCAGGCCCCCTACGTCCGCGAACGCGACTGGCACCCCGCCCAGCAATTCACCGACGAACCGGACGGCTCCCTGACAATGACCTTCAAGACCCGCCACCTGCTGGAAGTCACCCGCTGGCTTCTCTCCTGGGGCTCCGCCGCCACCGTCCTTGAACCGCCCGAACTTGTCGCCGCCGTCCAGTCCGAACTAACCGCCGCCGCCACGAACTACGGGGGGTGATTTCACGTCCATTTCGGCTGCTACAATCCGCAGAAGATTGACGTTTCAGGCATTTCAGCCGCCCAAAGTACTTGGGCAGGCGCTGTTCGATGTCTTCTAGGGGGCAAATGATTTACCGCGGTGGGATTCTGGCTTTGCTGGCTTTCTTCTCCTCGTCTCTGCGGCGGGCGTGATCCCGGGCCTCCTGCTGACAATTCAAAATCCGCCCTATGAATTCACCAAGTGCGTCAGACACACCCAGGCCAGGCTCGAACTGAACGGCTTGCGGGATTCGGTTGATTTCAGCCGACAAGCCCTGCTTGTCCAGCCTGACGTTTCTTATCCACTGCCTGTTTCTGTGTTTCCAGCACAAGGTGAGGCAGGAATCGTCACTGCCAGTAGGATACCAACCGGAGTCCCCAAACAACTGGATCAATCTGTCCTCGATCCGGTTGTCCAGGTCGAGCTTCCGGATCAGGTATTCCAGGTCGGCTGATCCCGCAGCCCCCATCAGCTTTGGTGTCTCGGGCTCGATCCGGGCCATGCCGTCGCCCTTGCGTGCGTCCGAATCAACCCATCCCGACTTCAGCTCGGCAAGCCACTGCACGAATCCCTCCTTGATGTGCTGGCGCCGAGCCTCAGTCCATTTATCGAAAAGGTCCTTGAGACATTCCCTGTTGGCGCCTATCGCCATATCCGCATTTAGAAGCGGCTGAATCTTCCGGTAGAGACCCAGCGACTCGGCCCCAAGACAGTGTGCGTCCAGGTTGCCCTGCTCCTCACCGGTAAAATCAAGCGGCGTCGAGCCCAATCCGTCAAGGCCATTCATGTCGTGCGAAAGGTAGGTCAGGTTTCCAATGTTGTTGATTGGATGCGAGCTGATCCTGCCGCCCGACTCCACTCCGTAGGCCTGCGTGAGCAATGAATACGGAACGATATGCTGCTTTTCAGGACCGCAGTTTTTGTCGATTGGACGGTTAGAGTCCAAACGCGTGGTGTACGAAGGATCGGAGCTTGCAGCCTGACACAGAAGCGAAGGACTTGGCAGGGATCGTAGAAGTCGGAAGGTCCCCCGAGGGTCCGGGCCGGAGTTAGGTATTGA
>Ga0209604_1003115_pt1 | contig 11566 bp, 5 predicted proteins | sample AD_UKC097_MetaG_FD_184405 | JGI IMG/M metagenome (GOLD analysis project Ga0209604, IMG submission 184405) | Active sludge microbial communities of municipal wastewater-treating anaerobic digesters from USA - AD_UKC097_MetaG (SPAdes) (version 2) | ecosystem: Engineered > Bioreactor > Anaerobic >... | reverse complement strand
TGTCTTCCGCCAGGACGGAACTTTGCGTCAGCGTGTTGAGCAATGTGGACTTGCCCGCGTTGGTATAACCGACGATGGAAATAATCGGCAATCCTGTTTTTTCCCGGCGACCATAGCGCTGACGCCGGGATTTGGTGATTGATTTGAGATCCTTTTCCAGACGGTGAATGCGCTCGCGGACGCGGCGGCGGTCGATTTCCAGTTTGGTTTCCCCGGGGCCGGTGCCGCCGATGCCGCCGGCCAGCCGCGACAGCGACGTGTCGGCATGCGTCAGCCGGGGCAGCCGGTATTTGAGCTGTGCCAGTTCCACCTGAATTTTCCCTTCCCGGCTGTGGGCGCGCCGCGCAAAAATATCCAGAATGAGCTGTGTGCGGTCGATAATCTTCAAACCGGTAAAATCACTGATCGAGCGCGCCTGCGCGGGTGTCAGATCGTGATCGAAGATGAGCATGTTGGCGCCGATCTGCGAAGCGCGCAGATCGATCGCGGACAGCTTGCCCCGTCCCACCATGAACCTGGGATCGGGCTGGGGCCGGTACTGAATCATGGCATCGAAAACCTCCACACCGCAGGTATGCGCCAGTTGAGCCAGTTCTTCCAGCGATGCGTCGGCACCGGCCAGCGGATTTTTTTCCACCCGCAGCAGAATGGCTTTATTCGTTGCATCAATTTTACGCGATTGCTGTTTTTTGGCAAACTCATCCTCCAGCGCCTGAATGAAGGAAAGAAAATTAATTTTGATCTGGTGCGGTTCCTCCGGTTTCATGAAAAGCCAGTAGTCTCCCGCCGGATTTTCCGGAACCAGATGCGCCCAGTGCAACAGGCCCGGTGATCCGTCTTCCCGGACGTCCAGCGCGCCGATGAGGTCCAGGCGCAGATGGGACAGGTCCGTCATATCTTCATCGGATAGATTTTCACCGTTTAAATGTGTGTGAATGAGGCGCAGTCCCTTAAAACGCACTGAAGAAGAACGGAATCCGTCCAGCGATGGAATGAATATGCTTTTGTAATCGCCGAGAATAACTTTGCTGATTTCGCCCTTGCGGCTGATCAGCAGGCCGATTTGCCGGTTGATTTCACGGGACAGCGAAGAGACCTGCCGGGCAAGATCATTCGTAATGATGTTTTCCGGCGGGATACCTTTATATCCGAGGCGCTCCAGTTGTTTGATGTGCGCCGCTTTTAATCCTGTCGTATTTCCGGAAATTTTGTTGATGGCAGTGGTCCTGTTAAAAATATTTTCACATCACATTCTTCGCGGCCAGTGGAGGATGTGATGCGTTGAAATTGCTTTACCACATTTTGCAGGATTTAGTCAAAAGATGTGAAGGGCAGTTGATGATTGATGGTTGATGGTGAATAGTGAATAGTGAATAGTGAATAGTGAATAGAAAAAACGGTTCTGGATTCAAAATTCAAGCTGCATCCCACCGAATAGGGGCTTGTTACCGGCGAGGGTCATTTCCTAATGTCGCTGCACTCCTAGGATAGTTCGGCTTACTAGATTCGGTGGCAGGCGTTTATAAAATGAAGTTCACAATCCCACTCCGCTTCGCACCAAGCGGGTCTCATTTCCTACGTCGTCGAAGATGCCCTTTAGGGTACTTCGCTCCTAGGATAATTCCACTAGCGCTTCAAGCGAGTGTCACTTCCCACGTCCCTGCGGGACTGGGATAGTTCGCTCTAAGATTATAGTCAAGGCTCATTACCCCACGTCGCTGCGCTCCTGGGGTAATTCGTCCAGCCAGATATTACTGCGATGTTGTTGATTCTTAAATTCAGGAATCCCGCTAAAGCGGGATAGTTCAACCATCAAGTTCTAGTGCGCTTCGCTTCTGAAATTTGAAGTCCACAATCCCGACAAGCTTCGCTTGCGGGATAGTTCGGCTTACGCTTCAGACTTCGTTGCACTCGTCTTCAGCTTGCCTCACTAAAAACCCCGGGAGGAAACTTCCTCCCGGGGTTGGTTTTAACTATTCATCCGGCATTTGCCGGATTTTACATGGCTCTTAAAAGGCAAGAGTCAACTTGTTGATGATGATAAAATCGTCGTTGAGGTCAAGAGCATCATTGCCTGCCTGGAAGTAATCGCCGGTGAAGAAATAACCGCCGCCCAGCATGTAGGACAGGTTGTTGGTGATTTTATAGGTACCGGTGACATCAACTTCCCAACCGTAATCGCGATCGAAATCGCCAAATCCGACATTCGGTTTTTCATGAGCTGCCGCGTAAGAAACCGATGTGGCCAAACGCAGTTTGGGAACCGGTTTCACACCAAATCTTAACTGGCCGAAGTAGGCATTTCGCATTTCACCCGTCGGGCTGGATTTGTAATTTAATCCTTCGATGACTGCGGGAACCCACGTTGTAATGCGCGGTGCAATCCAGCTGACCTGAGTGGTGTTGTTGAACAGAATCAGACAGGGATCCCAGTCGCGACCGCCGGAAAGCTGGCTCTGAATATCACCGCCGTTAGCGGTGGTATCATCAAAATCCTGACCCTGGACGAAAGCAAAAGAACCGCCGAAGTCAAATATCCCTAAATTAACATCGCCATCCAGAAATGCTGACCAGGAGTTGATGTCTCGATCCTCAATGGTGCCGGGGATATTGGTCTCGAAATCTCTCTGACCAAAAGCATAGTTGACTTCGCCCTGGAGAGAAACAGGTCCAAACTTGGCTTTGAAATAAGGCATAATTGTGAACACGTCTTGTTCAAAAACGGCCCCATACTGACGGACATCGTCGTAGGTGAACAGAACGCCTGCTTCACCGGATGCATTGTTGCCCTTAAATTGAAAAATCGGGCCGACGCGGTAAGAATTCTGATCCCTGTCGGTTTCTACTGCGCCGGGATACTGCACCGAGTAATCATTTTCGTCTTCCTTTGCAAATCCGGCAAACAACACAACGGGTCCGATCGGCAGAAAATATTTGATCTGAGGAGCGGTCGGTCCGGTGGTTCTGTTGGCCCAGATGGTGCCCCACATATAGTCCGGCTGATAACCGATCTGGAATTTGCCGATGGGAGAAACATAATCAATGTAGACGACGTCAAAGTCCAGATTGCGGGCATCATTGGTGATGCCGGGAGCAGCTGGTCTGCCAAATGCATCATTCCCCGTGTTGTCTGGTTCCCAGACTCTTTCCATAATGTCCATGCGGGTTACGAGTCTGAGGCAGGGCGATACAACAAAGTCGGTTCCCAGGCGCAGTCTCTGATAGAAAAAGGCTGTGCTGCGGGAATACGTTAATGCGGGATCCTGTAAATTAACATGATTCATATACAGGCCGGCGGCATAATATTCGCCGCTGAATTTAACGTCAGCTGCGGAAGCTGACACACTGAAGGCCATGAGTAGCCCCAGTGACAACAAAACTAACCAAAGTTTCTTCATGTTTTCCTCCTTAAATAAAGAGTCATTAATTACCGCTTTTCAGAAAACGGGCATTTTCTTCAAGCGACTTCCACACACTGAATAAATTACGGGAAAAACTCCCGTGAATTACAGTCAAAAATACGTCTGTATTAAAATAGCACTGAATAATTCATTTTGTCAAGAATGTTTTTACGTTCGAAAATGTTTTCAAATAAACCCAAAGACGAATCATAAAAATTTGATCATTTGAAAATGGAGACAGGTGTTTTTGTGTGCGGATAAAATTAATCTCTCGCTTTGCGCTTACAGTGTCCACCTGATTGAGGTCGTACGATACATAGTAAAGCAGAAACGGTTTTGTTTGAATTCCATCGCATCGAATCAAGGGGGTTGAAGTTTCTGTATGAAGGTATGGGCCGTTTTTCGGAAGTTTGAATATTTGCCAAAAACCCAACGGAAAAAGTCTGGATAATAGCATAATATTATTATGATAATTTTTAATTTGTGTTTTTGATTTTTGATTGTCAAAAGGCATCTGTAGGCCGGTCCGGCTTTTTAAAAGGGAAATTCATAAATTGCAGGACGTGATTTTTAAATATTTCTTGACATCAAATAAATCTTAGGATAGGAAAAATCCGAGGCATCTCTGACTTTCAGTCAAGTTGTGACCTTTGTTCAAAAACACCGTTAGTATCAAACAGTTAGAATGTTTGTTTGGCCGGTATCAAGGCGTAATAAAAACGTTTGAAATCATAAAAATTTTTAGGGAGGAATAAATTATCATGGCTGATGCAAAAGTTCAATTAAAGGAGATATATCCGATTCCGGAAAAGGCGAAAAAGAAAGCCTGGATTAGCGGAAGAGATGCTTACGACAAGTTGTGGAAAAAATCGGTCGAAAAACCGGAAGAGTTCTGGGCGGAAATCGCCGAGCAGCAGGTGACCTGGTTCAAAAAATGGGACAAAGTGATGGATTACAACTTTGACATTAAAAAAGGCCCCATCTATGTGAAGTTTTTTGAAGGCGGCAAACTCAATGTTTCTTACAACTGCCTGGACAGGCACCTTGAAAAACGCGGCAATCAGGTTGCGATTCAGTGGGAAGGCAACGAACCCGGCGAAGAGAGAGCCATTACCTACAAACAGCTCCATGAAGAAGTTTGCAAATTTGCCAACGTTTTGAAGTCCAAGGGCGTTCAGAAGGGCGACCGTGTATGTCTGTACATGCCGATGGTTCCCGAACTGGGCATCGCCGCTCTGGCCTGCTCGCGCATCGGCGCCGTTCATTGTATCGTTTTCGGCGGATTCAGCGCTGACGCGCTCAGAGACAGAATTGTCAATGGTGCAGCCAAAGTTCTGGTTGTCTGCGACGGCACCTTCCGCGGCAGCAAGGCTGTTCCCCAGAAAGCGACTGCTGATGAAGCATTGAAATCCTGCCCGTCCATTACATCCGTGATCGTGGTCAACAGAGTCGGCGACAAGATCAAGTGCGACATGACGGCCGGCCGCGATACCTGGTATCATGAAGAAGTTGCTAAAGCTGACGCCAAGTGTGAACCGGAATGGATGGATGCCGAAGATCCGCTGTTCATCCTTTATACCTCCGGTTCCACCGGACAACCCAAGGGCGTTATGCACACCACGGGCGGCTACCTGGTATACGGTTCCTACACCCACAAGATTATTTTTGATTATCATGACGGCGATATGTACTGGTGCACCGCCGACCTGGGATGGGTCACCGGTCACACTTACATTCTGTACGGTCCTCTCTGCAACGGCGCCACATCCATTATGTTTGAAGGCGTTCCCAACTATCCGACCTACAGCCGTTTCTGGCAGGTCGTTGAAAAGTACAAGGTCAACATTTTCTACACCGCTCCGACCGCGATCCGCGCGATCGCCAAGGAAGGCGACGAATTCGTCAAGAAATGCGACATCTCTTCTCTGCAGACGCTGGGAACCGTCGGCGAACCGATCAACCCCGAAGCCTGGAACTGGTATTTCAATCTGATCGGCCGCGGCGAATGCCCCATCGTGGACACCTGGTGGCAGACAGAGACCGGCGGGATTCTGATTACTCCGCTTCCCGGCGCGATTGACATAAAACCCGGTATGGCCACACTGCCCTTCTTCGGCGTACAGCCCGTGCTGGTCGATGACGAAGGCAAAGAATTCAAAGATACCGAAGCCAGCGGCGCGCTGTGCATCAAAGTTCCCTGGCCCGGCATCATGCGGGGCGTTTACGGCGATCCCAAGCGCTTCCAGGAAACGTATTTCGAACAGTTCCCCGGCTACTATGTGACGGGCGACGGTTGCCGCCGTGACAAAGACGGTTACTATCAGATTACCGGCCGTATCGACGACGTTATCAACGTGTCCGGTCACCGCATGGGCACCGCCGAAGTGGAAAGCGCTCTGGTGGCCCATCAGGCTGTCGCGGAAGCCGCCGTTGTCGGCATGCCGCACGACATCAAAGGCCAGGGCATTTACGCTTACGTTACCCTGAAAACCGGCGTGGAAAAATCCGACGCGCTGAAGAAAGAACTCATCGCTCATGTCCGTACGGTCATCGGACCCATCGCGACCCCCGACAAGATTCAGTGGGCCGATGGTCTTCCCAAGACCCGCTCAGGCAAGATCATGAGAAGAATTTTGAAGAAAGTTGCCGCCAATGATCTGGGCAACCTGGGCGACACCAGCACGCTGGCGGATCCGTCCGTGGTTGACGATATTGTCAAAAACAGACTGTAAAACATTAAGTCCGGTTCCCCGGAAAAGGGAACCGGACTTTTTAATGAAATAAAGAGAAAAATAAAATTGTGCGTTTCCCTTTAAAGGAAAAATGCGCAGAAGAAGGAGGTTGGACAAAGTGAATATTATCGCATGCGTAAAACAAGTACCGGATACCGAAGCCCAGATCAAAGTCAAAGCTGACGGATCAGGGATAGATGATTCCCAGATTAAATGGGTCATGAATCCTTACGATGAATTCGGTGTCGAAGAAGCTCTGAAACTGAAAGAGAAAAACGGCGGGGACGTAACCATCGTTTCCGTGGGACCGGCAAGAGCCATGGAAACCATCAGAACCGCTCTGGCCATGGGCGCTGATAAAGGCATTCATATCAGTGATCCCGCTCTGGACAACGCCGATGCTTTTGTGACAGCATCTGCTCTGGCTGCCGCCATCAAAGGCCTGCCCCATGACATTATTTTCTGCGGACAGCGCGCCATTGATGATGACTCCGGTCAGGTCGGCGCCATGCTGGCCGAGCTTCTGGGCATTCCCCAGTTGACCCTGGTCACCAAACTGGATTACGCCGGATCTTCCGTGAAAGTAATTCGTCCCATTGAAGGTGCACAGCTCTCCATTGAAACCAGTTTGCCCTGTGTCGTCACGGCGCAGAAAGGTCTCAATGAACCCCGCTACGCGTCACTTCCCGGCATTATGAAAGCCAAGAAGAAACCCGTGGATGTTAAAAACGCGGCCGCTTTGGGTATTGCTACCGATGTTAAGGCCAACGTAGCCAAAATGGTTCCGCCCCCCGCGCGAGCAGCCGGCAAAATCATTTGTGGTGATGACGCGGCTCAGAAGGCGGCGGAATTGGCCCGGTGTCTCAGGGAAGAAGCTAAAGTTATTTAATTTAAAAGCGGAGGAATTGAAAAATGGCAAAAGGAATATATGTAATTGCAGAACAGAGAGACGGCGCCCTGCGTAAAGTAAGCTTTGAGCTTGTTTCCGCGGCCAGAAAACTGGCTGATCAGACAAGCGATGAAGTTTGCGCCATTCTGCTTGGTTCTGGTGTAGAGAGTATGGCTGCCGAATTGGGTAAATTCGGTGCAGATAAAGTTTTTGTCGGCGACAATGCGGCTCTGGAGCCCTATATTACCGAAGCACACGCTCAGGTTGTTGCCAAAATATTAAAAGATAATGATGCAGCGATCGCATTGTTTGGCGCTTCCGTTCAGGGCAAGGATCTTTCCGCCCGCGTAGCTGCCAAGCTGGCCGGCGGTCTGGCGACAGACTGCACCGACGTCAAGATTGACGGCGGGAAACTCGTCGCCGTTCGTCCGATGTACGCCGGTAAATGCTTCGGCGAAGTGGCCTTCAATACCACTCCGGCGATGGCATCGCTTCGTCCCAATGTTTTCCCGGCGGTGGAAAACGCCAAAGCCGGCGCTGTCACCAAGGTTGACGTTGCTGTTGACGCTCAGAAGAGCAAGATTCTGGAAGTGCAGAAAGACACCAGCGGCAAGGTTGACTTGACTGAAGCCAACATTATTGTTTCCGGCGGTCGTGGTATGAAAGGTCCGGATGAATACAAGATTCTGGAAGAACTGGCTGACGTGCTCAAAGGCACCGTCGGTGCTTCCCGTGCGGCGGTGGATGCCGGATGGCGTCCTCAGAAAGACCAGGTCGGACAGACCGGAAAGGTTGTTTCTCCGAATCTGTACATCGCCTGCGGTATTTCCGGTGCGATTCAGCATCTGGCGGGCATGAGCTCATCGAAATGCATCGCGGCTATTAATAAGGATGCGGAAGCTCCCATTTTTGCAAAGGCCGATTTCGGCGTTGTGGATGACTTGTTCAAAGTTGTTCCCGAACTGACCGCCGTCTGCAAGAAAATGCTGGCTTAAGATATTCACAAAGCTTCCGGTAAGGAGAACCCTTGCCGGAAGCTTACAATAAAACAGCCGCAAAGAATTTTTATTAAATTATCAATTCAGGTCTTCGGACTTGAAAGAAAAATTAAGTTAAAAATACATAAAAAACCTCAATTATTTCGGAGGATCAATGGAACATCATGGTATTAGCCCTATCGGAATAGGGAATGAAGGTCGTCAGGTTTTCTGGAACGCTCATAGTTTTGAGCCGTTCCTTTTTCTTTTTACTGCCATTGCCATGGCGATATTCGCCTACGGTGTTTACAAACGCTGGAAGCTCTGGAAAGCGATGGGCAAGGATGAAATCCGTGTGGACGAGCTTCCTGCACGAATAAAGTCTCTCATTATGAACGGATTTTTCCAGGTCAAAACATGGAAAGATATATACCCGGGAATTATGCATGGCTGTATCTTTTTTGGTTTCTTTGTTTTGATTTTCGGAGCCGCTTTTGATGCCGGAGAATTTCACATCACGGAGCCGTTGTTCAGCTGGGCGTTTTTGCGCGGCAGTTTTTATCTCGGGTTCTCTTTCCTGATGGATCTGTTCGGCCTGCTGGTGCTGATCGGAGTATTAATGGCCGCCTATCGCCGGTACATTCAAAAACCGGATCGCCTCACCTATAAAGGCACTCCGGATACCACGCCTGAAGATGGCATCGTTCTTTTACTGATCGGCGGTATCATCGTGACCGGATTCATTATTGAAGCCTTGCGTATTCACGCTACTTTGGATCCGCTTACCGGTTATGCGACATGGGAAGGGTGGTCGTTTGTCGGCTGGACACTGGCAAATATCCTTTCAAGTATGGATATTGAAAGCGCGAAAACCGCGCACAAACTGGCCTGGTGGACACATACCTTTATCGCTCTCGGCTTTATCGCTTACATTCCTTATTCCAGACTGCTGCATATCATCACGACTCCGGCCAATCATTTCTTTGCTACCCTGAAACCGACCGGATATGTGGAACCGATTCGTGATATTGAGAATCAGGAATCCTTCGGTGTTTCCAAGCTGGAAGAATTCACCTGGAAGCAGATTTTTGATTCCGATGCCTGCACGAAGTGCGGACGCTGCCAGGATGGTTGCCCGGCCTATCTGACTGGCAAACATTTGTCGCCCAAGAAACTGGTTCAGGATATCAAGACATTCTGGCTGGAACAGGCGCCTCTGGCGGCCACCAAAGCCGTGGTTCCCGTTGCGGAAGGTGCTGAAGCGGCAGCTCCCGCTGAAGCGGCCGAAGGCGAAACCCCGGAAAAAGCTCTGATCGGCGATGTGGTCGATCTGAATGCCGTCTGGGATTGCACCAACTGTATGTATTGTATGGAAAACTGCTCATCCTCGATTGAGCATATCCAGAAGATTATTGACATGCGTCGTTACAAAGTTCTGACCGAAGCCGATTTCGCTCCCGAACTGCAGTTGACTTACAGAAACATGGAAAACAACTCCAACCCGTGGGGTATCGGCGGACATCTGCGCGGTGACTGGGCGAAAGAACTGGGTATCAAGACGCTGGCGGAAGATCCCAATGTTGAATATCTCTTCTATGTCGGCTGTTCCGGCTCTTTTGATGATCGCGGCAAGAAGATTTCTGTGGCGTTCGCCAAAATCCTGCAGGCGGCCGGTGTCAGCTTCGGTATTCTGGGAACGGAAGAAAGCTGCTGCGGTGATTCCGCAATGCGCGGCGGTAACGATTACCTGTTCCAGATGCAGGCTCAGGCCAATATTGAAGTCATGAACGGCTATGGCGTGAAGAAGATCATCGCCATTTGTCCGCACGGTTACAACTGCATCAAGAAAGATTATCCCAATTTCGGCGGCAACTACGAAGTGTATCATCACACGGAGATTATTGCCGATCTGATTGCGAAGGGTAAGATTAAATTTACACAGCCGTTGAACGGAACCTTTACCTATCATGATTCCTGTTTCCTCGGCCGTTACAACAAGGTTTACGCTCAACCGCGCAGCATTCTGAATGCTATACCGGGAACGAAGCTTGTCGAGATGGAACGCAACCTGTCCAAGAGCTTCTGCTGCGGCGCCGGCGGAGCGAGAATGTGGATGGAAGAACATGGCGACCGCATCAACAACGCGCGGACCGATCAGGCGATTGCGGTCAACGCAAGCACGGTGGCTGTCGGTTGTCCGTTCTGCTTAACCATGATTTCGGACGGTATCAAAGACAGACAGAAAATCGATTCCATGATTGCATTGGATATTGCTGAAATTGTTGCCCAGGCAATGGGTATCGAAGAAGTGAAGGTCAATTTTGACACCTGCTCTGCGTAAGTAAACATTCATCGATGTTTTTGTAAAAGCCCGGCTTGATGTCAAGCCGGGCTTTTTTTATAAGGATGTTTGCAACGTCCTGTCATTTTGCCGCTTTGTTTTTGAAATTCAAACGCGGATCCTTTCTCCCGGCGCTCCGGGCTCCTTTGCCCGTTCTTGCGGGACGGATTTAAAAATATATTTGAATTTATACTTCAGAAGAGTATAATGAATTATTCCAAAAAATTTTATTAAGGGGAGGGGAGTATTATGGCAGCAAACATCTCTTACGCGAGCAAGCCCTGGCTGAAATCCTACGAAAAGGGCGTTCCTGAAACCATCAATTATGAAGAACTGACGATGCCCGACTATCTCGAAAGATCCGCAAAAGACTTTCCCAATGATACGGCCATGGTATTTGTCGGTTATAAAATGACATACCGTCAATTCAAAGATCAGGTAGATCGTTTTGCCACCTGTCTGACGGATTTCGGCATCAAGAAAGGAGATGCCGTGGCGATTCTTCTTCCCAACAGCATTCCCTGTGTTGTCGCCTACTTCGCTATTTTAAAGATAGGGGCGATTGTTGTCCTGAATAATCCGCTCTATTCCGATCCCGAACTGGAACATCAGTTCACAGACTCCGATTCCAAGGTTCTGATTACGCTCGATGCCCTCGGGAACCGCATGATTGATTTGCGGCCGAAAACAAAAATCAAACAGATTGTTTATATGGGCATCGGGGACTTCCTGAATCCGATTAAGCGATTTCTTGGTAAAAAATTGAAGAAATTCCCCTTTGCCGATGTTAAAGCGGCTCCGGACGTGTATCGCTGGATGGATTGCATTAAAAAATATCAGCCGAATCCGCCGAAAGTGCAACTGACCTTCGACGATATCGCCATGTACCAGTATACCGGCGGTACGACCGGTGTGTCCAAAGGCGTTATCCTGACCCATGGGAACTTAAGCAAACAGGTGCAGCAGATTAACGCCTGGTTCCCGACGTTCGGCCGCGGTGGAGAAACCATGCTGGGCGCATTGCCGTATTTCCATGTGTTCGGAATGTCCTGCTCCATGAATCTGTCTGTCGCCCTGGGCTGGAATCAGATCCTGATTCCCCGGCCGCAGCCGCAGCCGCTTCTGGAGGCCATTCGGGAATACAAACCCACATTTACACCGTTGGTACCGACCATGTTTATCGGCATGCTCAACCATCCCGATCTGAAGAAAACGGACATGAGCTG